>Ga0307515_10001735_pt1 | contig 48547 bp, 32 predicted proteins | sample 17_EM_MG_FD_194513 | JGI IMG/M metagenome (GOLD analysis project Ga0307515, IMG submission 194513) | Populus trichocarpa ectomycorrhiza microbial communities from riparian zone in the Pacific Northwest, United States - 17_EM | ecosystem: Host-associated > Plants > Roots > Unclassified | place... | reverse complement strand
GAATACTAAGGTTTAAACATAACTATAAAGAACTCTAAACCTTTTTTTTAACTTTGAAGCACTCTAGGTCTCTTGCAGGAAGGATTTAAACTTTTGCAACTTTAAGTAAAAAAGATTTTTGCTGATGGAGGCGGGTCTACACTATAGGAATAAGTCCAGCAGCATGCAGGAATGATACAAGCAATCGGAAACATAGTATACGAGCGGTCATCACAGGGAAAGAGTCCATAATATGAAGCACGAGTCAAGGGGAGCGGAGGAAGGAGTCAGAGGGATCGGAGGACGGTCGGGAGAGGGATCGGAGGGATCGGGGAGAGTGGGGATCGTCGGAATAAGGGGAAAAATGGAGGAAAAAGGCGATATTATCGCACATCTTGACCTAAGGAATGGCTACAACAACATTAGAATTAAGGAGGGACATGAACACAAACTGGCATTCAATACACCACTGGGACAATTCGAACCCCTAGTCATGTACTTCGGCATGACCAATGCACCAGGGGCATTCCAGTCTCTAATGAACGAAATATTTAGAGACCTCATCATGAACAACAGAGTGGTGGTATACCTGGATGATATTCTCATATTCAGTAAAACATTGGAGGAACATAGAAAATACAACAGGGAAGTCCTCAGAAGACTAAGGTTACATGACTTATATCTCAAACCCGAGAAATGCGAATTCGAGAAATTACAAACAGAATTCCTGGGATTGATCATCTCAGAAGGAAAGATTGGCATGGACCCCATTAAATTGGCAGGGGTCGCTGAATGGCCAACACCAAGAAAATTAAAGGAAGTAAGGGGATTTATGGGATTCGCAAATTTCTACAGACGATTTATTCAAGACTTCTCTGAAATCGCAAGACCACTGAACGATTTAACCAAAAAGGATAAACCCTGGACTTGGGAAGAAAAACAACAACAGGCATTTGATAACCTGAAGAAAAGATTTACATCAGCACCGGTACTACAAATGCCGGACCCAACGAAACAATATAAGATAGAATGCGATGCCTCCAATTACGCTACTGGAGCGGTACTGTCACAGCAACATGGAGAACACTGGCATCCAGTGGCATACCAGTCGAAATCATTTGGAGAAGTAGAAAGAAATTACGAAATCCACAACAAGGAACTAGCGGCAATCATCTACGCCTTAACGGAATGGAGACATTATGTGGAGGGACAGGGAATACCCATAGAAATATGGACCGACCATAAAAACTTGGAATATTTCATGGAAGCCAAAAACCTAACCAGACGTCAGGCTCGATGGGCATTATTCCTATCAAGATTCGACTTCGAGCTACATTACAAACCGGGAAAACTATCTGCCAAACCAGATGCATTATCAAGAAGGGCAGACCACTTCAAAAGTGATGAGGATGATAACACTGAAAGAATTATCTTTGATAAAAACAAAATCAAGATAATGGCGACTAAGAGAGGGCATGCCATGGTACTCAACGAAAGACCATTAGTACAAAGAATTAAACAGATACAGACCATGGAGGATGATGTCCGACAAGCAGTCGAACAAGTCAAGAAACTAGGACCAAAGTCGCTCAGGAAGGGACTAGAGGAATGGAACACAGAAGAAGGACTTCTCCTCTATAGAGGAAGAATATACGTCCCAAGGAATGAAATACTCAGAAGGGATATTATCAAAATTCACCACAATACACCAGCAGCGGGACACCCAGGAAGACACAAAACCCTGGAACTGGTCAGCAGAAACTACTGGTGGCCTAATATGGCCCAATTCATAGATCGATATATAGAGGCATGTGACAACTGTCTCCGGTCAAAACTGAAACTCCGAAATAACTACAAAAATCTACAACCAAATGAAACACCAGAAAGAAGATGGGGAACCATCAGCATGGACTTTGTCATGCCCTTACCAAAGTCTAAAGGATACACGGGAATCTTGGTAGTCGTGGATAGACTAACCAAGATGTCACACTTCATACCAATTCACAAGGAAATTACGGCATTGGAGACAGCATCCACCCTAATGAAACACGTATTCAAGTTACATGGATTACCAGATAAAATCATATCTGACAGAGGACCACAATTCGCGGCACAAGTAATACAGGAAATGTACGGGAAACTTGGTATTACTACTGCCTTATCCTTGGCATATCATCCACAGACGGATGGCCAAACAGAAAGAGTAAACCAAGATATGGAAACATACATTCGATTATTCTGCACCCATAGACAAAACGATTGGGCGGACTGGCTACACCTAGCAGAATTCTCATACAACAACAGATTACACTCTACAATCAATATGTCACCCTTTCAGGCCAACAATCTGTCCAACCCAAGATGGAATCTGGAATCCAAACTTGAAAACATGACACATCCGGCTGCTGAACAGCAATTAAAGGAAATGAAAGACGTGGAGAAAGAACTAAAGGCATGTCTGGACCTAGCCGCCGAAAGAATGAAAGAAACCTACGACAAGGGAGAAATACCACTATTCCAAGCTGAGGAACTAGTATACTTGGAGGCAAGAAATATCAAAGAAAGAATCCAATCAAAGGACGAACCCACGAGGGCAATGACAAAGAAACTCAGAAAGAAGAGAATCGGACCATTTAAGATAATATGAAGAATCGGGGAACTAAACTACCAGTTGGAACTACCTAGAGAAATGATGGAAAAGGGAGTACATGACATATTCCACATATCTCTACTCACCAAAGCCCCAAGGGACACGATACCGGGAAGAACCCCGACAGTACCACTACCAATTATAGTAGACTCAGAAGAGGAAATGGAGGTAGAGGAAATATTAGATTCAAGAATAAGAAATAAACAACTCCAATACTTGGTCAAATGGAAGGACCTACCAAGTGCTGAAAACTCATGGGAGCCTGCTAAACACATGGCAAACACTCCAGAAGCACTTGAGGAATTCCACAATAAACACCCCGAAGCACCAAGAAGATTGGCCGCAACAACATTTATGAAACTACCCTGGCAGGAGAGAAAAACCTATACATTAATTGAAAAGAAGGCTCAAATTAGGGCTGTTTTATGCTCAAGGGACCTCGCGCCTTGAGGGGGGGGTGATGTCAGGGGCGGTATTAATTTTCGCTTTTCGAACAATAGCTAACAGGGTTGAAACCCCGATGGCCAAACAGCTATTGTCAATCGAGACCGGGAGGGTTCCACCCACGGTGGCAAACCCATCGATCAGCTCCGATCGGAACGATGACTCGATGTAATGACTCAGATGTACATACAGATTGGTATATAAGGAGAACCGGACGTGACGACCAAAGCTCCCCAGCTTTGACCTCTTGTCCGCTCCAGCATACAGCTACCAGACCATAACCAACCTCTCAGTACCTCAACCTGCAGTGCACAGTAAGTCTCCTATGCTCCTATTCTTTAGAATAGTATTCTACAGGACGATCGGTCTAGTTGCCACCCTTCGGGGTTGGGGCTCACAGCCCAAGGCGCTATTCTCATCATCCTTTTCTCGCTTTTATTAGATAGTATTAGTCAGGGTTATTGTGGAGCAACAACCCTTGACAGTAATACAGGAACTCGTTCATACGCTGCTCGTAGCAGTAGCTATTGCAGCTACACCCTTTCTCTGGCAGTTCGTCGACACTTGGACGACGGGAACGACTCATCATATAACGCATAGGCTAGGTGAAACTGGACAGCACTGAGCCCCGAAAGCGTGTACATCACAGGTAATATGTGCCCCATGTGAGGACAGGACGAGACGTATCCTTTGTGTGGTTGTTCAGTTTCGTCTTGAACCACGCTCGGTCAGCAGCAGTCGGAAACAGAGTCACCCGGCCGACCCAGGTGTACTCTACGACCCTCTGAACTACGTGCTCTTCTGTGCCAGTACCCTGGACCTCCTGCTATCCCGCTGCTCTTCGTCGACGACGCCTCAACTTGCTCATCGAACCGCAGTCGCAATTTGACAATACTGAGAAGCATGTTATCAGCCTGAGCGAGGACAGGCGAGGATGTGCTCATTTTTGCACTCTCCGCGTTATTTTCTTTCTAGAGAACGACACGGATCACTTGAAGCTAATGACCCTACCCTATAGTTCCGGTCGGGCAAATGACAGCTTGACAGGTTTGACACGTCTTGTGATGGGATTGGAAAAACCTCCCTTGCTCTCCCCCAAGATCCGGGGTTTGTTTGGCAAACCGGCAAAGCACACCTTTTTGCGTCCCGTATGTTGACATCAGACTGCTTCACGAATATATATTAGGTTCCAACTGCTAATACATGTAATCTGCTGTGACCTTTTTAGTTCCATGTGTTGTAAGCGGTGCATGGGACTGGGCCAGTTTAGCATGTGCGCGACTCTACTTCCCCCATGCACCAGCTTTGCCATGTCAGAGCCGGCCACAACGCCACCAAATGTCGAGAATGTGCACACCCACCTGCTGAAGGAAGGAGGTGCTGTCCAGATCATCTCGAGAGGGATAGGACGTGGAAAGTGAAGCAGAAGGTACTGTTACCTCCAAAGTAGAACCACCCCAAACTCCACCTACTCCCAACGGATCACCTCAAACGATAACCAGGTGTGTTCGCTTGCTAACACTGCCGTTGACAACCCAGAAAAAAAACAACAGCGGCGGTGGCATCTTGTGAGTCAAAACAGAGGTTGTAATGGACAGAGAAGAGGCTAACCTTTCATTATCAGGTTCCAACTTACTATAGAGCTCGTATGGACCTTTTTAATGCGATAAGTTGCATACTAACCGTTTTATGTTTATTCGCACCCGTACCACTGACTGTATCAACACATACATGATCTACGCTAGTTCATCCATCACACTATAACCTGAATAAACTGATACTTTGGTGTTGAGTCGCGCCAACACCAAACTGACCCAGTCCCGTGCACCGCTTACAATATGGAACCAAAAAAGTCACAGTAGATTACATGTATTAGTAGTTGGAACCTAATATACATTTGTGAAGCAGTCTAATGTCAAACAAAAAGGTGTGCTTTGCCGGTTTGCACACCCCGGCTCGGTCTACCTGGAAACGCCCAGACCCCGGATCTTGGGGGAGAGCAAGGGAGGTTTTTCCAATCCCATCACAAGACGTGTCAAACCTGTCAAGCTGTCATTTGCCCGACCGGAACTATAGGGTCATTAGCTTCAAGTACACGGATTCCCCGGCTACGTCCATCGTTCCCCGGCGACGGCGTCTATATAGTGGTTTTCGAGTACGTATGTCGTTCACCTCAACCCTCTAGTCCCTGACGCCTTTCGCTGACATACAACGAAGCCAGTTAGACACCCCGTGCTCGATCCTTAGCCACTCGGTTGACAGAGACACGGGAGGGCACTGTATATCAGGCAATGCGTTGGATGTACATAGCATCTCTCGTGAACCGACTGCTCACCTCATTCACGTCTTTCCAGTCCCTCGTCTACTCGCTCATTTATAGAGAATTGTTATTATGACGAGTGATTGATCCCCCATGGACAAAATAAGTTCCCCGCCCGCCACGGCGCCGTCCGCCGCAACCCCCTTCACACCGACGCCCTTGTCGAGCGCCCCAAGCCCGACATCAAGACCGTCACCGACATCCTCTTCTACAACGCCCGCGAGCACAGTACTCGCAAGGCCCTCGGCTGGCGCGGCATTGTCGATATGGGCAAAGGTCTCGTTGAGCTCGGCCTCGACAAGGGTTAGATTTTCAAGCGTGAGTGGATTCTCCCGATCATTGATCATTGCACCTCACGCGATGTTGCTGTTTCACGTGCCGCCGGCGCAGACACGCGAGCCGTCACTTCTACTGCCCTTCTCAAAATCGGGAGACTCACACCTCTTCAGGCCCACATGGCAACTCATGCAACATGCTTGTATGTCCGTAGGGATCACGATCGCCACTGCATGTGACACCCTCGGCGAATCTGATCTCACCCATTCGCTCAATGAACTCGGCTGCGTCTGTATCTTCACCAATGCGGAGCTCCTCCCAGTCGTGCTCCGCGTTCTCCCCAACACACCAACCATCAAATTCATTATTTACGACGGCGAGACCTCGTCGAGAAGATCAAGACAGCCACCCCAGACCGCGAAGCCGCAGGACGAGCTGCGCGAGCTTGGCAAGGGCAAGCCAGAGCATGAAGATCGCCGTCTAAAGGCAGAGGACGTCGCCTGCATTATGTACACTTCGGGCACAACCGGCGCACCCAAGGGCGTCGTGCTCTCCCAGGCAAACCTCATCGCCGCAGTGGGCGCGATCCAATCGCTCATGGGCCACATCTTCGCACCCGAGCAGGATACGTTCCTCGCCTTCCTTCCCCTCGCGCATATCCTCGACTACGTCGTCGAGCTCGCGATGGGGTACGTCGGCCTGCAAATCGGGTACGGCCGCATCCGCACACTCACCGACGCGTCGGTACGCAACTGCCAGGGCAATCTCAAGGAGTGCAGGCCAACGATCATGATCGGCGTCCCCCAGATCTGGGAGACAATCCGCAAGGGCATCTTCAACAATGTCAACAAGATGACCTCGCTGAAGAAGAGCGTCTTCAGGGGCAGCATGTCCATCAAGAAGGCTAACGTGTCCATCTTGAGCAACATCGTCGATTCGGTCGTATTTAGCCAGGTCAATGCCCAGACCGGTGGCCGACTGCGCTATGTGCTTAATGGTGGTGCTGCCTTGTCTGTTGAGACGCAGCAGTTTTTGAGCACTGCGCTTGTTACGGTTCTTCAGGGCAAGGCGTTCCCCGGCTCGTCGACGGAAATTTGCTCACCTGGACCCCTTTCTTTAGGTTACGGTCTGACGGAATCCTGCGGGTGAGCATCGCTCTCAGTGCAACCCAGCCCTGGTATTGATCCTTTATTCAAGCATGTGCACGATCCTCCCGCCCGAGTTCTTGCAGTTCGGTAATGTCGGTCTTCCTTCGCCATCGGTCGAGATCAAGCCTGTGGACGTTCCCGAAGCTGGCTACAAGGCAAGCGCAGATCCGTCCCAGGGTGAGATTTGGTTTCGCGGTACCTCGATTACGAAGGGCTACTACAAGCGGGACGATTTGAACGCGGACCCTACGATCTTCCCTGGAGACGGATGGTTCCGTACCGGGGATGTTGGTCAGTGGCAGAAAGATGGCACGATGACGATCATCGACCGGTGAGTGTCACCGCTCTTCTCCTCGTTGACCTTTCTGACTGCAGTCCTGCAGAGTCAAGAACCTGGTCAAGTTGCAAGGAGGCGAGTACATCGCTCTCGAACGCCTCGAGACCACCTACAAGACCTGCCATTACGCCGCAAACTTATGCGTGCACGCAACGTCCGAGTCGCAGAAACCGATCGTGATCCTCTTCCCGCACGAGGTGCACCTCCGAGAGTTGCTCGCGGCCAACGCCAACTTGCCCGCGCCAGACACGGACCTCCATACGCCGTGCGAGAACCAATCCGTGAAGGAGTTCTACCTCAGGGACCTGCAGGCGATCGCGAAGAAGAATGGGTTCAAAACCATCGAGATCGTGCAGGGTGTCGTGCTCAGCCCCGAAGAATGGACGCCGGAGAGCGGGCTGGTGACTGCTGCGCAGAAAGTACAGCGGAAGGCGGTTGAGAAGAAGTACCTGGAGGAGATCAAGGTGCGTATCATCGCTACCATAGAGTACGATCAGAGCTGACATTTGCGTGTAGGCTTGCCATAAGGAATCGCAAGGGTCTGACTGAGAGTTTGTCTGACAGCTGACGAACGTATGATCGATTGAGGATGATTCATGTGATTCATGTGGTTGAGTGCTTGTACAATTAGACCATTCGTTTGCTCTCCTTTTTGTCACTTGGGGGTTCGACTGGCACCCGGGCTAAACGATGGATAGCCCGTATAATATAGATAATGTTGCTTTACTATTTAGAGGAAGGTTCAGGATTGGGGGGGGAGCTACTCGAACATCGATCTAATGACCACGACATGTGGCAAAGTCGGTAAAGCCAGTCCAGTGCTGGTCATTATTGGGCCATGCTTGGACCATGACCGTAATGTAAGCTTGCCATATATGATTTATGACGGTTTTTTGTGGCCTCATAAAGTTGCCAAGTGGGCTGCCCTTAGTCGTTTGCAACTGCAACGGATCTCCCTCCTTGAGCAAAGGAGTTGAGATAAGGCCACAGGGTTTCCCCACTCGAACGGTGAGTTTGCAAGAAGCGATTTCAGGGCTGATTATTAAAATATGACAGCAATGAGATAGATTCTGTAAATGGTAGACCCATTACCCCGTAGTTCCCCGGCCTTTTCCCTATCTTTTTTTCTATATGGTAAAATGCTTCAGGGGTCGGGATTGGTGGTCACGTAATTCATTGCGATTCCGGTTTATGGCACTGTGTCAGAATAAGAAAACAGAATTCATAGTACTCAGGTTTACAAAGAAATCTGAAGCTGTGCCGCCTAGATATACAACATACAATGAAATTTGTCGAACCTGTGGAACGCCTCAATCTCCTCGTGTCTACGAACTACCTCCTTTACCCGCGAGGAGATCATGAGACGGTACTCGGGGAGATCAGTATCATCAAACCACTGGATGAACTCGCGAAGTTTGGGAATAATCGGAATGATCTGGTAGTAGGGAGCCGCATCGAGAAGTTTGCAAAGTGCGCTGAGCACAAATTCTTCATTAACTCCAGGTGCAACCAAATACCACAATCGTCCTTCTCTGTCGGACTGTTGCCATAAATGGAGTGACCAGGCCATGGCCATCCAATCCAACCCGCTGAACTCCGAATCAGTGAACTCTGGTTCTTGTTCAGCTTCGTGAAAATACTCCCATGTAAGGATATCATCAAGCTCCCTCTCTGATGAGTTCGTCTGTGTGTCTCCCTGTGATTGTGGCCCCAGCTGACGCGAAAGGGTGAAGAAACTCTCAGCGAACCGCCGTCTCCATTCCATTGGGAGTTTATCAAACCCATTGGCGAATGTTCGTAGAACTCGCCATCCCATCCGCAGTTGACGGTCAGGCAGCATGAGGTTAAACACAGAGTGCACACCATGGGAAAGGTAACTAGACGGTGCTGAGGGATCAGCAGAGGATATCGCGGTCTCCATGTAGTACTCCACTGCTGCGGAGTAGATCGCGAGCTCCCGAGACTGCAGGAAGGAAGCCAGTAGCAGTGACTCTGTATACTGGGTGACCGGCCTCCGTCTATATCGCAGAAGGGAGTGAGCCGCAATCATGTTCTGAACTCGATGGTCAGAAAATAACTCGATTGACAAACCAGATCCATCAGGAATGTCAAGACCGGCAATTACTCTTGCAACCAGCCTCGAGCAGGGGTCTTTCAATTCTAGATTCAGCTCGTCCAGTCGCATCACCTCCCATTCTACCAAGCCTCTGGAAAGTACCAACAGGATGGCAAAAAGATTTGGATCCGGGTTTTCACTGGCTCCAAGATGGCGGTTATAGGTTTTGAGCAGTTCTCCCAGAACAGTGTAATCTGCAATGGACGTAGGATGGATAGTTTCTGATGTTAATTCCTGTGTTTGAGCCACGAGCAGCCTCCCAATGGCGAAGAGTCCGTAATTTCCGATGGCTGGGCCGACAGCAGTAAGGGCGGATGTATAGAGAGGGAAATCACCCTTTGCTGTGATGATAGCGAAATACTGATCTGCTAAGGGGTATGATTGCCGCTGTAAGAGACTATGGACGACCAGAAAAAGTACAGAAATGAGCGGCTTGTGACAGACGGAAGGCGTGTGTTCAAACCAGTTGGCAAATAGAGCAGGGTTTCGCGTATTTGGGAGCAACCATGGGTGTTCATGGCTAGTGGTGACGATGTTTTGCCGATTGACAAATTTGGGAGAACATGAGATGGCGGCGAATGTAACCACAGCTTCAATAATGCTCATATCAGAGGTGATCAACCATTCCACCTTCGGTAAATAATTCAATAGAATTTTTAGACATATCCCAATCAAATACGAGGGGTCCTGCGCTCGGCTCTGCTCGCAACGGAGGTCGGACAGTGTGTTTAAAATCCACATAGATTCTTCGCTGTTCAGTCCCTTCCTCGGTATTATCCTTGTGAGTTCATCACCCTGCATTGGCAGGCCGCGATTTTGCAACAAAATGGATGTCTCGTAATCAAAAGCGGCAATTACAACTTGAGCCCAGGGACCCTTGATAGTTTCCACAGGCCCGAGGGCAGCGCGTATTATGCGGGTGTCATTGAAATTCAATTTGATACGTGAACGCAGCGAAACGGCTACCAATGCGACCAGCATGGGGGGAGGGAGTCGCGAGAAGTACTCTTTATCATCCCATTTGTTACGAATCCAGGAAGGCAGGTCGAATAATGGTGGAACGCGGAGTGTGGTGCTACCTGCTATCTGCCACACTGACCAATGTAGTGCTTCACTGTGTTGAGAATCCGGGGCACTCTCATGAATTCTGCGCAAGGCCAATGCTGCAATGTACAGCTGGACATCGTCTGCTGTTGTTGCTGAGACCGGTTCTACAAAGTCGTTCTCTAGATAGGGGCGCGTTTCCTGAAGGAAAATCATTATGTGCCGTCGGATACGACCCAGAGTGGTTGTGGGGGTGGCATCCATAGCTTGTGATAGGAAATATTCAACATGCGGACAGAAATGGGCATGCATACGTTGGTATACCTTGCCCAACCTGCGCGAAAGAGGAGAGTGGAAAGGGGAAGAGCTAACAACGACTGAGATGGATGTAGTCATCGTATAAAAGAAAACACCAACACCAGTAATAGTCGTGGTGATACCAAACGACGGTGTACTAATGTGAAAAAGGAAAATCACAAGACCGATGGCAAACAAAAGAAGGGATATCTGGATGAGCAATGGGAGTGTCTCGACCATCTCTGGGAGCTTCCAACGCTCCATCCCGAGGTAGCGGAATTCACGCGTCTTCGCGCGTTGCTCCGGGATCGACATTGCCCGCAAGCCGCGGTCGAATTCGCGTACCCAGCTTTTGATGAGCATGGCGATGAATGCTGCTAGGACCATGAATCCGAGACTGGCGTAGAAGAGAGCATTGACAACTACAATGTGTTCTGGAGGAGAGAAGTCGGCGGGGACATATGGCCCAAGGCTCGAATTACGCATCATTTGCGTTTGATAAATCAGAACATCTTGTATGACATCCAGTGGGTCCTGTTCGAGACGGCCGAGGAGTTCAATGAGGAAAGCGCTCAAGAAACCTGCGAACAATGCCGCCTGGACAACTAATCAACCCAGCGTAATGTCAAATAGAGGTAATACATACGAATATGAGTATGGTATCCATTTGCTCGAGCCATTCTCTCTCGCGTTCGCGGTCGATGATCTCCGTTCCTGCCGTTCTCATATTAGTCGGTATCTGGTGGTGCGGCTGGGTACGTGCCTTCATTATAGTATTCCCAGGCAGTCTTGAGGGTCTTCGTTTCATCTGGGTAACACAAAAATATGAGGTATATTCTTAGTTTAGAGCGTGAAGGGCATGCGCTTGCCTCGTGGTTGCGCGGGCGACAGGGGCTCTTGCTCTATAGGAGGGTCTTTAGCACGTATTACTGACCAGTATAAGACAATTGGGTTACCGTGATTCAATTTCCTCATCAGCAGAGACATCGAGGAAGGTGGCGGCGGATGACAGGGTGCAAAGGGCTGTGTCTATCCTGGGTACTCCGAGATTGCAACGTGTTTTTTGTTTCCTTCTCCTCAGACTCTCAATTGTCTGCTATTGAGTATTATCGGAATTTGGGATGCAGTGCGCGAGCCTTATTGCACCGACGCGATTTCATCGGTCCAGGATATGACACAGCCACTTCCCATGTACACAAGGTATCGATCCCTGTATCTCTTATTTTTAGGTGTTTGTGACAGCCCCTACAAATACGGGTTTTTCGTTGTGATGTCGGTCGCGCGGAAATATCAATGACTATTCGCGAGCTGCGCTTCCCAGTGCATCATACAGGCTCAATGCAATGGTAATACAGGAACTCGTTCATACGCTGCTCGTAGCAGTAGCCATTGCAACTACACCCTTTCTCTGGCAGTTCCGATCTTGGACGACGGGAACGACGCACCATATAACGCATAGGCTACGTGCAACTGGGCAGCACTAAGCCCTGAAAGTATGTACATCACAGGTAAATACGTGTCCCATGTGAGGACAGGACGAGACGTATCCTTTGTGTGGTTGTTCCCTTTCGTCTTGAACCACGCTCGCGCTCGGTTAGCAGCAGTCGGAAACAGAGACACCCTACGACCCTCCGAACTACGTGCTCTTCTGTGCCAATACCCTGGACCTCCTGCTATCCTGTTGCTCCTGGTCGACGACGCCTCGATCAACTTGCTCATTGGTTGGGAACGCAGTCGCCAGTTGACAGTAATGGGAAGCAGGTTATCAGCCTGAGCGAGGACAGGCGAGGATGTGCTCATTTTTGCACTCTACGCGTTATTTTCTTTCTAGAGAACGACACGGATTCCCCGGCTACGTCTATCATTCCCCGGCGACGGTGTTTAATTAGTGGTTTTCGAGTACGTATGTCGTCCACCTCAACCCTCTAGTCCCTGACGCCTTTCCCTGACATGCAACGAAGCCAGTTAGACACCCCGTGCTCGATCTTTCGCCACTCGGTTGACAGGTACGGGAGGGCGCTGTATACCAGGCAATGCACTGGATCTACATAGCATCTCCCATCTCACCTCATTCACGTCTTTCCAGTCCCTCGTCTACTCGCTCATCTATAGATAACTGTTATTATGACGAGCGATTGATCCCCAAATGGACAAGACGAGTTCCCCGCCAGCCACGGCGCTGTCCGCCGCAACCCCCTCCACACCGATAACACGTATTACTGGCCAGGATAAGACAGTTTGGTTACCGTGGTTCAATTTCTTCATCAGAAGAGACATCGAAGGACGGTGGCGGATGGCAGGTTGCAAAGGGCTGTGTCTATCCATGGGTGCTCCGAGATCGCAGCATGACGTTTCATTCCTTCTCCTCAGGCTCTCAATCGTCTATTATCGGAATTTGGGATGCAGTGTTGACTGCGATGATTATTGCCGCACGGCGGCGATACTGGCATGCCGCTGGTCAGGCGATCGGCCCGCCCCTTCATATGCTTTTCTTTTGATCTGACTGTTCTGTTTATTTGTACGACACGTGTGGCCTTTGCCTGTTGAGTGCGTATGTCGTCCACCTCAACCCTCTAGTCCCTGACGCGTTTTGCTGACCCTCGATCTCAGCCATTCCCTGCACCTGCAAGGCCAACAGCACCCACTCCACAGTGACAATATTAATCATGTACTGCTAAGTCCGTTTCTTGCCATTCCTCCATTCCGTGCGGGGCATATCCCAGACTTTGGCCGACATCCATCCTTGCAATCCACTTATTATCCCCTCTCTAGAGAACGTCACAGATATCGCAGCCACGTTCATCGGCCACCTCAGTGACAGCATTTCTTCAGTAGTAGTCAAGTGCCTATATCGTCTGCCTTGGCCCTCAGTCTGTTGATGACCCTCGATCTCACGCCCTGCTCTCTCGCTTGTGAGCCCAGCGGCGCACAACCACAATCACTAGCACCCATCTCGCAATAGAAAAGTGTATCACGCACCAGTGAGCACGTTTACTGCCTTGTTTCTATTCCGTATGGAACATATTTCGGACCTTGGTTGACGCACTTGATTCTCCATCCTTACTTGTTGTATTTGACACGTGCATGAACGCCCAACTATTGGGCATTCTCTCCCCGCCCCTATCTAGTATCCCTACCTCCCTAGACGATTGTTCCCTCGCGGGTCCCGTCACGCACACAGGAAACACAAAGACATCCCCGTGGTCTTCTTCGCGTTGGTCCATACGCAACGAAGCTAGGTAGACACCCCATGCTCAATCTTTAGCCACTCAGTTGACAGAGATATGGGAGGCGCCGTATACCAGACAATGGGTTGGATGTATATAGTACCTCCCGTGAATCGACTACTCACCTCATTCACATCTTTCCAGTCCCTCGTCTACTCACCCATTTATCGATATTTGTAATTATGATCAGCGATTGATCCCCTTCCCCCCCTACTAACACGTTATGTACTCTGTCAGCACCTGCTCGGGCTATTCACGGGACTATGAAGAGGTGAAAATGATGGAATTACTATTGACGATGGATCGTACTAAAACAGTAGCATCTCGAAGAGCATGGCGTTGCGACGCAGGGCAGGATCGGCGTCTGCGGCTCAGAGATTGAACAAAAAGTGTATATAAGGGTAGGGTGCAGCATATGGGCCGCATACCGGATAGTGAAGCGATGAGCGGATTAAAGGGCAGGCGCTGTAGGCGTTGTAAGCATAACTATGCCCCGAAATACCTAGTAAGTAATGTCTGGTGTATGAGTTGAGTACCGCAACTACTCCGGGCGACTTGTCATGATGTAGAAATAGGAATTGGACGGTGCTCTGACCATGCTTCTCCATTTAAAACGAGCATTGTGACAAATGATTCAGACGCGGGCGACCATGGATCCTCGCGGCTCGCATTGTGGTAACCTGATGGTCTCGTGCGCCACGCCGGTCCGAGTGCCGAGCCAAAACCAAGGTGAGCACTTCTCCAACGAACACAACGACCACAACGACGACCACAACATCCAGCATCACATGACAGGACGCCACCCCACATACCCTGCACTCTATTTCCGCCTCGTCCTCCATCTCCCCCACCACCATGCTCGTGACCATGTCCTTTGACCTCACCACCCTGCTAGATATCCCCCCATGGACAAGACAAGGTTCCCGCCTATGGCTTCGTCGAGGTCTCCAAGCCCATGGATAGCCACGGCGCCGTCCGTCGCAACCCCCTCCACACCGACGCCCCCGTCGAGCGCCCCAAGGCCGGCATCGACACCGTCACCGACGTTCTCTTCTACAACGCCCGTGAGCATGGCACTCGCAACGCCCTCGGCTGGCGCGACATTGTAGACACCATCGAGGAGGAAAAGGACGTCAAGATGACCGTGGCCGGTAAAGAAATCACGGAGAAGAAGACATGGAAGTTCTTCCAGCTTTCCGAGTACAGGTGGTTCAACTTTGTCGAGGTCAGGGACCGTGCCGTCGATATGGGCAAGGGTCTCGTCGAACTTGGCCTCGACAAGGGCCAGATTTTCAACATTTACGCCGCCACTGCGTGAGTGCATTCTCCCTATCATCAAAGCTCACGCGATATTGCTTTTTCACGTGCCCGCCGGCGCGGCGGTCCATCGGAAAGCGGGCCTAACGGGCCTACTCTTCTCGGAGTAGTGATTATTTCTTTTTCTGTCTTTTTTCCACTGCCCGTGATGACGCTGCCAGTGACGCAAAGTGTTGACAAGAGCAGACACGCGACCCGTCACTTTTATTGCCCTTCTCAAAATCGGGAGACTCACACCTCTTCAGACCCACATGGCAACTCATGCAACATGCTTGTATGTCCGTAGGGATCACGATCGCAACTGCACATAACACCCTCGGCGAATCTGGTCTCACCCATTCGCTCAATGAGCCAGGCTGCGTTGGCGTCTTCACCAATGCGGAGCTCCTCCCGGTCGTACTCCGTGTTCTCCCCAACACACCGATCATCAAAGTCGTTATTTACGATGGAAAGCCACCCGCAGACGTCGTCGAGAAGATCAAGACAGCCATCCCAGAGCGCGAAATCCAGGTTCTCTCGCAGGACGAGCTGCGCGACCTCGGCAAAGGCAAGCCGGAGCATGAAGATCGCTGTCCAAAGGCAGAGGACGTCGCGTGCATTATGTACACCTCGGGCACAACCGGCGCACCCAAGGGCGTCGTGCTCTCCCAGGCGAATCTCATCGCTGCAGTGGGCGCGATCCAATCGCTCATGGGCCACATCTTCGCACCCGAGCAGGATACCTTCCTCGCCTTCCTCCCCCTCGCGCATATCCTCGAGTACGTCGTCGAGCTCGCGATGGGGTACGTCGGCCTGCAAATCGGGTACGGCCGCATCCGCACGCTCACCGACGCGTCGGTGCGCAACTGCCAAGGCGATCTCAAGGAGTGCAAGCCAACGATCATGATAGGCGTCCCCCAAATCTGGGAGACAATCCGCAAGGGTATCCTGAACAATGTCAACAAGATGACCCCACTCAAGAAGAGCGTCTTCAGGGGCAGCATGTCCATCAAGAAGGCCAACGTGCCGATCTTGAGCAACATCGTTGATTCGGTCGTGTTTAGCCAGGTCAAAGCCCAGACCGGTGGCCGACTTCGTTATGTGCTTAATGGTGGCGCTGCTTTGTCTGTTGAGACGCAGCAGTTTTTGAGTACTGCGCTTGTTACTGTTCTTCAGGGTGAGACTTCTCCCGGCTCGTCCACAGAAATTTGCTCACCTGGACCGCTTTTTAGGTTATGGTCTGACAGAGTCCTGCGGGTGAGCATCGCTCTCGGTGCAATCCAACCCTGATATTGATTCTTTATTTAAGCATGTGCACGATCCTCCCGCCCGAGTTCTTGCAGTTCGGTAACGTCGGTCTTCCTTCGCCATCGGTCGAGATCAAGCTCGTGGACGTCCCCGAAGCTGGCTACAAGGCAAGCGCCGATCCTTCTCAGGGCGAGATCTGGATTCGCGGTACCTCGATTACGAAGGGCTACTACAAGCGGGACGATTTGAACGCGGACCCTACGATCTTCCCTGGAGACGGGTGGTTCCGTACCGGGGATGTTGGTCAGTGGCAGAAAGACGGTACTATGACGATCATCGACCGGTGAGTGTCACCGACTCTTATCCTCGACGATCTTTCTAACTCGGTCTTACAGAGTCAAGAACTTGGTCAAGTTACAAGGAGGCGAGTACATCGCTCTCGAGCGCCTCGAGACCACCTATAAGACGTGCCATTACGCCGCAAACTTATGCGTGCACGCAACGTCCGAGTCGCAGAAACCGATCGTGATCCTCTTCCCACACGAGGTGCACCTCCGAGAGTTGCTCGCGTCCAACGCCAACTTGCCCGCGCCAGACACGGACCTCCATAAGCTATGCGAGGATCAATCCCTGAAGGAGTTCTACCTCCGGGACTTACAGGCGATCGCGAAGAAGAATGGGTTCAAGGCCATCGAGATTGTGCAGGGCGTCGTGCTCAGCCCCGAAGAATGGACACCGGAGAGCGGGCTGGTGACTGCTGCGCAGAAAGTACAGCGGAAGGCGGTTGAGAAGAAGTACCTGGAGGAGATCAAGGTGCGAATTTTTGTCATCATTCATCATTGCTACCGTAGTGCAAGATTAGAGCTGACGCATATTCTTATTTTGTTTGTAGGCTTGCTATAAGGAATCGCAAGGGTCTGACTGAGAGCTTGTCTGACAGCTGACGAACGTGTGAGGATGATTCATGTGATCCATGTGATTGAGTGCCTGTACAATTAGACCTTTTCGTTTGCTCTCTTCTTGTCACTGGGGGGTTCGACGGCACCTGGGCTAAACGATGGGACAGCCCGTATAATATAGATAATGTTGCTTTACCATTTAGAGGAAGGCTCGAGAGTCAGAGTTTGGTGGGGAGCTACTTTTGGACATCTAATGACAAAGAGATGTGGCAAAGTCGGAAAAGCCAGTCCAGTGCTGGTCATTATTGGGCCATGCTTGAACCATGATCGTAATGTAGGCTTGCCATGATTTATGACGGTTTTTTGTGGCCTCATAAAGTTGCCAAGTAGGCTGCCCTTAGTCGTTTGCAACTGCAACAGATCTCGCTCCTTGAGCAAAGGCGTTGAGATAAGGCCGCATGGTTTCTCCACTCGAACAGTGAGTTTGCGAGAAGCGATTTCAGACCTGATTGTTGTTAAAATATGACAGCAATGAGATACAGTCGAGTACCACTCACTGGCGAAAGGGCACTAGAGACCTAGTACAGTGCTCGAAATGTAGCTTAGTAATTAATAAATTATAGAAAGATTCATACTATACCTTTTGTGGTCTTCCGGTGAAGGTGCGAGGCCAAGGTGAGGTCAAAGTGGTCAAAGTGGCCAATTTGAGTTTTGTACCCCGTCCACATCCACCTCAAGCCCTCTAGCACTCAGCAACATGGGTGTAAATGATATATATAGTCTTATTAAATATACTATTGAAACTTGGGGGCTATATACAGAGCTGAACACTCTTGATCAAACTGCCCAGCCCTCCCCCAGTTTTCGTCATGCCACGACACAGCAAGACTCAAGCACAGTCTAAAAAGGACCGAATGCATCGATGTGAGCTGTTGAAGCTTGCTTTTGCTGGATATGAACGTGTTCTGGCCTCTGGAGCCAAGCCAAAGGCCTTCACCATTGCCAATGCCTTTGGTGTACCTCCCACTTCCCTTCGCAACATGATTGATGGCCTTGACTCAAAAGAACAGTCAGCTGCAAAGTGTCAAAAGCTTTTCTTTGAGGAAGAGGTTGTCATGGTCAAGTACTTGATCAAAACAGCCAACCGTGGTTTTCCCGACACCCCTCAGCGAGCCATCCAGCGTGCCAATCAACTTCTTCAACAACGTACTGGTGATCCAGATGCTTCAGTTGGTAAAAATTGGATTCACCGCTTCCTTGAACATCATAAAGACCAGCTCTCCCGATATTGGTCTACCAGCCTCACAACTGTTCGTGGGGGTGCTCTTAATGAGGCTAATGTCAATTTCTGGTACAAACTGTTGCAAGAGATCATTGATCAATACAGCATTTGCCCGGATTTGATATTTTCAATGGATGAGACGTCCTGCTTTCTTGACAAGTGCACTCATAAGACTTGCCACATTGGGCAGGCACAACAGTGACAACAGATTGCCATGCGAAATGACAACAGAGAGACCTGTACTCTTATACCTGTCATTTGTGCAGATGGTGAAGTTTATGGCCCAATGGTCATCTTCAAGGGAAGACAGATTCGAGGCAAGGAACACTTACCCAATCCATTAAATGCAATGTGAGTGCAGAATCTGAATGTAATGTTAGCTACTGATTAGTCTACAGTCTTCGTTGCTCTGAAAAGGGCTACATGAATGGCGAGATTGGTCGTGCTTGGTTGGAACATGATTTCGACATACCAACAAAAGCAAAGGCTGCTGGCCGGTACAGGCTACTCATAGTTGATGGTCACACATCACACTTCAACTTCGATTTACTCTCCTATGCAAAGGAGAACAAGATCGTTGTGCTCTGTCTCCCGGCCAATACCACCCATGCCCTCCAAAGTGAGTATGGCCACGAGCAACCACAGAGACAAACTAATCTGATTCCTGTGTAAGCCTTGGACATTCTTGGCTTCTCCCAATTCAAGCAGGCATACCAAGTGGCCATGGAAGAACGAGCTCAAGTCAATGCCAGAAAGATATCCCAGGGGGAGTTCCTGATGGTGATTGAGGGTCCTTGGCATAAAGCCTTCACCCCAGAGAATGTTCGAAAGTCATTTGAAGTGACTGGGACATGGCCTGTGGATTGGTCCAAAATCACCAGTAATAAAATCACTCCCACTGTAGGGCTTTCAATCACTGGGGGGCCCATTATTGAGCCAACATCACCTGTTAAGATGCTCATCAGTCGATTGGGAGCAATTGGGAAGCTAGGAGTACGACCCACTCCTGAACTCGAGGTGCCTGCTCCCTCACCTGGGGATCCTGACCACCCCACATCCCCAGGACTACCAGTATTAGTTGAAGACGAAAAAGATACCTTTGATGAAGACCTCAACACTGAGTTTCGCCAAACCCGTGTTGCCTTTCTATTTGATGGCTCTGGGTCTTCATCCAAGACAGCAGTTCCCCCTCTCGTTCTACCTCTCCTCCCTCCCTTTAAACCCCTTATACCATCTCCTCACTGTTCCTACCCAAATACAGCCAATAGGTGAACCCGATCCAAGCTATTGGATGCTATCAATGCACTCTCTTGGGATAATCAAAAACTTGTGGCGTTTGCTAATGAATCCCATCAAAACATCATCACACTTCGATCACAAATCACTTTTCTTACCATGGAGAACCAGAACCAGTGGGAAAAGCTCCATTCAAAGGAAAAGAGGAGGCAAACTGCGAGGGAGAACACTGTGAAAATTTTGCACAGAAAAATACAGTGGTCTGGACACTGGCATTCTTATTCCATGTGTGGCGCATGGAAATTGTCAAGGAAATTCCATGTCCAGACCACTGTGTAATTTCAGTGTGCAGCGGACCATGGAATTTCAATGTACATAAACCATTGATCTCAAAATTGTAATTAGCACATTTATATTATTATATATCATATTGCTGCTCCTCTATGTCTTCAGGAATGAATACAGTGCAAGCCCACTCAGACAAATGATCAACTATGCTCCCACCATCTGACATCTTCCCACTCCGATGCCTTTGGCAGTGTACTACCTCTTACACTGCATACACCGGTGACTTTTGAGCTGACGAGGTCTCGTGGTCAACATCGTTGCATTTGAGGTGGCAAAGTTCAACGATTCAACCCTTGGACCCCGTTTCGTCTTCGATCACCATTCCGCTTGCGATGGTCAGCTATATCGTGACAAACCACCCATTACTGTACATCTTGTGCATGTGCTGGTAACTCGTAATTTTCCCGATTTCTGCGCGTTGCCCAACTCTCGTTCAGCCATCGCAGAAGATACTCCACACAAAAGGCGTTCTTGCCAATTAACGCGTCACGTCAGAACCGGTATGTACGATTTGGTAACCCCCGTAACAGCCTGGTGCTAACGGTTGTTGTTCCAAAGACCAGTACGTCGATGGTTCCACCTGAGGACTGACTCTAAAATCTCCTGTATATAATATATCCCATTTTCCTGTATACTACGTGGTTGAAGTGCTCACAACTCCTGTCTCTACTGTAGTACAACGCAAAACGTCGGCACTGGCACACGACGCTTGAAATCTGATCGCGTTGCTTGGACCTGACCACCGCCAACCTCGATCAAGCCCCCCCAATATGCCCCGTCGGACTGCTCCAAGGTTCACAGACGATTTCAACCAGATCACCCAGGAAAATGAATGTCTCTGCTGTGAATGTGACGAAACCATCCAGGCCAACAAGGAGCTCAAGAGGAAGAATAAGTGACTCAAAAACGCCCTTAGAAAAGGTAATTTAATTTATTACATGTAATAACACGCGTAAAATGCGTCTTCGTGCCGTCACTGACTCCGTGCTCCATCGTTGGCAGAGAACGACAAAACAGGGGACACACCTTCCAAAAACCTGATCCCACGACCTGAAGGTTCAGCTGGCCGCAAGACTGCAACTGATGCTGGTGGCAGAACCCGGGCAGGGTTCAATCCCTGTGACGAGATGGGTCTCAGCCAACCAGAGGGTCATCAGACATATAACAAGTTCCAGGTAAGGCGCACACGTTTCTGGTTCATATTCTTACCAATGTTACAGGACTTCATTCGTCGGCTGATCCCTGGAGACCGTTACACCAAGTTTGCAGAGCTCGGGTTTGCTGTCACAGGGAACATATGTCTCAAGGTGTGTACCATTCCTCTATTCTAAGGTGGGTTGATTCGTAGCTGAAATTACCATTCAATTTCTCACAGGCCCTCAAAAAGTATCCATTCCTTTTGAAATTCGAGGGCCATTGGCCAGTTGAGGTTGTTCTGCACTCATATTTTATTAACAGGAGGAACTATAAGAAGAGTGATAGGAAGAAGAGAGTAGGGAACACTAGATGGGAGGAGGACCTCGAGAGGATGGAGAAGGACGGGGATGGGCACAGGTATGAGGATGAGGACTGGATGGGGCACAGCGATTGGGTTGGTAATGATGATGGGGAGATGGGGTATGACGGTCAGGAGGATGACCAGGAGGAGCAAGGGGATAGAGGTTCAGGCCGATGGGAGGATGCAAGAGGGCTGCGAGGGTTTGATGAGGAGGAGGATGTGGTACCAGTCGCTCAGAGGAAGCGTAAACTGGTTACGACTGGTATGCTTTTTCTTTGATCATTTATTTCTTCCCTGTCGTGTGCATGGCTGTCCACTAACTACCTGTACGTCAGATGAATTCGAGGATGGTATGTCCCCCACCTGTCTATACTGCCTTCTACTAACTCATATTAGGTACCACACATCCATGCAAAAGGAGAACACCGAATACTCAAGCTCGATCTCCCACAGTTCAAGATGCCAATTTTGAGGAGCCTGCGCCGGTCCCCACAAGAGACTCTGATGAGGATGTCAGGGTAGCCCCAGCCAAACGTTGTCATTGTGAGTACTTTCCAGTCCCTTGTTTCCAGTCCCTTGTTTCCATTGACTAAAGCTTGTACTAATAACACCAAAACCAGTGAAAGCAAAGGCTGCAGGGTCCCGGGGTGTGTCCTTTAGATCCACATCTACACATACTGACTCTCTTGACAACACAGATCTCCCTCCTCGTCGTTCTGACCGCTGCAAGAAGTAGAATTCACATTGCCTTGCCATGCACATCACGTCTATTCATCATGTCCATCACTGCAGCACCTATTCCGTCCCTTTCTTGTCACTCTGGTACTTCTTGTTGACTTGCGATCGCATTGCTGAGTTCGTTATCTTGGGCGGTCTCTTCACTTCCACTGGGACATAGACACTTTAGTAGATAATGTAGTATTTCTTGTTACTAATTCAACTGCTATACTATGCTGTTCTATCCTATATCCCGCTATCTATGAGAAATAAATGTGTGCTGCCCACTGAATCCGTCCAAAGGTATTCTGTGCTCTATAGGTATTCCATGGTCAAAATGTCAAAAACGGCTTTGGAAGACATCACGCATACAATGGGATTTCTGTGCACAGCGCGATGACTGACCTTAGGGAACATTCCATGCGCAGTCAGTGCGCTGCCCAAGGGTTTTCCTCGACCCGCACAGGCTGCGCAGACCACTGGAATTTTCCGTGCAAAATTTTCACAGTGAGAAGGTTAACCCAGGAGGCAGGGCAATCGAGGCTACAGGAGACGATTGTATGGCTGCAATCGAAGGGATTCAGATTGAGAGGGAGGCTATTTCTGCTGCCAAGCATGCTCAGCAGGCTGCAAAAGGTCGAAAGGGGGTAGCCAAAGGAATGTCAGCTGCTGATAAAAGCCTGAGAAAGACGCTCCATCAAGATGCAGTTGCAGCTTGGAAGGCTGAGCAAACGAGACTGAGAGATGGTGGTCTGGTGATGAAGGGAGCTGGTCCCGAGCCTCGCTTGTGGTGGTATATGGAGGCAGATAATCCCTATAACATTACCTTGCCATCTCAAGAGCACTCTATGCTTGCTTCTACAAGCTCCCATCCTCGTCGTCAGACTCACCGTGTCATTTATTCCCCAGTCACCTCAGATGCGGAGATAGATGATGCTCTGTATGTAGATAATGCCGAAAATTAGCTTATATATACAATTAGTTTAATATCATACAAGATGGCATGAGGCTTTAGTGCCCAATGTCCCATGAAGGCGAAATGGCCAGTGGGTGGTAAGTGGCCAAACTAGCCAATCAACGTTTGAACCACCTGCGCATGTTGCCTCGCAACAGCACACTCAAAAAATATACTAGTAGTATATATGACTCTATTTACAGGCATTTTTTACTGCTACAAATCAACTACAGACCTTGGGAGCAGATGGGAAACTCACTGGCCAGTGAGTGGTTGAGCACTGTAGATTCTGTAAATGGTAGACCCATTCCCACCTAGTTTCCTGGCCTTTTCCCTATCTTTTTTTTCCATATTGTGAAATATTTCAGGGGTCGGGATTGGTGGTCATGTCATTCATCGCGATTCCGGTTTATGTCACTGTGTCAGAATAAGAAAACAGAATTCATAGTACTCAGGTTTACAAAAAAATGTGGAGCTGTGCCTAGATATACAACATACAATGGAATTTGTCGAATCTGTGAAACACCTCTAACTCGTGCCTACGAACTGCTTCATTTACCCGCGAGGAGATCATGAGACGGTACTCGTGGAGATCATTATCATCAAACCACTGAATGAACTCGCAAAGTTTGGGAATAACCGGAATGATCTGATAGTATGGAGCCGCATCGAGAAGCTTGCAAAGTGCGCTGAGCACGAATTCCTCATTAACCCTAGGTGCTTCTATACACCACCATAGTTCTTCCATATCACACCTGAGTTCTCTTCTCATTCTCTCGGACTGTTGCGATAAATGGGGTGACCAGGCCATGGCCATCCAATCCAACCCGCTGAACTCCGAATCGGTGAACTCTGAATCGGTGAACTCTGGTTCTTGCTCAGCTTCGTGAAAATACTCCCAAGTAAGGATACCCTTAAGCCCCCTCACTGATGAGTTCGTCTCCGCGTCTCCCTGTGATTTGGGCACCAGCTGGCGCGAAAGGGTGAAGAAACCCTCAGCGAACCTTCGTCTCCATTCCATCGGGAGGTTATCAAACCCATTGACGAAGGTTTGTAGAACTCGCCATCCCATCCACAGGTGATGGTCGGGCAACATGACGTTAAACACAGAGTGCACGCCTTGGGAGAGGTAACTAGATGGTCCTGAGGGATCAGAACAGGATATCGCGGTCTTCATGTAGTACTCCAATGCTGCAGAGGAGATCGCCCCCTCCCGAGACTGCAGGAAGGACGCCAGTAGCAGTGACTCTGTATATTGGGTGACCTGCCCCCGTCTATATCGCACAAGGGAGTGAGCCGCAATCATGTTCTTGACTCGATGGTCAGAAAATAACTCGATTGACAAACCAGATCCATCAGGAATGTCAAGACGGGCAACTGCTCTTGCAATCAGCTTCGAGCAGGGGTCTTCCAATTCTAGATCCAGCTTCTCCAGTTGCTCTACTGCGAATGGATCTAAATGTTTGGAAAGTACCAACAGGACTGCAAAAATGTTCGGATCCGGGTTTTCACTGGCTCCAAGATGGCGGTTATAGGTTTTGAGCAGTTCTCCCAGAGCAGTGTAATCTGCAATGGACGTAGGATGGATAGTTTCTGATGTTAATTCTTGTGTTTGAGCCACGAATCGCTTTCCAATGGCGAGGAGTCCGGAATCTCCGATCACTGGGGCGACAGCAATGAGGGCGGATATATAGAGAGGGAAATCACCCTTTGCTGTGATGATAGCGAGATACTGATGTGCTAAGGGGAATGAAGGTCGCTGTAAGAGGGTATAGACGACCAGAAAAAGTACAGAAACGAGTGGCTTGTGACAGACGGAAGGCGTGTGTTCAAACCAGTTGGCAAATAGAGCAGGGTTTCGCATATTCGGGAACAACCATGGGTATTCACGGCTGCTGGTGACGATGTTTTGCCGATTCCCAAGAGTGGGAGAACATGATATGGCGGCCAATGTAACCACAGCTTCAAGGAATTTCATATCAAAATCAAAGGAGCTCAAATCTTCTACGCTCGGGATATAATTCAATAGGATTTTTAGACATATCCCAATCAAATACGAGGTGTCCTGCGGTAGGCTCTGCTCGCAACAGAGCTCGGACAGTGTGTTTAAAATCCCCGCAGATTCTTCGCTGTTTAGTCCCTTCCTCGGTATTATCCTTGTGAGTTCATCATCCGGCATTGGGTCACCGACAAGTTGCCACCAAATGGATGTCTCGTAATAAAAAACCGTAATTACAAGTTGAGCCCAGGGACCCTTGATAGTTTCCACAGGCCCGAGGGCAGCGCGTATTATGCGGGTGTCCTCGAAATCCAATTGGATACGTGAACGTAGCAAAACGGCTACCAATGCGACCAGTACGGAGAGAGGGAGGCGCGAGAAGTACTCTTCATCATCCAATTTGTTACGAATCCAGGAAGGCAGGTTGAATAATGGTGGAACGCGGAGTGTGGTGCTACCTGCTACCTGCCACACTGACCAATGTAGTGCTTCACTGTGTTGAGAATCCGGGGCACTCTCATGAATTCTGTGCAAGGCCGATGCTGCAATGGAAAGCTGGACATTGTCTACTGTTGTTGCTGAGATCGGTTCTACAAAGTCGTTCTCTAGATAGGGGCGCGTCTCCTGAAGGAAAATGTTTATGTGCCGTCGGATACGACCCAGAGTGGTTGTGGTTGTGGTATCCATAGCTCGTGATAGGAAATGTTCAACATGTGGACAGAAGTAGGCATGCATACGTTGGTACACCTTGCCCAACCTGCGCGAAAGAGGAGAGTGGAAAGGGGAAGAGCTAACAACGACTGAGATGGATGTAGTCATCACATAAAAGAACACACCAACACCAGTAATAGTCGTGGTGATACCAAACGACGGTGTACTAATGTGAAAAAGGAAAATCACAAGACCGATGGCAAACAAAAGAAGGGATATCTGGATGAGCAATGGGAGTGTCTCGACCATCTCTGGGAGCTTCCAGCGCTCCATCCCGAGGTAGCGGAATTCACGCGTCTTCGCGCGTTGCTCTGGGATTGACATTGCCCGCAAGCCGCGGTCGAATTCACGTACCCAGCTTTTGATAAGCATGGCAATGAATGCTGCTAGGACCATAAATCCGAGACTAGCGTAGAAGAGAGCATTGACAACAACAATGTGTTCTGGAGGGGAAAAGTCGGCGGGGACATATGGCCCAAGGCTCGAATTACGCATCATTTGCGTCTGGTAGATCAGGACGTCCTGTATGATATCCAGTGGGTCCTGTTCGAGACGGCCGAGGAGTTCAATGAGGAAAGCGCTCAAGAAACCTGCGAACAATGCCGCCTGGACAACTCATCAACTCAGGGGAACGTCAAAGGGAGGTAATACATACGAATATGAGTATGGTATCCATTTGCTCGAGCCATTCTCTCTCGCGTTCGCGGTCGATGATCTCCGTTCCTGCCGTTCTCATATTAGTCGGTATCTGGTGGTGCGGCTGGGTACGTGCCTTCATTATAGTATTCCCAGGCAGTCTTGAGGGTCTTCGTTTCATCTGGGTAACACAAAAATATGAGGTGTATTCTTAGAGCGTGAAGGGCAAGCGCTTGCCTCGTGGTTGCGTGGGCGGCAGGGGCTCTTGCTCTATAGGAGGGTGTTTAGCACGTATTACTGACCAGGATAAGACAATTGGGTTACCGTGGTTTAATTTCTTGATCAGAAGAGACATCGAGGAAGGTGGCGGATGTCAGGTTGCAAAGGGCTGTGTCTATCCGTGGGTACTCCGAGATCGCAACGTGTTTTTTGTTTCCCTCTCCTCAGGCTCTCAATCGTCTGCTATTGAGTATTATCGGAATTTGGGATGCCGTGTACGCGCCGTATTGCCCCGACACGATTTCATCGGTCCAGAATATGCTTCTCAGGTACACAAGGTATCGATCCCTGTATCTCGTATTTTTAGGTGTTTGTAACGGCCCCTACAAATACAGGGTTTTCGTTGTAATGTCGGTCGCGCGGAATATCAATGACTATTTGCGAGCTGCGCTTCCCAGTGCATCATGCAGGCTCAATGCAATGGTAATACAGGAACTCGTTCATACGCTGCTCGTAGCAGTAGCCATCGCAGCTACACCCTTTCTCTGGCAGTTCGTCCGCTCTTGGACGACGGGAACAACGCACCATATAACGCATAGGCTACGTGCAACTGGGCAGCACTAAGCCCCGAAAGTATGTACATCACAGGTAAATATATGCCCCATGTGAGGACAGGACGAGACGTATCCTTTGTGTGGTCGTTCCCTTTCGTCTTGAACCCGGTCAGCAGCAGTTGGAAACAGAGACACCCGGCCGACCCAGGTGTTACGACCCTCCGAGCTACGAGCTCTTCTGTGCCAGTACCCTGGACCTCCTGCTATCCTGTTGCTCCTCGTCGACGACGCCTCAACTTGCTCATTGGTTTGGAACGCAGTCGCCATTTGGAAGCAGGTTATCAGCCTGAGCAAGGACAGGCGAGGATGAGCTCATTTTTGCACTCTACGCGTTATTTTCTTTCTAGAGAATGACACGGATTCCCCGGCTACGTCCATCGTTCACCAGCGACGGCGTTTACATTGTGGTTGTCGAGTACGTCTGTCGTCCACCTCAACCCTCTAGTCCCTGATGCCTTTCGCTGACATACAACGAAGCCAGTTAGACACCCCGTGCTCGATCGTTAGCCACTCGGTTGACAGAGATACGGGAGGGCTCTGTATACCAGGCAATGGGTTGGATGTACATAGTATCTCCCGTGAACCGACTGCTCACCTCATTCACGTCTTTCCAGTCCCTCATCTACTCGCTCATTTATAGATAATTGTTATTATGATGAGCGATTGATCCCCCAATGGACAAGACAAGTTCCCCCGCCAGCCACGGCGCCGCCCGCCGCAACCCCCTCCACACCGACGCCCTTGTCGAGCGCCCCAAGCCCGGCATCAACACCGTCACCGACATCCTCTTCTACAACGTCCATGATCAAGGTACTCGCAACGCCCTCGGCTGGCGCGGCATTGTCGACATGGGCAAGGGTCTCGTTGAACTCGGCCTCGACAAGAGTCAGATTTTCAACATTTATTCCACCATTGCGTGAGTGCATTCTCCCTATCATTGCACCTCACGCGATGTTGCTATTTCACGTGCCGCCGGCGCAGACACGCGAGCCGTCACTTCTACTGCCCTTCTCGAAAATCTGGAGACTCACACCTCTTCAGACCCACATGGCAACTCATGCAACATGCTTGTATGTCCGTAGGGATCACCATCGCAACTGCATGTGACACCCTCGGCGAATCTGGTCTCACCCATTCGCTCGATGAACCCGGCTGCGTCGGCGTCTTCACCAATGCGGAGCTCAATCCTTCCAGTCGTGCTCCGCGTTCCTCCCAACACACCAACCATCAAAGTCGTTGTTTACGATGGAAAGCCACTCGCAGACCTCGTCGAATAGATCAAGATAGCCATCCCAGACCGCGAAATCCAAGTGCTCTCGCAGAACGAGCTGCGCGAGCTCGGCAAGGGCAAGCCGGAGCATGAAGAACGCCAACCAAAGGCAGAGGACGTCGCATGCATTACGCACACTTCGGCCACAACCGGCGCACCCAAGGGCGTCGTGCTCTCCCAGGCAAACCTCATCGCCGCAGTGGGTGCGATCCAATCGCTCATGGGCCACATCTTCGCACTCGAGCAGGATACCTTCCTTGCCTTCCTTCCGCTCGCGCATATCTTCGAGTCGCGATGGGGTACGTCGGCCTGCAAATCGGGTACGGCCGCATCCGCACACTCACCGACGCGTCGGTACGCACCTGCCAGGGTGATCTCAAGGAGTGCAAGCCAACGATCATGATCGGCGTCCCTCGGATCTGGGAGACAATCCGCAAGGGTATCCTCAACAGTGTCAGCAAGATGAACCCGTTGAAGAAGAGCGTCTTCAGGGATAGCATGTCAATCAAGAAGGCCAACATGCCCATCTTGAGCACCATCGTTGATTCGGTCGTATTTAGCCAGGTCAGCGCCCAGCCTAGTGGCCGGCTGCATTATGTACTTAATGACGGTGCTGCCTTGTCTGTTGAGACGCAGCAGTTTTTGAGTACTGCGCTTGTTACGGTTCTTCAGGGTGAGACTTTCCCCGGCTCGTCCACAGAAATTTGCTCACCTGGACCGCTCTTTAGGTTACTGTGTGACAGAGTCCTGCGGGTGAGCATCGCTCTCATTGCAACCCAGCCCTAATATTGATTCTTGATTTAAGCATGTGCACGATCCTCCCGCCCGAATTCTTGCTGTTCGGTAACGTCGGTCTTCCTTCGCCCTCGGTTGAGATCAAGCTCGTGGACGTCCCCGAAGCTGGCTACAAGGCAAGCGCCGACCCTTCTCAGGGCGACATCTGGATTCGCGGTACCTCGATTACCAAGGGCTACTACAAGCGGGACGATTTGAACGCGGACCCTACGATCTTCCCTGGAGACGGGTGGTTCCGTACCGGGGATGTTGGTCAGTGGCAGAAAGACGGCACGATGACGATCATCGACCGGTGAGTGTCACCGCTCTTCTCCTCGTTGACCTTTCTGACTGCGGTCCTCCAGAGTCAAGAACTTGGCCAAGTTGCAAGGAGGTGAATACATCGCTCTCGAGCGCCTCGAGACCACCTAGAAGACCTGCCATTACGCCGCAAACTTATGCGTGCACGCAACGTCCGAGTCGCAGAAACCGATCGTGATCCTCTTCCCACACGAGGTGCACATCTGAGAGTTGCTCGCATCCAACGCCAACTTGCTCGCGCCAGACATGGACCTCCATAAGCTATGCGAGGATCAATCCCTGAAGGAGTTCTACCTCCGGGACTTACAGGCGATCGCGAAGAAGAATGGGTTCAAGACCATCGAGGTCGTGCAGGGTGTCGTGCTCAGCCCCGAAGAATGGACGCCGGAGAGCGGGCTGGTGACTGCTGCGCAGAAAGTACAGCGGAAGGCGGTTGAGAAGAAGTACCTGGAGGAGATCAAGGTGCGAATTTCTGTTCATCGTTGCTACGCTACGTAGTGCATGATCAGAGAGAGCTGACGGGTATTCTTATTTTGCGTGTAGGCTTGCTATAAGGAGTCGCAAGGGTCTGACTGAGAGTTTGTCTGACAGCTGACGAACGTATGATCGATTGAGGATGATTCATGTGATTCATGTGATTGAGTGCCTGTACAATTAGACCTTTCGTTTGCTCTCTTCTTGTCACTTGGGGTTCGACCGGCACCTGGGCTAAACGATGGGACAGCCCGTATAATATAGATAATGTTGCTTTACCATTTAGAGGAAGGCTCGAGAGTTAGAGTTTGGGGGGGGAGCTACTTTTGGACATCTAATGACAATGACATGTGGCAAAGTCGGTAAAGTGCGCGTCATTATGGGGCCATGCTTGGACCCATGACCGTAATGTAAGCTTGCCATGATTTATGACGGTTTTTTGTGGCCTCATAAAGTTGCCAAGTGGGCTGCCCATAGTCGTTTGCAACTGCAACAGATCTCCCTCCTTGAGCAAAGGAGTTACTCGAACGGTGAGTTTGCAAGAAGCGATTTCAGGGCTGATTATTAAAATATGACGGGAATGAGATATCCTATAAATGGTAGGCCCATTACCCCGTTTCCTAGCCTTTTCCCTTTTTCTTTTTTTTCTTTTCTTTTTTTTTTCCACATTGTGAAAGATTTCAGGGGTCGGGATTGGTGGTCATTCATTGTGATTCCGGTGTATGTCGCTGTGTCAGAATAAGAAAACAGAATTCATAGTACCCAGGTTTACAAAGAAATCAGAAGCTGTGCCGCCTAGATATACAACATACAATGGAATTTGTCGAACCTGTGGAACGCCTCAAACTCCTCTTGCCTACGAACTGCTTCCTTTACATGCGAGGAAATCATGAGGCGGTATTCAGGGAGATCAGTGTCATCAAACCACTGGATGAACTCGCAAAGTCTGGGAGTAATCGGAATGATCTGGTAGTAGGAAGCCGCATCGAGAAGCTTGCAAAGTGCGCTGAGCACGAATTCCTCATTAGCCCTAGGTGTATCCATATCCCACCATTGTTCGTCTCTCATTCTATCGGACTGTTGCGATAACTGGAGTGACCAGGCCATGGCCATCCAATCCAACCCGCTGAACTCCGAATCGGTGAACTCTGGTTGTTGTTCAGCTTCGTGAAAATACTCCCATGTAAGGATATCCCAAAGGCTCCTCGCTGGTGAGTTCGTCTCCGTGTCTCCCTGTGGTTGTGGCACCAGCTGGCGCGAAAGGGTGAAGAAACCCTCAGCGAACCTTCGTCTCCATTCCATCGGGAGGTTATCAAACCCATTGACGAATGTTTGTAGAACTCGCCACCCCATCCACAGTTGACGGTCGGGCAACATGAGGTTAAACACAGAGTGCACGCCTTCGGAGAGGTAACTAGATGGTGCTGAGGGATCAGAACAGAATATCGCGGTCTCCATGTAGTACTCCAATGCTGCGGAGGAGATCGCCACCTCCTGAGACTGCAGGAAGGAAGCCAGTAGGAGTGACTCTGTATACTGGGTGACCCGCCCCCATCTATATCGCAGAAGGGAGCGAGCCGCAATCATGTTCTGGACTCGGTGGTCAGAAAATAACTCCACTGACAAACCAGATCCATCAGGAATGTCAAGATCGGCAATTGCTCTTGCAACCAGCCTCGAGCAGGGGTCTTTCAATTCTAGATTCAGCTTCTCCAGTCGCCCTATCGCGAATAAATTCAAGTGTTTGGAAAGTACCAACAGGATGGCAAAAATGTTTGGATCCGGGTCTTCACTGGCTCCAAGATGGCGGTCATAGTTTTTGAGCAGTCCATCCAGAACAGCGTAATCTGGATAGGACGTAGAACGAATAGTTACTGATGCTAATTCTTGTGTTTGAGTCACGAGCAGCCTTCCAATGGTGTGGAGTCCGGCATCTCCGATGGCTGGGGCGACAGCAGTGAGGGCGGAGGTATAGAGAGGCAAATCACCATTTGCGGCGATGATAGAGAAATACTGATGTGCTAGGGGATATGATCGTCGCTGTATGAGGGCATAGACGACCAGTAAAAGTACAGAAATGAGCGACTTGTGACAGTCGGAAGGCATGTCTTCAAACCAGTTGGCAAATAGAGCGGGGTTTCGAGTATTCAGGAGTAGAAATGGGTGCTCACGACTGTTGTCGATAATGCTTGAACGATTGGCAATATCAGGAGAACATGATACGGCCGCGAGTGTGACCACAGCCTCGAGTAATACCAGATCAGAAAGGGTCGGGGAATGATACAAAAGCATTGCTAGACAGATCTGAATCGAATTTGCGTCATGCCTCCTTTGAAGCCTCCCGTTAGGGAGCTCGGACAATATGTTTAGAAGCCATAAGGCTTCATCGTTGCGTAGTTCCCTCCTTCGTATTATTCCTATAAGACAACTTGGCCCCTTCCAGTCGAAGTAGTGACCACACACCTCAGTCACAAGTTGAACCCAGAGACTCTCAGTACTTCCCTGGTGCATCAGGATATCCCATATTGTTTCGGTGTGGTACCGAGACCATATGATACGTGAACGCAGCGAAACGGCTACTAATGCGACCAGCATGGATGGAGGGAGGTGTGAGACGTACTCTTCATCATCCCATTTGTTACGAATCCAGGAAGGCAGATTGAATAATGGTGGATCGCGGAGTGTGGTGCTACCTGCTATCTGCCACACCGACCAATGTAGTGCTTCACTGTGTTGAGAATCCGGAGCACTCTCATGAATTCTGTGCAAGGCCGATGCTGCAATGGAAAGCTGGACATTGTCTACTGTTGTTGCTGAGATCGGTTCTACAAAGTCGTTCTCTAGATAGGGGCGCGTTTCCTGAAGGAAAATCATTATGTGCCGTCGGATACGACCCAGAGTGGTTGCTGGGGTGGTATCCATAGCTTGTGATAGGAAATATCCAACATGTGGACAGAAATGGGCATGCATACGTTGGTAGACCTTGCCCAACCTGCGCGAAAGAGGAGAGTGGAAAGGTGAGGAGCTAACAACGACTGATATGGACGTAGTCATCACATAATAGAGAATTCCAATACCAAGAATAGTCGTGGTGACACCAAACGACGGTTTACTGATGTGAAAAAGGAAAATCACAAGACCGATGGAAAACAGAAGAAGGGATATCTGGATGAGCAATGGGAGTGCCTCGACCATCTCTGGGAGCTTCCAGCGCTCCATCCCGAGGTAGCGGAATTCACGCGTCTTCGCTCGTTGCTCCGGGATCGACATTGCGCGCAAGCCGCGATCGAACTCGCGTACCCAGCTTTTGATAAGCATGGCAATGAATGCTGCTAGGACCATAAATCCGAGACTAGCGTAGAAGAGAGCATTGACAACAACAATGTGCTCTGGAGGGGAGAAGTCGGCCGGGACATATGGCCCAAGGCTCGTATTAACCATCATTTGCGTTTGGTAGATCAAAACATCCTGTATGATATCCAGTGGGTCCTGTTCGAGGCGGCCGAGGAGTTCGATGAGGAAAGCGCTCAAGAAACCCGCGAACAATGCCGCCTGGACAACTCATCAACTCAGGGGAACGTCAAAGGGAGGTAATACATACGAATATGAGTATGGTATCCATTTGCTCGAGCCATTCTCTCTCGCGTTCGCGGTCGATGATCTCCGTTCCTGCCGTTCTCATATTAGTCGGTATCTGGTGGTGCGGCTGGGTACGTGCCTTCATTATAGTATTCCCAGGCAGTCTTGAGGGTCTTCGTTTCATCTGGGTAACACAGAAATATGAGGTGTATTCTTGGAGCGTGAAGGGCAAGCGCTTGCCTCGTGGTTGCGTAGGCGGCAGGGGCTCTTGCTCTACAGGAGGGTGTTAAGCACGTATTACTGGCCAGGGTAAGATAGTTGGGTTACCGTGGTTCAATTTCTTCATCAGAAGAGACATCGAGGAAGGCGGCTGAGGTCAGGTTGCAAAGGGCTGTCTATCCGTGGGTGCTCCGAGATCGCAACGTGATTTTTGTTCCCTTTTCCTCAGGCTCTCAATCGTCTGCTATTGAGTATTATCGGAATTTGGGATGCAGTGTGCGAGCCTTATTGCACCAACGCGATTTCATCGGTCCAGGATATGACACAGCCACTTCTCAGGTACACAAGGTATCGATCCCTGTATCTCGTATTTTTAGGTGTTTGTAACGGCCCCTACAAATACGGGTTTTTCGTTGTGATGTCGGTCGCGCGGAAATATCAATGACTATTCGCGAGCTGCGCTTCCCAGTGCATCATACAGGCTCAATGCAATGGTTATACAGGAACTCGTTCATACGCTGCTCGTAGCAGTAGCCATTGCAGCTACACCCTTTCTCTGGCAGTTCGTCCGCTCTTGGACGACGGGAACGACGCACCATATAACGCATAGGCTACGTGCAACTGGACAGCACCAAGCCCCGAAAGTATGTACATCACAGGTAAATACGTGCCCCATGTGAGGACAGGACGAGACGCGAGACGTATCCTTTGTGTGGTTGTTCCTTCGCCCTCGCCGCTCAACAATCGGAAACAGAGACACTCGACCCAGGTGTACTCTACGACCCTCCGAGCTACGTGCTCTTCTGTGCCAGTACCCTGGACCTCCTGCTATCCTGTTGCTCCTCGTCGACGACGCCTCAACTTGCTCATTGGTTTGGAACGCAGTCGCCATTTGACAGAATGGGAAGCAGGTTATCAGCCTGAGCGAGGACAGGCGAGGATGAGCTCATTTTTGCACTCTACGCGTTATTTTCTTTCTAGAGAACGACACAGATTCCCTGGCTACGTCCATCGTTCCCCGGCGACGGCGTTTATATAGTGGTTTTCGAGTACGTATGTCATCCACCTCAACCCTCTAGTCCCTGACGCCTTTCGCTGACATACAACGAAGCCAGTTAGACACCCCGTGCTCGATCTTTAGCCCCTCGGTTGACAGAGATGCGGGAGGGCGCTGTATACCAGGCAATGGGTTGGATGTACATAGTATCTCCCATCTCACCTCATTCACGTCTTTCCAGTCCCTCGTCTACTCGCTCACTTATAGATAATTGTTAGTATAACGAGCGATTGATCCTCCCCGCCAGCCACGGCGCCGCCCGCCGCAACCCCCTCCACACCGACGCCCTCGTCGAGCGCCCCAAGCCCGGCATCAAGACCGTCACCGACATCCTCTTCTACAACGCCCATGATCAAGGTACTCGCAACGCCCTCGGCTGGCGCGACATTGTCGACATGGGCAAGGGTCTCGTTGAAAAGGGTCAGATTTTCAACATTTATGCCGCCATTGCGTGAGTGCATTCTCCCTATCATTACACCTCACGCGATGTTGCTGTTTCACGTGCCGCCGGCGCAGGCACACGAGCCGTCACTTCTATTGCTCTTCTCAAAATCGGGATACTCACCCCTCTTCAGACCCACATAGCGACTCACGCAGCATGCCTGTGTGTCCGTAGGGACCACGATCGCAACTGCATATAACACCCTCGGCGAATCCGGTCTCACCCATTCGCTCAATGAACCCCGCTGCGTCGGCGTCTTCACCAATGCGGAGCTCCTCCCAGTCGTGCAGCGCGTTCTCCCCAACACACCAACCATCAAAGTCGTTATTTACGACGGGAAGCCACTCGCAGACCTCGTCGAGAAGATCAAGTCAGCCATCCCAGACCGCGAAGTACAGCTGCTCTCGCAGGACGAGCTGCATGAACTCGGCAAGGGCAAGCCAGAGCATGAAGATCGCCGTCCAAAGGCAGAGGACGCCGCCTGTATTATGTACACTTCGGGCACAACCGGCGCACTCAAGGGTGTCGTGCTCTCTCAAGCAAACCTCATCGCCGCAGTGGGTGCGATCCAATCGCTCATGGGGCACATCTTCGCACCCGAGCAGGATACTTCCCTCACCTTCCTTCCCCTCGCGCATATCCTCGAGTACGTCGTCGAGCTCGCGATGGGGTACGTCGGCCTGCAAATCGGGTACGGCCGCATTCGCACACTCACCGACGCGTCGGTGCGCAACTGCCAAGGCGATCTCAAGGAGTGCAAGCCAACGATCGTGATCGGCGTCCCCCAGATCTGGGAGACAATCCGCAAGGGTATCCTCAACAATGTCAACAAGATGACCCGTTGAAGAAGAGCGTCTTCAGGGGCAGCATGTCAATCAAGAAGGCTAACGTGCCCATCCTGAGCAACATCGTCGAGTCGGTCGTATTTAGCCAGGTCAAAGCCCAGACCGGTGGCCGACTGCGCTATGTACTTAATGGCGGTGCTGCCTTGTCAGTTGAGACGCAGCAGTTTTTGAGTACTGCGCTTGTTACTGTTCTTCAGGGTGAGACTTTTCTCGACTCGTCGACGGAATTTTTGCTCACCTGGACCCCTTTCTGTAGGTTACGGTCTGACGGAATCCTGCGGGTGAGCATCGCTCTCGGTGCAATCCAACCCTGATATTGATTGTTTATTCAAGCATGTGCACGATCCTCCCGCCCGAATTCTTGCAGTTCGGTAATGTCGGTCTCCCTTCGCCCTCGGTCGAAATCAAGCTTGTGGACGTCCCCGAAGCTGGCTACAAGGCAAGCGCCGATCCGTCCCAGGGCGAGATCTGGATTCGCGGTACCTCGATTACGAAAGGCTACTACAAGCGGGACGATTTGAACTCGGACCCTACGATCTTCCCTGGAGACGGATGGTTCCGTACCGGGGATGTTGGTCAGTGGCAGAAAGACGGCACGATGACGATCATCGACCGGTGAGTGTCACCGGCTCTTATCCTCGTCGACCTTTCTGACTGAACTTGGTCAAGTTGCAAAAGGAGGCGAATACATCGCTCTCGAGCGCCTCGAGACCACCTACAAGACCTGCCATTACGCGGAAAACCTATGCGTGCACGCAACGTCCGAGTCGCAGAAACCGATCGTGATCCTCTTCCCACACGAGGTGCACCTCCGAGAGTTGCTCGCGGCCAACGCCAACTTGCCCGCGCCAGACACGGACCTCCATAAGCTATGCGAGGATCAATCCGTGAAGGAGTTCTACCTCAGGGATCTGCAGGCGATCGCGAAGAGGAATGGGTTCAAGACCATCGAGGTCGTGCAGGGTGTCGTGCTCAGCCCCGAAGAATGGACGCCGGAGAGCGGGTAGTGACTGCTGCGCAGAAAGTACAGCGGAAGGCGGTTGAGAAGAAGTATCTGGAGGAGATAAGGCACGAATTTCTTTCATCGTTGCTACCGTAGTAAAGTATGAGCAGGGAGCTGACATTTGCGTGTGGGCTTGCTAAGGTAGGCGACAGCCAAGAGGCGCAGGCACAGCCACCGACTCCACCGGTAGGTCAATTCCTCCCCGCGCCCGCGCCATGTAGTTAGCAACCAGGGATAAAAGAATGTAGATCTTTAAAATAAAATATTTTATCCCATCCAAATCGTGCCCGACCCCCTCAGTTGGGCCCAATTAGGGAAAAATGTGTTGTCGGCCGGAAGGGCTTTTTTTAGGCGAGAACAGCCCTTTGGGGAGTTTTCATTTTTCCGGATCGCAGAACTTGGCAGTCGTGTCACGTGGTTTTGCTTTGTATTGTTGCTTTGTATTAATCTTGCTTTGTATTTTAAATTGCTACATCGACAACAAAAATTCATATATGAACCACTGAACTGAGATCATGGGACGCCCAAAGAACTCAACAAGGGCATGAAGAATTCTAATTGCAAATACTCCAACCCACAGACTGCATAGAATTGCGGAGGATCGGGCACCTACAAAAGCAAGGAATGGCAGAAAAGCATTAAGAATTCTTGAAAAGAATAATTCTTGGATCGATGATCAAGGGGAGTGGGACGAAAGTGGCAAAGAAGAAGACCTGGGCACAGAGAGTGATTCATCCTCAATCGTTTGCCTAGATTGGGGGGACGAGGAGGATGTTCACCTGCCGGAACCCTCAAATCTCAACACTGTCCTGTTCACAGGACTTGCAAATTGGCAGAAATCAGTTGCCGAAAAATTGGCCTCAAATAAATGGCCTCCCCACTACTCGGGTCACTCACTCAGGACGATGTATAGAAGAAAATCAGCAGCAAAAAGGAATGGACAAACCTTGAAGGATCTATGGGGGCCAGTTGTAAGCCTAAAAACCTGAGGATCGTTCAGGCAGAGCTGACAGTCCGCAGGCCAAAAGGAGGGTCCCAGTCAATGAAGAAACCGAATACATCACCTTGGGCAGTGATTTTGATGTGGAAGAGAGAGTTCCTCCTTCCATTTTGAGCATGCAGGAAGTACTGTGGCCACCGCACATTGCCCCCAGACACTCTTTGGGATGCCAGATCACGCATTTGAATGGTTTTACAATAGATATATTTTTTGAGAAACGAAACTAGCGACAGATACAAAAAAAAAAATTCGGAGTCCCAGGATTTGGCAGTGCGAGGCTGGGTGGCTGTGCCTGCGCCTCTTGGCTGTCGCCTACCTTATAAGGAATCGCAAGCGTCTGACTGAGAGCTTTTCTGATGTAAGGTATTTGGTTTACCCACGCTACCCGTATTTGGCCGGCCTCGGTTAGTTAGTGTTTGGTCAATCATTACTTAAACTCCTCGACCACCATCTCAGAACATTATACACCTGTACGACAGTCTTCTCTTCTTATATAGGGAATCGATTGTATTTCGGGTGATCACTGAGACTACCGAGGACAACAAGTATGACCACAATCTTACATCTGACAGTTGATGAATGTATGATCGATCGAAGATGGTTCATGTGATTCATGCCTTTACAATTAGACCTTTCTTTTTGTCACTTGGGGGTTCGACGGCACCCACGCGCGCTAAATAATGGGTAGCCCGTATAATATAGATAGTGTTGCTTTACCATTTAGAGGAAGGATCAAGAGTTAGAGTTTGGGGGGGAGCAACTTTTGGACATCTAATGGCAAAGGGATGTACGTATGTGACAAAGTCGGAAAAGCCAGTTCAGTGCTGGTCATTATTGGGCCAAGCTTGGACCATGACCGTATTGTAGGCTTGCGACGATCTATGATGGTTTCTTATGGCCTCATAAAGTTGGTAAGTAGGCTGCCACTTAGTTTTTGAGCAAAGGAGCTGAGCTCGAACCGTGAGTTTGCGAGAAGCGATTTCTGATTGTTAAAATATGACAGGAATTAATGAGATATTCTGTAAATGGTAGGTCATATATTACCCCCTAGTTTCCTGACCTTTTCCCTCTTTTTTTTCTTTTTTTGGGGGGGTTTCAGGGGGTCTTTCATTGCGATTCCAGTGTATGTCGCTGTGTCGAAATAAGAAAACAGAATTCATAGTACCCAGGTTTACAAAGAAAGCTGAAGCTGTGCCGCCTAGATATACAACATACAATGGAATTTGTCGAACCTGTGGGACGACTCAAACTCGTGCCTACGAACTGCTTCATTTATCCGTGCGGAGATCATGAGACGGTACTCGGGGAGATCAGTATCACCAAACCACTCGATGAACTCGCGAAGTTTGGGAATAATCGGAATGATCCGGTAGTATGGGGCCGCATCGAGAAGCTTGCAAAGTGCGCTGAGCACGAATTCCTCATTCATTGCAGGTACATTCAAATCCCATAATTGTTCTTCTCCCTGGTCTGATTGCTCTGTCAGACTGTCTCTGTCAGACTGTTGCGATAAATGGTGTGACCAGGCCATGGCCATCCAATCCAACCCGCTGAACTCCGAATCGGTGAACTCTGGTTCTTGTTCTGCGTTGTAAAAATACTCCCATGTAGGGATATCCATAAGTTCCCCCTCCAGTGAGTTCGTCTTCGTGTCTCCCTGTGATTGTGGCCCCAGCTGGTGCGAAAGGGTGAAGAAACTCTCAGCGAACCTTCGTCTCCATTCCATCTGGAGGTTATCAAACCCATTGACGAATGTTTCTAGAATTCGCCATCCCATCTGCAGTTGATGGTCAGGCAGCATGAGGTTAAACACAGAGTGGACGCCTTGGGAGAGGTAACCAGAGGGTGCTGAGGGATCAGAACAGGATATCTCGGTCTTCATGTAGTACTCTAATGCTCTGGAGGAGATCGCGACCACCCGAGACTGCAGGAAGGACGCCAGTAGAAGTGACTCTGTATACTGGGTGACCCGCCTCCATTCATATCGTAGAAGGGAGTGAGCCGCAATCATGTTCTGGATTCGATGGTCAGAAAATAACTCCATTGACAAACCAGATCCATCAGGAATGTCAAGAAGGGCAACTGCTCTTGCAACCAGCCTCGAGCAGGGGTTTTTCAATTCTAGATCCAGCTTCTCCAGTCGCTCTCTCGCGATTAAATTATTGGGCAGTACCAACAGGATGGCAAAGATATTTGGATCCGGGCTCCCATTGGCTCCAAGATGGCGGTCATAGTTTTTGAGCAGTCCTTCCAGAACGGCGACATCTGGATAGAACATAGGAGAAATAGTTACTGATGTTAATTCTTGTGTTTGAGCCACGAGCCGCCATCCAATAGCGAGGAGTCCGGCATGTCCGATGACTGGGGCGACAACAGTGAGGGCGGAGGCATAGAGGGGTAATCCACCCTTTGCTGTGATGATTGCAAAATACTGATGTGCTAAGGGATATGATCCTCGCCGTAAGAGGGCATAAACAACCAGAAAAAGTATAGAAACGAGCGACTTGTGACAGACAGAAGGCGTGTGTTCAAACCAGTTGGCAAATAGAGCAGGGTTTCGCATATTCGGGAGCGACCATGGGTGTTCACGACTGCTGGTGACGATGTTTCGCCGATTTCCATGATTGCGAGAAAATGAAATGGCGGCGAGTGTAACCACAGCTTCAAGCAATTTCAGATCAGAGGAGATCATATATGCATGTCGCGGGAAATGATCCAATAGCAGTTCTAGACATATCGCAATCAAATACTGGGCTCCCTGCAGTCCACTCCGCTCGCAACAGAGCTCGGACAGTGTGCTTAAAATCCATACAGATTCTTCGCTATTCAGTTCCTTCCTTGGTGTTATCCCTGTGAGTTCATCATGCTGCATCGGCACGCCGAAAATGGATGTCTCGCAGTAATCAAAAGCCGCAATTACAAGTTGAGCCCAGGGACCCTTAATATTTCCTACAGGTCCCAGGACAGCGCGTATTATGTCGGTGTTCTTGACATCCAATTTGATACGTGAGCGCAGCGAAACGGCTACCAATGCGACCAGCATGGATGGAGGGAGGTGCGAGAGGTACTCTTCATCATCCAATTTGTTACGAATCCAGGAAGGCAGGTTGAGTAATGGTGGAACGCGGAGTGCGGTGCTACCTGCTACCCGCCACACTGACCAATGTAGTGCTTCACTGTGTTGAGAATCCGGGGCACTCTCATGAATCCTGTGCAAGGCTGATGCTGCAATAGAAAGCTGGATATTATCCAGTGTTGTTGCTGAGATTGGCTCTACAAAGTCGTTCTCTAGATAGGGGCGCGTTTTCTGGAGGAAAATCCTTATGTGCCATCGGATACGACCCAGAGTGGTTGCAGGGGTGGTATCCATAGCTCGTGATAGGAATGAATTGACACGTGGACAGAAATAGGCATGCATGCGTTGATATACCCCGCCCAACCTGCGCGAAAGAGGAGAGTGGAAAGGGGAAGAGCTAACAACGACTGATATGGACGTAGTCATCACATAAAAGAAAATACCAACACCAGAAATAGTCGTGGTGATACCAAACGACGGTTTACTGATGTGAAAAAGGAAAATCACAAGACCGATGGAAAACAGAAGAAGGGATATCTGGATGAGTAATGGGAGTGTCTCGACCATCTCTGGGAGCTTCCAGCGCTCCATTCCGAGATAGCGGAATTCACGCGTCTTCGCTCGTTGCTCCGGGATTGACATTGCCCGCAAACCGCGGTCGAATTCGCGTACCCAGCTTTTGATGAGCATGGCGATGAATGCTGCTAGGACCATAAATCCCAGACTAGCGTAGAAGAGAGCATTGACAACCACAATGTGTTCTGGAGGAGAGAAGTCGGCGGGGACATATGGCCCAAGGCTCGAATTACGCATCATTTGCGTTTGGTAGATCAGAACGTCCTGTATGATATCCAGTGGGTCCTGTTCGAGCCGGCTGAGGAGTTCGATGAGGAAAGCGCTCAAGAAACCTGCGAACAATGCCGCCTGGACAACTGATCAACTCAGGGGAACGTCAAATGGAGGTAATACATACGAATATGAGTATGGTATCCATTTGCTCGAGCCATTCTCTCTCGCGTTCGCGGTCGATGATCTCCGTTCCTGCCGGTCTCATATTAGACGGTACATGGTAATGCGGCTGGGTACGTGCCTTCATTATAGTATTCCCAGGCAGTCTTGAGGGTCGTCGTCTCTTCTGGGTAATAGAAAAATATGAGGTGTATTCTTAGAGGGTGAAGAGCAAGCGCTTGCCTCGTGGTTGTGCGGGCGGCAAGGGCTCTTGCTCTATAGGAGGGTATTTAACACGTATTACTGGCCAGGATAAGACAGTTGGGTTACCGTGGTTTAATTTCTTCATCAGAAGAGACATCGATGAATGTGGCGGATGTCAGGTTGCAAAGGGCTGTGTCTATCCGTGGGTGCTCCGAGATCGCAACATGATTTTTGTTTCCTTCTCCTCAGGCTCTCAACCGTCTGTTATTGAGTATTATCGGAATTTGGGATGCAGTGCGAGCCTTATTGCACCGATTTCATCGGTCCAGGATATCACACAGCCACTTCTCAGGTACATAAGGTATCGATCCCTGTATTTTGTATTTTTAGGTGTTTTTAACGGCCCTAACAAATACGGGGTTCTCGTTGTATTATCGGTCGCGCGGACATATCAATGATTATTCGCGAGCTGCGCTTTCCAGTGCACCATGCAGGCCCAATGGTAACACAAGAACCTGTTCATAAGCTGCTCGTAGCAGTAGGCATTGCAGCGACCTTTTCTTTGGCGGTTCGCCCCCCGTTGGACGACGGGAACGGGAACGACTCATAATATAACACATAGATTACGTCAAATTGGACAGCACTAAGCCCCGAAACCATGTACATCACAGGTAAATATGTGCCCCATGTGAGGACAGGACGAGACGTATCCTTTTGTGTGGTTGTTCCTTTGCCCTTTCGCTTTCACCGTTCGTTGCTCGTCTTCAGCCACACTCGGCCAGCAGCAATCGGAAACAGAGGCACTCGACCCCGGTGTACTCTGCGACTCTCTGAGGTCTGTGCTCTTCTGTACCGGTACCCTGGACCTACTATCCCGTTGCTCGTCATCGACGACGCCTCAACTTGCTCATTGGCTCGGACCGCAGTCGCAATTTGAAAGTAATATATGGGAAGCACGTCATCAGCCTAAGCGAGGACAGACGAGGATGTGCTCATTTTTGCACTCCACGCGTTATTTTCTTTCTAGAGAACGACACGGATTCCCCAGCTCCGTCCATCGTTCACCAACGACGGTGTTTATATAGTGGTTGTTGAGTGCGTATGTCGTCCATCTCACCCTCTAGTCCCTGACGCGTTTTGCTGAGCCTCGATCTCAGTCATTCCCTGCACCTGCAAGGCCAGCAGCACCCACTCCACAGTGACAATATTAATCATGTACCGCTAAGTACGTTTCTTTCCTTTCTTCCATTCTGTGTGGGGCATATCCCAGACTTTGGCCGACATCCGTCTTTGCAATCCACTTATTATCCCCTCTCTAGAGAACGTCACGGATATCGCAGCCACGTCCATCGATCACCTCAGTGACAACATTTCTTTAGTAGTAGTCGGGTGCCTATGTCGTCTGCCTCGGCCCTCAGTCTGTTGATGACCCTCGATCTCCCGCCCTGCTGTCTCGCCTGCGAGCTCAGCGGCGCACAACCACAATCACTAGCACCCATCTCGCAATAGAAAAGTGGATCACGCACCAGTGAGCACGTTTACTGCCTTGTTTCTATTCCGTTATGGAACATATTTCGGACCTCGGTTGACGCACTTGATTCTCTATCCCTACTCGTTGTATTTGGCACGTGTATGAACACCCAACTATTGGGCATTCCCTCTCTGCCCCTATCTAGTATCCCTACCTCCCTAGACGATTGTTCCCTCGCGGGTCCCGTCACGCACACAGGAACAAATATACATCCCCGTGGTCTTCTTCACATTGGTCCACATGCAACGAAGCCAGGTAGACACCCCGTGCTGAATCTTTAGCCACTCGGTTGACAGAGATATGGGAGGCGCTGTATACCAGGCAATGGGTTGGATGTACATAGTATCTCCCGTGAATAGACTGCTCACCTCATTCCAGTTCCTCGTCTACTCGCCCATTTATAGATAATTGTAATTTTGATCAGCGATTGATCCCCCTCCCCCCTCTACTAACACGTTATGTACTCTGTCAGCACCTGCTCGGGCTATTCACGGGACTATAAAGAGGTGAAAATGATGGAATGACTATTGACGATGGATCGTACTGAGACAGTCGCATTTCTTAGAGCATGGCGTTGCGACGCAGGACAGGATCGGCGTCTGCGGCTCAGAAATTGAACAACAGTGTATATAAGGGTAGGGTGCAGCATATGGGCCGCATGCCGGATTGTGAAGCGATCAGTGGATTAAAGGGCAGGCGCTGTAGGCGTCGTAAGCATAACTATGCTCCCTAAACCTAGTAAGTAATGTCTGGTATATGAGTTGAGTACCGCAACTACTCCGGGCGACTTGTCATGATGTAGAAATTGGAATTGGATGGCGCTCTGACCAGAAGACTTGAAGAACGCTTCTCCATTTAAAACGAGCATTGTGACAAAGGGCGACCATGAACCCTCGTGGCTCGCATTGTGGTAGCCTGATGGTCTCGTGCGCCACGCCGGTCCGAGTGCCGAGCCCAAACCAAGGTGAGCACTTCTCCAACGGCCACAACGGCCACAACGACCACAGCGATGACCACAACATCCCTCATGACATGACAGGACGCCACCCCACATACCCCGCACTCTATTTCCGCCTCGTCCTCCATCTCCCCCACCGCCATTATGCTCGCGACCATGTCCGTTGACCTCACCACCCTGCTAGATATCCCCCCATAGACAAAACAAAGTTCCCCACCTATGGCTCTGTCGAGGTCTCCAAGCCCACGGACAGCCACGGCGCCGTCCGCCGTAACCCCCTCCACACCGACGCCCTCGTCGAGCGCCCCAAGGCCGGGGTCGACACCGTCACCGACATCCTCTTCTACAACGCCCGTGAGCACGGTACTCGCAACGCCCTCGGCTGGCGCGACATTGTAGACACCATCGAGGAGGAAAAGGACGTCAAGAAGACCGTGGCCGGCAAGGAGATCACGGAGAAGAAGACGTGGAAGTTCTTCCAGCTCTCCGAGTACAGGTGGCTCAACTTTGTCGAGGTCAGGGACCGTGCCGTCGATATGGGCAAGGGTCTCGTCGAGCTCGGCCTCGACAAGGGTCAGATTTTCAACATTTATGCCGCCACTGCGTGAGTGGATTCTCTCTATCATCAAAGCTCACGCGATATTGCTGTTTCACGTGCCGCCGACGCGGCGGTCTATCAGGAAGCGGGCCTAACGGGCCTACACTTCTCGGACTGTGATTATGTCATTTTCTGCCTTTTTTTCTACTGCCCGTGGTGATGCTGCCAATGACGCAAAGTGTTGACAAGAGTAGACACGCGACCCGTCACTTTTATTGCCCTTCTCAAAATCGGGAGACTCACACCTCCTCAGACCCACATGGCAACTCATGCAGCATGCCTGTATGTCCGTAGGCATCACCATCGCAACTGCATATGACACCCCCGGCGAATCTGGTCTCACCCATTCGCTCAATGAGCCCGGCTGCGTCGGCGTCTTCACCAATGCGGAGCTCCTTACAGCCGTACTCCGCGTTCTCCCCAACACACCAACCATCAATGTCGTTATTTACGATGGAAAGCCACCCGCAGGCCTCGTCGAGAAAATCAAGACAGCCATCCCAGAGCGCGAAATCCAGGTTCTCTCACAAGACGAGCTGCGCGACCTCGGCAAAGGCAAGCCGGAGCATGAAGATCGCCGTCCAAAGGCAGAGGACGTTGCGTGCATTATGTACACCTCGGGCACAACCGGCGCACCCAAGGGCGTCGTGCTCTCCCAGGCAAACCTCATCGCCGCAGTGGGCGCGATCCAATCGCTTATGGGGCACATCTTCGCACCCGAGCAAGACACCTTCCTCGCCTTCCTCCCCCTCGCGCATGCCCTCGAGTACGTCGTCGAGCTCGCGATGGGATACGTCGGCCTCCAAATCGGGTACGGCCGCATTCGCACGCTCACCGATGCGTCGGTGCGCAACTGCCAGGGCGATCTCAAGGAGTGCAAGCCAACGATCATGATCGGCGTCCCCCAGATCTGGGAGACAATCCGCAAGGGCATCCTCAACAATGTCAACAAGATGACCCCATTGAAGAAGAGCGTCTTCAGGGGCAGCATGTCCATCAAGAAGGCCAACGTGCCCATCTTGAGCAACATCGTCGATTCGGTCGTGTTTAGCCAGGTCAAAGCCCAGACTGGTGGCAGACTTCGTTATGTGCTTAATGGTGGTGCTGCCTTGTCTGTTGAGACGCAGCAGTTTTTGAGCACTGCGCTTGTTACGGTTCTTCAGGGTGAGACTTCTCCCGGCTCGTCCACAGAAATTTGCTCACCTGGACCGCTCTTTAGGTTATGGTCTGACAGAGTCCTGCGGGTGAGCATCGCTCTCACTGCAATCCAGCCCTAATATTGATTCTTTATTCTAGCATGTGCACAATCCTCCCACCCGAGTTCTTGCAGTTTGGTAACGTCGGTCTTCCTTCACCCTCGGTCGAGATCAAGCTTGTGGACGTCCCCGAAGCTGGCTACAAGGCAAGCGCCGATCCTTCTCAGGGCGAGATCTGGATTCGCGGCACCTCGATTACGAAGGGCTACTACAAGCGGGACGATTTGAACGCGGACCCTACGATATTCCCTGGAGACGGATGGTTCCGTACCGGGGACGTTGGTCAGTGGCAGAAAGACGGTACTATGACGATCATTGACCGGTGAGTGTCACCGCTCTTCTCCTCATCGACATTTCTAACTTGGTCTTGCAGAGTCAAGAACCTGGTCAAGTTACAAGGAAGCGAATACATCGCTCTCGAGCGCCTCGAGACCACCTACAAGACCTGCCATTATGCCGCGAACTTATGCGTGCACGCAACATCCGAGTCGCAGAAACCGATCGTGATCCTCTTCCCGCACGAGGTGCACCTCCGAGAGTTACTCGCGTCCAACGCCAACTTGCCCGCGCCAGACACGGACCTCCATAAGCTATGCGAGGATCAATCCCTGAAGGAGTTCTACCTCCGGGACTTACAGGCGATCGCGAAGAAGAATGGGTTCAAGGCCATCGAGATTGTGCAGGGTGTCGTGCTCAGCCCTGAAGAATGGACGCCGGAGAACGGCTTAGTCACTGCTGCGCAGAAAGTGCAGCGGAAGGCGGTTGAGAAGAAGTACCTGGAGGAGATCAAGGTGCGCATCATCGCTACCGTAGAGTACGATCAGAGCTGACATTTGCGTGTAGGCTTGCTATAAGGAATCGCAAGGGTCTGACTGAGAGTTGTCTGAGAGTTGACGAACGTACGATCGATCGATCGAGGATGGTTTATGTGATTGATGTGATTGAGTGCTTGTACAATTAGACCTTTCGTTTGCTCTCTTCTTGTCACTTGGGGGTTCGACCGGCACCTGGGCTAAACAATGGGACAGCCCGTATAATATAGATAATGTTGCTTTATCATTTAGAGGAAGGCTCGAGAGTTAGAGTTGGGGGGGGAGCTACTTTTGGACATCTAATCGGTAAAGCCAGTCCAGTGCTGGTCATTATTGGGCCATGCTTGGACCATGACCGTAATGTAAGCTTGCCATGATTTATGACGGTTTTTTATGGCCTCATAAAGTTGCCAAGTGGGCTTCCCTTAGTCATTTGCAACTGCAACAGATCTCCCTCCTTGAGCAAAGGAGTTGAGATAAGGCCACATGGTTTCCCTACTCGAACTTAACAGTGAGTTTGCGAGAAGCGATTTCAGGCCTGATTTTTAAAATATGACCACTGATAAAAAGGGATGTGGTGTTTCTCACCCGGTGTGGTGTTTTTTGTGGTGGTATTCACCAGAAGTCTAAATCACCACAAATACTTGTGGTGATTCGTGTGGTGATTTGGACTTGTGGTGAAGT
>Ga0307515_10001734_pt1 | contig 48548 bp, 63 predicted proteins | sample 17_EM_MG_FD_194513 | JGI IMG/M metagenome (GOLD analysis project Ga0307515, IMG submission 194513) | Populus trichocarpa ectomycorrhiza microbial communities from riparian zone in the Pacific Northwest, United States - 17_EM | ecosystem: Host-associated > Plants > Roots > Unclassified | place... | reverse complement strand
CAATCAGTTTGTGCCATACACATTCCGTTCTTTTGTAGATGTGGGGAAGGATCACCGCGGGGGGGCTCTCCAATCCCTATTGGTGTCGGTTGGTCGAACAGGCGGACTGTACACTTGGATCGTCGTCATCCTCTCCCATCGCATCCCACCGGGGGGACGGGGGAATGGGGTCCCGAAAACACAGAATCACAACCTTGCGAATCAATCTGGAATAGGTTCACGAGGATGAAAGGCGTGCCATTGTCACCCGTGGTATTTTTCTGGAGTGTGGGTGCACAGGTCGTTATTGTGTAGGTGGGAGCTGATAAGACCGAATAGGTATCCCGCTCGCTTGTCTCCTGTGAATAAGTGTTCCTGTCGCCCACGATTGACGTGATGCCAACGCGTACCACCACATGCGCTCCGAGGAGACAAAACATTATATCCTTTCCTCCCAGTGAGGAGGCAATCTCATTGTTGAGAGGACTCCGGCCGCGGGCCGATCAACGCCTCGGTCCGGTTCAGGTCCCGATTCGATTGATTCCCGTTGACCGGACCCCACTGATGCTTGCGGATAGTATTTCGCGTGCGAATCTCAAGCCGTGCTTTTCCTAGTTTCGGAATCGTAACTTGAGTTTGTGGGATCAGGTCCAACCAAACGGAGGAACCGAGGCCGCCAGAATGCGTACGAGGCTGGATCCTAGTTGTTCTAACATCCGCCGGGAAATTTGAGGATCAAGACGCTGGGTGGTCCCGATTCCAGGCGACGGATGAAAGATCTACAGTGCTAACCCGGGGCTGTATCCCGCCATCCTCCATCAGGCTTCAAGGGGCGGGGTCTGAACGAATTGGACCGAGATGGAAGTCACCGCGAGTAAAGACACTCGGGAGAAAGCGTGCGTACGAAGAGGTTGAGGTCGGTACAGACGAAGACACGACTGGAGGGTCTGGATATGACATACGGAAACGGGAAAATACCACGGGTGCGATGGTAATGGTATGTGCTCTGCTCGTTCGTTGTCTGGGGGGGCGGCGACATACGAAAACTGGTGCGTAGAGTACCATCGAGCGTCTATTTGCAGAATCTGATTGGCGCGCGGGACCGACCCCGAGTGAGCCAAATCTTTGATTTGCAGTGCTGTCGACTTGAGGTTGGTTGGAGGATGGTCCCCATTGTCCTTGCACTGCATCTTGGATCGTGGCCCTTCGCGACGATGATCCTGTCGCATATCTCGGACGACTAGAGGCTCAGAAAGCCTTTAACTGGCCTCACTTATAAAACCATCCTTCATTTCTTCCTCCAATGCAAGACTTCATTCCACACAGCGCTAGGTCTCCCGAAGAGCCAGCTCTCCCCTCCGGGTCCAATTCCGTCCCTTCTGACTCCCTCATCAAACGAGAACGACACTCGCCCTCGGATCTCCGGTGTTCCTCTCCACCCACTCCTTCTAGTCATCCGATCCCTTCGTTCACTCGTATTCCTTTATTTTCTTCTGGCCGTGCGCCCACGCTTAACACTCGTAAGAAGCGCTCTTCCAACCCTTACGCCCATCCACCACCCCGCGTTAGCTCTGGACGGCGCCAAGAGTCTTCCGCCATGTCTGCTCTTCAGTACGGAAACTGGCCACCCAACACAGTGAAGTACGAGGAATCCGATTACCCCCCTGGAGATCTCTCGCGCACGCATCGAGGGTCTTCTGATGGTGACCAACAACCTCCGTACTACTTCGCTCCTGTGAGTTTTTTGCGCGCATCAGAGGCGGTGCAATGTTTGCAGGGTGTTGATGCCCATCGTTTTGCCAGGATAATACTGTGCGTCGTTATCACTCAGATATCCGCCCGAACTCTTCCGGATCAGTGACTTCAAGTCTCACCGGAGCTATGGGTGGACCCACGATGTTAGCGCATTCCTCTCCCTCAAGTGATCGGTCACTCCGCGATCCATCACAATCCTCCCACGTCCAGTCTGCCTCCATGGACTGGCGCTCTGGCGCCCCTCAACCCGGGAACGTCATTGCCACCGGCATCCCTATCTCATATTATGCCCCTTCTACGACCCCGTCCACCCATTCATCTGCGAACCCCAATTTACATTACCCGACTTATGATCCGTATGATACACACGATCTTTACGAACAGACCGGACCCTTCATCCCATCTACTCCACACACCGAGTTCACCTCCCGTTCTGGTCCCGCCACCTCCACTCCTCCGGATATCGTCCCCCCCTCCGTGTCTCTTCCTCTGATCGGCCCGCATTCCGCTCCTGTGCGCAGCTCCATGCGCAGGGAAACTGTTGAAGAGGAACTCAGGTTCCTCAGAGACAGGGTCAGGGAGCTCGAAATCGAAAAGGAAGCGGCCAACCGCCGCGTGCGCGAGCTTCACGCTGCTATTTCCACCGGTTACCCACAGACGGGTGCCTACTCCAGCGGTCTCCCCTCTCCCGTTCCGAATTCCCCCAATGTGGACGCTTTCCAAGAGTCTTGGAACGTTCGTACCAACGCTCGTATCCGTGCTTTCTGCTCTCTCAACCGCGCTGGGAATGCCTTGTGCGCTTGGCACGACTCAAGGCGCGAGCGTCGAGCTTATCCGCCTCGTATGGCGCCTCCTGGTTATCTTAACTGTGGCTGCACCTTCGAAGAGGCTTTGTTCGAAGAGAGCCTCGCACGCCATGGTGTAGGCAGTTATCATGCCGGCGAGAACGTCCGCGTGGACCCCGTTCTCCGCAACCCGTTGTTGACGCTTTTGAAGCAGAGATACGGGTACAGAGACGGAGACTTCGAACGTGATCCAATTACTGGTACGTGGGTTGAAGGAGAGGGTCCCGCCATCTGGGAAACCCGAGCCTTGTCTGGCGGTTCGAAAAAGAGGTCAGATGACAGGAAATCGTAGATCAACCATCAGCCACTCTGGCACACCCTGCCTCATCGTTGTTTATCTTACGCTCATTGCATATCTTCACGTTCCCCCTCATTTGTATACCTATCTCATTCCCGCATTCACCTTCATTTTGCATCTCTATCTTACTTCCTGCGCACCACGATGCTGCATAATCTCATCTCATCGCATTTTTGCATTTTCGGCATCTCCATCTCTCGTACAGTAGTGTATCATCCCACATAATACCCACTTCTCCTTCGTTCAACCCTTTTTCTCGTCTCATCATTTACTGCATTATGACATGGACATTACATCGCATCTCACTCATTTCATCGGTTTCCTCATCATCTGCATTTTTGTCCTGTATTCCCGACTAGAATACCTTCGCAATGTTGTATCATCGAGTGATTTGCTGCACAGTACATTGCTACGCTATGGCTCGTAGTAATAATGATTGTGCATACGAACCGCCGGTTGGACGGCCACCAATGAGAAAGGGAAGGGGAGCTAGAGGAGGTGGTATTCTCCGCCTTTCTCGATCGACTGATAGAGGATGGAGGAGTCAGGAGATGCGCAACGGAATGAGGGGACTGAGAGCAACTCTTACACGTTTGAACGCAGGTCTGGTGTTATCGTCAGATCGGGGTCATCAAGAAGGGAAAATCCTGGATGCGCACCGTTCGTGGATGCGTTCGATGTATTCCCTACACTTCGGGCCGAGGCTCTCAGGGAATTTCTTGGCCCATACTTCTAGAGGGAATATCATCATAAAATCTGCTGCGGTGGGTTTTGCGCCACCAGCAAAGAACTCTCTGTCGCTCTGACTCAGTCGCGTCTCGATCTGGAAGACAGTCAGATACGGCTACGGCACATGCTGCGAGAGGTACGTACGTATTGCCTATGGGTTTCCAACCGAGGAGCGACCATTCTGCGACTGACCGCGTCGAAAACGCTCCACAAGAACGGTTTGAGAAGGAGAGGCGCTCTCTCCGGGACAATCGTGCAAACGATCTTGCTTACGAGGACTGGCATGAGACTGCCTTCAGCGTAATGTGTGACTGAGTCGCCGACATATAGGTCAACATTCGACCAGGAAGTGAGGAGGATTGAGACCGCACAGTAGATATCATCGACTTGAGCTGGTTCGGGGAGCGTTTCCCATTTCTCCCCGTACTTCCGGAGCAAGTATTCTGTATTGCGGGGTCCGTCAACGTCCGAGCCAGGCAGAGAACTGACCGGAGGGTTTCTTACGGACGATAGCTCCACTTTCAGCTATTGTAATATCGCCGTCGACGATAATCGGCGCAAGTCCCAGTGGATGCACACCCCTCAGTTCCTTCGGGCCAAAGTCATCCGAGTTCCGTTGCCACTTGACGACCTCGTACGGGACCTCGAGTTCCTCCTACAAGCGTGGGTTCAGTCCGAAATTCACCCGGCCTCCGTACAAGCTGCGAAAGACCAACGAGTAGCCATAGAATCCTCTGAGATCGAGAATGGTTGAGGTGGTGAACCGTCAAGACCATGGTAGCAGAAAACAAGAAAAGTTGGCCCGGGCACGCCGCAAAACCAAGGTTATGTATTGGAAACTCGAGGTTGCGTCCCCCATGGGTATGATCGATGCAGAAAAGGAAGCACGGGAACGTCGGTCCCCGCTGACTGTGATCTCATTACGCTCCCGGCTGCGGGCGCCTCCACTATATAACCGACCGAGTCGTCCGGCCGAATATTGTTTCACTATGCGTACAAAAATAAATGTAGCGTGAAGGTCGCTAAGCAGCGTGTACAGATGAGAATCCACAGGAGAAAATGAGGTGCCGCTATCAATGATGAAAAGCAGGGTAAAAGGCGTAAGCACCTCCTCTTTCGATCGCCTGTGGGGAGAATGTCAGTCGATTGGAAACTCGACAAAACCAGAGAGCTAACTTTTTTATAGGCGGGACTGAGAGGATAATCAGCCATCCAGTTAATGGGTGTCATCGTACGACTCACCGTTCCTGAAGAATTTTGACGAATTCTTGGGTTCTCGGACCCAGCGACGAGGGGTTTTCCTTGTACCAGAGCTCGAGTGGAAACGACATCATGAAGTCAGCACCTGTGGGCTCATCACCCCCAGCGAACCAGGGGGATTTTGACTTGTTTAGGTGTGTTTCTATCTGTGGAATGTTGTGAGTTGGAGGAGTGAGCTAGAGATAACCTGGCACTTACAAAGTCCGCGTGTGTCCGCAGTTTCGGGAGGGCCAACCTGCTGTTCAAGGCGCAGAAAATTGCCTTCAGAAATGGTTGCAATAGTATAGGGGCTTTCTCGGGTATCATTTTGAAGATTGACTTAAGCACGAGTGCAGGCATCAGACTGCTCTCGGCGTAGTGGATGACTAGAACCACAATTTGTTAGCGAGTTCTCGAGATCTCACCCATTGGACGCATATATTACAGCATAAATCGTCGGCACGGGCTGCTTCTGACAACTGTTCACGTTTCTGACCGTGCCGTGTCAGCAAGTATTCTGTCAAAACTCGTAAGAAAGCCGGCCAGGCATGGTGTTTCACCGATTGACTCACCAACAATTGCCCCGCTTTCAGCGAGGGTGAAGTCGTCCTCCGTGAGGACTGGAGACATTCCCACAAAGTGGGCGTCCTTCAGTTCCTTCGGGGCATAGTTTTTAGCGTCTCTCTGGTACAGTTTGACCTCATATGGAACTTGGAGCTCCTCCTGGGTTAAGAACGTTGAGGAACAACAGTGCGATATCTGGGGGAGTGAGACGGACCAAGAGCCAGAGTATCCGCTGAGAGCGGGATTTATCAAGATGGTGGACAGTCAGAACCATCGTGGGGGTAAAGAAGGGCCATGTGAGTGAGCTCGGATGCGACCTTATACTAAGTGGTGGACTGCCGGAGAACCTCCGATCAGCTGGTTACCATTTCTCCTCCTGACCGCTCTGTGATGCTGATCGCTTTCTGCATCCTCTACCTTACGTACTTACTGTGGCCCGGCGTTGGGGCCATATGGACCAGGTCTGCCAATGAAAGCCCCGGTACAGACGAGTTACGTGAATTCACCAGATCTGGGGGCGGATGTGAGTATGGGTTATCGCGCTCCTCTCGTGCGTTCTCGGAGACTGACGCGTTCCTTTCACGATTACGCTTGGGAGTGATGCAAGGGGAGCTCGAGGATGTCTTCTCAAACCATGGTAAGTATCGTTTCTGTTAACCCGTGGAGTAAAAATGCGATGAAACCAGCAGCGTTAGCCCAAACCGCGAAAAAACCCGACTGCTTTCGCCAAGCAATAGGATATATGCAACAACGCTGTACGGACCTGGATAAACTCGAAGAAGACAAGATATCCTGTAAGATACATGCAGGTTACACGCATACATCCAGGCTGATGAAGGTGTCCAGTTGCGATTTCCATGACCCTGTGCGAACTGGACACTGCTCGTCTCTCTCCTCCGATGGAGTGTCGCTCAGCCAAGCAAAAAGCCACCGCTACTCCAGCAGATAGACGCCACTGTGTCGAGTGCGTCTTGCTTCTGACATATTTGCACACGATCCTCATGACACCAAATGTTAGGGCGCTGGCCCGAAGTGCCCAGTCTTGGTCCAGCTACTCCGGGTATTTTAGAGAATCAAGTGAGCCCAGATTTACTCGCTCGCACACTGCATTACTAACAGCGCCTTTAGCTCACATGTGCTATGCTTACCAACAGCTAAACGATATCGGTATTTTGATGCCGTTTCTACGAGAAGTAGCCTGAAACGAATGCGTGCTCATGTTCATAGATATCGCGAAGGACATCTACCAGAATATCACGACGGAGAAACTGCGCCTGGTCCAGTTTTTACTCGGGCGAGAGCAAAGCTTTCAAAAGAATGATCAGCAGCTGTCGACAACCATCGAGGTGAGATACTCCCACAGTTTTTTCCAATGCTGCTGATTTCCTGTGTACACTTCCAGTCAATTCACGAAATCTTGGGTGGCTTGCATGCATTCTCTGGAGTTTTCGATTCGGCCGTCGGTAATATGACCAATGTGTCCCGCGATATCGTGGAATATGTAAAACATCCTACTCCCAACCGAATTCTTACTCACGAGTCTCAGGTGACCGCAAGTCTGGACGATACCCTGACTCGACTGTCTCGACAACAGTCCGAACAGCAGGCACACACGTTGCTGGAGGTCCCGTTACCGCATTAAGTCCGACGCATTCAATAACTGACCAGTGTCCAGGTGGATGCCGGTATTTCCCGTCTCTTGGCCGCGGTGCGGACGCTTACCATTGTTGCGGATCACACTCACATAATCCAACAGTACGTGAATTCTTTGGAAAGTGCCATCGAAACCTTTGGAGACAAGCTATCATACCACTCGGAGACTCTTCTCCAACGGGTTCGTTTACATGATCAAGAACTTGGCCGTGTCATGGTGGGTCGCCACTTTCGTCGTTGCGGTCCCGCCCAGTTCATCCCTGTGCAGAATCAGGTTAATGGCCAATGGAACGAACTGATGGGATGGATATCGACGCTGCAACTTGTACGCCGATCCTCATTGCCGTTCTTTGCCGCTATCAACTTTTTTGCCAGTCAATATCCCAAGCATCTCAAGCGACTGATCGGGTGGGCGAACAGCTCCAGGCTCATCAGGAGGAAACAGCGGCCTCCTACAAAATCCAATTGGCCACTGCAAAGAATGCTGAGCAGCTCGCTTCGGCACTTGGGAACTTGACATCCACAGCACAGGCAGAACTCCAGCAGATTAGCAACGCGACTCACAATATCAGAGAGAACTTGTCGATATCCCAAGGACAAGGTGCTCGCATCTGGTACTCTATCCTACTTAACGCGTTTAGGGTCATTGGCAAAGGTATGTTCCATCGTGCACGATCCCTGAGATCCCTGATTCGATGGCTCGCAGGGGATCTACCTGCTTATGATCAAGTCTCAGCTAACCCTATCTTCCGTATTGCCATGATAACCGGACATGTGGCTTGGAGTACCATTTGGTTTTTGCTCTCTGCGATGATGGTGATGATCTCATCCGAACTTATCTGCCTGCTGACACAACTGTTAGAGCGCGTCATTACTCCCGTTGAGGCATTTATTTTCAAACCCAGGGAAATCCTCCGCAAGCACTAGGTCAACAACCTCCTGTGACGTCGAAAACATCTCTTCCGCTGCCCGTTACGAGACTCCCAGAGATTCTCCCTACCTTCCGTCATTCGACGAACGTTCACACCCTCGCTTCTATTATGGCAAACCCCGGCATCGCCTTCGAACGTCCCTGATCCCCGAACGACTGGTTCGTCTGCCCGCTGACTCTGTCTGAACCGCTCTCCTGCTTTTCTTTCCTCTGACGATCGGATCGCAACGAACCCAAGCCTCGGGACTTGCCTTCCTGCTCTGATCCTGTATTCTGGTGTAATCGAACTCGTGTATCTAGTCACTCCAACTACGTCTGGCCCGACCGTGATGGTTGCAGCCGGTTGTGATGGCCCACTGTATGGCTATACGGAGTTTTCCATCTTCTCCGGGTGAAGTTTAGACCGTGCATAGCCTGTGTTAACCTTTGTTCACCGTCGCCAGTTTCATGTGGCTTTCAGTTGACGGAGATCTGCAACAAATGAAGTATGATCTTCCAAACTTGTCACTTTGGGAGGCCTTCCCAAGCTTTGTTCCCCCTTCTTCCTTTGGCAGCCAAACCTTCCGGGGCACGTCCCACAATCAATTTTACCGGAACTTGACCGCCGATGATCCTGTTATCTTCCGTGAAGATCGCACTAGGGTGCATGCCCCCTGGGGTTACCTCGATTTGCGGGCGAGGATCCTAAGAACGCGACAGGTTCTTGGTGGGTTTGATGATACATGTGTTCCCGGGGAACGGCTTACGCTTTCTAGGGGATTCGTGATTTCATTTCTGGACGTGGCCTCGTGGGCTCCTTGCTCCCACGCGTTCAATACTTGAATGAGTGACGGAATTTCAGTCGCTCTAGCCTGCATGAAAGAAGCATAGAGTACGTCCAGGGTGGTATCTAGGGTCTAATTCTGGGCTGTGTCATCGGAGACGTAAACAACCGGCCGAGAGGGGCCGGACACTTCAATCTCTTTCCCCGCACCGGCGACCACAGCCGATCGTGGAATGGAAATGAACAACCTTGGGGTACGTGTTATCGCTGCGACGGGTTATTTGTCAATCGTAAGTAACCTCGAGTGCGCACGTTAAACATGTTTTTTCTCCCGTAATCAATTGCGATGGGTATCTGGACGTGTTTTGTAAAGTCGTTCCACTGTAAAAAAAAAAAAACTGCGTCTTATATTCAGCCCCCAAAATTGACTGAAATTGAGTTGATTTATGTCGCCTTTCAGACAAGCGCCCGTTTTCAGTCCCCCACGCCGACTGAAATTCGTGGCTTGGTTCAGTCGGAAAATGACTGAACTTGTATATTAAGTTACCTTTGACTGAATTTAAGGTGCAGTTTTTTTTGTTCTCAGAGCCCAAGGATCCAACGCTTTTGAACCCCCTTTTCTGAATTCCAATGTATTATCTACATACAGACCAAACCCGTACGAGGGTATCAGAAGCCGAATAAGGGATACACCGTGGGGTCACCGGTCATATGAGAAAGGTGTAAGATAACAGAAAGGTCAGACACTACAAAATGGGCTAGTACACTAAAAAGCGGAACTACGGAACGAAGTGGAAGGACAAAAAGAAGGTTATGTACAAAGTCCAAGTAAATACACGACTATAAGCAGATGGGGAAGTGTATACAAGGAGGAGATGGGGTGGGGAAAGTAAACAAAGGGCTAGCCAGCAGACAATGGGGGAAGAGAGGCATCTAGGGTGATAACGTAGAGAGCATGATAGAGATGATTAGTGTATGCGCATAAAGGTATCATAAATCGGGACATTTGACAGGGAGAACTGGATACAGCAAGACGTGATAAACAAGAGGCATGTATGAAATTATACGATCGTGTGCGCGGTCGGGAATGACACAATGGTCGTCGGGCACGCCGTCAGGTTAGTGTGGCGACGGGAACTCGGGGGTCCGGATATCTGATTCGTTAACTTCGATATACTTGAGGAACTGCAGGAAGGCGTCAGTAAAGTTGCCAGTGATGACAAAGGAACCACGAACACATTCGAATGGGTATCTAGGTGGCTGCCCACGTTTGGACATGGAGTCAGGGTACTCCTTCATTCGTCGTCCATAGGGGATTGTTCTACCGTCGTAACTGGAGAAGTGGTATTGATGGAGATGAGATAAATCAGGGGGGTTTTGATGTTCGGGGGGTGCGCGAATGTAGTATCGGCCATCGGCGGTCACACAGTCTCCACGTCTGTTCCAGAATCCTTGACGGACTCTTACCTTCCTTGCACCAGAGGAGGATGTTCGATATCTGTGCGTCGCGTCCGTGGGAAGTGGCGGGACGGGAACCGGTGGAGCAATTACTCCGGAGGAGGTCGGAGTATGTGCTCGAGATGGTGCTCTTGAGGAAGACCTGGATGTTGTGGAACTTCGAGGGGGCGAGAGGGCCCTGGTTGGAGAAAGCGCTCTTGATGGGGAGGTTGTGCGGGTGAGGTTGTAAGAGGATCGTGGCTCCGTGTGGTTTCGCCCGAGTGTCCTGCTGTTTGACCGGGCCAAGTCCTTGACAGCATCTGAAGCTCGGGAGATACTGGTCGGAGGGTTCCTCGATTCCCGGCCGTCGCGTGAGTCCCGACGGATAGGTGGATATGGATTTTCAGAAACGGGATCCAGAGATGGGTAGGTGTGGCTACGGGTCACGCTCCGCGATGGCTGCTGCATGGAAGAGGATGAGCCCGAGTAGTACACAGGAGGTTGAGGTTGCACTTCGTAACGGTTTGGTGACATCGCGCGTGACGTAAGTGTGTCGGTGCGTTGAAGGGAGCGGTGGGGCTTGTCATCTACCTTAGAGAGAGAGCTGGATCGCGAGTGGTTTCGTGAGTGAGAACGAGAGGATCTATCCCTCGTAGAGGGTGACGAGGAAGAAGATGACGAGGAAAGTTCCCCACGAGGGGCCTTGTCCAGACCAGATATAGTGGTCGAACTAGGTCGTGGAGTCGCACCAATCAACGGACTCAAAAAAGAAGGCAAATTTTCTTGTAGCATGCTCCTCAAGGGTGGTATGGCGGTGCCGCGAGGCGGCACTCCCGGATCATCTGACGAACGATGCACAGAGGGTTTCGTGGGTGTGTTGTTGCTTGGGGTACTCGTTCGATCCGAGTAATACTTGGGGGTACGGACGATAGCAGGGGAAAATGTGGGGTGTAACTCCCCCTTCCCGGAGAATGCTTCGTGCTCAGAGTCCGAGGCTTTTCGACGTTCCTTTTCCTTCTCCCGTTCTCGCTCCCGCTCACGCCTACCCCGATCATCGGGAGCATGCACTTGGGAAAGACCCGACGGTCGTCTTTGATCATCGGAAGGTGGCGTGTACTCCTGGGTGTTTTTCCTCGAGGACGAGCGGTGCGGGGAAGTATCTGACGGCGGCGTATATTCCTGTGCATTCTTCCTCGACGAAGAGCGATACATTGACGAATCTCGTGGCGGAGTTTGCTCTCGCGTGTTTTTCCTCGACGAAGAGGATGGATAAGCTGTAGTATATGATGAGCTCGAATGTCCTTGCTTCGAAGGTAACAGTGGCGTCGGTGGCGACTGGGTCTCTGGGCGGTGTTCATGCTGATCTGACTCACGGATAGGAGGCGATTTGACACCTTTTAGTCGATATTGCTCTACCTCTCGGGAACTGGAGGATGGCTGTACTTTTGAATCTTGAGACGGGTGACGCGAGACCTGTTGCGAAGCGGAGGAAATGTGGTGGGGCCGCATTAAGTTTGGGTCATCACGGGAGGAAGAAGTTCGGGGGTCATTCGGAGGTGCGGACCCGTCTCCTTCCTCCTCGTCGCTTGGAGGCAAATCTTCTGGTACCCACCTCCACGGTGTGGTAAACGGTTTCTCTTGAGGCCTTGATTCCCGCCTGTAAAACCCGACAAAAACGCCAAATTCGTCGGTGAAGATCCGCGGCGATCAGTACCAGAAAGTTATGAGAGTAATCACCAAATACGTACGTTATGTGCATGTTCTCCAAACCAAGGGGATTTTCTAACAACTCCACCGAGAAATAGCTCGGATCTGGTTCCTTTGGCACTCTTTTATATGGATTGTGATCGGCTGGCATTTGCCAGCCAGGATGAGGCATCCAGGCCTGGCTCCACCCAGGGGGGCCGCCTGCTTGCTGAGAGGCGGGTCTGGGAACGTTATTGTTCACGACACCGGGGTTATAATACTGTTGTTGTTGTTGTTGGGGCTGTGGTTGTGGTGGGGCTCCGCTTGCGGACGACCACCCTGACCCCTTTGAATCAAATCGCCAATACCCTTTTGACCACTGATGTGCGCTGACGGACGAAGGGAGTTGGGCAGGTGGGGGGCCTGGATAACCGGGAGGAGGTTGTGGGGGCCAAGGACCTTGATAGCCCTGCGGAGGGTAGGGGGGCATGCTCGCATTGGCTGAATTTATGTTCGAAGGGTTAATCCTTGGACGCCATGCCGTTTGAGCGGAGGTGGCGGGCATGTAGGCAGTTTGCATCGTCGTTTGGGACCAAGGCTCAGGAGGGAGCAGGGAGGGGTGATAGGAAGGAGCTGGAAACCGGCAAAGGTGTGTGATATAAGGGGCTAGGACGCACGGATGGACAAACTGGGGCTCACGGTCGGGAGCTTACGAAAAATGGGACAAAGAACGTTGGAGGTCGTCTTCCTGCACGGTCCTCAAGAAAAAAGGCCCTGGCCGCGGAAGCAAATGAAGACGGGCCCTGGTGGTCGGCAGAAGGGTCGCAGTTAATAAAGGTGCCCACGGCGAGGATTCCGGTTGTGCGATTTCGGGAGAACAATTGTGTTCGGGAGAGAGAAAAAGACGGAGAAAAAAACGAGAAAAATAATTGAATGCGACCGAGCAAGGCGTCAGGGTCTGAGTGCTTGCTGCGACTGGAAGCTAACGCAGAACGGTAAACAAAGCGGTCAGCGGGGACACACAGCCCATGACCAAGCCCAGCACCTCGGCCGACGAGTCGCAGTATGGTCCTGTGCCGTCCGGTGGCGATGGCTGGATATGACCCTTCTCTAAAAAATAAAGATAAAATTACGACCGGTAACCGGCTAATGTGTTACAATACCAAGGCAAGGAGCGTACTCGTATGAAAGAGGAAGTATGTGGAATGTGGGACGACGGGTTAGACCCAGCTACACCAGAAACAAACACACAGAAATGAAAGAATGTGGAATCCAAACACTCAAGCTACCAGTTCCAATCGTCGTCGTCGTCATCGCACTTGTTCTGGGCCGAAGCCGATGGCAATTTGGTATCCGGTTTCATTACAACCCCCAATCCGCCCTGCAGATCACCATCATCGTCCAGCAGTGAGGTTTGCGCAGCCGATCTCTCAGGTATCGGGTTCTCTGTTCGTGTCGGCGATACAGAGGCAACGAATGGGTTCGTGGATATCGACGCCCCAGTGACGGGCGACGGTGTGGGAGCGGACCATGCGTTCAAAAGGGACTGAGACATGTCTGCCAACAACACTGATGCGCGTTTCTGGCCTTTTGTGAAACTGAATGGGGCATGTTTAGATGTAAAATAAGGTTTAGGTGTGTGTGAATGTACATACGCCTCAGTCCGTTGTAGCTCCTCCCACTTCTTCCCCACCGTCCCCAGCACCCACGAGGGCGTACCCGATGGTAAAGTACCCAGTCCGGGCATCGATGATGTCGGCAACATAGGTGATTTCCCTTCTCGCTGTCGTCCCTGACCCAATTTCGAGGGGTTCCTCTCGGTAGTTTCGGATGGGACATCGTGAGACCTTCGCCTGAGAGTTTTCGAAACTTTGTCCTCATCTAAACTGGTCTTCGAGATCTTGACTGCTGTGGAGTCTTCCAGAATAGGTGTGCATGTAGGGGACTGGGAAACCTCTTCACAAAATCGCACTTGGTCCTTCTTTCCCGATACCTCGCCCTCTTCCGGTAGCTCCGAGGGGGAGCCGTCCTCGGCGAGAGATGAATTCGCCGATGAGTGAGAGAATCGTGTGCTTCCGCTACTGCTGGTAGTGACTGATGATGTGGACTGGTGTGTTGGATGTGTTCTCGGGGGTGCTGGAGCGGGCTTCGTCGAATTCGGAGGGGCAGAACCGTGGTCGTTAAGTCCTGCAGCAATCATTCGGCTGACCTCTTGTACACCCTCCTTGATTCCCTCCAATACTGGACCGGATGCACTCTGCGGCGGTGCTATCCCATTGGCGGCGTACACCCGGTCGAACCCCCGGTTTACAATCTTTTCCCACTTTCCTTTCAGCTGTGCGAGCTCATCCTCCTGCGAGGCGAGCTGCCCCCGGAGTTCCATACATTTGGCTTCCTTCTGAGCGATGAATCTAAGTAAGTCTGCGTGCCTTGTGATGTGATTTGTTAGCAGCTTGCGGTGATTGTATGCGTGAACGGTATACGCACTTCTCGGCCAGTGTGAGCGGAGCGTTCTCTCGTTGGAGGGTGAGTGAGGCGGGAGAAGTTCTTCCTTCTGACGGGGTGCTTGGGGGTGGGGTTGCTGCGGTTGGGGAACGAATGGACCATCGAGGATCACTGTTGTGGGGAAGGTATGAGATGGACTGTTGCCTTTTTGTTGCCGGCCGCTTTTGGGGCAATAACGTAGTGAGGAGTGGAGAAACAACATCAGAACTCGAAGAGGTTCTCGAGAATGAATCTATGTTCGAGGTAGTGAGGTGCAACGGACGTGGTGGTAATGAGTGTCGTTTGGTAGGCATGGTCATCTTCTCTCAGCCTTCAGTTGAAAGCGCTCCTGCCACGGTGAGCACTGGATACGGAAGAAAAGCAAAGAGAATCAGGGACTCACCGGCTCGATATTGACACTTGTGATATGTTCGGTGAGTAACCACTCTAAGTTCGGAGTCTTGGGCGGCGCGAAACCAAGATGTCTCAGGGTTTGGCAAATGAACGTTTGGCGCCCTGCTCCCTCTGCTGCCGAGTGGGGTTGGCTGGAGGCAACCTCAACTTTTAAGTCAGGCGCGTAGATGATCCAGCGGTGGTGTAAAGTATCGATCGCAGTGAACACAGACGGAGGAATGAAAGAAAATGGTGGGAAAATCAGGAATAAATTCAGGCTTCTCGATCCGCGCGACAACCTCGGTTCTGACCGGAGTCTCGAACAATTCTCAACACCTACCACCATGTCCTAGTTTGTCTCCCGTCCTTTCTTCAGTACCTGGTCGCTTGTTAACAGGCGCATTCGGATGCAGCGTTATTCTCGGCCGTGCTATCAAGACTGAGTATCTTGCCCTCGGGACCCTCTTCGGGACCGTTGGCCTTGCAATGGGCTTGAGTGGAGGCAGCAAGGACACGAAACTGAAGACCGTTGAGCAGGTCAAGGAGAGCGTCATCCTGAACGCCTCGTCAAAGTGAGGACCACGTCTATCTTTGTTTCAGAACTCCATTTCTCACATCACCACTCGTAGGGAGGAGGAAGCCTTGTGAGTTCACTTGGATTCTTCCCGTGTCGGAACGGCTCCCAGATCTAACTACAGGGCCGACAGCATCCGACAGTTCATCGCAGACGCGGAGAAGGAGTCGAAACATTGACGTCACACTGCAAGACATGTAATAGACGACCGCAACCCGCGGTCCAAAATCCCACTCCAATCCCAGAGTCATGCCTTAATGCTATCGTTCCGGCCTGAACACGGTGTGGTCAGTAAGCTGTGACGTGCATACAATGTGGGCTGCAACGTACAACTCAAGCTGTTCCGGTGTCCAACTCGGAGCCCTCTGATTCTGAACCCACAAGCTCGGCCTTCCGACCCCTTCACGGTCCATAGAACGTTCCCACCTGGCTTCCACTTTGCCTTGGAGCAGGCCATTGGTGCCGGAAAGGGCGTGATTCCAGACCATAGATCCGATGTCGTCCTCGTGCTCTGACGGAAGGTGAAGCAGGAAGAAGGGGGTGGGTGAGGATTGTGTTCGTAAGAGGGCCTCTTTGGTGAAGTGTGATTCGGAAATGAATAACGCGACCATTGGGTTTGGGTAGCCGAGGTGTCGGTGAAGAACTCCCTCCATCTCCCTGATGTACTTTGGGCCGATTTTCTTTTTTTCTGCCTTGCACTGAGCGAGCACGCGTGCACGCTGCCGATGAGCGGGGTCGGTGAACGCGTTTGGGGCGAAAGGAAGCCACCACCAGCCCTGCAAATCAATTCCGCCGTCTGATTTTCCCCCGACACGGTTAAGCGACATCGATAGGTTGTTTTGCAACAGACGCATCGCCCGCTTCTCAAAGGCTGCTCCCCTGTGAACGCTCGAGAGCATGATTGGAGCGGGAGCTGTTCAAGTTGTGATTTCACGTGACCTGGCGTTGGGGCAACATCTCTCGGCTTGCTCTCCCCAACGAAAATGCAACGGTCGTTAAAAAGCCCAACAGCAATGTCCCCATTCTCCTTGCCGGTCTCCCCTCGACTACCATGTCCTCCATCCCTCCTCCGGAGATGACAAACAGGTCCGCCCCTCCTTCCACTCTCCCCAAGGCCAAGGACTCGGCCGCCCCCATCGACATCGACATCCCCGACAACTATGTTTCGTGGACGCTGAAGAACCAGAAGGCCTTGCCCCCATTCCAATGGAACAACATAGCAAACGAGCTCAATTGGCTGAACGTTTTTATCCTCGCCATCCCCCCTCTACTCACGATATACGGGATTCTCTACATTCCGCTCCAAACCAAGACCTTCATATTCTCCGTCTTCTACTACTTCGTCACTGGTCTTGGTGGGTTATCGCCCAACCTCATGCTTTGTATCTGGCCCTCTAACAATGTCCACAGGTATTACCGCCGGTTACCATCGTCTGTGGGCTCACCGGTCGTACAACGCCTCGAAGCCTCTCCAGTACGCTTTGGCCATGGCCGGTGCTGGAGCTGTCGAAGGCTCGATCAAGTGGTGGTCCAGGGGTCACCGTGCCCACCACCGTTACACCGACACCGACTTGGACCCGTACAACGCCCACCAGGGCTTCTGGTTCTCCCATCTCGGTTGGATGATTCTCAAGCCCCGTCGTAAACCCGGCGTTGCCGACATTAGTGATTTGAGCAAGAACGAGGTTGTACGGTGGCAGCACCACTGGTATATTAGCCTGCTCTTGACTTTCGGTTTAGGTGTCCCCACTGTCATTCCTGGTTTGTTCTGGGGTGACTGGAGGGGCGGCTACTTCTTCGCTGGCGTTGCTAGGCTTGTTTTTGTTCATCACGTACGCCCTCCATATTCATAGCGTCTAATAGGCTTGCTGATCACTGCACAGTCTACGTTCTGTGTCAATTCCCTCGCTCACTGGCTCGGTGAGACTCCTTTCGATGACAAGCACACACCCCGCGATCATATGATTACCGCCTTCGTCACCGTCGGAGAGGGTTATCACAATTTCCACCACCAGTTCCCCGGGGACTACCGAAACGCTATCAAATGGTACCAGTACGACCCTACAAAATGGTTCATCTGGACTATGCAGAAGTTTGGTTTGGCGCACCAGTTGAAGGTCTGTTTTCGCTGTCAACGATCTTACCGTGACTGAGGATATTTACTTCCTCAGACTTTCCCTGATAACGAAGTTCGCAAAGGCCAGCTCACAATGCAGTTGAAGCGCCTTCGAGAGACCCAGGAAGGTCTTCGTTGGGCTCCGGATAGCAATGAGCTCCCCGTTATTTCTTGGGAAAGCTGTACGTTCTCCTTCCGTTCTCTATCGCGAATACCTTACTCACCACTTTCCAGACCAGGAACAATCGGCCAAGAGACCGCTCGTTCTGATTGCTGGGTTTATTCACGATGTTTCCAAGTTCATGGACGAGCATCCGGGTGGCAGGCATCTTATTGCCAAGATGATCGGCAAGGATGCGACAACAGCCTTTTTCGGTGGCGTTTACGACCACTCAAATGCTGCCCACAACCTGCTTTCCATGATGCGGGTTGGTATCCTCAACGGCGGTCATCCTCACGGTCTTGACGACAAGGCGATACCCCCCGCTCAGAGGTTGAGGATTGCTCAATACAACGAGATCGGGTCTGGTTATGGTTCGTCAGCGTTGTCTGATGGTGGTGAAGGTTTGATGGGTTGATCCTTGTTTGTCGTCCGCACGCCGTTCCTGTCTTTCGCTACAAGTGCATTACATAGAGTACGAACAAATCTCACGAGTTGTAATGGAACCATTCTTGGTGTACGCCCGCGGACTCCTCATGTCACCAGGAGTCTTCAACGATGATTGCAAGTCCCGACTCGGGGGAATAGCTGTCCCATGTAAGACCGTCGGGGCCGTTGGTGGCTTTTGGCCTCGTTGGTCGTGTCTCCGTGCGGTAGGTGTTATCTGCACTCCGACAAAATTGGGCCGACGAACATCCGGGGATGGTCCAGTAACGTCGCTCCTGGGCCTGGGACGCTACACCGGTACCTTTGAGTGCATGAGAATGTATATATTTCGTTCTCTGGTGATGCATGGTTGCAGGCGAGGAACCAGTAACTGGGTCACCTGCAGGGTCCTGCCCAGTTGCTGACGAACGGTAAAAATATTACTTTTTAAGCTCTACTTGACCAGGTTGTCCATTCACGGACGGCTGGCGTCAGGCATTTACGGACAGGACCGGCCAGCCGAGGTAAACCCGGTCCGGTTTGCGGATATGTCTCATCGAGCTACCAGGAAGAAGCCCGGGTCACCCACTCAATGAGAAAGCACCCATCCTGTTAAATGTAGTAATTCACCAGATGCCAGGGCAAAATACAGGGGTCGAAAAAAAAAGGCTCGGCAGGGGAATGGGTCTCAGAGAACGTTGTCTGACAGTTATCTTCTGTGGAAGAAAAAGAGACGATCTGCCAGATCAGAATGTCCGCAAGCGATTGTGTAAGGTCAGTTTTTCGTCGAGATTGGTTGTCGCAGAGTAGTGGCACGTGTCTCGACCCACTTGATCCAGTGTGATCGACAACCACGCGGCATCAGTCGAGCATGATGGAGATCGAGCTGCTCGGTGTGCACCCTCCGCACATCGAGAATATCGGGAACTGTAACCGTGCAAGTATTAAAACTGAACGAGCATCATGAGGCCGCACCATCAACGAACGTCATGACCTACAAATTTGACCCTGCTACTGACGTGGCTGACCTCATTGGCAAAGTGGCCATCGTGACCGGTGGAAAGTAGGTTGAATCCCTTCCAAAACTCTCCACCAGCTCACTATCACCCCAGTTCAGGCCTCGGTTTAGAGACCGTGAAAGCTCTGGCCCATAATGGCGCTAAAGTTTACCTCGCCACAAGGGATCGACAGAGGGGTTTGGACGCTATTGAGCGTATCAAGGCGGCGGGACTCTCCCTAGGAAACGGACAAATTGAGCTCTTGGAACTTGACCTGGCGGCACCGAAACTTGCCAAGGCGGCTGCAGAGGAGTTTTTGAAGAGGGAAAAGAGGTTGGACATCTTGGTGAACAACGCAGCTGCGTGCGTTCCTCCTGAACCCTAGTCCGTAGGCCGTACGCTGACCGGAGTGCAGCATGATGCTTCCATACAGGGTCATGCCTGATGGCGTCCAGGAGGTGATGACCACGAAGTAGGTCTTCTTATTTGAACGGGCTTACGCCATGCTCAAGTAGTTCCAGTTATCTGAGCCCTTTCGCCTTCACCCAAACCCTTCTCCCGTTGTTGATCGCAACAGCGAAGCAACCTGGCTCAGATGTCCGAATTGTAAATGTGGGTCAACCCGTTGATTCAATCGTGTGCAAGCCTGACCCACGCCCCCAGCTCTCTTCAAGAGGACACAGATTCCTCGACCCTGGAGTCCAGTTCCACAACACCGAGGATCTCAACCGTGAATGCAAAGATTATATGTGGCCAGAGATGACCCGTTACGGTCTTTCAAAACTCGCCATTATCCTTTGGACAAAGAAACTTCAGAGGCAATTTGATACCGAGGGGATTTCTATAACTGCAATTTCCATCCACCCCGGCGAGGTTTACACCGGTGAGTCCCTTTGCCTATGCTGATTCACGCTGTTAACATCATCTTCTCAGAGGGTGCCCGTACACTCGCGGTGCCATGGTTCCTGCGACCCGTTTACCGTTTCCTTATTGTACCGTTAACGTTCGTTCCGGTCGACAAAGGTGTCCACACCAGCTTATTCGCAGCCGCTGGAAAGAAGGTCAAGGAAGAACCCGAGAACTATCGAGGCGCATTCCTTGATCCGGTCGCACAGCTGTCAAAACCTTCAGATGACTCATTGAGGGAAGATCTGGCGGATGACCTCTGGAAGCTCACCGAACAGGTCTTGAAGGATTCTCGGGTGTTCTAGTCGTTTCTATGGTTCCGGTGCTTTCTATCCCCGCTGTTCTTGTATTTTCTTGGTTTACGAAAAGTCCACGAATTTTACGGAAGAGCAGGGCAACGGCGTTTGTCAGACGGATGAACGGGGAATGGAGTCCCCACGGCAGACGCGCTTGTGGCGTGAGCATTCCTGAATTCACGGCCTCCTCGCTTATGTAATCCAATGCGCGCGTCAGTTTATATGAGACACGCGGAATCGGGATGATCGCCGCACCTCTCTTCCCGCCCCCTCTACCTCGACCAAACGTTTCTTGTGAGGTGGTCCCAATGTCGACCACCGTCCCTACAAACGAGTTCTTGCTCAAGTCTGCCAAGAAGCAGCTTGGTTTCAAACCCACCGCTCAAGTAAGTCTAAATGACGTCGATAGCCTTGTCCCGCATCAGCGCGATTTATCCGAACTCGTGTTGATGACTTCCTCCATTCAATCCCCTTATTTCTCTTTGTGCTGTTCATGTCGGTAGGATGCGACGGTGCCTAGAGAATACCTTGAAGAGTTGAAGAAACTTTTGGAAGCTTACCCTGATGAGGTTAATGTATGTGCTTTCTTGTTCTTGTTGGGATCGAAAACACGTCCAACGATCTTTATAGTTCACATTACAGAGGGAACCGAGGTTGGGCTGTGAGTTTTTACTCTTTCAATCCACTTCACGTGTCGAACGCGCCTTTCTCTTCTAGATGGCTACATCACATGCCTCCGTGAAGGTTGCAACGAGAGAATCGTTCCGTTAGAAAGCGGTAAAGACGCCAATGCAAAAGATGGCGGTATTACACGAGGCTTTGGTGCTTTCACCGCATATCAGGTGACATCATCTCCTCCAAAGAATGAGTACCCCTGTTTTCTAACCCAGGATAAAGTGGCATATTCGTATTGCCCACCCTATTAAGCCGAAGGAAGAGGTATGAGAGTTCCTCATCCCCATAAACCACGCTCATCATCTTGCTTCTAATGTTGCCACTTCAGTATCCGGTAGGTACTAGACTATATGCGCGTCAATCCGTATTGACCTTTCATTAGTTACCTTCTATCAAGACGGAGCCCAAGCCCCTCACAATCAAAGCGGAACCGAAACCCAAGCCTCTTGCGATCAAGGCTGAACCGCGACCTCTTTTGATCAAACCTGAACCGGTCGGAGATCGCGTTCCAAACAGGAAGCGATCCGGGACTTTCAGCGGTTTTCTGGAGCTCGCCCCGAAGAAAATCAAGGCCGATCCGGAGAATCCCTCCATACCTGAAGTCGACGTCAAACGGTCACCTGCCATCAGTACGGAAGCCATCCGAGGTGAACTCCTTGACCTACAGACAGAGATCAACCACATCCAACCGCAGCTGGATCGATCCAGAAGGAAGGACGGGAAGTCAACCACCCAATTAAAGAGGGAAATGAAGATAACAAGCCAACTTATTGCCCTTCATCAGAGGAGGAAGGAATTGACGGAGATGCTTCCGGCCGTTTCTGCTCCCGCTCACCCCATTGCTGGACCTTCTTTTCAGAATGGTGCCACTGACTGGTTTGCTCAGCCCAGGCAACCCCTGGCCTTCGTGCAACCATCACTTACCTCCGTCACTGTCGCTTCTGGTTCAGACCTTCTCGTAAACCCATTGAGGGACGAGCTTATGGACACGGACTCGGACGGCGATGATCCCACACCACCGCCCACGTCAGACGTGGATCCTTTCCGTTCTTTTGAAGATGACGATAAGAATCGAATGCTCGTCGACGATACCAACCTCGGCGTTGACTCCCACCACTATAACACGGCCAAAGCTGACGAGTGGGTGTATTCTCCAATCTTTCGAAATATCCGCTAACACGTCCATCTAGCATTAAACGGTATCTCGAGATCGCTGGTAACTCTGATTACTTCGATGGCGACGCAAAGGTGGAAGCGTCTTTGAAGGCGCTAGGACTGCCAAATCTGTCGACCCTCCTACCTGGGATGGAAGTTGCTCTCATGCCCCATCAAGTCATTGGAGTCGACTGGATGCTCAAGCAGGAGAGATGTGCAACGCGCCGCGGCGGTGTCCTTGCGGATGAGATGGGTCTTGTGGGTCCGCCGACACGTTGTGCCGGCACTCGTACTGACCGTGACTTATACTAGGGGAAAACCGTCCAAGCGTACGCACAACTTTATCTCATGGTCGCTCGATCTTACAAAGGAATCTAGCATCGCTGTCATGGTGGCAAACCGCTCCACGGACGACCAGAGGTGTCAGGTGCTTATTCTCGCTCCACTTGCGCTGCTCGATCAGTAAGGGCCTGAAGCCATCCGGACTGGGAATTTCATTGATTGCTCCTCAGATGGCAACTCGAAATCGAGATGAAGACCAGTTGTGGACTCAAGTGCTATGTACATCATGGTGCGTGAAAACCACCAGGGTAAGAATGCGGCGTGTGGTTCACGTTCTCTACCATTAACCCAGGTCAAACGAGGGCCAAGAAAGCCTCAGACCTAGCGGAATACGATGTGATCATCACTACTCATGCGGTTCGTTCATTCTTCAATCACTTTGTAACCGACTCCGAATTTGGGAATTAGACATTGGTGTCCGAGTGGCATAACGCAAACTTCGAAGAGATCTGGGCCAAAAAAAAGACAAACGCTTACAGACGCAAGAATCGTTCTGCCGGATTTATCGTTGACGACGAGGACGGGGACACCGCTCTCAAGAAGGCTATCAAGAAGAAAAAGAATAAATCCAGTAAGTAGCTCGTGTATCTTATCCGAAAACGGATGGCTGACTGTACCCCGCAGCGGGAGTTTTGTATGAGATCCAGGTTCGATTATTGCTGGGGCATTTAACGTCAACTCTGCACTGACCTCTTACCTACAGTGGCACCGCGTCATCGTCGATGAGGCTCATCAAATTCGCAACAAGTTGACAAGTAAGTTTAGCATTCATCGGAACATCCGGGTCCTTACACCGTTGCTAGGAGTGTCCAATGCGGTGGTCGACCTCGATGCCACCTATCGTTGGTGTTTGACTGGGTGGGCTTCACCTCCAAACGAGTTTCTGTTCCCGTCTGATGTGTTTTGTTTTTTCAGCACACCAATCATCAACACGCTCTCTGACGCCTACGGGTTGATTCGCTTCCTGCAGTTGAGGCCGTGGAACGACTGGAACCAATTCAACGAGCTGATCGGACGAAATGAGAAGAAACGTCCGAAGCTCGCGACAGACCGCCTTCAGTCCATCTTCAAGACGACGCTCTTGAGACGTAACAAAGACACGGTTTTGGATGGGAAAAAACTGATCACCCTTCCTCCCAAGACAGTGGAGCTCGTCAAGTTGGAGTTTTGTATCGAAGAACGAGAGATTTACAAGGCGGTAAGCCCGGTGCTCCATTAATGTTTGTCTTGAAACTAATATGATCATCAGGTCGAATCCAAGTCGCAACAGATTTTCAATCGGTTCCTCAGAGCAGGAACGGTCCTGAAGCATTATCACTATGGTGGGTTATGCGCCAAAACATTGGTCAATCCATCGCTGATCCGCTTTTCCCAGTGCTCGTCTTGTTGCTTCGCCTGCGTCAGATTTGTAACCACCCAGCTTTGATCACCGAACGCGGAGAGGATCTGGAGGCAGCGGGTCGTACCTGGGCAGAGGCAGAGGTTGAGAGGGCGATCAAGTCCTTTGGCGCAGGATTCGCTTCCAAAGTCAAAGGCAAGATCCGGGATCTCGAGACCGAACGGATGGAGGCCGAGCTGACGGTGGGTGAACTCGAATCATCTTTGAGTGCGGATAACTTAAAGAAGGTACGATAGCAATCCGGGGATGACGGTCAAGGTGGTCAGGTCGAAGAATGTCCGATCTGCTTCGACGTTCTCTCGGACGGCGTCGTCACTGGGTGCTGTCATATATTCTGCCGCGAGTGCATCAGTGAGTCTTGCTCCACCCGTATTTACCCACGCACCCTCACAAGGTTTCTCCTACAACCAGCGGGCATCCTCAATAACCCTCCTTCAAATAACACGCAGAACATGAACGAGGACGAAAGGCCTTGTGAGTTACACCTGTTCCGCGACCATGAAAAGCGCACTTATCGTCCCCCAAGGTCCGAGTTGCCGTCAACCCATCTCTTCATCCAAGCTGTTTACCCTCGAGGCTTTCAATTCCCCGAAGGGGAAGCGGAGGGCTTCAGCCCGGCCCTTCGAGTTCGCAACAGATAGCATGGACGTCGATGAGTCCGAGTCGAGCTCAGACGACGATTTCATCGTGCCCGATGACGAGGACGACTACAAGCCTCGCCGGGGGAAGAAGCGTGCTAAGCGCAACGTTGTTCTCTCTGACGACGAGTACGACGATGTGATCATTCCTGCAGCTAAACCCGAGGCGAAGCCAAAGGCTTCTGTAGGAGAGATGAACGAGGACGAGATCTCGACGAAGATGCAGGTCCGTGTTCATCTCCCTCGCGTTGTTGTTGTTTCTGATACTCATTCCGTTTTAGAGGATGATGCACGAGCTAATCGCGTTGAAGAAGTCCAACCCCGACCAGAAGGTAGAATTCACCTTCGACGTGCCTATTCCCTGGCTAACACCTGTTCAACTAGACCGTTGTCATCTCCCAATGGACAGGTTACCTCGGCATGGTCTCTCGGTACTTGACCGACGAAGGATTCGCGCATGTGAAGTATCAAGGATCCATGTCCCGTGACGAACGCGGCCGGGCAGTCCGCGCGTTTATGGCCAAAGACAATGCCACAGTCATGCTCATGTCCTTGAAATGTGGGGGCGTAGGGTTGAATTTGACCCGTGCAAACCGTGCGTTAACTGCAGATTCACGTGCGGTGACGCACTGATAGACTTGCCGATAGGCGTAATCTCGTTGGATATGGCGTGGTCCCGCGCCGTGGACGACCAGGCGTTTGACCGAGTAAGCGGGCTCGTCTTCTTCGTGACGGCGGCGAACTCACCGACTTCCAAGGTTCATCGTCTCGGACAAGACCGGGACGTTTTCGTAAAGCGACTTGTAATCGCAGATACAGTAGAGGACCGGATTCTCCAGATGCAGGAAACCAAGGTACGTTTGGAGCTAGGGAGGTGATGCAGAAATCCCTGCGACTTATGAAACCATACAGAAAAGCTTGGCCGACGGCAGCCTGGGGGAGGGCAGTGGTCAGAAGATGGGCAGATTGAGTGTCAAACAACTGGCTAACCGTACGTTCTATTCCTTGCTGTTTGCACGAACCTCCTGTACTGATGGAGGATTGACAGTATTTGGGTTGGACCACCGTGGAAACGTGCTCTAGACTATGGACCGTGCATTTGTAGACTTATCCCCATTCATTCCGCTTCGCTTTCGCTTCCGTTAATCCGTCCATTCGACGATTGTACTTAGATTCGTACGCTATCCTTGGAGGGTATTTGGTACCGTATTAACCACGCTCGTGTCAGTATTACTTAGCATAATTTTTTACGTTGCATCCAACCTTTCGGTTGTCGTTCCATGTGCGCCCGTGTTTTTCTTGTCAGCCTGAGATGAGAGCACGTGCCCGTATACAGTGAATTTGTATTCTGACATCTGCGCGCTGTGAAGTCAGTCCCTGGCCGTATCGCCCTCAGGAGCCTCCTCATCCCCCCCCTCTCTATCCCGTACCGTTCCTTCATCTCCGTTTCTCCGTTTCTTCCGTCTCTGGCGATTCCCTTCCACCCCAGGGATCGTCTCCTATCGTATTTGGTCTCTCCCCACTCAATCGGACTTTTCAGCAAGTTCCCCGGTGCGCCTCCACACTCCACCTCGAATCCCTCGTCCTTATGATCTGATTACCCGCGTCCTTGTTAGATGGTGGCCCAGCCCCAATCGACGACCAGACCAGCTCCGCTTTCGTACGCGGATCGGGCCAGGAATCATGCTAAGAACGAGAGTTTGCCTACCAGGCCCGCAGCGAACGGCGTTTCAGCCGGTACTCTCCCCCCTGCCAGCACGTCTGGGCCTTCCAAACCCACTACAGCTATAAAAGTATCTTCTCCTAATCCCAAACATTCTCCCAGTCCACATGCCCCCTCGATGCGGCAGTCATCTACCTCCAACTCATCAACGCGGTCCACCCAAACAAATTCGACATTATCGACCAACGGGCATCCACAAACAATCAACGGTCATCTCCCATATACTTCTGAAACCATTACCCCTCCACATCCGCCCGTAAATGTCTGGAATTTACGAAAGGAGCAGATGGCGCAGAGTCAGGCGACCCACAGGCCTGTCATCCCCCCTGCGAAAGACCCGCCCCCATCCGTGGCATCACAGGAGCGTGATCCCAATAAAAGTTCCGGATTACGAGATGGCGCCATGCCCTCACGCCCCACCCTCCCGGCAAATGGTGCCCCGGCCCTTGGTTCTGAAAATGACGATCCTTTCGTCGTCAAACCTCGTAGTTCGCAGCCATCCAACCCTATCCCTTCCGTTAAAGATAAAGAGAGTTGGCCGGAAGTCGGAAGCTCCATCACACCTCCTTCCAGTAACAACGGAAAGGAACGCGTAGAGAGGACAACAAAACCGTCGCAAGATTCGTCGAAGAAAGGTGTGTTTGTTGAGCGTTCCGTGTTTCGTTACTTATAGACACCTTTCACCAGCAGAGAAACGCAAATGGGTACCGGTTCCACCTGAGTTACAGGCCACAGCAGACACCCTTCAGCCCCGACACCACCGTCCCCATCCAAGAAACCGCTCCCAATCGAGAAATAATGACAACTCGGCCAATGCGTCATCGGGGTCGGGTGAAATCTCACAACGGTCAAGTCGACCACACTCCGTCCGCACCTCCGCCTCGCATTCGCGAGTCTCAAGTCGCACCGGAAGCGTCCACACGAGCCCTCGTTTTCATCCTGCAAATAGAAGTCTTTACGATACCCCTGAAGTTCCTCCCCCCGTCCCCTATTCCGAAGGCATCCATAATACACGGCATTTGCATTCGAATCCTCCTGTAGACAACTCCATGAACAGCCCTTATGCCTACTCTTATTCTCCCATCGAGGGATCTTCCACTGGTGCGCCTGAGCGGTTTGAACCATGTCCCAGCATTCAGTCTTACGACGTATTAATTTACAGGTTCATCGTCACAACCTTGCTACTCTGGATCAACCGGGTATGAAAATCACCCACTCCCTCACCCACCGCCACCACACATATCTGAACCTCCGCATTTCCACCATGTTCCCCATCGCCAACAACCCCAGCTTGGTTCAGGGGATGTGTATCCCCATCTCCCCCAACCCACACCATATCTTTCGCCTAGTTCAACAAACCCCACCCCCTTGCCGCCTACGCAAGATCCTGGCAAGAGCCGCATTCCACTGCCAACGATGTTGACACGACCACCTCCACCAGAGGATTCCGCTGCAGTTGATGGTTATCGTGATGTTGCAGCAACTTTATCCGCCAACTCGCCGAGCCGACCGCTTATTTTCGGGCACATCCGACCACAGGAAACTGAGGAGAGTACGAATACGTCGGCCCTTAGCCCCGAACTCGTGGTCAACGTGACAGACGGAAGTGCAGGGAATACTCCTCGTGAACCCCGACTTCCTTCCTTCACTGTCGGCGTTGCGCAGACAGGCCCATTGGTCACTGTCAAGGGTAGGAAGTTACGGAAGGCTCTCACGACGAGTGGCTCTGCTTCTGCGGGAGAATCGGGCATCGGTGGCATCGTGGACCAGACAAATCGCGATGTGACGTTCCAGTTTGGGTCACTCTCACCCCTGGATGTCTCTGCTGGTTCTACATCCGGGCGGACTGGAGCGTCAGACAAGGCCAGACCTGTGGAGCTGGATTCGCTGAGATCGGACACAGGGGACGAGTGGCAGGTTAGGGATTTCGGGTATGGTTTTGGGCACATGAGTGGTAAAGGAAACGCTGCAGCGGTTGTCAGGGAGGAAATAAATGCCAGGGAACAACGGAGGGTCCAGGAACGGAAACAGAGGGAGGAGCTGGAACGAAAACAAAGGGAGGAGCAGGAACAAAGACAGAAAGAGGAACAGGAACGAAGACAGAGAGAGGAACAGGAGCGGGAGAATAGTGAGGGTCCTCAAGATCGACCGCGGCGAGGATCGTTCAACGGGGGTCACGACCGCGGTAGTTACTCGGGCAGGAGAGGCCGCGGTCTCAACGGAGGATATGGACGAGGGTATGGGCGTAACTTCTCCAGGGGCGGATACGGTCAGTACCAACGCCACCAACACCAGTATCCGGCCACGCCGCCTGGACAATTCTCACAACTGCCCCCTCACACCGCTCATGGATACTCGCCGGACCAGAGTGTATATTTCTTACCTCCTCCCCCTCCCCCTCCCAACTTCGGCTCCTACCACCCTGGCGGGTACGAGGTGTACCAATATCCATCCTTCCCACCTCCCCCTGCGTTGTACCCACCTGTCCCTCAACCTGTTACGCAACTTCCATTCCCACTCGATCCCACCAGGTACTATCTACTTGGGCAGCTCGAATATTACCTGAGCCCGCAAAATATGGCACAGGACATTTACCTCAGACGACAGGCAAGTGCCGTTAACTTGACATACCCTTGGATAGATTATCTGACAATTACCGCAGATGAACCCTGAGGGATGGATTTCGGTTCCGTTGCTTGCGTCCTTCAACCGTATTAGACAGTTGACACCAGACCCTCAGCTGGTTCGCGAAGTTTTGACTCTGTCATCGGTTGCTGAGGTTGGCGGAGAATGGGTGAGAATGGGTGGTAACCAGTGGACGCAATTTGTCCTACCGCCCCCTACCCCGTCGACACATCAACTCACCCCGGAGACGGCGACCGCCCAGGAGAGTGTGGAGGAAGATGGAAACGCCGAAGAGGAGGACGATGACGATGTTGAGTTCGTCATGAACCAAGAGCATGAGAACTCGACCTGGACGTCAGAGCGTCACCGGTCATGATTGAGTTTCGACGTCTGATCCATCTTACGTTTCCCTCGACCTTTTGCTTCATCATCCGGACTTCGCGGGCTGGCTCACAACAAGAGATCGCACAGTGCACATTGTTTGTTGTTTTCTTTTACTTCTCTTGAGCTGCTTTGCAGCATTGTTGATATCGCATGTATATCGTCCCTTCTCTCGTTTTTTTTTGCACATTTTGCTCGGAGTTGTTGTGAACACAGCTTTGTATCACCCTGGTTACTTCCGCGTGCCAATCCGTCCATCACAAACGCTAGAAACGACCACCGTCACGCTCCCAACAAACCCCAGGGCGCCTGCGTCGACGACAGTAAGTCTGCTCCACAGGGGTCACACTACCCCGGATTTCCATCGGTAGCAACGGAAAATATGTGGCCCCCTCTACCCCCACCCGACGAGACCGAACTGGAAATGGCCATGAGGGTTCAGGAAGAGAACAACGCGGCGGCCAAGAGCCGGGAGATCGACCTCCAGATTGAAAGGGAAAGGCTGGAGGCTCAAAAAAGACGAACGCCGATTCGAATGCTGCTCTTAGGTGAGCCGTCTTTCGCCTTTTGCCCCCCACGGGGATGTTTTCGTGGGGGTCCGTGCTCGGGCAACGTTACTGATGCGAACGTGGATGTATTGACAGGGTAAGCACCGCACGCTCCGGAATTCATCTGCATTCATTGTTCGGAATTAGGCAAGGCGAATCCGGCAAATCCACAATCTTGAAAAACTTCCAGTTTCATTTCGCCCCCATTGCCTTCAAGGAGGATTCCCTCGCATGGCGCGCAGTCATTCATCTCAACCTCGTGTGCATTGTAAACTTCATACTCGATGTTTTGCCCACCGCGTCACCAGCCCAGTCTCATGACGGAAGCGGAGGATCCTCACGTAATGGATTCAACGACCCCGACAGCACGGCGTCAGACGAGATCAAGCAGTTGAGGATGCGATTATGTCCACTGCGAGAGGTGGAGGCCATATTGTCCAAAAGATTGGCGATGGGGAAGTGCCCGAGCGGGCGGACCCCTACTATGACCCCCGGCTCCGAACAATCGTCCTTTAAGTCCGCCGAGATTGTCGTTAGGTCCGGTTCCGGATGGAAGGCTCTGTCGAAACTGCGTGGGCCCAGCGGACAGGATCAGATAAACGAGATGCGACATATCATCGCGGCCTGTCGTTCAGACATCGCTTCCCTATGGGAAAACCAGATCGTCCAGTCAACCGTTCTGGACGATGGGGAATTCCGCGAACACGCGACCACCTTGTGAGAACCTGTCTATCCTCGACAACGCTTTCCTACTTCTGACGAGGCAATCACGAAATACAAGCTTCTTGAATGAGGCGCTTCGCATCTGCCAACTGGACTACGAGCCGACCATAGGTAAGCTTTTTACCCCGTTTGGATTTAAGTTACCGCTCAATGCCCCTCTGTAGGGGACATATTACGCACCCGTTTGACGACGCTCGGGGTAGAAGAACACCGCCTGACCCTGGAAGGTGGTCAGATTGAGCAGCGAAATCAAGACTGGGTCATTTACGATGTCGGTGGGAGTAGAACGCAGAGAGGTAGATACGTGCGCGTTTACTTCTTGGTTTTCTATACCGACTTCATTCGAATAGCCGCTTGGGTTCCGTACTTTGACGACGGTGAGTGTGCTACCCCCGTCGGACCGGGCAACCATTTTCTCAGCTTTTTAAAGTGACCGCCATCGTATTCGTTATGCCATTGTCTGCATTCAATCAGGTCCTAGACGAAAGTGAGCTCCCCTTGTTCTTAAAATGTTCCACATCGCTCATCACCGTCACAGACACGTCCGTGAACAGACTAGTGAGTCGTGCGCGCTTGTCACGTGGAATTTGATATGACCGACCAACCTGGTCATAGTTTGATTCATTTCAGCTTTGGAGGGCGATATGTAACTCAAAAATCCTCGCGGGGGTAACCTTCATCATCATTTTCAACAAGCGGGATCTTCTAGCTCAGAAGATAGAGGCCGGGATCCGGTTCAAAGATTTCGTCACCTCGTACAAGGACAAACCGAATGACGTGCAGAGTATCTCAAAATGTTGACTTTTCCCAGTGCCGTTAGTTATTGTAGTTGCGCTAACCCACTTATGTTGAAATTGCAGACCTTCGACAGAAGTTCGCCGGCATTCATAAGGAACTATCTCCCACTGATCGCCCGCTCTTCTCGCATGTGACATGCGCTATCGACAACAAAGCCACGTCGATCGTCTTGATTCGCAGTGCGTTCGTTTTCACCCCACTGCTGTTTCGCCCGAACTTACGCCTACTCCCAGTCCGCGAGATCCTGCTGAGGGTGAACCTCAAGCATACAGAGCTCATATAACAATCTACCGGCTTTGGCTTCTATGCATGAATGATCTACTTGCTATCTGCTACCCTGTATTCCTTGCTTTCGTCCGGACTCCGACGTGAACTTTTTTGTCCACAATTGTGGCTTTATCCAAAATTTATCGTCCCCAAGTTCTATATTTCATGTAATATCTAATTGGTTTATCTAATCAGTGTGACGAAAGGTGGCATAAGGAGAGGACCGTCGCCCAGCGAACGTAGCGGGGATGAGAACTACGAAGGAGGGGGAGGTACAGCAAGCGATGGACTCAGGATAGCACGGGAAGGCGAGAGCAGGGTGGCGAAGAAGCAGATAGAAAGTCCTATTCTTGGAACTGATTCCAACACGGAAAGCAGATGAAATGCATACGAGTGGGGGTAAAACGAAAGGGGGCTGGACGATGACCGCAGATGACGAGAAACGAGGGTGGGGATAAGTGTCGTAGAAATCATGCGAGGTGGATATGGGATAATGTGAACGAGCCAGCAGAAACTCATTTGATCCCACCGATGTGTATGGGTAGACGTCACGGAGGATCGGACGAGTGTTTGCTGGGACGTTGCATAGCTCGTGGCCGTAGTGGATCTTGCCCTGGTAGCCGACGAGAGTTCCAGGTTGTCATTCACAACAGGCCTCCCTTGGGTTTAGTGGGTCATGAACCGAGTGTTGGACGCGTGAGGTCCGGCGGAGGCGAAGTTTCTGGCAGTTGCTGGAAGGGAGCCGCGTTCGTGCCAAGAGTATAGGTACGAATAGCGTGCCCCCCCCCTCCGTGGAGTGTCCCTGAGACACGCCGGTGGTCACGATGACGGAAGTGGTAGCTGTGGGTACGCTTCAACCCACCCTCAATGATGGTAAGCACATGGGCAGTGGGCGAACAGAGGTAAACATACGCTAACCAAGGCAGCCGGTGATCGCACGACAAGAGATTGTGGAAGGATGTGCGCGAAAACAGGTAGACGGGAAGGCCCTCTGTAGCGACTTAACCTGCCAGAAGGAATCGGTGGAGGATGGGCATAAAACAAAGATATTGGTTCGTATCCTCCGTGGGGCACCCAGGCTCCCGTTCATGAGAACTGTAAACGCTGGTGCAATGACTATTCTCAATCAAGCGGATAACAGGGGCGGTACGAGCCAGATTTCCAAGGTTGTGGGAATCCAGCCAGTAGACTCCGGCCTGTTGCCAACTGAAGCGGCAATGGTGTACCTGTTGGTACGCAAGCGACAGGAGGTGGAATCAAAATTGGAGATATATTTCTGAATTTGAAGTGTATCTTCCGTGACAAACCTTGATACGCTAAGTCGGCGACAAAAGGTAATATAGGGAGAGTGTCGATTTTGCACCAGAAAAGCCACTTCAGAAACTGCGGTAGTGAGAGCCGCTGCGTCTGTACACAAATGGTGCGAGTCCACATAGGAGTGAGAGCATAAAAGGCGGGGGCGGCTCGGAATTGTTGAACAGACGCTGGAAACAAAGCGATTCTGGGGATGTAAAATTTTGAGCGAAGATGGTGGCACAACGTTACAACGGATGCAGATGATTGCCGCCACGATCACCTTCGGATCCGCAACCCACGTGATGAAGGATCGTCTGCTGATTGGCTGCCCACAGTGCCCCGTCTTGTGGGTGGAATACAGGCTTGGCAGAACCGTACAGGTCGAGGATGTTACGCGTTGCAGGTGGCCCAGGTTTTCCAGAGTCACCACGGTCAGAAACGGCCGAGGGAAGGCTATCCCGACACTGTCGCGGAGTTTGAAACTCGTTCGGGAGTCCAGACGCGTCAAGACGCGTCTCATCAATTAACCCATCACCGTGACGCGACTTAAACGGAACAATGTCTCTCATGTATGGAGGAAAAGAAAAGGATGTTGAAGGTAGGGTCACCCTTCCGTGCCCAACCGCGACTCACGTTCGCTCCAGAACAAATCGACCCTGGATTCTGCGCCTTCTTCCGCGGCCTCCCCCCGAAATCCCCTGAGACTGGGACGGTTCGCCTCTTTGACCGGGGAACCTTCTATTCTGCGTATGGTCCCGACGCTCACTACATTGCTACCCACGTCTTTCAAACCAATTCCGTTATTAAGAACATGGGGGCCAGGAATAACTCACTTCCGTCCGTCAGCATGAACCAGATGCAAGCGACGGGGTTCCTCAGGGATGCCCTGACCTCCAGACAGTTGCGGGTCGAGATTTGGGCCCAGGAATCCTCGGGGAAGAAAAATGCCAAAGCCCAGTTCAAGCTGGAGAAAGAGGTAACTCGTCGGACGGTGTTCTCACTCCGCTTGCATTGCCAAACTCTTTCGTGATAGGCATCGCCTGGAAACCTCCAGGCAGTGGAAGATTTGTTATTCGTGAACACAGAATTATCGTCCGCGCCTATTGTAATGGCCATCAAGCTTGCAACTACCACCTCCGTTCCCGGTGCCACCGCCCAGGCCAAATCAACTGGCGTCGGTATTGCCTTTGCCGATACGAGCACACGCGAGTTGGGTGTTGCAGATTTCGTAGATAACGACCTGTTCGCCAACATCGAGGTAAATTTCTTCCATTACCCGGCGACGGCGAATTGATTACTTGTAGACGCTCGTGATCCAACTCTCGGTGAAGGAAGCGTTGATCGCTTCTGGTACCAAGTCCGGCAATTCTGACAAGGACCTGGAGGTGAACAAACTCAAGCAGGTCCTTGAGCGTTGTGGGGTCGTAATCACCGAACGAAAGCCTTGTAAGGAGACTGTCATTCAAGAACCCCCGAAAGACTGACATGTTCGCAGTCGAGTTCTCAACAAAGAACATACAGGATGACCTCGTGAAGTTATTGGCACCATCGTCGATGCCCTCGACCTCTTCAGCAGACGCCTCCACCTTGATACGTGCGAACGAGCTATTTCCTCTCTTCGGTGGCCCCTAATATATTGTGCTGTAGCTCAATTGTCTCTACCCATCGCTCCTGCGGCGTTATCATGCCTTGTATCATACCTTTCTCTCTTCTCCGATCCGTCCAACCACGGTGCATACACTATCCGCACTCACGATCTAGCCCAATATATGCGCCTCGATGCCAGTGCGCTTCGGGCGTTGAACCTCGTGGATATGGCCACTATGGGTGTAAGTTAGACTCTCTTGTCCATAACCACTTGTTCACCTTCCCCTTTAGGGCTCCTCCACCCGCAATTCGAGCTTACTGGGACTTCTGAATAAGTGCAAGACTGGTCAGGGTACTCGGCTCCTTGGGATATGGCTCAAACAGCCGCTAATCAACATGCACGAGATTCGTTCGTCATCTGTTCTACTTTCTCGGTTCTTAGCTCACCAATCGTTGACAGAGAGCCGCCATAATCTCGTCGAGATATTTTTCAACGACTCGAACGCAAGACGCACTCTACAGGTCAGGCCCGGGCCACCTCCTTGACTCTAATGCGCTGACACAAGGTGTAGGATGACTTTTTGAAGCTTATGCCCGATTTACATCGCATTGGAAAGAGGTTTCAACGGAGGGTCGCCGGTCTTGAGGATGTCGTCCGTGTATACCAGGCCGTGGTTAAGGTCAGCCTGGCGAACTCTACACCACCGAGGAACCACTCAAGAACCCTATTTAGGTACCCGATATCATTAAAACCTTGGAACTTCTGGAGCCTGACAACGAAGAATATCAAGCTCTCCTCGAGTCAACGTATTTGAAACCCCTCCGTGTAAGTTCAAACGCTTCTTAATCTTGCCTTCCCTGCCGCTCGCTGACTCGCACCACAGGAATACAACGAGAGTCTATCTAAATATGCTGAGATGGTCGAGCAAACGATCGATCTCCAACAACTGGACAGACACATATACATGATCAAGCCCGACTACGATGAACGCCTCCAGGCGTTGTCCGCCAAGATCATCGAGGTGAGGTGACTCGTAGCAATGATTACGATCTGTTCCTGAAACAATTCCTGGCTAGATCCGTGATTCCCTTGATGAAGAGCACGTCCGTGTGGGCAGAAAGCTGGAACTCGAGCTGAATAAGAAGCTCCATCTCGAGAATTCGCAACAGTACGGGTATTGCTTCAGACTGACCAAGAACGTATGAATGCTCCTCTTCTATCTTCGTTTCTATTTCCATACCACGAACTCTCACAGGATGCTCGTAAAATCCACGGGAACAAGTCGTACATTGAATATGGCAATACCAAGGCGGGAATCTTCTTCACCACGATTAAACTGAAGGAAGCCGCGAGCGACTACAAGGACGCCATGAACGATTATACGAAGGTGCAATCTGGGCTTGTCAAGGAAATTGTAAACATTGCTTGTACGTTGACATTTTTAGCCATCATGTGCGCGGATACCACTAACACCTTGCCTGCGTAGCCACTTACACCCCAGTTTTGGAGGCCTGGAACCACAACCTCGCGCACCTCGACGTGATCCTGAGGTATTTGTCTTAATTTGCCGTTCCCAGCGTTTCCCTTCACTTAATTCCACTCCTTTTATTTAGTCTTGCGCACGTGGCCGTGAACGCGCCAGAGCCATATGTAAAACCTTCCATGCTCGAGAAGGGATCGGGCAGCCTGACCCTTCAGGAAGCTCGTCATCCTTGCCTTGAGGTTCAGGACGAAGTAAGCTTCATTCCGAATGATATCGAGATGGAAAAAGGTAACCAGATCTTGTCGACTACCCCGGACCACGCTAACACATCCCCAGAAAAAAGCGAATTCCAGATCATCAGTATGTGTCACTGGTGGCGAACCTCTGGGATTTACTCACCTGTATTACAGCCGGTCCGAACATGGGTGGGAAGAGTACTTATATCCGCCAGGTGGGGTGCCTCTCCGTTATCCGGCCCGGCGTACTTACCATGTCCTTCAGACCGGAGTTATTGCACTCATGGCACAGGTCGGATCGTGGGTTCCTTGCTCGAAAGCTCAGATCCCGATATTCGACTCCATCTTATGCCGTGTTGGAGCTGGTGACAGTCAGCTCAAGGGGATTTCTACTTTCATGGCGGAGATGATTGAAACTGCGACGATTTTGCGCGTGCGATCCTGCTTTCCCCCGGTCCCGTATTTATACTGAGGACCATCACAGTCTGCCACGAAGGACTCACTCATAATCATTGATGAATTGGGACGAGGTATAGTTGGTCTTCCATTGTGATTCGGCCCCTGACTGTTAATTAAAAGGTACCTCAACCTACGATGGATTCGGTCTCGCCTGGGCTATATCCGAGTCAGTGATCTGTATGTTGGACCGACTGCCAGGACTAACCCCTGTCAGGCATATCGCTTCGGAGATCCACGCCTTCTGCCTGTTTGCGACCCACTTCCATGAGCTTACTGCACTTGACCAGCAAATACCCCATGTGAAGAACTTGCACGTCGTCGCCCATGTATCCGATGACAGCGCGGATAAGTCGCAGGACATCACCCTGTTATACAAGGTCGAACCAGGGGTCTGCGACCAGAGTTTTGGTATCCACGTTGCGCAATTGGCGAACTTTCCTGAAAACGTCGTGAAGGTTTGAAAGCTCCCTAATGTAATCGAACTCGTGCTGACGGGAGTCGCACAGCTGGCAAAAAGGAAAGCTGACGAACTCGAAGAGTTCAACAAAGGTTTGTCAATTCATTATTACGCAAGACTCCTTTTTCATGAGCGATGTAACGTCCAGATGAAACCGATGCGGCCGTAGAAGATATTCCCAGGGAAGTGACAGAGGAGGGTATGCAAATTGTGGAAGACGTGCTCCGAACGTGGGCCTCGCGCACTGCCGCCTCACAGGATGCGATGGATGTGGACGGAGAGGGTGGCGGACTTGATGTCGAGGATGAGCTGGTCGCGCTTCGCAGCTGTTTCGAGGAGTTCAAACCCAAGACAGAGGGTAACAAATGGGTTCAAACAATGCTCCAGGGATTCTGATATATCCGCCGCCCTCATCGCTTTTTTTACACATTCCATCATGCTGTGTAGTAATCAGACCCCTCGGTGAGAGGGGACACACGATGAGATCAGATACTTTGAGTGCATCTGTAGTGACTCCAGAGAGTGCGTGCGTAGTCACTATCCACAGCTTACGGCAGCAATCCTCTAGTGTTTATTCCATCCGATGACCCGCCTCGAGAGTGGGGCGGGGTGGGGTGGATCGCTGATTCGCCGATGCGGATCGTTGGAGAAATGCATGCATGTCCACAACTTGGGTGACGGGTTGATGACATCCTAGGATTCCGACCACAAACACCTGACTTCATATCAAAATATGCCGGCTGATAACAAAGATAACAAGGATAACAAGGACCAAAAGCCAGTCGGATACGGTATCACTTTCCCTCTGCGCACGTCCAGTCTCGCTTTTATCTAATCTACCGCCGATACAGTCCGACTTGGAAACTCCGGCTTGAGAGTCAGCAAGATCATCCTCGGTTCGTCGTTAGAAGCTCCTCCTTTCCCCGCCTAACTGTTTCCCCACTAGGATGCATGAGTTATGGAACTCCCGAGTGGCAGGAATGGGTGTTGGATGAGAAACAGGGCATTGAGCACATCAAGTTCGCGTGGGTAACGAATGCTTTGATTCCGTGAATCCGTTTCACTGAAGCGTTGGTGGCGCGGACAGATTGGACCAGGGAATCAACACCTTTGACACTGCCAATGTATACTCCAACGGCCAATCCGAGATCATCCTTGGGAAGGCTCTCAAGCAGCTCAAGGTCCCTCGAGATGAGGTTGTCATTATGACCAAGGTAACTAGCCCCCATCTTCACTTTTGCGTTCCGACCCCTCAAGATTTCGGTATTCTAGGTTTTTTTCGCGGTCGGAAAAACTGCGGCCGAAGGTTTCATTATGGAACCTGAAGAAAAGGGTTATATCAACCGCCACGGCCTTTCTCGCAAGGTGAGCTTCAGTGAGGGAATTGATGTCCTGATAAACCCTAACTCTTGGCTCGTTAGCACATCTTCGACTCGATCAAGGCCAGTCTTGAACGCCTCCAGGTCGACTATGTGGATGTCCTTCAGTGTCACAGGTAGTTTTTACTCCTCTCTCTCTACCATACCCCGCGATCTCGTTCAATTGCAAAGGTTTGACCCAGACACTCCGATCGAGGAAACGGTAGGGGGATGCGACGCTTCGAGTACGAGTCAGTGCGGCTCACCACCTGTAATCCCCCAGATGCGCGCTTTGAATGATGTGGTCAAGGATGGATATGCTCGCTACATCGGAATGAGCAGCTGCTTCGCTTGGCAATGTGAGTCGCCTTACTCCCCTACGAGAGGAATGCTCATCCACCTCTCTCAGTCTGCGCCATGCAGAGTAAGTGAATGCAACCTAGGGAGCTACATGTCCTTCTGAAGTCCACAACAGCCTATGCTATCTTCAACAACCTCACTCCGTTCATCTCCATGCAAAACCACTACAGCTTGCTCTACCGAGAGGAAGAGCGCGAGATGATTCCCCTCCTCAAGGCTAGTCAGAAGCGGTTTCTACAATGAAAACGCGCTCACGTTTCATGCGTTCCAGCACCTTGGTGTCGGTTGTATTCCTTGGAGTCCTCTCGCCAGGGGTATGCTCACCCGCCCCTGGAACGAGAGTACAAAGCGATCTGAGACCGATCCGTAAGTTGCGCCCCCCTCCTCCCCGTGGCGTTGCAGTTGGTTGAACGTATTACCAGTTGGTTCGGTCGCTATAAGTCTAGCGATGCCAGCAAGACCATCGTCGATCGGTGAGTGGCTACATCGGCACCCCCCCCATTTATCGAGTGTCTACTCCTAGCGTCGAGGAACTCGCCAAAAAACATAATGTAAAGATGGCACAGATCGCGTTTGCCTGGAGCACGAAGAAGGTCGCAGCCCCCATCATTGGCACCACCAAGTTGGATAACCTCAAGGAGATGATCGGTAAGAAACAGATGGCCTTCGTGAATGCGGAGTGCTGATCGAACCATTGTAGAGGCTCTCAAGGTCGAGTTGACTGACGAGGACATCACGTACCTGGAGGAACCGTACAAACCAAATCCTGTCTTCGGACACACCTAACTTCCCAACAAGGAGCTGATGTTGTAGATGAATTATCGTTTGTATTATACAAATCCGTCGTTTCCGATATGAATGAATCACCCTCTGACCCCTTATGCCTCAGGCCCCATGAATGACACTCGTCGGGCACAGGCTCCGTGAGGTTATTCCACTTAACCACACCACCGCACTTGAACTATTTAGGAACCTGTAAAGGAATCACGAGGTCGGGAAGGTGAAACGAGTCTACATCGATGTCAGATAAAAAGAAGCGCGATGGTACTGAGAGCCCTGGTATGTCAGGTCAGATACAGGAAACGTTGGAAAAAGCGCCACACTCACGACGATGAGAAGGGCATGAAGATGTCTAAGAAGTGGGACATCAGTGACCAGGCGTCAAGTAATAGGACCGAAGGATGCTTACACTGCAGGAAAAGCAGCGCCTGTTGGATCACAGAACTCACTCAGTCGTGAAGCTCGCCTTTTCGTGCTTGCGAACTCACCGATAATACGTCCTGCTTCCCATCCGAGGAGTAGGAACTTGCAACCATAAGTTGGCTATATCGCGTTGGTGAGATACATAAAAAAACAGATGCTTTTCAAACTCTGACTTAATCGCAGAGGGAGTGCCGCTAAGGAAGATGGCGACAAAGATTTGAACCTTGGACTCAGGGTCTATCAAACCGCCAGTCATCATGGCCCGGGTTACGAACACTCCAATGATAGGCAAAAGAATCATCTTCGCGGCACAGACCGATAGAAGAGCAAAGATTGGAAGGCCGGATTTAAGGCTCAGCCTGACGTCCATCCGGGCAAACGATACACCCAAAAGGAGCAAAGTCATGGGGACGGTGATCGCACCTATCAACCTGGCTTTCCGTGGCCAATGGCCTGTCAGAGAGTTCCGTGAAGGATGGTGGAGGGATGAAAGAACCTGTGTCAATCACGAAAGCCAACGGGGGCTTTCCGTCCGGACCATTCCATGAAGGCCCACCCTCAAAACTGACGAACAGGGCCTTTAGTGGATCCACAAGAGCGATGGGCAAGGATATTGCCACGATTGCACTTATGGGTGTCACCACTACCGCCATTGCTGCAAGTACCCGCCATGGCCGCGACCGAACCTCTGGCCGAGTAGGCGTAGGTGCAGGTGGAGTTGCCTGCGGCCCGTGGCAATGGTGTGACTGAGCGGGAGAACCTTGGTATGAACGAACTGAAGAATGTGAGGTCCTTCGAACAATCTCAATTGAAGCCACCTCATCTCGGGCTTCGAATGGGTGGCGATTCGCAAGCTCAATCTGAGCATGAGAGCGGATCTGAGAGTCAGCGGATTTCGGATCTCGACCTTCATCCTCGCGGTGTTTGATTTTCAGCACCTGTCCCCAAATAAATCCGCCGATCGGCTTATCCCTCCAGGAAACCTGAACGTTGGCCGCTTCGCCTTGGGGAACGCCCGGAGCGTAGTCCCACGAAAGGGAGTGAGCGAGTCCAAAAACCCAAAAGAAGATATGGTATATCAGGATGAAGATCGAGATGAACGAGATCCCCACTTCGATGCACTCTGTCAGAATTCGAAACCGAGAGGGGACCGAACAAACCCACAATCCGTATCAGTTTTGGGGTCAAATGGACTCGATTGAGTGATTGACATCACGACAGCGGTGGCTAGAGGGAACCAGAATCAGGGGTGGACTGTATCGTATCGTTCGGCCCACTGAACCGGCACATACGTAGGCTACTCCAGTTGCTGAACCCACTAGCCACGACGATCCCTTGCCAGAAGTTCCTCGGGACGTAGCAAACTTCCCGAATAACAAGTCCGCACAGCAGACCAATGAGAATATACACGGTAGCCAAGAGCGCAAGCGGTCCGATCGCGGATATATTGGCAGGTGTGAACGCGGGCACGATGCTCGCGAATATCAACGCGGGGAGTGCGAGATTCATCGTGATCGCGGATGTGCCCTTTGCTGCTGCCTGAGGGAACACGCCTTTTCGGGCAAAGACGTACCCGAGGAGGATCGTCAGGTACCTGTGAACCACAAGAGTGAGTATTTCGAAGAGAATGAAGGAAATAAAAGTGATTGACACCGAGAAATTCACATTTTCACCAGAGGGATCACCCCAGAGTAAATCAGAGATCCGACGGATGGCATAGCTGTTCACTTCGTGTTGCTCTCCGGGACTTGGTCAAGCACAACATTTTTCCGGGCTGAGCGCTGGCCATGACCACCTGGCACTTGCCGGATTGCGTGATCTCGTGGTGAGATTCGTCAGGGGATCTCAATTCTGATTATCGTGAGTGATCGCGGCACTGCATGCATCCCGTGCATTCATCTATTGGGTGAAGGTTTACGGGAGATTGTCACCCGTCAGTTGGTTGTGGCAAGGGCAAGGGATTCCGGGGAGGGGCACCACTGCCGACGAGCAGTGAGTAAAATGGGCGGAAGCGAAAGTGTATTTCGGCAGAAGGCATATGTTATGTCTCAATATTTTCCTCTTTCTCTACAGGCGCGTAGTCGTCATCGATAGCCGGAGTGCGCTCCATGTCTTCCTCAAGCATGGGGGCATGTTCAACGGGCGTCGCAGTTTGGTGCCCCCTGGCTTGATTTTCGGTTTGGCTTTTGGCCTTCTGTTGTCCGACGGTGGTAATATCTTTGCCAAACAGCCGCAGGCTCAAGGCACTGATCAAAAAGTCACGACACGTTCGTGGACCCGGCAGACAAACTTCACGAACCTCTTCGTCTTCTTGTCGATCATGAGACCAAGCGACATGCCCGATTTCCATATTGGAACGACTAGATCGTGGCTCAAACTAGTCCCATGAAACATCAGGCGGATTTAACAACTCTGGAACTTGGAGAGTGACTTACCTGACTCCGTTCCTGTTACCGGCCGGGAACCTCACAATGTGGTTACCAGGGGACTTCGTTTCGAGTGTCTTCCTGAACTCTTGGTTGAACGCGCTTAGCAGCGGGTAATACCCCTCCATCAAGATCCTCAACACCTCAATGTCGGCGGTGACGATGTGTTCGTCGGCAATGTACGGCATAACCACGGGTATCCCGTCTCCTAGAACCCTGAAACTCGACCCCGCAGACTTTCCTTCCTGCCTTCCAAAAATTTTGGTTCCAGCCGTGACTAGCCGCAGCTTCATATAGTCATTGTTCTCGATGATCTTTCGAACGAGGTCATTCGTGAGGTACATGGAGCGAGCGGCCTCCCCAGTAGGATTCCGAACGAGTAGGTTTTGTGCGGGGAACGAAGAGTTGATGTTGAGTTTTTCGAGGCAAGTGACTACGGATGGATCATCCGGGGAGAGGTAGGTGTACGGTGGTTCCTTGAAACCCGTGTCGCTGACGCTCTCTAGGGTTTCTGTCTCGCCCTTTTCGCTTTGGTCGGGTTCAGATATGGGGGCGGGTGCCGAGGCAGATGCGGCACAAGACTCGTCTTGATCCATGACGTCCTCCGCGACGCCAATCCTCGGTTTCTTGGCCGCTTTGGGCTCTTCCAGATGTTCAGCGGCACGCTTCCCTTCCCTAAATAATGTCAGGATGGACATCAGACTGTCTCGCTCTTTCCTCACTTGTGGGAACGCCCGCTTGTGCTGGGGAATTCGGCCCTTTCAAGCACCGCAACGAAGAATCCACCGGTGTCTTGCAGATGTGGATACAAGCGCATGCTAATTCGGGTGTCAAGTTATTTCTACATGCGGGGGTGAACGATGAACACACCATCGGTCGAGGTGGAGTTCATCCACATTGTCCGGCGGCCAATGCGTTTTCGCCATCTTAGCCGTCTTCCTCCTCTCCTCTGGTAGAGAATCCAGATAGCCCTCGTATGAATCAAAGAAGTTTAGTTCTTTGTCAACTGGCGGTCTCCAGTATGTCATCCCGGGTTTCCGGATGAGTTGAGGATAGAGAGACGAGACGTCTATGAGAGTGAAACCTAAGATGAAAGTCAATGTTGGATCCCGGACGCATGACATCGTCGTATCATACCTGGAATGTCGTTCAGGGCTGCTGCAATGACGGCCTCATCTTCCATTGGGTTGAGGGAACAGGTCGAGTAAACTATCCTTCCGCCCTTAGCGAGAATTCTCATTGCCCTTTTCAAGATCCGTAGTTGCAGCCTACGAGGGGAATATCAGTCCTTAGTGTGGATGAGACATCGCGTCGTTGATCCTTACGCACGAGTGCAGTCCATTCCCATCTAACGGTGACCAACGCTTCCAGATCGCTACGTTCTTCCTCATGGTCCCATCCCCACTGCACGGCACATCACACAGTATCCTGTCAAACACCAAGCTCCTGAGGTTCGACCCCCGGGGAGGTTCGTGTGGGACTTTGATATTAGGCATATTGGAGGCGTCGAGATTCATCACCATGAACGACGGGGAAGGGAGGCGGGAAGATTGGTGGATGAGGAGATGGGTGCGCTTCGGGTCGGTGTCATTGGCGATGACGATACCGGATGGGATTGAGGATGAGTTGACATCATCGTCGGCGTGTAGTGCCTCTAGTAGTTGTGCCGTCTAGAATTGTGTATTGGCGGTCTGTAGTCAAGCCAGAGGTTCGTAAATATCCCACCTTGGAACCAGGGGCAGCGCACATGTCGATTACCTGCTCGAGTTATCGTTAACCGCTTCCAGACTTCTTGAAGTGCGTCAGTCTACCTTGTGGTGGGGCTCTACTTGAAGAAACAGAGGTGGAAGCATGCTGACGGCTTCTTGACGTGAAATGTTTCCCTAACCAACTTAGCACCAAAGTCGAGTGCACGGCTGAGGTATTCACACACCACTTCAGTTTCATACACCAAGAACGAATGGAATTTTTTGAACTCTGGGTTCTTGCGCAGAACTTTCTTCGGCACATTGAATTGCCACGCGAGACCATTTGGGTACCTACGTTCACGTCAGTAGTCTGGCGCCTCCGGGTTAGAACCGGCGCACCAAGGTATTTGTCCGGGTGGAGGGATTGCTTCGCCCTCGAATACAAGGTCTGTTAAGTTCGGAATATACGTGTCCCTGACGACATCGTTTAAAGCGCGAGCAACCCTATATCCCCTTTAACAATGGAAGCCAAAATAGAGACTTGAAGGGCGCAACTGGCGACTCCCGGCAACCCGGAAGGTTGTAGGTAATGGGTCCCTCAGAGCGTCCAAAAAAGCGTCCCACTGGTCTTCCGGTACAATGGCCTGGGTCTTGTAGTACGACTCGAAAAGAGCGTTGTTCATGGTGCTCTTGTCAATGGGGGCCGACCTGTATTCGCCTCTGCCATCCCGCGTTCGCCCACCTCGACCGCGTCCGCGGCTGGATTTTCCCTATAGAATAATTGTGGTTAATGGAGGCGACAACGAGCAAGCTCGCCAACCTTTCCACGACCCATGTCGTTGAGGAGTATGCAAGGGCGGGTTTTCCGCCGGGGGCGATCCAATCAGAGTTTTCCGCAAGTTACGCAGTCGGCCAAATGCGACCTCCATCTCAATCCTCTCCATCTCAACAGCCTCCGCGCTCCACTCAGGATGGTTCTCGTTCTCGTTATCGGCGACTTGCACATCCCACACCGCATCCACGACCTCCCCGGGAAATTCAAGAAACTGCTCGTACCGGGGAAGATCCAACAGATATTGTGTACAGGAAATGTATGCGATCGAGAGACTTACGAGTATCTGCGCACTGTCTCACCAGACGTGAACATAGTCAAGGGGGACTACGACGAGGTGAGAGTTCTTTATTTTCAAACAACGCTCAGGAAACGCGCTGAGACGGGGCGGGGTATCGTCAGACAACATTCCCCCTGAGTATCACTGTAACACATGCACCGATACGAATCGGCATCATACACGGACATCAATGCATACCTACGGGTGACCTCGATTCACTCAGTGCTATTGCACGCCAAATGGATGTAGATGTACTGATTTCGGGGCATACACACACGTATGTCTCCTGCGATCTCAAACGCTCGTGATCCCTGGTTTCGTTTGCTCACTGGGAGTCGCAATCGTCCGCCTAGATTCCAAGCGGTCGAGTATGACGGCAGGTTCTTCGTGAACCCTGGCAGTGCGACTGGCGCATGGACTGGACTATGGAACGGGTGCGTATCCCATGTTAATTGGTGGGGACTGTTGATGCGAGCGACACTTACCCGAATCCTTCAGGGAGCCGACTCCTTCGTTTGCGCTGATGGACATTCAGGGCCCAGTGGTCGTCACGTATGTATACCAGTTGATCGATGGAGAAGTTCGGGTGGAGAAAATCGAGTATCGGAAGGACGCAGACCACTTCAAAGAGCCACCTCGGAATGCAGCGTCACCTCAGAACATCCCGAGCAGTCCCTCAGCAGTTCAACAACAGCAAAATGTGTGGTGATACCTTGGGTGTCGATATGTACGGTCTACTGTATGGAGGTTGACGACCAGAATGACCGTTGCAACCATCAATGTCCCGGGCCACCTCGAGAGGACGGGAGGGAAATCAAACTCTGTCCGCCCATCTACGTCCCCTAATACCTTTCGAATATTTTGTCGTAACAACCCACTGTCTTTACTGCCATAAACCTCTGCCGAAGAGGGTAGGTTGTCCTACACTTGTTCGGTTCCCGTCGAGATCATATGGCCAGTGGCGCCCTGTTCATCCGTGTTCTCACGACTTGTTCTTCAGATTTCTATATCCCCCATCCTCCCTCAATCACCCCCGGCCATGGTTAGCTTCGGCGACTTCAAGCCGCTGTGCGAACAGACCCCTTCATACCCATGGTGCAATCTCTTCTACCGACAGGTACTTTCCTCGCCACTAAAACCGACGTAAACCCGTCTCACGCTAACCTCACCCCAGCTCGAAGAGAACTCACCAAGCACGCTGACCGGTCTTTCTGCCAATGCAACCATTGCCCCAGTGGGCATCAACCCGGAGTGTGGTATTTTTAGGGCCGGCGAGAGGGGTTCACTGGGGAATATCGCCAACATGATCGCTTGCGGTCTTAGCATGATTGTCGTCGCCCTCCTCATTATAATCACCACTCGAAGGAGGGCCGCCGTCGGTGCGTCTCTTTCAGTTCCTTCGTGATTGGCGACCTCTAGAGCACTCGATGTATCCTGCCTTCGACAGGTCGTTCGGAGTTTCGCGTTTTCCTGCTCCTGTACTTCCTTTCGCTGCCGTTTCAGCTCATCACAACCGGCGCTGTTCTGCAGCAAGGATCACAAGCACTCGTCGTCTTGACCGCTATCCACGCAGGGATTGTCGTGGCACTGTTCTGGACGTTGCTGGGCAACGCTATTATTTCCACACAAATTGTTGAAGATGGTACCCTTAGCTCACTCATTGTACGTCCCCTCCCGCGTTGGATTCACCCTCCACACGTCATGTTCTGCGACCTTCCCGGTCTGTAACTGACATAACGTCCCCCGCACTTACAGCCCTTGTGTTTCTTCACCCTTGCTTTCTTTGGAGTTACAACCTACATATCTTTGGACGTGGCCCTAACAATAACTGGCTCTTTCGGTCCGTCCGACCCGCCAAACGCTCTCAACAACATCCCTCTGTTTGTTCTCACGAGCATTTGGCCTGCCTTGTAAGTAATCCAATCAAACTGGCAGTCGAGTCGTTGGGCTCACCATTTTGGGGTGGATAGCACCGTGGTTTTGTACTTTTTGATGATGACCTGGGTTGTGCTGGCCGTACTTCGAGAGATCAGACCGATGTGGTTCTACATCCTCGCGGCAACTCTCTTCGTCCTCAGTCAGCTGGATTACTTCTTACTGAATAAGGTACGCGGCCTTGGCCAAGTGTTTTGATATAGTGACTCACTCGGCACCCTTCCAGGTGATATGCAGGGGCACGGCCGCTAAAATTGATGGAAGCTTTGTTGCTACTGTCTTGGAAACCGCCTCCGTCGGCGTCCTGTACTTGGCCTGGCGCAGCATTACTGAAGGTGAGCGATGTGTTTGACCCCGTTCATCTGTAAGCTGGTGACTAACAAAACGCCATATTCGTAGAATCTTGGGACGATAACGTACTCTTCCCAAGCTGAGATGAAAAGTCGAGTTGAACCCGGGTTACGAGATCATGGTCTAGGTAGGTCACCGACGACCCGGACATGTCCTATTTTCGCTACTATCTGTTTTACTTTTTCTATCAGCTACTCCCTCCCTCTCGATTGTACTTGAACATCCTGTTATGCGCAATAATCGCTCTTTCCAATTGGGCTTTTTTGTATATGCCCTTTCTTTTTTACCGAGGATTGCCGAGTCGGTCTCCAGGATCCGCAAGGGAGGTATAAGCGGTAACCGATGAATTCTACTCCCAGCCTCGGCCATACCACCCTAGCGCTCCATCGCGAACATCCGGCAGTTGTGAATAGCCCTACACACTTCCGCTCGTGGGTTGTTCGGAGGTTGACGCTGATCGGGACCGCATGTAGTCACCAAACTCGATCATCTGCCAGTCTCTCAATCGTCTCGCACGTAACTGTCTCAGACTAGGATCTTCTTTTTCTGGCGCTGTCGCATGGACCCATACATTTGACTCCGGGCGATGCCTGCTTATTTTCTGAGAATATCTCCTTGGGTTGGGAGGCGGGCAGGTGCGCTACACGCACATCCAACCATCTCTAACATGCTCCACCGTCAAATTCTGTGAACAACGGGTAAGAGTTCTATAGTGCGTCTTGAAGCTTGAAACCCTGATGGTCTCTGTCGAACGGGCTTGGAGGGTTTATCGGGGACTGTTTCTGGTCCTGGCGGGCCGGCCCTCAAGAAATCACCCCCTGTTTTGACGGTCGCACTGCCTGCTCCACGCCATCTTCATCCATTTCCGACCACTTTATCGCTACATCAGTGATCGTCAGTGATATTACGTGGTCTGCTTGAGGAGACTAATTTCCAACGGGTTTGGCGGTCAACCAGCAGATGACCCCCAGTGAAAAACCGGGCGAGCGGGAGCGAGCCTGGTTGATCGCTGGCGAACCCGACCGGGGAATTGACCGCAATAGACAGAGGTTGATCTGGCTCGAAGAATGGCACTTTTTTTCGCTCAGGT
>Ga0307515_10001733_pt1 | contig 48554 bp, 58 predicted proteins | sample 17_EM_MG_FD_194513 | JGI IMG/M metagenome (GOLD analysis project Ga0307515, IMG submission 194513) | Populus trichocarpa ectomycorrhiza microbial communities from riparian zone in the Pacific Northwest, United States - 17_EM | ecosystem: Host-associated > Plants > Roots > Unclassified | place... | reverse complement strand
ATGATTTCCCCCATCTCCTCTGATCTCTCTCTTTCTTGTGCTCAACTCTACCATCACCTAAGAACACGAAGTTAAGTCATCCCTCTCTATCTCTCCATGCCATGATCATGACTTAACACCGAGTACATCATACATCAAGTACAGCATCATCCCAAGATCGACAGTCTCCCGCTCCCAGCCAGTTTCCCGCTCCCAGCCAGAGTCTCAGCTGCCGTCGCGCCTCCCTCCAAATCGACCGCTTCCAAGTACTCCACCAATCTCGCTCGATCATAGGCTGCAAGTGCATCTCCAAACTCGGTCAATCACGACCTCCCAGTGCATCTCTCAGTTCACTCAATCTCGGTCTCCAATTGCATGTCCAACCTCGCTCGATCACGGCCTCGAAGTGCATGTCCAAACTCGCTCAATCTCGGCCTCCAAGTGCATCTCCAAACACGCTCGATCACGGCCTCGGAGTGTATCTCTGAGTTCACTGGATCCTGGCCTCCAAGTGCATCTCTGAGTTCACTCTATCTCGGCCTCCAAGTGCATCTCTCAACTCGCTCGATCACGGCCTGCAAGTACATGGTTAATGAGCGACGGCGGGTGTACGGAGATACAGGGGTAACGGAGGTGGACTGAGCGACGGGGAGTACATATTCGGGAGACCCCAGGGTAGATAGACATCATCTCATTTTCATCTCATCTGGATCCACGCAATTGCGTGGATTCTCACGGCCAGGTAGTATCATATCTTCTCACTGTCTTCCTAGGCTCCTCGAGCTAGAACCGTTCTTTCTCACGAATTCCGTTAGTGCTCTCAATGGGCGTCTCCAGATGCTCCTCCGATTATGCTCGACTACCATCTGTGGCCAGATTGACCGTATGTATATATATAGAGATACTTAAATAATTCATGCCCTATTATGAGGTAGCGAATCTTGTGACTGTAACAAAGACAAATATGATAGACGAACACAGTTGGCCACAACACCACAGTGTTCATTTACAATAGGATACCGACAGAGCGAGAAGAAACGGTGAAACTGCGATCGGAGGGCGATATGCAACGCGATGCATCGTATCGGCGCCGGGCGCGGAGTAACCTGCCACCGGGGTGACTCTGACACCTCTGACGGAGCGCGTCCACTCTGACAGAGCCATTCCGCCCAGACGGAATTGTTTTTTGCTGATGCATGCATGGCAGTTGATAGTCAATATGAGATTGAGAGAACTCTTTACTCCTACCTGTGACAGGCTGCAATCAAGTAAGGCACGTTCCGGTGACGAGAATAGTCTCAACTTTAGCATGACGTAACTGATGGAATGATGACATTGGTACTTGCCTATAGCGAGCTTTTTCATTGCCTTGAGTAGTATGCATCGCAATGTAATCTTGTATCGGATCAGAGCTTACGCTTGTATTGTCCACGCTGGCATAGTATTGGTTGGTTGCCGATCAAATCTACGACATATGAATCAATTGCGTCATGTTGAGGGAATCAATTCGCGATAAGCATTATCAATCTTTATTGGTATATGTTCCAACTACTGGCTCACATGATCAGAAGATGCCTAAGATCAGGTCTGTCTGATACATTGGCTGATACGATATCATGCGATGGATGGTCTTATTCTTATCAGTAGCATAATGCTTTGAAACCACATTGCATGAACACGATAACCAATGGGATGCATGGCTTGTTATCACCGCGTGCAATATGAGGTGCGGCCGCAATAACCCTATCATGCCCGATGTAATCATAGCAACTAGGTGTGGCAACACAAGACCTCGGACATTGGCTATAAAGAGACAGCATTGCTGTGGCAATGAGAAAGAACAAGCTCAAGCATTGATTCACAGTCAACACAGACGCACTGAAGAAGATCTCAAAATACTATTAAGAATTCTATTTAAGAAATACAAACTATTCATAATTCCTCAATTAATTCACCGCCATGAAATTAGCTTTATATGCCTGGACAAAGGTTGACACCATCTCACTACGCACACCAGAAGAACGTGAAACACTTTGGTGATCCTACTGTGCAATTGGCAGAGCTGTCTTGAACCCACATATTCCGAGTGGTTTGGATTTTGAAATCTCAATTGGTATCGGTTACCGTGTACAGCGGGTTACATCAACAGGGTTGTTAGAATGTGAAGAGGTCTCCGAATAGTGGTTGTATCCCGGAGAGGTGTAATTTCTGGGTTGGAAGTATCATCTGGACGTTGGATTTGGTTGGGAAGGGGAGCTCTTGAAGAAGGTCAAGAGGTTGAGTCTTAGGATAGGACAAGGAAAGAAAGAGTTCTAAGATTAGGCGGCTGTACTTAATGCAATAAATGTTGTATTGATTATTGGGATTGAAAACCCCTGCAACAGTGGCGTTGGTTCTGGTGTTGGCTGTCTGAGTCGCTCTGGTGGAGGTGCACCTGTGCTTTTGCGCCTCCAGCGTGTCAGGAGATTCTGTGCTGTCACATTTTGGCAAGGAAGGCAGCCGTCTGTTTGATTTTACTAAAGCATAGCCGGGTGTCTTTCCATCGCAGCCTTCACATTCTTACGCCCAGAAAACTCAACTCCCCAGTTCTTCTCCTCTTGGACTCTGGGCCAAGGTTTGTGGATTGGGAATTGAGTTTCCTCTATCGTGGCGCAAGAGAACCCTCCTTTGGCCATTTTGGCCGTATTCAAGGCATGGCGTACGGTGAACTGTTCTAGATATACCCGATCTCCTTGCCTTGCCATAGTTGCAGACATGTTGAAAACCTACAAGAAATTAGGTGCTGCATCTGAATAGCACATTCGGCTATTACCTCCACTATATACGCTTCCGTTGGATCATCTACGCTGGTTAATGCCTGTTTGGTTCACTCTCGGGGATTCGAATCACTAAATTTGTCCACAAATATCCCAGTGGTGGAAACATTGTAATGTTCGATGCCGCGGACTGTGCGGACAAATGTGTTGCGCGATTATTTCAGTTTCCCACTACCGGCAGCTATAAAGTGGACACGCAGCTCTCTAGGTACACCAGGTGTATGATATATCATCAGTTGATGGCCGTCTACCTCAATTCGAGTATACTGATTTCTGGTTGGGTGCGGCTTCGGATTCCTGATGCTTCCAGTCGCATGGAGAATTTTACAACTGTGTGTCAAGGGTTATGTCATCTGTGCGTACATTTGCAGCGTCGTGGTGAATTCAATGCTGTCTGCATTGGAGTTGGGACTGAGCGGGTGGCGTATTAGATGAAGTGCGCGTCGTTCTGCTCGGTTCTTTTTCACTTTCACCTTGGTGCGGTGAGTGTCGAGGCATCATTTGCTGCAGTGGAAGTGAAGAGATAATGATAACGAAAAGATGTGGGAAGTCCTGAGAAATATATAGTTAGCTTCAGGTCAAAATGGACAGTGTAACAGCCAACTTGCACCTTCAACACAAGATGAATCCTGCTGCGCACAACTGCTGGTTGGCCGGGTTTCCAACAGTTTTGCGATTTGCACCCAGTCGGTCTGACGTTGTGTGTTCTTTGGCAGGGATAAATCCAGTGTTCCTAAGCGGCCCGGCCGGCTGGCTGTCCGCCAAGAAAATGCTTGCAGGCTGCCAAGAAAATGCCTGCAGCCCAGCCACCAAGAACAGCCCGCCAGCCGCCAAGAGAAGCCTGCAGCCCGGCCTGGTCCTGCGCATGCAAATCAGATGCCCAGCCCCCAAGAAATGCCGCCCGGCCGCCAAGGATAGCCTGCAGGCCCGGCCGGAAAAGCCTGCATGCCTGGTGTGGCGGGAAAATCCGTTCATCACCAACACCGCCACTCAGTTTGGCAGAGAACCGAGCGATGGTGGGTATAAGGAGATACAGATATGCTGAAAGTGGACTGGGCTATGGGGAGTATATATTGAGAGGCCCCAGGGCAGTTAGAGCTCATCTTATCATATAACGAGAATACACACTGTATCTTTCCTAGTTCCTGATTCCCACCCAAGTTTTCATAGATCCATGCAATATGTATTGATCCTCACAGCCGGGGAGCATCACATCCTCTCACGCTCCTTGAGCCAGAACCGCTCTTTCTGATGAATTCTCTTTGGAAGGCGCGAGAGCAACGGCAGATTCTTCATGATGGGCTCTTTGCGTTCTAGTTCCCGCCATTTCACCAGAACGGATGGCAAGGTTATGAACTTATAATGGACGATGGCTGAGTTTACTTTGGTGGCTTTCTGAGTTTAGGACTTTAGGCAGCAGCAATGGGTGTCATTTGAACAAAATATATTTATGCTTGTTCCATTCAACTTATATGTTGGCAAATGAAGGCTGCAGGCCAGCCTCCCGGCGGCCAAGAAACAGCGCGCTGATTGGCAGCCCGGCCACCAAGCAAATCCCTGCAGATCGGCTGCCTGCCCGCGAAGACAAAGCCTGCAGATCGGCCGCCCGCCCGCAAAGAAAAAGCCTGCAGGCCCTGCCGGCAATGCATTCAGGCCAGGCCTAAAGCCTGGCAGCCCGGCCCGGCCCTCATTTAAAAGCCGCCGCTAAGGGCGGCCCGGCCTGGCCGCTTAGAAAGACTGGATACACCCCGGTGAATTACCACCGAAATCTCGTTTTTTTTTTGATATAAACAGTTCATTCTCCGATGGAAAGGAAGTCTGCTGGGGTTCATCTCATAACATCCCCGGGATCTTACTTGTACGGCCATTGCTATTCACAATTCAGTGACGGTCAAAACAGATATCTTGCTGTGTTCAAGTCGATTATGCGTACCAACCTCGACATCAATGACACAGCCTGCCTCTATGTAGTCCATAACTTGCAACATCCATCATCTTGTCCATTATCAAGATCAACGCAGAATACAATGGTCAATGCTCCGAAAATAAAGGTTTCGCCTGTACTGGCTGGCCAATACGGCAAATCGAGAAAGCGCTCCACTCAACAACGTCATCAAGCAGATGAAGAAAAGAGCGGCTTGGGAGCAGAACGGGTCCGAGCCCTTGGAGCGTTGCGCAGCTTGCGATTCATAATGAAGCTTCTGTGAGGGAAACAAGGAGAAACAGACTTCGTTAGCAATGAAGAGAAGGAGCAAAGAATCGAGGAATCTGTGGAAAGAGAGACCACTGTGGTGTGGAAGTGAGTTGAAAACGCAGAGACACCAATTGAACAGGAGCAGGAAGCTATGAGAAAGGCTGAAAAAGCGGGATTGCCAACCACCAAGCCTGAATCAGCATTTGAGGAGATGTTGAACCTCATCAGAGACAGTCTGAGCGATCTTGCGAGTTCAGACTATGTGGAGGATGGGTTAGACGAGGATGATGATGAAGTAGATCCTGGGGTGGGCAAGCTTAGCAAAGATGACAAACCCAGCTGGGTGATGGGCACAATCTCTAACATGGTACAGCATCGCAAGGACCATTTTCAGCAGAAGCAGATGAAGCTTGACAAATTGAGGCAACCAGGCTGGGGTGACGCAGCCAACTAAGTCTCTGAGACGGACAAGTTGTACGGGATGACCGAATTAAAGGTTCTGGCTGTCATTCCACCTCAAACGGCAGATCATGTAGCCTCATCTGCGCCGACGACAATTGTGGAGCCTACTGAGACACTTCACAGTGTCGCATGAAAATCGCAAATGCCGCAAGTGACTTCTCGACCAGGGAGCAGTCATATGAGGATAGCTTTACAGAAACCCCAGAAACACGAACGCATTCTGTCCTCCCTGGCCTCCACACTGCCTGATTTGTCACTGATTCAGAAATCAAAGCATGTTCATGGCGTAAGCTTTAACCCCTGCACATTCCATCCCAAGATAATTGGCATGGCGAAATCAGATTCCACTGAAGACAGGGTAATGGCTCTCGAGTCGCAGGAGGAATGAATATGCAAATTGGCATTTTTGACGATGTATCAATTCGTAATGCGATAAGTGTACCTATTTTGTTACATGTCAGCTTTTACTCGATTTCTGGGAGCAAATTGTGAGATATGATAATTTGTCTATGCATGTGCAAGGGTCAGAAAGGCCATGCCAATTTTGTAGAGTTTAAATGACATCCACTGACGACCAATGAACATGATATCGTCCTGCCCGTTACTGTTAAGTCAGACAATTCGAACTAAATTAGAGACGAAACTCACTAACACAATTGAAGTCATTGATGTCACACAAGTTCTGGATGCAGAGGTCAAAGCGCAACGCAAACAGGAATGAATAATGCCCATCATGCTGAATTTGATCAGGCATTCTACTGCACAACTCTCTGCACAGACCTGATGCACATGGTCGAGATTTTGAACAGTGCTCATGGTAGGTCATGGACATGGCGGAGAATGAGCTGGATGAGGAAAGGTGAGGAGGTCGGGATAAATGTATTGAAAACTGGTGTACAGATCTGCATGCGGTTAATTGCCGGCAAAATTCGCTGGAACGTGATAGGCTAATGTTATTCAGCACTCAGATAGTGTGTCAAATGGCGGATCAGAAATTCTGACGCTTGGGAGTATTTGCACGCAAATGTTGAAATATAGGAACGATTCATTCGCTGCCAATAACAACTGTATTCACTTTCGCATACAATTATTGAGCATGCACGGACTGTAAGTATGTCATTAGTTTCAGCATCAATGGAGCGTCAACCATTTTTTGTCTTACCTTTTAAGCAAACCAACCGCTGAATAGTCACATCCTTCCAACGTGATTCTATTCGCGGTTGTTATAGATGAAAATGATACTGACACGCTCGTTGACGCATCCTGGACATGAGCGTCAACTATGTGTCGACGATTTTTGGTCTTGGGACTCTGATAATCAAAAATCGACTTGGTTGCTGTGACACATAATCAAAGTATTGGCCGCCTTCAAGGCCAACAATGCTAGTGACAACATATCTACTATCTCTCAAACCTGGGCATCAGCAGGGTGTCAATGTTTTATGGTCTTGGATCTCGGATGATCAGAGGGCAATTCAGTTGACCAGGGATTTCGCCGGGTGTCATCCGTAGTGTTTGGTGCTAGCGGGCTCGGCCATGTGGCTGGTGGCTTGTGGCTTGTGGCCCCCATTCGCCTCGTTTGCCCCCACCAGCCTCGCCTGCCCCCATTGGCATCACCTGCCCCCATGGTAGGGAAGATGGCTCGGCACTGGTACTGGGCATTGGGCTCCGGCTTTGGCAGTCGGCATTCAGTTTTCCTTCTCTCTCTTTCATATATAAGTCCATAATTATCCATCTCTTTGGATTGACAGACAATTGAGCTTCTTCATCCTTTCTCATTTGCTTTCAACAAATGCAACCCTGTCAACCCAAAATCCTAGTATCGGCCGCCTCTATGGGCAGAAATGCTAAGGGCGATAGAACTAAAACCTCCCAGAAATCAGCGTCGATGGAGTGTCATCGATTGTTGGTCGTACATGATGGACACTCAACGCGCTGTGCATCGGTGTTAACCCATAATCAATGTATCTGCCGCATTTATCGGCAAAGATGCTAGTCGCTATACAGCTACCACCTCCTGAATATGAGCGTCAACGGAGCATCAATGATTTTTGGTCTTGCATCTCGAATATTATAAGGGCTATAGAACGGTGTTATCCCATAATCATCTTATCAGCTGCTTTTATGCTCAAAAATGCTACTGACGATATTGCTACCTCCTCCTCAAAATGAGCGTCAATGGAGCATCCTCAATTTTTGGTCTTGCATCATGGACATTCAATGCACAGTGCATTGGTGTTAAACCATAATTGATGTATCAGCCACCTATATAGGCAAAAATGCTAGTGACGATATCGCAACAACCACCTTAAAATGAGTGTCAATGAAGCGTCAATGAATTCTGGTCTTCCATCATTGAAAATCGAAGTGCTGTACATTGGCATTAACCCATGATCAATGCATCGGCCGCCTCTATGGGCAAAAATACTTCTGAAGCTGTCGCTACCACCTCCTAAAAATGAGCATCAATGGAGCGTCAATGATTTTTGGTCTTTCATCTTGGACAATCGAAGGGCGGTGGAACGTCGTTATCCCTTAACCTACGAATTGGCTGCCTGTATGGGGAAAAATGCTAGTGACGATATCGTGTCTGCCTCCTACAATTCAGCGCCCACGGAGCGTCATCAATTTCTGTGGGGGCTCAATACGCTACACAGCAATGAACTGAATAACATTGATCCTGAATTGAGTCCTACGCGGTCAGTCTTTTCAATATGTCGTTGTATTCAACTTCAGAATTATCCATGCAATGTCTCACAGATCTGACTATTTTTTGCTTGTAGCTTTAGTCAATATATAAGAACCCGCATTCTAGTTTACTATTATGAAACTTTTGGCCGTTTATCGAGTTGGATTATGCAGCTATCAAATTCCTACCGCGCTGTCCGATTCATAATCTCTAAATACCTCATTGCCAGAGGTTATGCTCTCTTCCAAAAATGAATGTGTCTTTATTCTGGATTTGAGCGACCTTACTTTTCAAATCATCTTTGATGCTTGGTGGGCTTCGATGAATGTAGGCTTGAAAGGTCCTATTGCAACCCCACAACAATGAACAATGGAGTCGACAACAACGATTGCAATTGAGAAATAGACAGCGGCAATCGATTCTTAACATCAAAATGACCGAGGAACAAGCTTCCCAGCACCTTCTGGACCGCTGGAGGGGGCAGCACACAAGAATCCACGCAATTGAGTGGAGTCACATAAAGTGTTGGCAGAATACAGGATTGCACACTGCATCGGCCAACCAGCAAGCGATGACGAGGACGACCGTAGAAAAAGACCTGTGCCTCACAGGGGTCATTAGCAAAGTCAGTGTCAGCAGGAGGAGCAACCTGGACACAGGAGAAGTGGGTGATGGGAGGAGCGACGCGTCTACGGATGTGTCTATGGAGATGGCGCTGGCAGCGACCCTCATTGCTGCAGAGACTGTGAGCGCAAACACATTTGAGCCTATCGAGAGAAACGGGAATGGAAAGCGGAGAAAGACGAGCAAGGCGCTGGCAACCCCCTTCGCCCCCAATGACTGGATGAGCCGCAAGCAGAGAACAATGCGACAGCAGGCACAGGAGCTAACGCAGCTGCACCAGACCGTTGGACACCTAGCCTACCTGTTGGTAGCGCAGGCCACCCACGAAGAGTCACAGTTGTAAGGAATGATGACATCGATGCGAGACAGTGAGTCGAAATGCGATCCCCACCACGAGCACAACAAAGCGTGGGGGGTGGGCATCTCAACAATCATCACGAAGGTCAGGAAGGGAGTAGCAGCAAGCCAGGAGGCGAGAGAGACAGAGAGAGACAAGAGTGCCAGGATGGACGGTGGGGGGGTGGGGGCCATGCAACATGCAGATACAACGCAGGAAGGAGGACCAGGTATGCGCCAACAGCTGCAGCTGCAACTGAATCCTAGACTGCAGCTCAAACTGCAGCCTCAACTGCACCACAAACCCAAACCGAAGTCAGCGCCCACATCCGTTAGACAGTGGGAGACAGTCCCACTCCGAGCCAAGGGTCAGAGGGCACCTGTTGCCCCAGGCCCTGCCCTGATGGCCGGATCGGGCATGGCAGAGAGACGCCAGAAACCAAGGTGAGATGAGGGTGTACCGCTCCCCAACAAAATGGAACAGGAGATTGCATCGGCAATCAACAGAGCGCTTTTCCAACAGAAGGCCCCGGCCCACATTCAGATCATGAAGGCAAATATGAATGCTAGGGGTACGTTTACAGCAATCACCCAACAGAATGTGACATCAGCGATGGCACTAATATACCGTGACGTCATCATCACCGCTGCACGCACAGTCGACAAGGGAGTGTTCAACGTCGAAGAAACCGAGTCCTGGGAGAGGCTCCAGATCCACGCCGTACCACTCGTGCGGTACATGGAAAAAGGCACAGAGGCCCTGCAAACGATGCGGGATGAAATCCAAACTGAGAACGAATGGGTGGCAGTCCAGATGCAAGTACCGTGGCTGGGGAGCCCCCACAGCATCCAGGAGAGAAGGCAGAAGTGGGAGATATCTGAATTGTCAGAGGTCTTCGTAGTGAAGATGAGCAAGGTTGCACGAGGACTTCTCAACGACGGTGACAAGGCGGCAGGAGTGTGGTACCAAGTTGCACCGTTCATGAACATAGGTCCAGACACCAGGTGCATGCACCGTGGCGAGTGGGGCCGCACAGAGAGCATGGGCAGCGGCAAGCCCGCATGCGGCTACTGCTCAGGGGTGCACCGCACCAGCGACCCTAAGTGCAATGTTGTGGGGTGAACTGCACAGCAGGGTGCTCTCTGCGGCCACACACAAGAGAAATGCCCCAACTGCAGAGGAAACCTCATCGTATTCAGCAGTAGGTGCACAATGAAGATGGAAGTCACCGGAGCGACATGGGAGAAGTGGAGAAGATGACCAGCAGGATGGACCACGAATGCCGCGGGAGCAGCCACAGGGTCAAATAGAATCACGCTCGGACCGCAGGCCGTTGCACTGGGATGAGCAGACAGACGGCGGAGAGATGAGGAGATGGCGGACACAAGGGTGTAAGAAGCAGGGGAAGAGGACATTACGATCGCCCAGAGAGCAACATTGACGACAACGACAACGATCTCGATTGCCGCGACCAGCATTGAGCCTGAGGTTGAAACGGGAGCTCCAGCCGCCAATGATGAGAACGATCTAGCACAACCGCGCCAGGTAGCATATTTTGACCATGGCCATGCTCGAGGGCAGAGTCGAACATAAGGCGGAAGTGGTATGTCTGTAGGATCCACCGAGGGAGAGAGAAGGAGCCGGAATCAGTCATCGTGCGTACTACTATATTAGAAACAGGAAGAGAGTCTTAAGGGTGGTGCCCAAGGGGAGCGGCTGTGGAATCAACAAACGGACTGAGTTGAGCCAGAATGCCCGAGGGGATGTAATTGTGGTCGACATCAAAAACAGGGGAGAGAAGATCACAAGGATTGTGAATATCTATGAGGAGAGAGAAGGGGAGTCAGGAGAGAGACCGGCAGGGAGACTGAACTGGCAGACGATCATTCGGCAGGAAGGAGGCGGTCTGGCGCCTGAGGGAGACTTCAGCGCCCAAAGTCAACTGTGGGACCCGGGAAGCACCGAACGGAAGGACGCTACATACAGGGAAAACACCTCAGAGGAGCACAGGCTGGTGACTGGGAATTACGACTGGCCCACTAACCACTGGATGAGGCACGACAGCATGCGCGAATCCCTCATAGACCTGACCCTGGCCAACGGACCTTTCGGAAAATGGATGATTCTGGACAGGAGCTAGGCCACCGGGTCTGATCACAAGATTATAGAACGGGCATTGCACATGGAGAAGCAGGAGGAAGCAGGGGGCACACAAGTCATAGGGTGGGATTTAGCGGCCATGTCACAGGAGGACATGGAGGTGAATGAGGAGCTGTGGAGAAAGAGGGCAAAGGAAAGGGCACACTTGGGAGCGAAGAGCATGCAGGACGAGGTCGAGAGCGAGGCCGATTCGTGCCAGGAAGCACTGAGCAAGGTACTTGAAGCCCCAGCTAAGCATATAACGGCATGCGCGCCCTCGAAGAGATCGTGGAATGGAGAGATTCAGGAAAAAAGGAGTCAACTTGGGAGAAAGCTGAGAAGATGGCGCTGGTCGGCAGAGACAGCCGATGGCAATATTGGGCTGCAGCATTCGGTCCGGAGAGCCCAACGCAAGATGCGGAATGACTGTCTGAAAACCCTGAGAGGAGCCGAAGTCTGGTGAGCGGCGAAGTTTGCCATCCCACGCGCAGAAATGCAGGTGGAGGCCTTGACCGATAGAGATGGGCAGCAGGCAAACACGATTACCAAAATGGATGAGATGCTACAAAGAGAATCCTTTCCCCCGAATGACTATGACCAATTCTTTGAACTATCCCTGGCAGGACAAGAACACCAGTCCATCACTGAGCATGTGATTGAGAGAGCCCCATTCTCGCAGTCCGTGAGAAACGCCCCAGGCCCGGACACACCGTTATTTGGAGCCATACGTCTACTCCTGCAGAGGGAAAATGAGAGCATTGTGGAGCTAGCGAAGGCAGCCATCCAGACGGGCCGACACCCAGCAGTGTGAAAGTGGGCAAGTGGGGTCGTAATCCGCAATCCAAGGAAGGACCATTTCCCAAAGCTCAAAGCTTACCGTTCCATCTCCCCACTGAGCTGCATGGGGAAAGTGGTTGTAAACTTGGTTGCAGAGCTACGGGGTGAAGAGTCTGAGAAAGGAGGGCTGCTGTGTGATAGCGAGTTTGGAAGGAGGAACAGACGATCGGCAATCGACACGCCGTCAATCATGGCTGACAGACTACCTTCAACCTGGAGAGAAGGCAGGGTAGCCGGTGTGCTCCAGATGGACATCAAACCAGCTTTCCCGAGTGTGGGGAGGGGGAGACCTCTCCACACAATGATGGTCAAGGGGATTGACGGAGACCTTATACGATGGACGGCATGCTTTCTCTCGGATAGAATGATCGAAATTGTAATTGAGGGCAATGTCATTGACCGACACCCGGTGGAAGCAGGGATTCCACAGGGTTCACAGGTGTCACAGATCCTCTTTACTATTTACACATCAGGGCTCATACAATGGGTGGAGGAGAGGTCTCCGGAATCAATGGCCTCTCTCTCGTGGACCATGTCGGATGGATGGCGAGCAGGAGCGACATTAGTCAAGTCTTCAGCAAACTCGAAACCTGCGCCAGAGACAGTATCAATTGGGTGGAAATGTGGGAGCCGGAATTCGACATCACGGAAATCGAAGCGGCTCTCTTTACTCAAAGGCGAGGACACCAATGCACCTTGTCCAGAAGCTTACACGAACGATATGTGTCGCGAATGGCTGTGTCAGAGTTAACAAGGATGTCACAAGATGGCTGGGAGTTGCGATGGAGGCCAACCTGACTTTCTAGAAGCATTACAATCGATGCATAAAGAAAACTACGGCAGCAGAGGCACAACTCAGGTCGCTCAAACAACCGTATGGAGTTGTACCAGCATGTGTAAGAGCAGTACACATAGCCTGCGTCCAGGCCGTCGTGCTGTATGGAAGTGAGCTCTGGTAGGATTCGAAGGCAGGCAGCTACCGGAATGACCCTCACCTTCTCCTATCTCGTCAAGCCAGGTCCACCCTGGGCGCGCTGTGTACAACTGCAAGAGGAGCGCTTATGCTAGAGTCTGGGCTTACACCTCCCACAGTGTCCCTTGACGCCAGACAAGAATGGTTCATGCCGAGCCTGGCAATCTAATGCTAAGGATCCAAGTCGCGGGAGCTTCTCGAGTACCCCACACCCGGTGCACAGGTAGGCAGAGTGGCTGCGATCGAGCATGCATGCAGCAGGAGAGCAGAGATGATGCGCTGGCCAGACCTTGGGGAGAAGCCAGGGGTCAAGACCACCATACTGGAAGATGACACCACGGCCACGAGAGCCGCCAAGGTTTGGGCAAAAGAGAAGGAAGGCAAGTTGGGCTCTGGTACCTGGACATTGTGAACGGACGGATCTCAAACGGATGATGAGACAGTGGGAGCCGCTGTGGTATGTCGACACTGGGATTGCTGGACGGAATTCCGATGCTCGCTTCGTGCATGGCAAATGGACATATTCAACCGTAAGCTAGGGGTGATCGGAGTCACGCTTCAGTAGTTCATTGAACATGCGGAGGCATTGCGAGCACACCTCGTCACGAAAGTGCCAGTCTTCAGTGATTTGCAGGCAGCCATCACAAAGCCGGCGCACCTGGACCAAGGGCCAGGGCAGCAGCTAGCAAGAGCATTCAACGAGCATGCAAGGGCCCTCCACACCAAGGACATCGACGTCGTGACCCACTGGGTCCCGGGACACTCCGGCATATCCGGGCATGATGATGCAGACCACCAGGCACACATGGCATGGGAACTTCCAGGGTACACGCTATGTGAGCGTATATATACTTCGGCCGTGAATGCAGCTAGACGAATCTCGGAAGGAACAACTGTTGCGAAAGTAAAGTTCAAGGCCGATAGGCGCTCGAAGCATTACAGCTATAGGCTGAAGTGCACAGCCGCAAGCAAGAGACCCATCCCAATGACAAGCGTGAACTCACTGGCTGCCAGGTTCTATTGAGGAAAGAGCAGGCAGGCCCCGATTGGAGCGTACTGAACCCGGTTTCGGCACTGAGAGGATGACATAAGATGGTCGGCCGAGGGGGAGCAGTTCAGATGTGGGAGCATCTCTTCCGGCAATGCAGCCAATGGACAGACCAGCAGAAGACACTCTGCACGACAGTGGGAAAGGCCACAGGCTGAAATGCAGGTAGATGCTGCCATGTACAGATTTCGGAGCTGTTTTCCATGGAGATAGGCGACCAAGCGGTGATGCACATCCTGGCCGCCACCGAGGTCGGGAAGTTGCCGCCCTGGCTAGCGGAGGGGGACAGGCCGGGGGAGGGCGGGCAGGAGGAGCTCAGGCAGGAGGAGCGCGGCCAGGAGGACAGCGGACAGGAGGAGAGTGAGTAAGGGTGTTTGGAGCGGGGGTGGTCTCTCTTTTGGTAGATTTCTTTCGTTCTGCTCAATCTTTTGCTTTTCATTTATCACAAGGGGACGATTGGTCGCAGGTGGGAGCTCTGCCATCTAGCCGGCTCACCTGGAGGCCCAGGTGGTGTATCTAGACTCTGTCATACTCCAATCAGAGTGAATACAGTATGAATAATACAAACAAATAAATGCAAGTGCTGTATATCAATCTACAGATGGACCCGCTGGAGAGCACAATGACAACCCACCCATTTCAGATGGGTTTGGAGATATCAATCGAACAATACCCAGATTCACACTTCACGTGCAGAGACAACACAAACCCCCAATTTGGCGACTGTTTGGTTCATACCTGGATCCTGACATCAACCAGTTGTTCAGAACCGTTGCTAACAATATCTATATTCAATTCATCTTCTTCCTCTCCGTTGTCTTCACTCTCATCTGGGTCATCCAAGTCGCAGTTTCAGTGGTGACAATGTTCACTGTCCAAAATGCTGCCAGGTGCACCATCCTGATCACTTTCAGCTGGATGACGGTCGATTCTGTTTATTCAGCAGACATTCTATTCTTGAGTTCATCCTCCAGGTAGGTCCTTGGAAGAAATGTTCACAGGTTCCTCTCAATTCATCTCCGGGCTGCCATAATGCCATTTTGTCCATCTGCCACCATATTCATGACGACTGGATGGTAGTTGAATTCAACAGGGAAAGCGCATTATGTTCTGAATCTTTACCAAGCAAGTTGAGCAATAAGTGATTGGTAATATTGAAAGTCACAATGAGGCTGTTTGAGGCTATCTCTGAAGCAACTACTTCTAAAAACAATCATGGAAAAGTATTTCACCACACAGTAGTCCAGTGATGAAAGACCCAGTTTCTAACTTTTGTGAGATTCCTGCCAGCTATGGCAACTGATCTTGATTGTACAATCTCTCTAGGTTAGAATTAGGGGTCTCAACCCTTGTAAAGATAAAAAATTTGAGCAATCATCCTCGATTTCCTAGTCAATTTGCAATTTACCCTTGCCAAAGCCAATGAGATGCATACCAAATGGCAGCAGATGACGTAGGAGGTAACTAGGATGGATTGTCAAGACTGACACTGGTCAATAAAATTCCGTTTACAAGAGTAGTATATGGTAAGTGAAGCCGGAATTGGAAAAGCAACTGAGGAGTAATTGGATTAATGAAGGGCCATTTTAAAGCTGAAAATGTGGAAATATATCAATTAGTAACATTTATCATACGTACTGGTGAAATGCCCTACTACAATTGGCTTCATCTAAATATTGCACACTTCATTTGTTTGTTGGGAGCATTCTAATCTGTTAATCATGGTAGGTATCATCTTACTGTGGCAAATTACAGAATTCTCAGTGGTCGGCAGATTGTTGTGTTCCATCATGATCAGTGCAATGTGGCCTTTTGATTGTGTGTGACTCTCACATCGACCAGCCAAACTCACTCAGAAATGGTTTTTGCTAGCTGGATGGGATCTGTACAGGCTGGAACTAAGCAGCCTGGAGGGAATGTGGATACAATAGCTGTTGGGGGGCTGTACAGGTTGGCTGAGAGCTGGCTGGATATCTGAAGTTTAGGTGGCTAGTATTTTTTTCCCCCAAATAGTAAAGGAAAGCCACCACAATACCTGGTTGAAACGTATTGTGATAAATATGTCCTGGAATAAATTGTATTAAATTACTCATCCATTGCAAGGAGAGGTATTAAATCAATAAACATCTGATAGTTACACATGTATGAAGGGTAGATTGTAATTAATTCAGTCAATAGGTAAGAATTAATGCCATTCCACTCTGTACACTAAAGTCAGTTTTCTATATTAGTAGTAGAATCCAAATACAAAACAATACAAGACTTATGCAGTGATGATATTATTGCAAGTTATCATGGTGGATCCATTCCAGACAGTCTACTGACAATTATCTACCAGCAACCTATCTGACATAATCATGAGTGGTGCAATCATCAATCCACCTCCACTATTGAATAGATTGGTCTCAGCAGGCAATGTACATCGAATCGGAAGGGATGTTAGGGTTTATGAGCAGAGATTACAGTATTCTGCAATCACTGGAGACAGTGTTGCTTTGGAGAGTCTGAGCCACTGAAATGTTGTATGGCTGGAGGCAGTGCAGTTATGAATTGCCGGAGATGACTGCTGACTCCGCAATCTGCTAATGGCATCCAGCCATCCTTCAACTTCTATATACATTGGTGTTGTGGTACTCTCAGATAGAATGTGATCAGGCATGTGAAGCATCACATTTTCAACAGGTTATGAGCCTGGTGCCCCCAACTATTTTTCCCTCACATTCATAGAAATTGCTTAAAGAACCCTAACCCACCCGCAATACTTATCAGCTGCAACACCATCACACTCTAACACCCTCCATCCTGAAATTCCTAACCTCCACTCTCAATTTGCCAGATCATAAGTTCATCACGAATCTTGGCATGCTGGCGATACTGACTGAGGAATACAATGGGACTGGAATCAGAACATTTACCAAGTCTTTACCCCCACAAATGCCTATTATATCATCACCAGGGTTGAACTCTTGCCAGTTGGCAATGGTGTTGCTGAACAGCCACTGCAAGAACACGATCATGTCCAAGCTAATAGAGCAATTGCACTGATACTGTAACTGGCAGGGTCGGATGTAGGAGATATTGGTAACAACAATATACTATCAGAATCAGGAGAAGGGGCTTCGAAGTTCGTATCGAAAGAATCAAGACAAGACAAGGATCAGAGCTGTTCAAAGTCATACTTCCTTTGCTATACAAGAGAACGAGTAAAGAGAGAAGAAAAGGAAATCCTCCAACACCCAACAACCTGTCATTAGATACACTTCATCTGCCAGCCTCGAATCATTCCTCATGCTCCGATACACCATCCGAATATCCAACCATCATCTTACACACAACCAGCACAATGATTAATGATACAACCACGCCACAACATCCGACGTCGCAACACCTCAAACCACTTTCTCATCATAACAAATTATACCACTACCATCATACCATACTCCCATACCATCTCTGCGTATGTCCAGGTCTCCACCATTCCGTCACACTAATTCCTTTCATCTGTCCAATACTATTCCTATGTCCTCTTCAATCCATCACTTGCAACCCAAGCAGTGCCAGGAACCCCCTCCTAGGTTCGAGGTCCTCCGAGAACATTTTCCACTGGCCCTGGCTCCATTGAATAATGTTGATGAAACTCCCCTACTGCTTGCACCCCATCCACAAACTTAGCAGGTTCCCATGTCACAGAATTATACCCAGTCCACTGTATAAGGTACTGTAACTGACCCCGGGATATCCGGCAATCCTCAGTACTTGAAATCGGATATTCTCCCTCACGACCGACTTCCAGCGCAGGAGGGGAGTCAAACCGCTGCCCAACCAAAGGGTCGTTCACCACGGGGTGCAGAAAGGAAACTTGTTGCACTCGATCAATTCGTATTGATGCAGGTAAATCTAGTTCGCAAGGATATGGGGATATCCGACCGATAACCCTAAAGAGCCCAAAATCTTTCCATTGAAGTTTTCTTGTGGGCCTCGGAGTTCGTACATGTCAAGTATCCAGCCACACCTGAGAACCCTCCTTGATATCAGCAGCTGGAATTAGGGCACTGTCAGCTGACTGTACCTGCAGCGCTTGACTTCTCCGCATCTCTACTTGAAAGTGATCATGGATTTGCTGCATTGTTGCCTGAACCTGATCGGCACTAACCCGTCGTTGATCCCGATCCTTTGTTGGTTCCCCTGCAAATGCCATTCGAGGATCTATGCCTTGTACTGAACAAAATGGGGTGTACTTAGTAGTCTCGGAAGTCCCATTATTCGCAGAAAACTAGGCCAAAGGAAGCCACTTCACCCAATCATTATGCTGATGGTTTACGATCACCCAGAGATATTGTTCCATAGCTGAGTTCATTCTTTCTGTCTATCCGTCTGTCTGTGGGTGGAAGGTTATCGACATCCTTCGATCAATCCCCAACTGACTGCACACCTGTTGCTACAAGGTCGAAGCACACTGGGGGCCTCGATCTGAAACAATGGTCAATATAAGTCCATGAAGGTGTACCACTTCCCACAGGAACGACTCCGCTGACCCCAGGGCATCTTCAGTCGTTTGACAAAGAATAAAATGTCGCATCTTTGAAAGCCAATCCACTACTACCCATATGGCATCACAGCCTTCACACTCCGGTAATCCTAGTACAAAATCAATCGAAATATCTTCTGATGGTTTCTCTGGTACGGGTGAAGGCCCAAGGACCGCGAAGGTTGAATGCCTTGAACTTCGGAACCTCTGGCAACCATGGCAGTTCGGAACATACCCATCCACATCCTTACACAGTTCCTTCCAGTAGTATCTTCGATCAAGCAGGTCGAACGTCTTTGCCCGTCCTGGATGTCCTGCTACCGCCCGATAATGATGCTCCTGTATGATGCGTAGGCTTTACTAACTCATCATCATCTGGTACATATAAGTTCCCTTGATACCTTATTTGTCCTCTTTCCTCTATGCACTCTGCAATGGTAATCTCCTGCAACCCACTCTTGGTTCGAATTGCTTCCAATATTTTCCCTGGCAATGGGTCAGTCTCATAGGCTTTGTTCATATGATCGGAACTGGAGGGACAGCACTGGGCGGGCGGGTTGTCCGCAATCAAACACAATTGTTCTGGTAGGTTCTGCAGCTTTAGAACCACCTGTTCCATATTGTTTAATATCTCATCCCCCCCCTCAGGGAGGTCTCCAGGCCTCCTTGTCAGCGCATTCGCTTTCCAATTCGATTTCCCTGGTCTATAAACTATCTCATAATCGAATCTGGTCAGGAACTCGGACCATCGTGCCTGTTGTCGATTCAAAAGCTTCTTTGTCATCAATTATTCACTATTCATCTGGACAGTTAGTAGCTTGAAGGGTTACGCAGCCCCTTCACATTCTGGTCTCCATTCCTCCAATGCCTCAACAACCGCCATGAGTTCTTTATCATATATATCACAATTGCACGCAGCAGGTGTATGTTTCTTGGCCAAATACGCCAGAGGATGAAGCACCCCATCATCAGTATACTGCGATAGAAATCCGGGAGATATATAATTGGAAGCATCTGTCTCAATAATCACTTCCCTTTCAAGGTCAAAATGTCAGATAACCGATGCTGTTGTAAAGGCTGTTACCATTGGTTCAAGCGCGAATTGTGACTCTGCTTCCCATACGAATGGTTCATCCTTCCTTGTCAAACATGGGAGCAGATCAGGCTTGACTGAAGACTTAAGAATACACCATCGATAATAATTGCATAATCCGAAGAATTGTTGTACCTCAAAGAGGTTATTCAACCTGCCATTCAATGTCTGCTTCTCGCGACTCCAATTCCTCACTGTTTCGACCTTTCCTTCATCCATTGATATGCCCTTTCTTGATTAAATGGACCCCAAATACCTGACAGTCTCCTTATGGAACTCACATTTCGCTGGTTTCAAATACAACCCGGCTTCCAAAAGACGTTGCATTATCGATTTGACATGTTTCACATGTTCCTCCTCTGAGTCACTGTAGATCTATATATCGTCCAAACTGGTGGAAGCAAAATCATTCAAGGCTTCTCTTATGGTATTAGTGATGTATCCCTGAAAGTCTGCAGGAGCATTTGTTGTTCCAAATTGCATAACTGTTGGTTAAAACAGTCTGTATCTTGTCCAAAAGGCTTACTTATGTTCATCCACCTCTTGAACCCGCAACAAATTATAAGCCCCATGGACATCAAGTTTTGTATAAACCCTAGCATTTCGAAGTAAATTCAGAGTCTCTCGTATTAAGGGGAGGGGGTACCAATCCATAATTGTCTTGCTGTTGATATCTCCATAGTCAATGCAGAATCGAAGCCCTCCATCTGGTGTCATTTCAAAGAGGACTGGTGCTGCAACAGGTGATGATGACTGACGGATGAATCCGTTTGACATATTTCACTCTAGCGAATCAGGAAGGATGACCAACTCGGCCCTTGACATTGGATAAAGGGGGCCCCTTGTTGGTATTTCGCCTTCCTTCAGTTGTACTTCATGGTCAATACCTGGTCGATGTGGAGAGAGACAATCAGCTAAAACGGTATTAAACAAAGGTAAAAACTCATGATACTGCATGGGAATGATCTCCTCCAGGGGTCGTTCCATCAAATCTTGTGAATCAATAGCTGTATTGATATCATAACAGGATGCCTTCAAACCCCTAAGCTGCCCTTTCTTGACTGTTCAAACAAACGCAGATCAATTAAGAATTACAAGATCCCGTCGGAATTGTGGTGGAGGGAGTATTTGTTGTTCGATGATCAACCCTGGAGGGATAACATGCTCAGGAGGTTCCTCTATACCTCCTTGTACCGTAACAGGTGCATCATGACAGTGTGTCGTGCAGTATTGTGATCCAAATGGAACCGTATAGGATGCAAACCGTACAACAACATCATGTAATTGTAACCAGGGGATTCTGAAGACAGTTGGATAATGTCCCAACTTCGTAACGAACATAGGTAACTTTTCCTTCTGATTATAGATCGCCATTCTAATTATAGCAATATGCGTAATATCCCCGGATTGTATGGGTCTTCCGTCGATAACTTCAACTTGTCGTTTCTTCTTTAACTGTTGGACTGGTATTTGATGTTGGTGAGCATAGTCTTGATCCATAAATGCAATCCCTGTAGCTCCACACTCGATCAGGGCATATGTGGGTATCGCTTGATTCTTCACGGTCAATGTGCAGGTTATAAATATATGTTTCCCTTCCATTGAGCCCTTCAATACCTCCACTTTGCTAACTGATAAACACAAAATTCCAAAACTTTTAAAAACATCTGAAACAAAACTCTTACCGTCAACTGAAGAGCCATCCATCTTCAATTGACCTGCGCTTTTCGCGATTCCTCAGAGCCTGTCCCAGTTCCTATTTCGTTGACTTCTGCTCCAGCCACCCTAAACGTCTAAGCCCTTTTCCTTGCTGCTCACTCTGCCACCCTGTGGTTGAACCCACCTTTGTACAAACACCTCCCATCTGTAAATCTCTTAGCCCTTTCTTCTGTGGAGATCCTCCTTCTGCCTTGGCTGAGATCCATAGGTGCTGGTCCGGTATATCCAGCGACTAATCCAGGGAGGGCTCCTGTGTTGATCTTTCGTTGGGCCGGTCATGTGGGGGAAGTGGCTAAACCTATCCCTTGACCCTTATTCTGCGCGACCTTTTCCACTCATTGTTGTCGGATCTGAATATCCAGCCTGTGACAAATGGTCCCAACAACAGGAAGTTCCTCCGGCATATGCCTATACGTAAAGGAGTCTGTCGTTTCTTCGGACAGTCCCATCTGCAACCTGTTTCGCATTGCCGAGGGGTTCCAATCCAAATCTATTGCAACAACTTGGAACTCAGCGTAGTACAGAGAGAACTTGTGGTTCTTTTGTTTGATCTCCTGCAGTGTCCGTTTGGAGGTGGCTATTTGGTTGGGATCCCCAAAAGCTGCTTCCGCGAGTTATATAAAACCTGGTTGGTTTTCCAGCCCTATCATTCCGTCCTCTCGGACGTGTGGCAAAATCTGGCCCAAGGCTATACCCCTCAGGCTGTTGAATGCGTACAGCATCTTCAACTGTTCCTCGGGAAAGCTGGCGGGCGTGTGTCGTATGACCATCCAGAGTGGAGCAATCCAGCCTCTCAACCGAGTTCTATCTGACCCTGAAAAGTCCGGGGAGTCAGGATATTTCTGTCCTTGGTCCTCTAGTTGCTGGTGGGGTGTTAGGGCTCCCTGGGCCGCTAAGGACAGGGCATTCACTAACTGGGTCCTTGAAGCATGGACTTCTTCTCCCAATTGTCTGGCAGCCCGTGTCATATCGTCCAATTCCTGTTGTAGGTCCTCATCCATTCCCTACATTCTCGGGGTCCTCCTGCCTTCTTCCCGCTCCTACCTCAATATCTCCAACTGTTGTTCAAAAATCGAGTGATCACACTCCGGAGGCAGGAACTGTTGTGAGTGCAGGTCTGTGGTTTTGTTATGTAATTTGATGTTCTGTGCCGGGTGATCGCACACCCTCTGTACCATGGTCGCGGGTTCGGTATACTGCGCTACTCTCCTTAGCATCCGCTGTGCTGCTTCTAGCAATATCTGTCTCTCCCCAAAGTCAATCTCCAGTAGCTTCCTGGTCACAATTCCTTCTATGATGGCCTGGTCGTCCGCGGACACCAGAGCCAACCGATTGTGCTGTTCTGATCCTGACATCACAACGAATCAAGCACATCTACCAGTGCCACTTATATGCGTCAATTTCAAAGGGGGTTGGTGTTAGATTTTCAATAACAATCAATGGCACCGGCGAAGAATTTGCCGTTGCTGCTGCTGACGGTCGGTGTACTTCCGTTGAATATGTTCCTAAACAGTTATGTCCTTCACACTCACAAAGTGATTCTGGGTCGCAATCGAACCAAGCGTGGGCTCCCCAATACTTCATCCAGTGGCGTCCAATCATGGGGTCGTCCAATTCCAAGCCTCCTCCATATGGGGCTTCAATCCAATAAATGTTCCAAGGGGAGGGAACGTCTAATTGTTTCCAAAATTAAGCAGGCAAGATGAGGTCATCTACTTCGGTATGCAACAATCCTTCGATGCTTTCGAAGGCATTCAATGGGTCAGGTTTGGAAAGGGAAAAATGACTTCCGGCAAGATCAAAACAATTTGTTTAGGAGGTACAGTTACTGTCATACTCTAGCATTCGAATAAGGGGATCGGTGTGGGTACTGAGGGATATCAAATCCGGTCTGTCCTGGAACCTCATCAACCCAATCATTGCAAACATGAATCCAGCGATGGTTCGGTCCGAGGTATACCCAGCAGGTAACGGAGCAACATTCGTTACAGTACTTACTGCCGTTCAATGGGTGCAAGCACATGCGAATCCGCTACGTCCTAGCTACACAGGTAGCTAATCGAGATATAACTGTCTGCGACTTCACAATAATACCAAGCAAGATCAAAATAGGGAGTCGAACAGTTTTGACACTACATTTAATATCAGGTACGTTTGTAAGAGACTCGTTCTATTATAACGGGCGGGGTCGGACATAGGTGTTATTGGTCAGAAGCATATATTATCGGATTCAGGACATGGCGCTTCGAAGTTCGTATCGAATGAATCAAGACAAGACAAGGATCAGAGCTGTTCAACGTTGTACTTGCTTGCTATACAAGAGAACGAGTAAAGAGAGAAGAAAAGGAAATCCTCCAACACCAAACAACCTCTCTGTATATAGACTTCATCAGTCACCCTCGAATCATTCCTCATGCTCCGATATATCATCTGAATATCCAACTATGATCTTACACACAACCAGCACAACATTTAACAATTCAACCACGCCAAAACATCCGACGTCGCGACGCCTCAAACCACTTCCTTACCATAACAAATTTTACCGCCACTATATTACTATATTCTCACGCCATCTCCGCGTCTATCCATGTCTCCGCCTTTCCGTAACACTAATTACTTCCATCAGTCCGATACTATTCCTAAGTACCCTTCAATCTATCACTCATAACCCGAGCAGTGACAGATACACCTCTGGTGCCACGATGAACTCTAACCATTTATAGATGATATCATTGATCCCATTGAATTGGGTAACTCACACAGGGATAGTGATAACTACGGTTCCAACCTGCTAGAACTGTTCGGGGTCAGGGTTTGAACCAGAACCGAACCTTTGCAGCGGATTGTACCACACAAAAACCCGGACTGTTGCAAATGGGGCGGTTTTACCCCCAAAAACCCGGCATTTCAACCTCACAACTTTGCCTCCAATTAAGTTTTGGAGTTCGGATCGTATCGTGACATGATCGATAAGTAGATTGTGCAATTTTAGCCGCTCCTGCTCCTCCTGCTTTCAGATGTGCGATCCAACCAATATTCATTGAGTTGCGATCGAAAACCCGCAATTTTCGCATCAGTTTTCGCATCATTCCACTGCGATTCAATAAATATTGGTCCGATCGCAAATATGGATGCTGGAGGTTCAAGAGCGGCTACAACTGCACAATTTACATATTCAACATGTCACAATACGATCAGAAGTCAGATTCTTGATTGGAAGGATAGTTGCAGGAACAGTAAAATAACACTGCAGTCCATATTCAACCCAGCCATACAATGGCGGGTTTATGTCAAGTCCGGGTAACAACCCTGTCAAAATGAAGCAGATCGGGTTCTTAAACTGGTCTGGAAATGAACCGAACCGTTTTTCAGGTCCAAACCTGGACCACTAATGGGTCACCCAGACCCGTTGCCAACACTACTCAGTGACCAACAAGGCAATTCGGAATCTTAACCCAGCCACACCCAAGTCCTGAGGAAGTTCGGTTCCTATAAACCATTGCCTGACTAAATAGCTACCAAAAATTGTTTCAAACTTGTGGCCTTTCGCAGAAAGCTGATCAGGTCCATGGAACTTATTACTTATGACACCGCGGAGTTGCATTTCTTCTCAACCTTACGTAGGTTATATCACACAAGAATCCAGATTCTTCAATGCTGGATCCCCACCGGCCACAGCCTAGCAGTGTATAGATAAGACCTGATTATGTCCCCATCGAATGATCCTAACCAATGACACCAGAGATGAATTCGCTGAAGCAGCTCAACACTCCTGGGGAGGACATCAGTGCGGTGATAGTAGCAGATGAAATGGCAGCTAAGGTGGTAAACAAGGTGCCTGACAAGGACAATGATGACCCAAGCACAAATGCAGATACTGCCCAATGGACATTCATACCACTCGAGTGTGCTGAAAGACATCTCCCGCTGAATGCAATACAAATAATCATAACAAAATCACCTCCTGGAATAACTAGCAAATCTACTACCACTGTAGTCACCCAGGTATCTCGAATGCTTACTTCATCCACTTCAAATGTGCATGGCATCAACTACATATAGTCTATAACCACACTGTATTTATTGCCACAGCTGGAGTTTGTGACCTGATCTGCCTTACCAACAATGCTAATGCAATCACTGCCACCTCCACACCAGCTGTATGGGGCATCAATTCCCAAGACTCTCACCATATGAGCAATAACCAAACCAGATTGCTGTCACTATAGGAACTGTGTCAGCACATAGTCATTGAGCGTTGAGATGTAAACTATGTTCCAGTAAGTCACTGTGAACTCGTTAACATTTCACAGGAGTATTTAGTCAACACTCTCAACACACCTAAGTTCTGGATCTCCCTTCTGTCCATCAATCAATTAGTTACAGCTGGATACACATCTACATTTGCATGTGGTATGTGCTCCATATCATCTTCATCAATCACCATCACAGGCAGTCTGAGCAATAATCACTATATAATCCCACCCACAACTGCATGCACATTGGCGGAACCACATGTGTCCACAACTTCCACTTTAACTGGATACAAGAAAGAGGATAATTGAGTACACATATCATGGTACAATCAATCACACACTCCACTGAGCCTACAACCCCGAGATCACTCCATATCACCGCTCACAGTGCAGCCAGCAGCATACCTCAATGACATCCAACTACGATATGTGCAACGACTGCTCGGAATGCTCTAGCAATCGCAGAATCGTGCCTGTGGCATCGCTTTCTAGCCCACAATAATCATGCTGCTGCACAATCTGAGATTGATGGATATCCCAAAGATGACACAATGTGCCATGCATGCATCCAGGCTACACACAAGCAGAAGATCATCAGAGTCAAGAACATGTGCACTGCACAGCAAATTGAACTTGTACACCCACATGATTGTTGATCATTCTCCATGCCTATCTCTATTGGCTATTGCAATTATATCCTATGCATCGTTGATTACAGACACCACGACTCTATGTGGGTCCTCTCAGATCACAAGTCAAAGAAATGAGCCTCATCCTACAAATCGTTGCCAGGCGGACTGAATTCCAAGTAATATAACGTAATATCATTTCGGTGCGATTCGGCCCCAGAGAATCCAATAACACAACCTTCTCGCTGGGGCTCCCATCTGGTGACAAAATATGCCAACCAAGATCTCCCTGCATTGACCATAGTATTGGTGTTGCTGAACGCATGACCTGGACCATTTACAAGAAGGCACGATTCATGATAAATCACTCCCAGGCTCTACTTGAGTTTTGGGGAAAAGCAGTCAATACTGCAGTCTACCTCCACCAGCAAACTCCAAGCAAAGACAGAACAATAAACCACACTCACACAGGGTATCAAGCACCACATTCAATTCCATAGGAATCACTGCATGCATTTGGCTATCTGACTTACCATAATGATGGCTACAAAATCTCGTCCAAAGCTTCTCTCCACCACTTTTGCCAATTCAGCTGTTATGCCAGTAAACTTATACCCAAGCTGCAACGCGATGGACATTCCAGCACAGAATCCATGACATGCAAAATAGTTGGTTATGTGAACTATTCGACTATACTTTGGAGGGTATTGGCCTCTGCCATCAAACTGTGTAATCACAGTCCAATATCATCTTGGATGAACAGTGTAATGCCCATGCTTCATGCCTTGATGGGGACCAAACAGACATCATTCAGTTACCAGAAGAGATGTAATATGGCAAGGATATATAACCCGGTGGAGATGAACTCCTCCTTGACAATGCAACAATTAGTAAAACAGGTGAAGCCCATGGAAGTGGTTATTATCACTGTACTGACAATCATATACACCTCAATATGCCTGACACCGCCAACCATCACAGTTGTTCTGCATGTACAGGTGAAATATCATGTCTTCCTGACACCGAGGATGCCCCAGCAGTATCTAGGGATACTGTCCTCCACAATTGACATCTCCACAGCCCAAATGTTAAAGACCACCATATGAGTAAGAGCACATATCCTTGCTGTTGGCTCCATAGAAATCAGGGTGGTAAGATAAGAGATGCCATTGCACATGTGGCCTCAAGTGATGTTAGGTTTGGATGTATAGGTAACATTGTTGGTGAGGATCTAGATCCTCACAAGTAGTCGAGATAAGATTGTACATACCTGGCTGCATGACCTACTCTCCATTGCAACTCTAACCTCTAGTACCCATCCTTGCCATTACATAATCGTAGCCATAACAAAGCAATCAAGCGAACCACCAGCACAAACAAATTGTATAACAAGAAATCATCATTTGATCTGCACAAATGCACCTATTATCATGCCACAGGCTCTCACTTCAATTAGCTTCAACACCAATTTGTTCAGATATCAAAAGACAATTGCTAAGCGATTACAAAACAATTGGAAACGAGTGATGCAAGCAATCAATCCTGCTCAATAACCCATTCCCAATGAATAACAGCTTGAATCCAAGCCAATTGCAAATCAAGCCAATAGGCTACTAATGGGTCGACAAGATGAAAGTCAATCCTGATGGCACTATCTGATTGAAAACATGCTCAGTAATCAACAGCTATCAATAAAAACATTTCAGAGCAGCTGGTACCCCTGTCAGTAGCCTCACCCCTTCTTGGTACCTCGTCAGCCACTTCAGACAACCTGGTTGGAACAATGATCATTTGGATGTGATTACTGCTTCTCTCACTCTGGAGGTTAATGACAACGATGTCTATGAGACCCTTCCCTAATCTCCCCTGGAAGCCGACAATTCAATGGTGATCATTGTTCCATGACAGAAAGCAGCTTACGGCCTCACTCAAGCACCAGGACCTTGCAACAATGATATTATCACCTGATTACTCTCTCACACGTTCACATGATCCCTGGCCAACCCCAACCTCAACCTCTGCAGTGATACTATTTGCATACTCTGTTATTGCAACAACATCACAATATTGTACCTGCAAGCTGCTATGAAACCTGCAATTGAAGTTACAGTCAGACATTCCGAAAAATCCAAAATCACCAATCGTGGCCCCATACAGCAATTCCTCACCACTCGAACCCATGATAATGAGAATTGCACTGTCACTGGCACCAGACTTGGCCAGAAGGCCTTAATTCCCATGATTCTCAAGCAATTTATTATCCACAATGCTTATGTTCTATCAACTCCAATGGTTCCCAATGTGACACTGGATCTGGCCAATGTTTGGGGGAACAAAGAACTATATGATATATAGGGCTACCAGCCAGTTATCAGCGTACTGATATACGCGGCACTTGCAACTCAGCCAGATATCCCAGTCACAGTCACTTCACTTTGCCGATACAATTCCTGTTCATTTTCCAGCCATCTCATCACAACCAACAGTGTTTGCTAGTAACTCAAATCCACTGCTGACTTCTCACTACAATTTAGCAGCAGCAGCAGTATTGACAGCAATCATCATCTCACTGGCTAATCAGACTTGGATTGGGCCAATAACAGTGCCAACCACACATCTCAAGGTGGTCTGGTCTATGTACTCTGTGAAGAAGCTGTCACATGACAGTGCCAAAAGCAACATCTCATTGGTGTGTCAACTCTCGAAGTGGGACACATCGGCTGCTCTGAGCACATCCATGATATGAAATAGCTATTCCACCTCGACTCAAACATACATGGGAAAGATGCATCACTGCTCCCAATCAATTGCGACAGTCAGGGCACAGTTAGTCATACCACTGCTGGAATCATAACAGTGCCCACCAAGCATATCAAGGTTTTCTATCATGATAGTCAAGATCTCCATTCCCACAAGATAGTTAACAACCCCTACGCACATACGAACCAGAATGTGGCAGATATACTATCCAAGGTCTTGACGAAGGAAATGCGCTAGAAATTCACAAAGGCCATGGGGTTATGGTAATAGAGGTTGATTTAGGGTTGGGTTTAAGGTTGTTTCACTTTTCTCTTGGGCACGTGGATTTCTTTGTTTGTTTCTTTATGGATGGCCATCCTCAGGCTACAGTAGTACTCTTTCCCTGCTCACTTTCGCAGGGTTTTAAGGAGGCTACTATGGGAATCGCTTTGTTTCATCTTTTTCATTTGTTTCTTGCTCTACGGTGTATAGCAAGAGGGGGAGTATTGCATACACAGGTGTCAGCCAGAGATGTGCCTTGTATGGCCAGAGACGGTGTCTTGTACGGCCGGAGATGATGATGTCTTGTATGGCCGGAGACGGAGATGTCTTGTATGGCCGAAGACGGAGATGTCTTGCATGGCCGGAGACGGTGATGTCTCGTATGTCCGGAGACGGTGATGTCTCGCATGGGCGGAGATGACTGTTGACTCTGATACGGGCTGATGGCATTCAGCCGTACTTGCACTTTCATATATATTGGTCTTGTGGCCCTTTTAGATAGAATACAATCAAGCTTCTCTAGCATCACTATTTCGACAGCCACCGTTGCGGAAGAAGTCTATTAAGCTATCTAAGGGAGAAGCCCTGTCTTTATATACATGAGAGCCTGGAACTCTACGAAACTCTACGGAAGCTCAAGATTGGAAATACCAGTTGTAACATATCTAGTGGTGGCAAGTGACTCAGAGTGGCGAGTGACTCAAGAGTGGCGAAGCATCAAAGTTTTCTCTCATAATTCTCTGTATATAAATCGAGTCTTTCTCCTTTTCTCCTTCTCTCTTTCTCTTCACTGTATCATAGAATCAACACACAGTTCTCCCCTAAGTACTATAGTAACACCAGTGGCGGAGCTGGTGGCGAGTGAAAACTCGTGTATGAGTCTACGACTACGAGTCGACAGCTTGTGAGTCAATTCGCCGACTTCCAGTGTATCGGCGACCTCCTTCTAGACCCTACAGTAACAGCCCTTGCATTCTATGGTGCAGTCGAAGTCTCTTGAACTAATTAAGGGAGAGTCTATACCTTTATATACATGAAGAGTCTGGAGATCCCGCGGAGATCATAGACTGGCACTTACAGTGACGATTAGCGAGTGGCGAGTGAGTAATCGTGTATGAGTCTACGTGTATGAGTCTACTCGGTGGCTCAGTGTATAGGCGACCTCCTCCCCGACAGTGCAGTAACAGCCCTTGTTGCGATATGGGAGAACCGTGTATGTAGACTATTGCCACTCGCCATTGAAGTCCGACTTTGTCTGGCGGGCGAGCAGATGGGCGAATGGGCGTTGGCTGCTTTGGCGGCCACGAAGAGGAAAGTATTTCGAAGCCACAGACATTATCACTTCCAAACCCGAACCTCTATAACTATCTTCAGTCATGCTCATCACAAGTCTTAAGATGTGCCATGTCATCCCCGAAGTCCCTCACATGTGGGCTGGTACTTGGGGCTTATTCAGTTGTTGTGTTTCACAATACCACGTGAAATCAAACACCTCCCTGCTGGTTGATCTCATTTAACATTTTATGCACCTCTAGTTCAGGATGTTAGTTACCTAGTTTGATTTAAGATTTAGTCTTGGAAATATTGTGTGTGATGTGTCCCGGGAAGAAATGAGAAGTAAAACACCACGGACAGATTTTTCAAGACAGTATGGCTTTCGATGACCTACCATACTTTGATCGCAAATATCTTGGTAATACATGGGACCAAGCGGGGACGCTTGCTGAATACAATCAACTGTCTTTACTCGAACCGGACAGTAGCGGATATCTCCCAATTGCCACGATAATACAGGATAAGACAGACGAGATTGATGAGTAGAAACACAGGAATCATAGAAAAAATCAACGATAAATGCTAAACCGGTAGATATAGTGGTGCTGTTCAGCCGGCCGCGAGGTTTTTAATTTGACAACCGGTCGTGAAACCTTAAACTTGTAAGTTAGGAAATATGAAGCAGGAATGTGCGGTGGTCAGTAATGCATGGTATTGAATTCGAAAGGTCTATAGTATGGCCGACGGCAATGTCCAGTCCTCGGAAAAATATTCTACCGAGTGAGAGAAGTCGGCCCGAATTAAAAGCCTGATTGTCTCGAGTCAGTGAATTGGCTCACGTTTGCAATTGTGGAGCTCAATCGTTTTGATATAGAGCGGAGATAAGATAAGATTAGATCAGACTAATTCCATCCTAAGACTAGCGCATCCCAGTCCAGCCCTACCCGAGCCCACCAATAATAACTCGCCTAACTTGTCACCCCCACTCTCTATCCCCGTAGTGCGTTGCCTAAAAGTCCCATTCGCCGCTGTATTCTGTTACCACACAACTCTCTGCTTATCCTATGGTTGGGGACGCCTATATCCGGAGTGTTTTAAGCTTCATTTTCTACCTCTAATAACTCCACCACAAAAAAGTTTTTTTAATTTTTTTCTCTATAGATCACTTCATTGCTGTCTTCTCTACAACTCTATAGAGAGCTTTTATTTTTCCAGGCATTGATGGTGGAGCTATTGGATTTTGAAAAGTCGGGTTTTATGTGGCAGCCAGACCAAATGTCTGCCCTATTAATTACCTTATATGGTAATAAAGTGCCAATAATAGCACTTTATTACCTAAAATGGGAATGCTAAAGTCCCATTGTGGCTTCTTGGCAGTTCAAAACTAATATCTTGGCACCTGATGGCTGAGTTAACCTTATTTTTGGGGTTAATTATTACCATTTTAGGTAATATTTGGGCGCCAAACCAAATGTCCACAATACCCCGACTCTAGGCGTCCCCAACCATATCTCATGCACTTCAGCCCTAGCGACAACCCAGCTCTTCAGCTCCAGCTGAACTCGCTACATCAGTTCTCACAAGGCAGCTCACCTTCCGCCCTACTCCAATGAGGTGCTATTTATCATAACATATATCCTATTACATCATCCTCACAATGCGGTGCACCTTTCGCATTCAAACCATTACCTCAATGGGGTGCTGTTTACCATAACATAAAACCTGCTTCATCAGTTCTCACAAAGCGGCAGCGTCTTCCGTCTCTTCCGCTATAAGTCTCTTGCTCCTCCCTCCCTCCTTTCTGCCCTCCAAAGCATCATGGGTTTCCTCCAAGCCCTCACTACCTGGGTCTGCTACACTGTCGACCTCGGTAATATTTGCACCCGCTACACCCAGCAACTTCCCGTCCCCAACATCCCATCCACCCCCGCCATCCCAAAGCTTCCTGCAACCCACGCTCCCGCCCTCCCACTCCCACCCCTCCAGCAACATTTCTTCTGCAACACCCCCACCTCCCGCGACTGCTGGATCAATGGGCCCTTTGTGTGGGACTACTACACTATTGACACGGATTACGAGGAGCATTGGCCTAGGGGTCTTCTGCGCGAAGTGCCTGCCCTTTTCTTTTCCTGCTGTGGGTATGGAAGTGAGTGTGGCTGATGCGAGCAGTATTGGCTGAACATTACGTACACCACCATTGCCCCCGATGGGGTTGAAACGATCGGACAGGTGATTAATGGAACGTACCCCGGCCCACTGATTGAAGCGAATTGGGGGGATCGGCTAAGTAATAACCCCCCTGTCCCTGTCCTTGAGTTTCAATTGCTAACTAGGCTCAGAAATCCATGTGACCAACTACCTGGACCCAAAGTTCTCCCCTTGCCTATCAGACACGGCGGCGAACGGAACGACGATACATTGGCATGGCCTAAGACAGTGGAGGAGTAGTGAAGCCGATGGGGTGAATGGGATCACGCAGTGTCCCATTGCCCCCGGAGAGAGTTATACGTATGAGTTTTTGGTGCAGCAGTATGGGCATACTTGGTATCACAGGTAGGTCCCATCCTCGAGGGTGAGCGGGGTTACAAGGGAAAGAAAACGACAGGGTGAGAGGGAGGGGAGGAAGTGGGAGAAGGCTAACAGGGGAATGGGTAGTCATTATTCGTTACAGTATCCGGATGGATTATACGGTGAGTAGAGAAATCGGAGGTGAGGGCGCAAGATTGACGGGAGATAGGGCCGCTTGTGATCCACGGACCGACGAGCGCAAACTGGGATATCGATGTCGGAGTGGTGATGCTGAGCGACTGGATCCACTTGAATGCATTTGTTGTGTTTTCAGTAAGTGATCCATATTACGTAGATGGCCGTCCATTAACGTGTTTGCCAGCGCGGTGAACTTCGTGCCGAACCGGTCATGAAGACCGCCGCGAACTCAACCGTGATCAACGGCCACGGTTGCTCCACTACTTCCTTCTTCCTCCTCAATCTGATTCGGAATAGGAATCTATCCCTGCTACGCGACCGACAAAGACCCCAGCACCAACTGCACTGGCCACCCCGGCTCCCGCTACGAAACCGTTTTCCAAAAGGGGAAAAAGTATCTCCTACGCATTGTGAACACGTCGGCAGATATGCAGTTCCGCTTCGCGATTGATAATCACATCCTGCAGGTCGTGGAGGCGGATTTCGTGCCGGTCAAGCAGTTTAATGTAACATTTATCACGGTTGGCATCGGTTCGTCCCTCTCCCTATATCGGGGTCGCCGGTAAACCTGCGACTAACAACCCCAGGCCAGCGTTACACCATCATTGTCCACGCCCTGCCCAACTCCACATACCCATTTCCCCGCGCCCCCGAAGACTCCAATTTCTGGATCCGCACCATCCCGCTCGACGGCTGCGGGGATCTTGCCACCAGCATCTGGCCGACCTACGGCATCCTCCGCTACAACACCTACTCCATCTCGGACCCCGTATCCAAGCCGTTCAACAACACCTTTTACTTGGAGCGTCCACCCTGCGCAGACGTCGACGCCCAACTTCTCAAACCCGTGTTGCGGTGGGATATCGGCAATCCCTGGGACCAGGAGAATTTTACAGTGGCACTGACGGACCCAGATGACCGCCCGCACGGGTTTCGGCGTTGGGAGATTGGGAACGTGCCGATGTGGCTGGACTGGGCGAATCCGGCGATGATCAACCTCGATAACCGCACCTGGAACGAAGAGTATGATGTTGTGGTCGAGAATACGGGGATAGTGGCGGTGCAGTGGGTTTATTTTCTCATTCTAGGTTTGTGTTCCCCCGCCCCCGGGGCCTTGTTGTTCCCCAGCTCTGGCGGTCGTACTCGTGTCGGCTGATATGCATAGGTAACTTCTCGCATATAACGCACCCCCGCCGCCGCTGGATTCCCACCGCTCATCCGATTCATGTATTCCCCCCAATCTCCATCCCCACATCCGCTGACTGCCGACAGCTACACGGCCACGACTTTGCGATCCTCGCGCAAGGCTCCGAGAACTGGGACACGCTTGATCCAAAGCCAAAACTTTCACTGTCGAACCCGGCGAGGCGAGATGTGGCTTTGTACTCCCCCACCCCCCCCTGAAAAACTCCGCTAACGCCCCGCAAGACTCAATAAGAACGGGTACCTTGTCATCGCGTTTAGGACTGATAACCGTAAGTTTCCTGGGGGCCTATTTGGGTGGCCAGTTCGTGCTAACGGAATCTGTGCAACAGCGGGAGTATGGTTACTACACTGCCACATCGGTACTCATCCCATCCTTCCTTTCCTTTATTATTCCCGCTTTTCCCGTACCACTTTTCACCAGCTAATTGTGCGGACAGCGTGGCATGCATCAAGTGGGTTAGCACTACAAGTGATAGAGAGGCAGAGCGAGATCAAGCGGACAATTGTGAGAGAAAAGCAGTTGCATGATACCTGTCAGAAATGGAAGGATTTCCGCGCCAAGGTGGTCGTACAGCAGGATGACAGTGGGGTTTAAGGAGGGGGAGAAGGTATACAAATTTTCTTTTTGAAGCTTGGATGCTTGGATGCTTTGATATGACCCTCTGTTTCCGGTCTGCAGTACCGGTTCATCGAGATAGGATTTGGTATAATTGAAAAAACTTTTTAGAAGCCGTACCTGGAGTCTTAAATGGATAGCAGGCACAAACGTGTTGTGTGGTCCTACCACCCCAAAATTGCAACTTTCTCGTCGTGCATCTCGGATATTGGCGGGCAGTAGTGTGCAGTAGTGTTGAATTAGTGAATGGGTGTCATTCTGTTATTTACTAGATGTACTCTGCAGAGCTACTGCTGACCAAGCTACTGCTAACCAAGCTCCAAGACGCGCGTCGAGAAAGTTGAGATTTTGGGGTGGCATGACCGCACGGTGTAATCGAGCTGCAAACACTGGCTGTGTGGTGAGTGACGCTATGTATATTATTGGTTAATTTGTATCCCCGGTGCAGGTTGCGTAGGGCTGAACCAACGCTCATAATCCTTGCAGCTGCCGTAGAAGAAGCAGGGATTGCTTGCTTTTTGTAGAGCGTGCACCTTCCACCCTCCCACCCTTCATCACATAAAGCAGCGTCCTCCCACTTCCCCCTAATCACCAAAAAGCAGTATGGGTTTCTTCCGCTTCCTAACAACCTGGGTCTGCACGACCGTCGACCTTGGCAGCATCTGCACACGCTATACCCAACAAATTCCCCTCTCCAACATCCCCTCCATCCCCACCCTTCACGCAACCCACGCCCCTGCACTCTCACTCCCCTATAGTCAAAAAGACCGCTTCTGCAACACCCCTTGCAACCGCCAATGCTGGATCGTAGGCGGCGATGAAAATTTTGGGATCTATACGGACTACGAGCAGAAGTGGCCTAAGGGTGTGCTCCGTGAAGTACCTCCCCTTTTCCTTACCCCGTTGGTTCTGGGTATAGGTGTGGCTTGGCTGATGTGACAATCAGTACTGGCTAAACGTAACCTATACGACCATCGCTCCCGACGGCTTCCCACGTATCGGACAGGTCGTGAATGGAACGTACCCGGGCCCGCTGATTGAGGCGAATTGGGGGGATACACTACGCATCCACGTTACGAATTATTTATGCCAGATTTCGGATGATACGGCAGCGAATGGAACGACAATGCACTGGCATGGCCTACGACAGTTCAGGAGTAGTGAATCTGATGGGGTTAATGGGATTACGCAGTGTCCCATTGCCCCCAGAGAGAGTTATACGTATGAGTTTTTGGTGCAGCAGTATGGGCATACTTGGTACCATTCGCATTATTCCCTGCAGTATCCGGATGGGTTATACGGGCCGCTCGTCATCCACGGACCGACGAGCGCGAATTGGGATATTGATGCTGGCGTCCTTATGCTTAGTGATTGGATTCATTTAAATGCATTTGTGGTGTTTTCTGTGAGTGTTCAGGGTGTTAGAAGAACCATGCTGACGGGTGTCCAGCGCGGCGAACTCAAAGCGGAGCCAAAAATGTCTCGGGGCGCGAATGCGACAGTTATAAATGGGCAAGGTATATTCACCTCGCTCTATCCCCCCTACCCCCATCTCCCTCTAACCTCACAGGGATCTACCCCTGCTACGCAACCGACGAAGACCCATCGAAAGGGTGCACAGGAAACCCCGGCTCCCGCTGGTCCACCCTCTTCCAAACCGGCAAAAAATACCTTCTCCGCATCGTCAACACGTCTGCCGACATGCAATTCCGCTTCTCAATCGACAACCACATGCTCGAGGTGGTACAAACCGACTTTGTCCCCGTGGTCCCCTTCTCGGTCCCCAACATCACCATCGGTATCGGCCAACGCTACACTGTTATCGTTACCGCAATTCCAAACTCCACGCTCCCATACCCCACGCCTCCGGCCGACGGAAACTTTTGGGTTCGTTACATCCCGCTCACGGATTGTGGCGATTTGTTCGACAACATCTGGCCGACTTATGGCATCATCAGATACTCCGAGAACGATACGAACGATCCAGTCAGCAGGCCATACGGTGGTCTGTATTTCGACTCGACGAACCTTCCGGAGTGTTATGATGTAAATTCGACACTGTTGACGCCAGTGGTGGCGTGGAATGTGGGGGATCCGTGGGACGAGGAGAATTTTACTGTGGCCATTGATGACGATCAGACGCATGGCCCGTTTAATCGGTGGGAGATTGGCGGGGAACCGATGTGGTTAGATTGGGCGAATCCGGCTATTACTAATTTGAAGAATAGAACTTGGAATCCCGAATATGATGTGGTGGTGGAGAATACGGATAAGGGCGCGACGGAGTGGGTGTATTTTGTTATTCAGGGTATATATTCCTGTCGCCCTCGTGCTTGGGTGTGTAGCTAACAATACCAGGTAACTTCTCGAACATAACAAACCCCCATCGTGATCAGATTCCCGCCGCACACCCTATCCACGTATATCCCCTTTCTTCCCCCTTCCCCACATTCCCACTTCTCGTCTACTAACCCCCGATAGCTACACGGCCATGACTTTGCCATCCTCGCGCAGGGCTCCGAAGATTGGGACTCGCTGGATCCAAAGCCGAACCTTACGCTTTCTAATCCGGCCAGACGGGATGTGGCTTTGTACCCCCCCACTTTCTACAAGAAGTGACCAAGGAGGTTGATGTGAATTCATGTAGGCTCGATTCAAATGGTTACTTGGTGATCGCGTTTAGGACTGATAACCGTGAGTTTTCTGTGGAGATGATCTCTGAGTGTTAGATTTACGCTAACGGAATCTATGCAACAGCGGGAGTGTGGTTACTACACTGCCACATTGGTACTCATCCCATCCTTCCTTCCCTTTTACAATTCTCTTTTCTCTTATTAATTTCTGTCGTACACTTGCTAATAATGTGGATAGCGTGGCATGCATCAAGCGGGTTAGCACTGCAAGTGGTAGAGAGGCAGAGCGAGATCAAGGGGACGATTGTGAGAAAAAAGCAGTTGTATGATACCTGTCAGAAGTGGAAGGATTTCCGCGCCAAGGTGGTGGTGCAACAGGATGATAGTGGTGTTTAGGGGAACGGGTTCGAGTGCTCTGCAGTAGCGATTGAACCTTGGTTGGACGAGGAGAAAGTTCAGTATGTTATGGAAATAATGGTTGAACGTCAAGGTGGATAAACTGTTTTGCCTCCGTTGGACGTTGTACAAAAGCTCCATCCCAGTAGTGCTGTGATGTTGCAGAAAATGTAGCCTGTCTCATGTGCTGGGGTGTCGCAACAGCACGCCGTCAATAATTGGTGTGTCATGTTTGATCCCTGTGCGGGGTAGGGCTGAACCAACGGCTGAACCCTTGCGCTGCGGAGATCAGCAGGGTGTGCTTGCTTATTCTCGGTGTGGCTGCAACGGCCGGCGAATCTTTTAAGCGATTCGCTTTAGCGCGGGGAAAGAGTGTGATGCCAAGGAAACGGTTCGCGAGATGACTGGGTTCGGGTAGGGCTGGCTGATGGGTTGGACGTTAGCTGATGCAACTTATCTAGTCACGGAATGTGGTATAGGGCTCAGTTCCGAGACTAGTACCACTTATCCAGAGTGGTTAGTGTAGGGGTATCGACTGCGAAGTATCCGTTCTCGCAAAAGCAGGTACCTTCCGCCCTCCACCTTTGTTACATAAAGCAGCGTCCCCCTCCCCTGGCCTACACCAAACACTAGCATGGGTTTCTTCCGCTACCTAACAACCTGAATCTGCACGACCGTCGACCTCGGCAGCATCCGCGCCCGCTACACCGAACAAATTCCTCTCTCAGTATTCCTTCAACCTACTCCGTCCCAACGCTGCCTGCAGCTCACGCTCCCGTCCTCACACCCCCCCATAGTTAAAAGAACGCTTCTGCAGCACTCCCAGCAATCGCCAATGCTGGCTCGCAGGGGGCGATGAAACTCTCTGGACTGGCCCGGATTACGAGCAGAAGTGGCCTAGGGGTGTGCTCCGCGAGTATTGGTTGACTGTTACGTACAAGACCATTGCCCCGGGCGGCTTCCCTTATATCAGGCAGGCCGTGAACGGAACGTACCCTAGGCCGTTGATTGAGGCGAATTGGGGAGATCAGCTATGTCGTCCTCCTTTTCCTTTCCGTCTCCCCGGTGCCGTACTCTGGCTTCGCATCCTCGCAACCCCCAGCCCTCACGCAACTATCCTCGCGCAAACCTCCTAACCCCCATTCTTCGCAGGAATCCACGTCACAAACTACCAAGACCAAGAACACTCTCCCTGCCCTTCGGAGACGGCGGCGAACGGAACGGCGGTGCACTGGCATGGCCTAACACAGTTCAGAAGTAGTTAATCTTGGTGCCGTGGACGGTGGGCGCGCCGGTGGATACGGAGGAATTTACGGTTGCGCGGACGAACGTCACGCCGGCGAGGTATGGGCCGCGTGGGTTTATTCGCTGGGAGATCGGCGGGGAGCCGATGGGCTGGATTGGGCGAGTCCGGCGATGGTAAATTTGGAGAATGTTGCGTGGGACCCAGAGTATGGGTTACGGTTGAGGATAATGGGGATGATGCCGGGTGGATGTATTTTATTATCCAAGGTATGTGTTCCCCGGACCCGTCTTGAGTGGTGTGCACGCAGTGAGTTCATAGAATAGGCCCTTCAAGCACCCCAGCCGTAAAGGAATCCCCACGGCGCATCCGATTCATGTCCGTCCTTCCCCCCTCCCTTTCCGCCGGCACTAATAGCTGTCTCCAGCTCCACGGCTACGACTTCGCAATCCTGTAGCAGGGCAATGGCGAATGGGATGCGCTAGATCCCAAACCAGATCTAACTCTGATCACCCAGCAACGCGATGTCGAGTTGTTAGATTCAGACAGATACTTGGTGATTGGGTTTCAGGCTCATAACCGTATCCCCCTCGCTAGCTGCGCCTACAGGACCTTGCTAACGCTCGGTAGCGGGCGTGTGGCTGCTGCACTGCCATATTGCGTGGCACGCGAGTAGCGGGTTGACACTGTAGGCGGTGGAGAGGCAGAGCGACATTGAGGAGAAGATTGTGAGGAAGCAACGGATGCATGATACCTGTGAGAAGTGGAAGAATTTACCTGTAATGTTTATGTGCAGCAGAATGATAGTGGTGTTTAGCGAGGGAGGATTTGTTCATGGTGAAAGGTATGGTCCGGTCTGCAGTACTGGTCGGTTGGAATATGAAGATATAGTGAGGATGTGATTGAATTGAAGGTAATGCCACTATTGCATACCGCCGCCAGCTGTGTCATCCCGAAAAGATCCATACAGCCTAGAATTTATCATTTAGTGTGAACCCCGGATGGATGGCAGGCCAGAAAACGCTGTGGTGCGTATGACGCGCAGAGCCGAGTCGTCAAAATAATTGGCGGACCAACAATGCCGGTGCAGGGTATTAGCGTAGTGCTGAACGCACCTCATTCTTGCAGGGTATTTTTGCTTATTGTGAGTGCAACGGCTGGCGAGAGAGGCGATCCTCTTCAGCCCGAGCAAAAGGTGTGGTGCCAGAGAACAGGGTTTAGCGTGATAAGGATCAGCGCGTATCTCACATCTTATCTTATCAGAACCTTGCAAAATGCATCCATCACTCGACTACAATCGTAGTTAAGCATTGTGCAACACCCCGCTTGCGGCCGGCTAGACAACGCTACTTCGATACTGCAAACGAAATCATATGCACCATCCTGCTGGCGTATTCTTAGTCACGCACGTGGACCTCAGTAGTACGAAGTTTCAGAGTAGACATTTAGTAACTTGACAAATTTCGACTTTGTGTACCCTAGACATGTCCGGCGTCCTAACCCGCACTAATAATTACTCGCAGAATGTAGTGCTCACCGAAAAAAGGTGGACAACTATAATTTGTGGTCGGAGCTGGCGAGGGTGGGAACAGTTGAAGTCAGTGCGGATGTTATTCGCATCAAATCCAGTGGTAGCAATACACAAACGTAATAAAAATAAACAAATAGTGAAATGCACTACAAACTCAATAAATCTCAATAGAAAAAACATCCAAAAATAAAAAGATATAGGCGGGTTTGAATCCTTCTATTATTGCTGTGGATGATGAATAACCAACAATGTTAACTGTCAACTCTTTTGACACGTCTCCACTACGTGGTGCACTCCTGAAACGCATCTGCCAGAGATCTGGCTCTCCTGAGGCCTATGTTCTAAGAGTATAAATAAATTCCCTTCCTAAGTCTGAGCAGGAGATATTGCCGCATCCACCTAGTTGGTTTCCCTTAAGCCCACATGCGGGAACATCACTGTAATTGGATAAACTAACGTGATTGTAGCGGAAATAAACTGTATTATAGTTAGTTGCATAGCCAGAGTTCTCAATAGTCCGTCTGCCCACTAGTCGTCTCAGGCCTAGCAACTTCGTCCAGTGTGGAACATGAACGAATACACCCAAGGCCCGAACCGGCCATCTACTCGACCCTAACGGAGGTTGCAGTTGTGCGGCGAGAGTTTTTCCTCCAAAACAACTCCATTCATCAAGAAGACAATACATTTAGACCGCTAGCAATATCCCTATGTTACCACAGAACCCCAAGACCACTTGATGAGTTGTCGCGCGACGGGTGGGTTGTCGCCAAACACCAAGCCGTCACTCGCTTCATAGGTCCATCACTCGACATATATCTGTCGGTCATCTGTTACGATATGGAAGTTGGGGAGAACCGTATGCGTGTGTTCTATGGTACAGAGAAGAGAGAAGGAGAAAGACTCGAGATATATGGACGAGACGTCAGCCCCTGCAGCAGTCACCGTGTATCAGATCTGTAATATATCTCCGGCACAAGTATACCTGTAACATCATCTACTAGTCCGAGAATCCCTTACTCGGCAAGTTTTAGTTCCAGATGGGGAGCATAGCTGTTTGCCCGAGACGGACTATTGAAAACCTTGTGTATAGCAAGGTCGACAGTTCGGAGGGGATCGACTCGAAATTTGTTGCTATAATATTTCGGGGAGAACCGTGTGTATATTCTATGATACAGTGAAGAGAAGGAGAGAAGGAGAAAGACTCGATTTATATAGAGAATTATGAGAGAAAATTTTGATGCTTCGCCACTCCTGAGTCACTCGCCACTCTGAGTCACTCGCCACTCTGAGTCACTTGCCACTGGATATGTATCAAAATTCGCGCAATCACAGGTGAGTGAGAACCAATGACGCAGGTCACCAGGACAAATGCGCTAAGAATTGAGCTGCTTATTTATCAAGTATACGTCCATTTCGTATCTACAGGGACCATCGGTTCTAGCTAGTAGAATGAGCACCACTATCCATCCCATTCCTTGTGCACTAGCGGATTGGCTTCGATTACCGCTAGTTATGAACGTGAGGTGTTTTTGGGTTGTGAATATCCCCGCTTGGTAGCTTAACAGTGTCAGAAACATAAGGAATACTTCTACTAACGCCCAGAAATAGCTAAGAACCAGTGATGGGCGAACAAGTATGAGCCCTTGGTTGGCGTACCAATGTGTCGATGTTATCACCAGTCTTGTTGACATGTTTGCGTAGCGATGGGTGTGGAACCTCGTCGATTGTCTCGTGTGTATGTACAAGTCAAAGGTCAAGTGAGAGAAAAGGAGAAACTCGTAGATAGAATAAGCAATCACGTGATATCTGGCAAAGTCTCTCACCATGTTAACATGGCTGAGAAGAACCAGTCTAGTCCAAAGTTTTATTGAACTGGGAACCAGCTGACCGAGGACTGAGGATTAGGGGCTACAGCTATATGCTCTCGGGCAAATATTGAGGAAGACGGATGCACACAAGACTGAATATCCAGGTAGAATCGCTGTAGGTGGGTTAAAAATGCGTGCATGGAGGCTGTGTTACGCCTACTTTGTTGAATAGTTTCTTGATTCAATTCCACCTCCAATACTCACCGAATATTTTCTAGCAACGTCTCCTATTGAGCATTAAAGGTTTTAGTATATACCGAGAATGGGGTATGTTGGTTATAGAGATGGGTGATGACATTTCAGGAGTGCGAGCTGTGGGACAGACAAGACTGAATTATTATCTGCATTTTGCTAGGGGAACAATAGTGGGCAAGAGTACAAGCGCCATGGTCTAAGAACTAAAGTGCCTACACACCCTCATCGTACGCTTTAAACCATCGATATGCACAAAAATACAGTCAAACCAAGGGAACACAGCCTATAACAAACGGAAAAACACAAGATAACCAGTCTACTCCACGTATTTTTCTCGATATACACCGCTTTATCGACCTAGTACCAAGCTTACAAGAATTCACTCTAGTCAACCAATCCGATTGTCCCTCGGTATATCTAGAAGCACGACGCAGTCAACAGCAGAATCGAAAGTCAGAAACAAAGCGTACACTAACCCGCCCAACTCCTGAGCACTCAATCTTCATCCTCCTCCATTTGCTCGATGTCAATATCGTCTACAGAATCATTCTCGTCCTCATGTTCATCGTCAAATCCAAGCTCAATCAAAACCAGCAACGTATTCATCAACTTTTTCCGCTCATGTCCGGACATCCCCCTCAGACCTTTGTGTCGACTAGCATCTGTACTTCCGCCAAGCACACCCAGAGGATTGGCAACCTCCGAAATCGGGACTGAGCGCTGCTTTTTCTTGTTCCGATGAATCTTGATATGGTTGGCAAGATTATCGCGGCGCGAAAAACCGTTGGTGTGGCGTGGGCACTTCACGTCAGGACAAATGTATGGTTTGTTGTGGCTATCCATATGGCGTCTAGTAGTGGTTAGTGAGATGATTACTATGCGAATATACATTTGGGAGGACTCAGCGCGGATAAGAACGGGATCTCGCGGGTTGAAGGAAACATACTTATGAGCACTTGTTGCGCCCTTCCCGGTGAACACTCTATCCTCCTCTTTCGCAGTGCAGGATGGATAAGTGCAATGCAATAGCGCTAGGGGGGGAACCATGGTGGGGTCGGAGGTGCCCGCAATTACTTTTGTCGAGGGGTTTGTATTTTCAGTGGTAGAAGATGGCAGGCCCGACCCGCCGATCACGGCGAGACCCAGAGACTGCCCGTAGCACATGTTAGCCGCTACACCATATACACCTCAAGCATAACCATATCATACATTTAGTTGATCATTAGAAACTGCTAAAGCCATATCGGTCTGGCAAAGTTGGAACGGCCAGGCTGTTGAATCAAAGCTTTCGCGTCCTCCGAAACTGGGTCCGGAGGTCTGTGTGTGATCCTAGATGTCTGCAGGGATGTATGACGCTGAGTTTTGATACGAATGGATATTTTCGGGATATGTTCTATCGAACCAGTTCTCTGGAAGCTCGAATGAATTTGAATGAATAGTATTGGGGACGCAATTATCGTTTGAAGCCACCGAGACGGGTTGTAAAAATTCGAGATTATTGTGCGTACCTCCTTTGGCGTAACAGTTAGTCAAAAATTCCTTGATATTTAAGGTCCCCGTAGGTAACTCACAGTCCCCGTAGGTAACTGACTATTTTACTAAATGTTTCGTTTTATGTGATTATATTGCCATAAATATCCAACATTTTGGCTCGAGGGGAAGATATATGAGGTTGTTTGTTGTGCATTGCGAAGATTTTGCGGAGATTATGTGCGGCGTAGGTTATCCTATATATCCTACCTTTTTCTTCTGCCGGAGAAAGCTGAGGGTGAAGTTCGGTTTGCCAGTTGGGGTCTGAAGAAAAACTCAGGGGCTATGCTGCAATATTCTTGCATGGCACATGCAGAATTGTTTCGGACTTGAAGAGGCGTAAAGATCCGATATTCAATAAGGCGCCTTCAGTTTATGACTCACCGTGGATCTAACACGACAGCTGGACCTCAGTTGTGAAAATTTTTTGTTCCACTTTAGTACTCAAGTAGAGTATCTAGATGGGGCAATCAGAACCACAACCGGATAACTAACACTGCAACATCTCTCTTCATGCACGACTGGCAATGATGCTACTGGACAACTCATAATTAGGGACTGTTGTGTGACGTAATAGGGGACCCAAGGAAAACCCGAAAAAACCCCAGGCACTTGGCAAGGCGGTGCAGATAGGCAACTACTTTTATTTTCACTAGATGGGTTTAGGGTTAGGGGTGGATGTCCTGTGTTCATTCGTCCACTTCCTATCGCATTTCATCTGCATGGTGACGCAGAAACATGGCTGCGGCCAAATACCCTGCAGATTACGCAAGGCTCTTTCCATGTTTTGATAAAAGCACATGTTAAAACTGTATTTTAGCCTAAGGCGGTACCCATGTGAAATTGCGTTGCAGGTGTTCGCAAGAGTTGTCACTGCACTGCCACTCTTAATAGTGGACTATGATTGGTCAGCAATTCGACCAACTACACAGAGGAGTCTTATCGGATGTTTGTAATGTTTGCTGTACGAGAACTATCGCATACAGCCTTCAGATAGCTAGGGGAAGTATGTGTTTAGGATATCTGCGGGGAAGTGAGGCGGAGCAAGATTACTACCAGCAAAGGGAGTGACAAACGTCTAGGAGGATGTGGTGTTGTGGGAAATAAACCACATTTAATTGCAGTTAAGACATCACGCGATCCAAAAGGAAGTGCAAGCCTAGCAAGGCAGATCATCGAACCAACTTGAAGTGATATTCTTCAGACTGCCTACATGAAATTCAGAGAGCAGCTGACCTACGGATTACGATTGATGATGCAACATTTAGAACAGTGGGATGAGACGATGAAGTTTAATTTTTTCTGCTGCTAATACAGTGGAGAATGTATATAGGGTAACCTCGTTGCCCATCATGTTATCTTATCACATCCTTGAACAAGACATTACTAGGTCAAATTGTGGCTGGCTGGATATGCTAGAAAGCCCTGTATTATCATTACCAAACGGATGAGTTTACCTCTTGAGACTCCATTTAGAATCCGGATTCTTGGTTAACTAGTGGAGATGCGGCTAGAAACACCCCCCAGCTTCGTATGTCTCAACTCCGGAATCATACAGTTTGCCTGTCTGATATCTCTGGGTGCTCTTCGTGGGCCTCCTCTGCGTCAAATCGGGTATAAACTCTAGCTCAGACACTGCTGTCCCTAACGGGAGGCTCACCGTATTAAATGGCGGTATAATGAAAGCGAGTTTAAAATAAAGTAAGAAGAGGGAAAATAGTCACGATTAGAGAGGTAGAATAGTGAATTCCTATTGTTCAACTGTTGACTTGGATATAGTCGAGAGGCCATCGTGTTGTTTAACAGGTTTGTGCCGATATACTGAGTCACCGGGTGACTCATATGAGTAGACTCATACACGATTGCCCACCCACCACCCGCCACCCTCCATCCGCCACCCGCCACTCGCTAGTCGCTACTCGCAACTCGCCACGGCGAACGCCCCTCAGGACTTTTATGTATGTTCCGACTGAATTGTGAAGTAAACCACTTCGCGAATAAGTCGACTGCTTTGAGAATAAGTCCACTTTTCCTACCAGTCGGCTGAGTAGTCATTACCTGTCAACTTTCTGCTTCAGCCAGCTGAGCAGTGAACTGCAGTCAACTGGAAGCTGAATGCCTGAGCTTTTGCCATACACTTAACTGAACGGAAGGGTCGGCGGGCTGAAGCCGCTGAAGTGGTATGAAGATTTTTGTTCAAACCCCTACTGCTGTTCTCGATAACTGTGGTATATGTTGCATGTTTATGTTCCGTACCATCGGAGACCCTAAATTTACAGTCTCATTCGCGAACTGGCAAACGTTTGCAAACCGTTTCCTATCGGGCCGACCTTACTATTAGTACTTCCCCCCATCTACCTATATTACAGACTTCAAATTTTACAATTGGCCACCCTCCAAGTTCCAGCATACATCTATCTTGTATTCTGTATTCAGTTATAGTGGTACTTCTAATCTAATCTATTCTCACTTATCTTTCTGTTCAGAAGAGATCTGTAGACAAGTTATACTTCTAGTCAGACGAGAGATACTACTGCGTAAACCCAGTATTACTCTGGCAGTGGATACCAACCTGGAAGGTTCAGCTGTGAATAATTTTTATTTCCAATGTTGCTGCCATAGCTATCTGAGTCTGCAATCTGATTTGTGGCAGTAGACAGAACATCTCAGTTCATTTTTAATGCATCTGCAGCGCCGTGTCACATACTCTTGCAGTTGCATGAGACCCGGCTTTGTTATTGATGAATGCTTATACTGCGGCTTGTAGGAGATGAGGTCACAGATGGGAGTCCAGGTTGCAAACCGTCTTCGGGTTGTGGTTGGGCCGGCTCCAGGTTGCGAGTCGGCACGGGTCGCGTACCGTACGGAAGATATACTTAGAACATCCGTAGGGCTTGCGGATATGGGGGTACGGCTTCAGCTGAGCTCAAGGTGCGTAGATGCTGATGGGATTCAGCTGGTGATGACCAGCTGGGAGCGCATATGTGCGTACCAGCTGATGACGCATATATGCGTACAGATGCGGACAGATGCATACATAGAACTCTTGTACATATACTGCCACAAATACCCACGATAGATAGACAATCAATCATCATACAAATTAGTAACAGTATCCTCTCCCAACATTCTATTTCTCTGTCGCCCTACTGTTCTACCGCCCCACCGTTCTACCGCCCCACCATTCTACCACTCTCTCACTTTTCTGCCTCACTGTCATTGCAATGATCCATATAAGGACGACTAAATTAGTGATGTGGCAACGGGGACATGAGTGGCTGGTGTCATGGGGGCATCCAAGTCCAGTGAAATCAATCTTCCCGTCCGTCGGGGATCACTGAGGATGGAGACCGCAAGGCGCCGTCCGTCCGAGGGCAGGACGGAAACGGGACTGTCTTTTGAGGCAGGATGGAGACGCCACGTTGTTGTCCTCCGGTCGTCTTGGCAGTCCCCGACAGTCCCCGACAGTCCCCAGGCAGATATCCTTTAATATGAAATTCAGAATTAGTAAACCGAATTGAATCATACAACCCTCAAAATTACCCACACTATGTACTGCAAACTCTATCCATTACCATGGTTCACTCATATCCAGCTATATAGAACACCTAAATGCTCAAGTTGATGTCGGACGAGGACTGGATACCGGTCTAGGACCGACGATATCGGCCGGGGATAGTGTTTTCGCCGCCTCTGGTGGTCCTCGGCCGTTCGACGGGATGGTTGACATCACAGCACAAGGCTAGAGTGGATGGATATGACCAGGCTCAGATGTTGCAGGGAGATGGTCCACCAGAAAATCCATTAGAAAAGAATTCGCGAAGCTGATATCTTTGCAGTTCAGTCTGAAACACATATGATCTTCACTACCTAGTGCATACATGTTCTAGTCCAGTCACGGAGGATGTCCCTCCGCGGAGAGACCGGTCCATTCACGGAGTCCCACCCTCCGTGACTGGACTGGTTCTTTCGCGGAGTGTACCCCTGCACCCCACCTCCGTGTACACT
>Ga0307515_10001732_pt1 | contig 48576 bp, 22 predicted proteins | sample 17_EM_MG_FD_194513 | JGI IMG/M metagenome (GOLD analysis project Ga0307515, IMG submission 194513) | Populus trichocarpa ectomycorrhiza microbial communities from riparian zone in the Pacific Northwest, United States - 17_EM | ecosystem: Host-associated > Plants > Roots > Unclassified | place... | reverse complement strand
ATTAAAATAAAAAACTAACCTAATTAAATATTAAAAAAATCTGTTTATATATATATATATATATATATATATATATATATATACACTAACCTTGAATTTTATGAATAAAACATCAATCATTTTTGTAACCCGAACCATAACAATTATCAATTACAAAAATGCCAAGAAAATTAATATAAAAAACAAGTTACAATAAAAAAATGGATAGGTTTGCTTACTTGATGTGGCAAGTCTTTAAAAAAATTGAACTAAAATAGAGATACTAACAGACTGAATATTAGGGTGACTAGATTGTGATTATAGGAGTTTGATTTGTGACAAAACAAGAGAGAAATAATGTTGTTTTCTACATAAAAAAAAAGAAAGAAGAAGAAGAAAGGGGGAGGGGGGAGGTCGTTTGACAGGATATAACTTAAATATTACTGATAAAAAATTAGCGATGATTATTTTTCAATGATAATTCATCTATATTATTGACACGTTATATTTTTCGATGGAAATAACAAGGGAATGCCTCTAATTTTTTTTTTCATTTTTTAATTTCTACCTATGAGTTCCCCGAAATCCATTGACAAAAATGTTTTCGTCAGTGAAATCCGATGGAAACAATGATGTTATATTCCACTAATAATTACCACTATAATTTACCGAGAGTGTTTTTTCCATCGATATTTTTATTTGTATTTAATAATAAGTGGCAGTGAAAGTCTTAATTGTTGTGGTTAAAGACTTTATGAAAAATCTAATCCTACGCCAATAGAAAACAACACACACAATATGACGAAGCCAATGGATTTGAAGAACTTATAGATAAAGAAATTAATTATACGGAATATGTTAGATTTTCGTCATTCCCCATGTGAATACCTGAAAGTTAGCACTTCAGTTCAACAGGTACAACGACACTAGAGAAACGAGAAGCCGCGGTCTGATAGGTTATTGGTGTTTAGAATTCCGTTCTATTTTTTATTTAATATTATTTTAATACGTGAATATTAAAAATAATTTTTTTAAAATAAAAAAAATATTATTTTAATATAATTTTAAACAAAACACATTTTAAAAGATAACTGCTATCACACTCTCAAACACGCACAAGTTTAAGTTAACCTGATTACCAGCAACTATATATTGGTGGGAAAGGATGCATATTTCTCATCCTATAACCCCATTCTAGACCTACCCCACATTTGTTTTTGCTAAGGAATTTATGGTCTCAAATAGCATGATTAGAATACCTTGACTAAAATCCCACCACGAAATTTCCTCGGACATTTCCACCACATCATCTCCTTTATTAGGACATGTACAAGAGCATCTTGTCGATGTGGTGTAATTTCACCAATTACTAATATAATTTAATCATTTACTTACGCTAGGTGGGAAATTACACATGTAGCCTCAAAGTTTTTTTTTTTTTTTTATAATTTTAACTCTTATAAAATAGTTTTAGACATGCCCATCCTCATACAAGCTTTTCTGTCTGTGGTTGCACACGGTCCCATTTTTCAGTTGTATGTACACACTTGTTAATATGTAAAAGTAACCTAATGAAGGGCCTATGCGTGAGAAATTGAGGGTCATTTTGTCCGATGATTATCATAAGAGAGTTAAAATGGCCTGAGCTTAATATCTCAGGGACAGTAAAAAATGATGGTGGAATAAAAAAATTAAAAACTGATTAAACCGATAAAATCAAAAAAAAAATAACTAAAAAACCAAAACCGTGAAAAAAAAACCGATTAGAATTTTAAAAAACCGTCCGGTTCAGTATCATAAACTTGAAACTGAAAAAATCAAACCGAACCGAAAAAACTGGAAAAATTGAGCCAAACTGGAAAAACTGGAGCCAAACCGGAAAAATTAAGTCAAATCGGAAAAACCGAGTCAAATTAGAAAAATCGAGTCAAATTAAAATCGGTCGGTTTGAACTGGTTTCGATTCAGTTTTAATTTTTTTATAAAAATTAATTTAATTTTTTTTTATAAAAAACAAATTGAATTGAAAATAATATTAAACATTGTCGGCCGCGGACTTGATGATGCCGCACGCGTTTATTGAGAACAGAGCGTAATCGAGGGGTAAAATCTTTTCAAGCATTTAGGAAGCTTCTTCGGCAGTCAAAGTACTCCCCGAGGTAGGAGTCCAAAAAAAAGACTCTCCTCTGAATTCAGAGCCCGGATTGAGATTATTATTATTTTTTTTCTTTAATGGGCGGAAGAAGAGGACTTGTCTGACCCACCACCCACTAATCGTGACTTTTGTATTCGGTACAGCCCTCCCGAGTCGAATTACACCTTCTAGATCGTTACAGCCTACAAATATGGCATGAGTGACTATTAAGGACCTGATATTTCCCTCTCAATTGACCTGATACAATCCGACGGATGGATTCAGATGTTTAAGAAATTGACACAAATCATGCACAATCTTGCTTACAATCAGTCACTGTTATAGTGTTAAAAATAATTAAATAAATTGAATTCATATATTTTAAAGAGATATTCTATTACTGGATTTAATTTATTTTTTCATTTTACTCTCATTTTTTTCATCATCATCCCAAAAAAAAAAAAAAAAACTATCCTTTTCCAACCATCACAAACCCCACTCTTGGCCTCTGATTCTCCTCCACCACCATCACCGTAAATAAATCACAGAACCAAACCTAAACACCTCGTTTTAAAGCCTTATTTTTCAGGCTAAACAAGCCACAAAGTTCAGGGCAACATTATAAGATGAGAAGAGGAAAGTATTTTGATGGCGGAGTAATTGGGGTTTAACATGACTTTCTTTTTAAAAAAATCAAATAATTTTAACTTTAAATTTTTACATTTAAAATATTTATTTTCCTCACAAGTTTTTTTATATATAAACAATTGTGATGGGAAATTTAACAAATTGATGTAACAAGTGACATATAGAGTAGAAAAAACTTTTGATATATATATATATATATATATATATATATATGATAGGACGACATCCCCCATCTATAATGTATTGCCATTTGAGTAGTTTTGTGTAAAATGGACTGATGCTGGCCCGTAATCGGCCTAGGCCAGCATTAAGAACCGAATTGTGCTTGAAACGCAACATGCATGAGTCGGCTCGGTTGGATAAATTTTGGCACACGGCCTAGCCCAAAATAACCCTTTAGCAGGCTGTATCTCAGTAGTCCACGGACTGATCCACGGGACCATGCGGTGCAATCTTGACTAGAAAAAAAGTTGTGGTTTCAAAAGATACATTTGTTTCGAAGTAAGATATTATTATAAATTAACATATTGTTTTTATGTTACGTTCAATTGTAAGAATGTACCAGAAAACAAATATAAAATCAATATTGAGATCTCATTCTATAATATAAATTTTGAATTGAAAATGTTTGTTTAATATAATATTAAAGGTTTAATAACCAACAATCATGAATTAAAATTTCATCACTTTCATTCATCCTAATCAATTTAAAATTTAAGCATAAGATAAAGATGTTTGTAATTGAATGATGTAAAGATTAGTGCATTGAATCATTTGCTAACTCATAAAAAAATCTGGCATGATTTTGCAAATCTTAACTCATATATTTGAAAACACAAATTGTTTTGAAGTAAAAACAATTTTGCTTTGAACTTTTTATAACTCCCTGGAGATATACTACTAGGGAAGAGATAATTTGATTTTTCATGTCAATGATAATGAGGCGACCTTTCATTTCTTTATGGGTTTTCAAAGCAACAAGCTTGAGTGGAAGATCGAGGTTTATTTAATAAGTAACGGAAAATTTTTGTCTCTCTTTAAGCACTCATTTCATTAGCATGAATAATAGCAAATAGTTGTTCATTATGTCATGACTCCTATGAGAAAGTCATTTGCATCTTGTGAGCATCATTTATTAGCCCGAGTTACTTGCTTGATTATAAAAGAATTTTAAAAGTACATAAAACAGGCTATGATTCTTGGCTATGAAAAAAAAAAGATTGATAGGCTTAAATAGTGTTTTAAGATTCTAAAGACTTTAAATCACTATTGATTGCTTAACTTATTGTGTCTTTTAATCGTATCTTTTTTTGTTATATTCCCTTTGATTTATCTTTTTTTTATTATTTTAGTGGGACATCCTCATTTTGTTTTGACTTTTTCATCATTATATTTTTTTAACATGCCCTCCGGTATTTGGATTTCTCGGGCTCTTTGCTTTTAAAAATTTCACGGCTTTTCCCAATCTTCATTCTTTGAACTTCTACTTGCTTGTAGCGTGAGGTGTGGTCCAAGTTAAGGTTTTTATGAAGAAAAACTCATTCAGACTCAAATGGAGACAACATGGGATATGTGCTGACAAGGAGTCAATAGCTACTTTGAAAAAAAAAAAGAGGGATCACAACAGAATGAAGCTAGAGGCTGAAAAATAAAAGAATAGATTGACTAATCTTACTATTGAAGAAGAAAGAAGCTTAAGAGCTCAATACAAGTTCCAAGATGACAATGAAAGAGAAGCAAAAAAGACAGTTGAGTCAAATATGAGAGAATACAGTAGAGCAAATGCCTTGAGAGATCGAGTCTCTACAATCCAGTCTGAGCTGGAATTCCAAGAAGAAGAGGTGGAGAAAATGAAAGAGCATTTTGAGAAGTAACATGACTACATCAACAACTTCAATGTACAATTAAATACAAAGATGGTTGAACTCAATATCGAGAAGGAAGAACTTCAAAGGGCTAGAAACCAGATCCAACAACTAGAAAAGACAAGTTAGAAGCTGGATAGGAACAACGAATCATTAACCGCAAGCAACATAACATTGCTTCAGGATAATACTTTGTTCCACTACAAGATTGAAGAAACCGACAGGCTGATTGATATGGTGGCTTGAAAGGTAAATGAGTTACGTGTGAAAGCTTCCATGATTGACAACAATGTTCACAAATATAAAGATTATTTAAGTGAAGTCTCAACTTTATCAATAATGTAGCCAATAGAGGAGTGACATTTGAATAGAAACATAGAAAAGCTTGCATGAACTAGTTAACTTTGATGAATGAAAACAGGATTTGGACCCATTTTTATGGTACTTTCTAATATGTATGGGATTTAACCGATTTAAGGACTTGGAAAAAACCCTTTCAAATCCATCAGACGATGGATTCTACCCACATTTAACAAGGAAGTCACATATTAGCTCTTTAAATAGGTTAATCCATACCCAATGTGCATGTATATATATTTGCATCCATACATATACATACATTCGTTTTAAATGACATACATATATGCCCAGGTTGAAATATAAATCCCTAAAGAGCTCCAATCTATAAAGTTTATAACACTCGACTTCGATTAAGAAATATGAAAAATAAAGAGTGAGCTCACCGTGATGCTAATTTCCAAGAAGATTTGGATTCTCAGAAGGCTAGCAAGGCTCGCATCGCTAGCTTACTCGAGTAAGCACTTAGAAATGTCTCTGGTGAAGGCCCTTCTAATTGACGTATCATCTTTGTTCAAACTTAAGCAAAAACTCAGCTCAAAGAAAAGGGTGGGAGAATAAGGTCAGGATCCCCAACATAAACTAGCATTTATGCAATCGACAACACTAGCACTAACTCCCACAGTTGTAGATATATTCACTAATGAATTTCAAAAGACAAAATCATCTGATGATATTGATTAAGATAAGATGACAACATTAAAAGTTAAAATAATGACTATTAAAGGAGTAGACTTGTATGACCCAATACAGGCCGCATAAATGTGTCTAGTCCCAAACATAATTGTACTAAAGAAGTTTTATGTTCCCGAGTTTATTAAATACACTAGAACTTAATGACCTGTCACCCATCTCAAATCCTATTACAACAAAATGGTAGAAGTAGTACATAATGAAAACTACCAATGCATTTTTTCAGGATAGTTTGAGTGGGGTAGCGTTGAGCTGGTATATAAGACTAGACAATACAAAAATTCAAAGATAGAAAAATCTAATGGATGCTTTCATTAAAAAATACAACTACAACATGGATATTGCTCATAATAGAACCAGTTTTTTTCATCTCGAAAAAAAGGATAAAGAAAGCATAAAAGAGTATGCTCAAAGATGAAGAGATCTGGTTGCACAAGTACATCATCTACTTTTGGATAAAGAGATGGTTACCTTATTCACAAATACGCTCAAGGCACTGTACTACGATCATATGATAGGTAGTTCAACACAATAATTCATTGACATTATAGCAGTAACCGAGCATATAGAGCAAGGAATAAAGAGTAGCAGAGTTTTCGTGCCCATTGAGTAAAATGGCTTCAAAGGGAAGAAAAATGAGGTCGATTATGTCAAAGGTGGCTATAGAAGCAAAAAAGAACCAATTCCAAACCTACAACACTCCATCCCCTTTATCCTAAATTGCCAAAATCAATTTTAACTCTCCATTCCTACTAGAAAACCTGAGCCTTAAAATAATTAAGCCAAAAACCAAGCAAAAAATTTCCCAAAGAAAAACTACCAAAAAGTCCAAAAATAGTTACCCATATTACCACTACCTTTAAACAAGATGTATCAAAAGCTATTGAACATTGAGCATGTAACTCCAGTGCTATTCGCTCCTCTATAGCCACCTTACCCCAGCTGGTATAAAACATACCTCACTTGTGAATACCATACTGACGTTACAGAACATAACATTCATACTTGCAATGCCTTTAAGAAGAAACTCCTATAATTAATTAAAGCTGGGTGGATAACATTTGAAAAAAACTTTAAACGTGAATACAAACCATCTACCCAATTATGCTTTAGGTAGTGGGTCGGTAAATACACTAGAGGTGGAGCACCCATGGAGTTTAAAAGTGTCAATGGATAGAATTTATAAGATGATTATAAAAGCAGGGTACAAAGCAGGTAGCATGAATTTATGTAAGTATCATGGTGAATAAGGCCACATGATTGGCTAATGCGAAGGCTTTTACGACAAGGTGATACAAAGGATGATTCAAGGGATTCTTTGAATTGAAAAAGCGATGGATATAGAGGTATCCATGATGGGTCTATCTGGCAAAAACAAAGAAGTGTGCCAAGTGCAATTTACTGTAGATGGGTTGCCTAAATTAATCATGTCCAAACCTATAGTGGCATATAAGGGATATTACAGTGCCTTATCTCATAACTACGAGTACTCCTTCCAGAGCACGCAACCATCACCCATCTTTCAAGTAGAAGTTGGAGGCTTGCTCGCAGTAGAAGATGTTTCACCCCAGAAGAGCTTGAGAAATAAAAGAAGGCCAAGGTTAAGGAAGTGGTCGATATGGTAGAGGAAGTAAATAAACTTGTTATTGAAGAAGAAACCAATGAATTCTTGGAGCTGATGAAATATAATGAATATTGTGTTGTTAAGTAGCTTAAGAAAACCCCTGCTATAATAACATTCATGTTAAGTAGTTTAAGAAAACCCCTGCTATAACAACTCCAAAGGTCAATTTCAAACAGTTGAATAATGATTTGTTGTTATTTGTATATTTAATTTCTTGTAATTTATTTATTTATTTTATAAGTCACACATATGTTTTTTTTACCAATAACATCATCATATAAAATTTAATAAATAATAAACAACCAACATGAAAAATAATACAAGAAAAATTGTTTTATTATTCTTCTAATATTTTAGGTATTAGTTATAATAATTCGGGATGGCTCAACATGATCTCATTAAGGCCCATACGACTAATAAACAAGCCCAAAACCCAAATCGCATCATCAATATGGGTTCAAAATGCAACTATGACCATCGATACAGGTCCAATGCTTATTCTTAACAACTTCAATATAATCTCTCTTTTTAGGGATAAACATAATTTTTTACAAAAGTCTCAATTTTATAAGGGCCGATCTCAAAGTCTTGCAAAGAAAAGTGTCATTTTTAAAAAACCAATGACAAATTCCTTTTTAACCTAAATGACAAGTCTCCTTTTAAAAGGGACCAATGTCAAGATTTGAGTTTTGTAAATAATCAAACCAACGAGTCTTCTATTTTTAGAGACCAACATCAAATTCTTTAAAATAATAAAAAATAATAATTGAGAATAAGTTAAAAATAATAAGGATAATTAATGGCAATCACAAAAACCAATTTAGGAGAAAACATATACTAAATATAACCTTTCATAAGAAAGGATGCTGTAAAGGTGACGTCCTTCTTCCTTTAAGTATAACTAACCTCTCACTTGAATCTTTGGAACCAATGCATGTTTTAGGATCCCTAGTTTCCTTAATTACTAGATGGTGACTCTCAATTTTCCACAACATACTTTTCCCTTCAATCTTTGAGAGTCCTCGTCGCGATGTCCACCGAGGTGCAACAATAACTATGAAAAAAAGAGAGTTATAAACTTGAGTGGCCTAACCCATTATTTAACTTGTGTGTTTATTAAAATTTCTAAATTTCACCTAACGAGGTGTGTGTGTGTGGGGGGGGGGGGGGCATGATAGTTATCTGATTTTTATCAAAATCATGTAATGACTATTAACAAAAGCTAATTGGCCTTGGAAAATTATTATAGCTCTAGACTTATTGTCATTGTTCATTGGAATAGTGTAATGAAATTTTTACCCCCGCACTAAAAATTTTGCACTGGCTTCCAAAGGTATTGATGTTTTTTCATATGGCTTATTTGTCATTTCCAAATTAACTAAGAACAAATAAGTATTTTCACTTCTTGATTGCATAGTGAAAACAATTTAAACCTGACGTCAAATGGTATTTTCATATTTTCACAATAGGTTTTTCGTTATTACAATTTAAGCTGAGAGATAATTTGATTATTGAGGAAACAGAAACAAAAAATTTAAAATTTAAAATGAACACTAAAATGTTGAAAATACCCTTAAAATAGTTTAAACCTTAAGTCAAGGGATATTTTTTGTTTTTTCACAATGTTTTTTTTTTTTTATAATTTGAAAGTTAGCTCAAAGGTACTTTTGTATTTAGCTAAATAAAAAAAGACGTATGCATTTCTCACATTCAGAGGTGTGTGAGAGGCGCTCGTGCACTTCTAGTGGAAAATGCGCAGCTTTTCGACATAAAAAAATGCCCTTCTGCCATGTAATTGGAAGCATCATCATGTCCTCTTCCTGTTGGTACAATGTTTTTTTTTTGTGGTGGTCTGGTTTATCGCTAGTGCCCCCCCTTTCTCTCTATTTCCCCTCAAATATTATAGCATGACCCTTTTGGTTATTGATATTTCAACTTCAATTCTTATTCTCATTTTTTATCTTCACCCTTTTATAAAAGTTTTATTTTTTTAATTTCATCCTTGAATTCAAATTTACCAAATATTATATTATCTAATTTGGTCCTTACTCTTTGAATTTTTAATTTTTCACCATAGCCCTTTTGTAAGTTTTTTATTGGTTTTCAATTTCATCATTCAATTCAAATTGATAGTATTATGTTTTTCAATTTGGTCCTCGTTGTTTTGATTTCTAATTTTTTTCTTGGTCTTTTTATAAAAATTATTATTCTTTTCAATTTCACCCTTTAATAACAACATTATTTTTATTTTTTATGTCAATTTTGAGCCTCATTCTTTTTAATGTTTTTTGTCTTTTACTAAATTGATTGTTTTTTTTTTTAATTTCGCCCTTCAATTAAATATAAAATATTTTAATTTTGATCATCATTCTTTTAATTTTTATTTTAAGATCCTTTCGTATAATTTTTTTTTTTAATTTCATCATTTAATATATGATTGATTAAGAATTAGATTTCATGGTTTTTTCAAATTGGGTGCTTCGAGTCTAATGACTCGGGTTACGAGTTTAAAACGTTAACACACGTTTTTTCTTAGTAAAAAGAGCTTTGTAATTCTCTTTATTTTTTGCAAAGAGTTTTGAGTATTTAAGTAATCAAGAGAGAATTCATCACCTTAGGTGAATTAAGAAAAATATTTCATTTGTTCTTAAATAGTTTTCATTATAAATCCTTGCGTAAGGTAGAATGAGATTTGAAAAAAGTTTTAAATCTTATTCAAAGAATCAGTGACTATAATGTTGAAAACAAACATGATCTGAAATAGTAGACACATTTCATGCAATAATGTCTAAATTGAAATATTGTTGATGAACGGATAATAATTACATTGAGAAATTAGTCACTGAAATGTTAAGCCAAACCACTAATGACTTTTATAATATTTGAGGGATCATGATAGGTTGCTAGACATTGTACATGATCTTCAAATATAACTCAATCAATTGTTAAGTAATTTATTTAATTCTATTTTATTTAGGATTATGATTTATATTTGAGTCAGCTTATTAGGGAATCTAATAAGTCACACCCATAAGAACCATTGGTCAGAAATTAAAATGAGATGATTAATCAAGTTTTACTTGATTGTAAATAAATTTTAGAAATTAAGGACTAAAATGTAATTAATAGAGGGATTACAATTCTAGACCTAAAAGCAATTAAGTAAAGACTTGATTGAATACATTTCTTAAATTAGCCTAAAATAAGTTATGTGATATTATTTAAGAGGTATATTGATATTTTATTATTTAGGTTTTTCTATAAATAAAATGCTATGCCTTTTATTTCCAAAAAAAAACTAGAACTCTAAGATATAACAATTCATCTGTTCTAAAAGAGTTTAGGATATTTCTCACTGGTAGTTCGTGTGAATTACCTTTAGAAGCCGAACAATTAGATGGCTTGTGGTTTGCGACAACCCAACCTTGAAGCAAATATTCAAAGTCGAAAAGAACATCTGATTTTCAGGTAATTTTCGCATAAACTCTAAACAACTCTAGATCTATCTAACGAGATTTTTTAGAATTCTAAATTTTTTTTAAATTTACAGTTTCCGCTGTTTCTATATGTTTCGGGAAACCCAACACAAGACATAGTAGACCACGATAATGAATAGTGTTTTCAATAGTGGAAATTAATGCACAAGATTAAGTCTAATTAAAAGAAAAAAAATCTCAAATATACTTAGCACCTCTCATTTACTGGATTCAAATTCATTCATTAATTAGAAGCATTTTAGGGCAATGGGAAATGGTAGAGTTAAAAACAAGCATATATAGAGCTAAAAATAAAGTTTAGGCACTCGTTTTTATTTTATTTTATTTATAATATAGTTTTTCATCCAATTATTTGGTAGTTCAAGAGAACAATATCTAAATTCACCGACTATTTTTCGAGAAAAAAGTGACCAATAGACACGAAAATGTGAAGAATAGACATTGCCACTTCATAATTGATACTAGCACTTGACTCATTTGTGTCATTGGAATTTCAAATCACATATATATTTTTTTAAATGAAGTGCTATTATAATATAAGGTTGAGGGAGACTACCAACATTGGAATTATTCTATTACATTCCATTGAATGATTTAGTACATTACATGATTTAAAAAGTGAAAATTAAATATAGGAAGATAAATATAACCATAGTGTACTACTAATATGAGTTTACTTATTTCTTTCTTTCAAAATATGACAAGAAAAGTAACACAAATATATGAATCGCTTGAATGCATATTTTAATTTTATAATTTTTTTTATGATAAACTTGCAATTTATCATTCAAGTTTTGCATCATGTCCACAATAACTACATTAATTGGTATTATCAGAATATTTTATTTATTTATTCATTGATGAGTACATAAGTTTTTTGAAGTTTTCTTTCATTTTGGCATTAGGCTTCTTAAGTTTAAATTAAAATTTTAATCTTTTATGGTTTTTCTAATTTTTAAATTCTCATAATTGTTTTCCTTTGTAAATCGTTTTAAAAATGATAAATTTTCATAAGTTTTAATTTTGTATGGTTTTTCTAAATTTTCAAATTGTTATTACTTTTTTCTTTGTATTCAATGTAAACTTAAAAAATAAATGATATACATAGCATCATTTTGACTATTTAATTAAAAAAAGGTTTGATAATTATCTTAAAAGAGTTGTATTTAATAAAAAAGGTTTGATAATTATCATTTTGACTCATTGAATTTGAATTAAATTGACTTCCCTTGAAGGAGGCTCCAAGAGGAGCTTTATTACAGGTCTAAATCCGTAAGCAAAAAGCCCATTAGAATCAGTTCGAACAAGGCTGAAATTCGGGCTCAAGTACAGGAAAAATGTGTATTCCAAGCGCCAGTCAAGAAGTGGGTACGATTAATAAGAGCTTGACACCATAAAATGGTCCCCTTACAGTCCCAAAGAGGTCCACTTCGGCCCCACAGAGGTCCAAACGGAAAAAAAAATCCAATCTTCCAGGTTATACGGTTTAAATGGGCTAAAATGTATGGAAGGCTTTTGTCCACCTAAAGTGGATTTTTCTTGGTCCTGATTTGATAGCTGGGTTCGATCTCACATTGGGATATGAGCAAAGTGGTTAAGAAACTTAAGACTAGGGGCAGAGAGCAGCTGTCACAGCCTAGCAGGGAAAGAAAAGTTAAAACACACCAATCAACACCATATTATGCTTACATGACTCGAGAGGAAAAGGACTTCAGTACATTTGATTGTTAAGAAATTAAATTTCCTGCATGCTTTTGTCGGTTGATGGAGGTAGATGTTTATTTTAATTTCATGCGTACGTTTAGAGCTTTCAAAGTTGTTACCCAATTAATATTTTCCTTCCTAGATTTTTGCTGATGCTCGGTAGACCTTTCTTTATATAATCATAAATGTTGGCTTCTTCGAGATGTGTAATTGTCTGGTCCACTCTTTCATGGCGACATTCAGGAAAAATCTGTATTGTTGTCATCTTTTTGCGAAATACTCACACTTTACATAGAATTCTAGCGTGCATAGTTCAAAAGAAGAGAAGTTTTGATTCTGAGTTATTCCCTTTCCATGATATGGAAAGTGTGGGGTCCTAATTAATTTGTTCATTGGTCTAATTGAAGAAAAGATTGACATTTGGAGTCAATTAGTCCACAATTAAAAGAATTCAAGGTCTATGGATTGCATTAAAAAGCATGCTAAAATAAAAGGACCAAATCAAAGTGGATCGGAGACTAAATTAAAAGAAATTCAAAGATAGAGGTATAACTAGGGACCAAATTGAGAGTTTTCAAAATCAAGGGTTAGAAAGAAAACACACGGGAATGAAAGAGTCAACTTGAAAATTACCAAAACGATATCGTTTCAATAAAATAAAAAACCCTAGTTTCACAACAAAAATGACTCATCATTTAGACTTTAATAGGCTCATTAAAGTATCAAAATCCCTAGCTGATCTTGTTGAAGCAATTATAAAAGTTGTTTACATTGACAAAAACCATTCAATTGATATTGTACATGAGATATTCAAGGGTTTGTTAGATCCAATGATTAGCTTAGAAATACTAGATGTACACCCCATGACAAAATTGTATGAAATGTGCCAAAAAAAAATCTCAAAGTAAAATTCATGAATTCATGGAAAGAAAGCATAACTGTGAATGTCCTTATCAATGATCAAATAATAAGAAAAGGTGTTTATGGACTATAGAAAGAAATTACACACAGTAGAGAAACCAATGATGCCTTGAAGAATATCGAAAAAGTCTTAGGAAATCTAGAGAGAAGAAGATACAAACACTATAGTCAACATGCTCTATCATTTGTGCTTTGTAAGTAAGGTCTTCGTGACCATATTTTCCTTGGTTTTATTTTGCATGTATATTAAAAATTAATTATATCTTTAAACAAATTGTGTTTTTCTATGTCTTCATGTTGTTTGAAAATCAGGAGATGCTTTTATAAAAGTAATATTTGGCATTATATTTTCAGGACCAGATAATTATGATGAAAAATTTATCTAAAACTTAGTTGGTATTTAAAGTGTATTATATCGATGTTAAAGGCAATCCTATATTTTAAAACTCAAAATTTCCTTGTTTGCTCCCTATAAATACCAAGAGTTAAGACCTCACCTTTATTTGAGCCAAAAAACTTTTTTAATCCAAACAAACCACAAAAAAAAGGACCAACTTAAAATAATAAGAATATGTCCACTCAAAATGATGGAATGATGAATAATGCGTATTCATGTTATTTCTTCTCTATGATTACTTTAGAGCTAGAAATTATCTGCAAAAGCAAGCTTGGATTTGATAAGAAAAAAAGTTCATCCTTCATAATCCCTTCACAAACAAAAATTTTATCCTTTGATTTTCCTTTTTAATCCTAAAATATTTCTTGAATGACAATCCAGACTAGAATCACCCCTTATACCAAGGGCATATTTTTAAAGTGTGTGGATAATCGATGATATTCTCCCAATAGAAAAATATAAAAGAAATGTGTAAGGGGTAAAACTGTCATAAAAGAGGGCTAACAAATGATCGAGTTCAAAACAATAAAGTTAAAAAAAGCTCTCTAAAACATCCATCATGTTAGTGCTAAGTCCAAACTTGAAGATAAAATATCAAAGACAAAGCAAAAGATACAATTGAAAGAATTAAGATTAAAATGAGATAAATCGTTAAAATGATAAAGTCAAGGCAACAAAACGAAAAAGATTTCTACTTAGAATAAGCGATCATATGTATTTGAACTCTTAAATACCATTTGAGTCTTATATATCTTTTCTTACATAACTATGAATTGTGGCCTACATTACATACCTTGAAAAGTCATTTCTAATAAAAAAAGGACTTGCTTGCGTTGGATGGTGTCAGTTTCTAAAAAAAAAGAATCACGACCTGTTTACGCATTATATTCTTTAGGACACTAATTCATGTGTTAAATGGACGAGCTTAACATAACGGGAAGTAAGCAACTATCCTAATGAAAGCCAAAACCTACTTTTGGAATCCAACCTTTCCTTTCCAAAAATAAACATCCATTGGGCTTGCCTAACTTTTAGCTAATCCTTTTTTTCTCATAATCCTCATAAGCTCATACCCCTTTAATTATCAATAAGACACTCATAAAAATTACAACTTAGTGTCATGACGTGCACGATGTCAAATAGTGGATCTTCCTTATGGATCGAGATGGGTTTTGGGTGTATTAGGATTAATCATAAAATTATGATTTTGAGGGATTTGTCACCTAGTATCATGGTCACTAGGAAACCTACTGGTATGTGAGAATGTGGATAAAAGGACTAGTTATGCATGAAGAAGATGCATCACCTCCAGTTCACCCTACATATGGTAAGTTTCATTGTTGATTGGTTGTTTTCTTTCTAAATCACGTTTCTATTTGTTGGTTTATCTAAGAATCAAGACATATCCTCCTTAGTTGGAGGTATCTGCTTTATCAGGGCTAAATCCTAACCATTCTATTGACCAAATTTAGTGTCGTATTTCTTCCTTCTTTGTATCTTTAATAACTAGTGATATACTTTACAATGTAATTTTATACCCCAAATATTAACGTCTAAAGTTAATTCCTAACATTTTATTTTTGTCAATTCATTTAATTTAATACCTGGATTATGCATTATGTTGTAATGTTCATATCCCAAATATTCATTAAACAAATTAATTTTGTGTTTTTTTTGAAATTTTTGCAGCCAAATCCTAGTAGATAAATATAAACTGGTTATGATACCCTTTTTTTGTATTTTTTTCAAAGAGGATAAAAATGCAATTTTTGTTTTTTATAAAATATGCATGAGAAACTTTTACAATCTGGTTGTTTGAACACATATAAAAACATATTTTTGCATTTTAAATGAGGATTTTTTTTTTCAAAGTTTTGAAGAAAAACTAGTATTTTTAATACGAGGGTAGTATTTTATAATGTAAGTCTCCATCCCTGATATTAAATACAATTCTTGGAAAAACATGCGAGGGACCCACATAGAATTTCAAAAAGATCCCTGAATTTTTTCAGAGTTTCTGGAAATTATTTTAGGCTTGTTTGGCAAAATAATAAAATAAAAGACAAACTAGTGTTAAAACAAAATAGTAGGGTGTGTTTGCCAAACACGCCCTTATAAAAAAGTTAGAGGCATAAAACGTGTCATAAGGCTGTGTTTGGTAAACAAGCTTTAAGAATAAAAAAAATCACTTTTTTCCTTTAGTAGGAATTGGGCATGTCAAACACGCCTTTATAGTTAGAATAGGCTCGGCCCAACCATGTGGGTTGGGCTTCCTGGCCCAAGACCCAAACCAAACAGAACCCATAAATAAAAATAAAGCAAATGAAGATCAAACGAGAGGTTTTTGCTAGAAATTCATGAACACCACATTAAAGAACCTAGCAACGTGAATCTTGATTCAGACCAAAATCATGTCAAATTGAAGGCACGAAGACATATAAAAACAACTTTCAAACAAGATTTTGAGGTTGGATTAGCACGATAAACAACCTAATATCATGATTATTTGATTTTTTTGCAAAAAAATAAATCGAAATAACCGAAGATCAAACGCCATGATCTTAGTGTTTTTAAACCCTTAGAACCCTAGATTAATGATCAACAAGCTAAAATGCATATGTAAGAGCCAAGAATCGATAAAAAAGACATAGAAATCGAGGACCTAAGGCAATGTTCATCCAAAAAATACCAACCTAGAAATGCCTAGTAAAGGTTTAACCCAAAAACAAGCATTAAGAACCTAGAAAACAGCCTAAACATAACAACCATAGCTTAAGCATGCTCAACACAACTTGTTTGAACCATCAAAACAACAAGAAACAAAAAAGCAAAATCAAAATAGTAAGTAAAGTCTATATTACCTACAACAAACCAAAAACACATTTCAATACTATTCCATTGACTATTTTTCATATTCTTAACCATATATAACATGCATTTAGCTCAAGCAAACCTAGCCAACCACTAACAATGACCTAATAACAAAAACAAAACACCACCTTCTTAACACATTTTGCCTTAAGCTTTTATTAAACATCTTGAACATTGAAACATAGGCTTTTATTAAACATGCTAAAATGTGTCTCAAATTGTCATTTATCACTTCAATAACAATCCTAAACATCAAACTAAGCCTCAAACAAAACTTACGCATATATATCATAACTAAGCATCTAAAAAAAATCAAATACACCTATTGCATCAAAACTAACAAGTAGTTGAAAGGGGAATGCATAATGAACATCCAATGCAAACATTTAATAAGCAGAATGAAAGGAGAGGGGGTGTGCTCATTGAGCTTGACCCCCTCAACATAGTTGAAAACATATCTTATCCAACAATAATGCCTCTTAACTATGGAATTCCAAACCAACTTTGGACTTGTAATGGTGGCTTACTGAAGGTTTTTTTTTTGTTTTTGTTGGTTATTTAATGGTTTGGCTAAGGATTTTCAGGTTTGGCAGTGTAAGGGTATGAGTTTTCCAAGCCTCTACCCATCAATGGCCTTTAGCATGGGTTTTTAAAGGGCAATAAGGATCATTTAGAGGACTTGTGGTAGACAATCCCCACCCTTTGATATTGAAGAATGAATCCTAGCCATCCATTAAGGTTAAAGATCAACCTTTGCATCGTTTGAGAGCTGACAATGAAAGTACACTTGCTGCTTTTTGTTATTTTCTAACATTTATGGCTGGTTGGGGTATGGGTTTTGACCTCTTGTAGCAACGCCTTTAGAGTTGCAAAAGAGCCTTTGTTTTTTCTAGGCAGGAGTACAAAAGACAATGTGTGAGGGGGTATGTTTCTTATCTTCTTCAGGGAAGAGATAAGGGAGAAACGGACACTAAAGGTGGTAGCAAAACTAGGATTTTTTTCAGGAATTTTTTGGAAAGAAGATCAGCAGTGGTCAGATGACAAGTTGTATGGCTCTATTTGATTTTTGTTCCAAGATCAAACAAAACAGCATTGTTTTGAACAAAAACAAACCATTTTGGTCAAAATGCATTTTATTTAAATGAAACGGTGTCGTTTTGGTAGCACTAGGTTAATGCAAGTTTTAATTTTTCTTTTTAATTTTAGCTCTTAATCTTTTGAATTTGTTCAATTAAACCTTTAATTGATCTTGCTTTTAGAAATCAATTCAATTTTACCCCTGTGAAGTGTCAAAAGGGTCCTCTGATTTTAACGCGTTTTTCAACAAAGTCTATAGTCTTGGATATTTTCAATTTCACTCTTAATTGGCTCTTAAAACTCCTAATTATTTCAACTCGACTCTTGTTTTATTTAATTATGGTCCCTATATTTCTGCACCTTTTGTATCATGATCCTTAGTCCTAAATTTCTTCAATTTGGCTCTTAATTGATATAAAACTTTGATTTTCTTGCAATTTCACTCCTAATTTCATCCGATTGAATTAGTAAAAATTAAATTTGATCCTATAAAATTTTAATATTCTCAATTAAGCCCAAATTAGGCTTTCAAATTTATTTTTCTACCAATTAAGTCGTTAATAAAATTAATTTGACTTATTAAAAGTCTAATTAAGTCCTTGCACTTAATTAATTATTTTAATTTCAACCCAAATTATTTCATAAACATAATTTGTAAACCCACAGCTAAATTCTTCGCAGAAAAAAATTGAAACTGAATTGAGGGAAGTAAAACTTAATGTTAAGGGAAAAATTAAAAAGAAATGATAAGAGGAGAAATCAATTATAAACTTTTGGGGGAAAATTTAGAGTTAAATGAAAGGGCGGGTTTAATGTGTAATTGGTCAAAAAAATTGACTATAAAAACTCTCTCCCTCTCACTCTTTAAGGCTGGTTGAAGAAAGAAAAAAAAAGAGAGAAAAACCAAGAAAATTGAAGAAAATTCATAGGAAAAAAACCATGGAAAATAAAGGATGTGAGGGGAGATTGAGGGAAATTGTTACACACTACATCTTAAACATATAATCAAGAGAGAAAAGTGAGGAAAACCAAGGGAGAAGGCTGCACTAATCATGGCAGCAAGGAGAAATTAAGGGGAGGATCGGAAAATTTCAACAGGCTACGATTCGAAGACTAGAATAACATCCAGTAAGGGGTTCTAAACATATTCTAACAATATTTGAAGTTGAAATTATAAATTTCAAGTTAGGGTTTATGGAAAGTTTTTGGGGGAAATGCAAATTAATTATAAATTGACTAAATTGGGTTAGAGTAACTTATAATGGGTGTTAAATTAGTAGGAATTGATGAAGAAAACATGGTAATCCTAAAGGCATTCATGGCCGGCCAAAGGGTACTAATTGATGTCTAATAAAAATATGTTTATTTAAGTGAATTGTGATTTATCAACCCATAATTTTATGTGTAAAATGATTTTAGGTAAGTTTAGTTATATTGTATAACATGATTGAATCAATTATATCATTGTAATAAAAAACCTAGGAATGGTTAAAGAACTTAAAGATGAGAGTTGTTGTGATTGGTTGATTTTGTGTATAAGGGAGAAATTAATGGAAAATATACATTTTTATCTCATTACACTATTGTTAGTGTGAATTATAATAAATGTTTGTGATAAATTAGAAGTGTATACGACTATGCTAGCATCGTGAAAGGCAAAATAAGTAGGAATTCCTACAATGAGCATGTTTTTCCTTGAAATAGTTTTAATTATTTTAAGTAAATATGAGTTAGATGATAAGTTTTAGAAATTTATATTTAATGATATTGTAATGTAAATGACATAGTGATGATTGTTTTGAAAGGTGAGAAATTGAATAAAAAAGTTCGGCTTATTGTAAAGTTGTAGAAAGAAAAACTGGACAGCCTCATCTCCTAAAGTCCAAAGGAGATTAGGGCATGAAAATGATAAAATCTGGGATTGGTTTCTGCATAGAAGTCATAGATCAAAGTGTTAGATTTCCAACGGGACTAACTTTGATTAATTTGGAGTTTTACAACTCTAGATATGAGTCAAAATATGATGGGAGGTCAAGTTGAAAATTATATTGAATAGTTTCGACAAATCATGATAATGGGTGCTTTGGGCGCCTTAATGACAAATTGCACTTTAATTTCTTTAGTAAAAATGTAGCTTGAAATCTTATCTTTCATATGAAACAAGCCACACCCAAAATTAGATTTGTATAACTTTAGTTATAATTAAAATAAGAAACTGTGTTTTAAAATATTCAAGATGAATTGACCGGGGTTGGCTAATGTTTATTTTGCTTAGGAGTTGTTATAATGTAAGAACTAAATTGTTGTGGTGGTAAGAGTGAAATGTGATATAATGGTGTATCCCTGTTGTTATAAGAGAGATCTCGTGAGTTGTGCAGTAGTTGGGAGACACGATGAAAGTTTCAACAATGGGTAGGTGTTTAACACCTTAGTTATTTTGTTTATTAAGTTTTTTAAAAATAAATTAATTAGTAATGAGTAGAGGAACTAACTTTCTGATAATGAGACTAGTGATCGGTAATGGGTGAGGGAATTAACTTCCCGATAATGAGACTAGTGCTTGATAATGAGCGAGGGAACTAGCTTCTCGGTAATAAGACTACTGCTCGGTAATGAGTGAAGGAATTAGCTTCCTGGAAATAATACTAGTGCTCGGTGATGAGCAAAGGAATTAGCTTTCCAGTAATGAGAGTAGTGCCTATAAAATGGACAAGGATACTTAATTGTCTTATCCTTTACTTTTAGGTCCTTCAAGGGTGCAATTGAATTTCCAATTTTCTCTAAGATTCTAGTTTGGTTCCTTCATCTCTTGTTTATGCATTTAAACCCTTCTTTAAGTTGTTCTTGCCGATCCTCTATCATTTTTCATTCATTTTTTTAAGAGAAAAAGACAAGTTTGGGGGGAACCCAAAATTAGGTTATGATAGTTGCCTCCTCTTTACAATGCTTTCGACAGAAAATCTCGTAAGAGACTTTAGATAGTAAGCTTGTAAAGAAGAAAAGATAAAAGGATGTAGATTTATCAAATCAAGAAGTGGTTAACCCTTCTCGAAATGATGAGTTGTTCATATATATCTTCGAGAATGAAACATCTAACAAAAATGTCAGAAGCGAGGACTTAATTTATTGTTGCAGATTTTTTTATATGAATATGATAAATTATTTGGGTCCGGTCAGCATGATCCTATTAAAACCCATTGAATAAGAATGATAGCAATGATATAGCCTTTAGGTTCGGTTAGAAACTAACTAAGTTAACTGAAAAAAAAACAATTCAATTTAAATTTTACTATCCTTACAGATCCAATTACCATTTTAGAAATGGTTTAATTGACAAGTTTTTGTTTTATAAGAATTAATGTCAAAATTCTCATGAAAGATAAATCTCTTTTTTAAGGGATTTATGTCAATTTTTTTTTTCTGAATTCTCTTTTTGACAAGTCTCATTTTTTAGGAGACCGATGTCAAAATCATTGTGAATGGTTAAATTGACAAGTCTCTATTTTTAAGGGACAAAATGTCAAAAAAAATTCGCATTAGCTAATTTGTAGAGTCTTTTATTTTTAGAGACTGACATCAAATTTTTCACAAATACAATTAGAAATTAAATCAAAATATAAATTAAAAATAAGCTAAAAATAATTACGATAAGTAGAGGCAATCAAAAAGATAAATTTAGATGAAGATATGTTGTAAAGGCAACCTTTCATAAAAAAAAAAGACATTTTTCTATTAAGTATAACTAACTTTTTACATAAATTTCAAGAATTAGTGTTAATTTTGAAGATTTATAGTTTTTTTAAATTACTATATAGCAACTCTAATTTTCTATATATTTTTCTATTTTATTTTAGAGAGCCTCATTTATGTCCGTGGTGTGGTGTGAAAGCATCGCGTAACATCAATAAAAGAAGAAACCCTAATTTGATATCAAAAACAACATGCCGTTCAGGTGTTAAGGATAGAAATGACGTGTAGCTAGCTATGTTCTTCTGCCTAAAACAGCTTCTTCGCTAGTGTGGGCGAGCCCCTTTTATCTTATTCAATCTCCTTATTTAGTACTCAATGATCATCCAATTTTGCTCGCTGACACTCACCCCCTGAATGCAGGTCAAAACCCTAAGATACCTGCATTCAGATTTCAGTTGGTTTTTTTATCATGTTTTTCTCCCGCTTCCAAACTTTGGAGTTGGTTCTTTGAACTTGGTAGGTCTAATGTAGAAGCTGATTCTCTTAAGGTAGCAAGGACTTAGAACACTTCAGCAACATTTAGCAATCACACTACAATAGCTTGTTCCCTAAGATACTCGAGATATCGGCAGTAAAAACATCAACGACAGTACCATGTTTGTTCCTAAGCTTCCCTCTCTTTTTTTCAAGTACTTTGTATTTGGTTCTCTTTAACATTATGTGTGTGTTTAGTTTGTGTTAGCAATAATGTGCATGAATATGAGTGTAAAGAAATAAAAAACATCAGTTTGAAGAAAGACCTAATCTAACAATGTGGAGTTGTTTAGTTATGGTAGATTTGGCTTTTGATTATAAACATGATGTTGATGTGTTGTGTTGTGTTGTCTTATTTTTGTACATTCATAAATAGAAGGAAGTCAAGTCTGGGTAAAAGACCTCAAGCATCAATAAAGTTAGTGTCTTTAAGGCATTCAAGCTTGAGGAAAGGACATTTTCTCTTTCACATTTATGTCTGTCAATTTGATAGAAGGGACACGGGAGCTTATAGGTGGTTGTTATGATGGCTCGGTTGGGTATGTCCACTACCATTTGAAAAGTAGGTATAATGAGGTGCTCTTTCTCCCTTTATGCCATCACGATTCTGGACTTTGTTAACTAGGAGCTTAAAAACTTAGTTCATAGCTAGGTTTATTTTGGCATATGTTCAGCTATAGGTTTTCATGAGACTAGGCATGATTATTGTAGTTTAAAAATCATGTTTTTTCTCTTGGTTTGGAGGGTATGAGATTTCGGTTTCTTCCATGCTAGACCGAGTGGTTTGACTTGGAAATCTAGGGCTCTTCTCGTTAGGTTTTTTATGTTGATCATCTTAGATATTACATGTGGTGTTTATTTCCTTTTTGTGAGACCACATTTGATTCTTGATATTCGTTGTTCCAGGACTTGGTTGTGTTTGTGTCAAGGGATTTTTGTGCCCTCAATTAATTTTTAATGTTATCAAAATTAAATAGTCATAAAATCAAAAGTTTCATAATTCTTAAGAAATCTTTTATTTTTAGATATTAACATCAAAATCTTCTTTAAAATTCAAAATTTAATGAAATCTTTTATTTTTTGGGACTAACATTAAAATCTTCTTTAAAATTAAAAGATTGGTGAAATATCTTATTTTAAAGATTAACATAAGAAATTATGTTAAAGTTCTTATTCTGATGAAATTTTTTATTTTTAGAGATTAATTTTTTTTTGGGAAGTCTCTTATTCTTAGAAATGTTTAATTTAAATAAATTACAAATAAAATCATAATATTATAATATAGAATAAATTTAAAGAAATACATAGAAAAAATAATTTTTCATTCTAAAAATATATGGTAAAGATACGGTAAAGGTAATATTTATCTTCTGTTAAACATATCTTAAACATATCTAACACAACATTTAAATTTCTAAAAACTAGTTTCTATTTTAAAATTTCTAATTTTAATTTTCTTTAATTACTGGTTTACGAATCCAATTATTTTATTTTCTCGCGCGTTAACTCTTGTCGTGCTTTCGTCATGGTGTGACATAGGGGACGTGTAAATGATTGGTATGGCCTCGAACATAAATGATCACTGCTGCAAATCAACTCTTTAGATTTTCTTCTGTGCCATTGAATTGACAATAACATGTGTAGAAGGACAGCAACACAGAAATTGTAAAGACTCATTTACTATAAGTAATACAGCTTTAGCTTTAGTATACAACTCATTTGAGCAGACAGAGCATTGAAAATTTTATCTTAAATTTATTGTCGAAGGACAATGATGGTTCTGCAATATGTGAAAATTGCATTGTTTCTAGACTTGCTTTAATGAGTTCCTATGCTTTATTCGATAAAATAAAATAAAATAAAAATGACAACATTGTGTTAAGCAATAATGATTTTTCGAACACCTTAAAAATTAATTTAATTTTTATAAAAAAAATAAAAGCAATTTATGTTTCATTGAACATTGTGAGTAGAAATAAAATGGGTTCAAATAATGTTTCCTCTATTTTTTTTTTCTCGGTCATGATTTTCTTTTCTTTTTAATTTTTCCCTTCAATTTTATATTAATTAAGTTTTGAAATTGATAATTTATTTTGATTTTCTTTTTATATTGTTATCATGATCTCAGAAAAACAAAGCAATATTAAGTTAGTGCTCAATTTTATTAAAAAAATTTGGATTTTATTGTTTATAAGAGATTGAAAATGAGGAGGTCATGACCGAAACAGAGAAAAAAAATGGTTGCCTTATAGTTTCTTGAAAATTATGGTGTGTACTCTAGTCCTCTTTCTCTCTTTTTTTTTGGCTTCGGTCATTTAAAAACTTTTTCTTTTAAATTGCATTATTCAATGTTGTATTGATCGTTATTTGAGGTTAATAATTTATTTTGATCTACTTTTTAAGTGGTTATTTCAATCTCAATAACATATTTTGATATTGGGTTGGTGCTCAATTTCGGGAAAACAAATCTGATTTTATTGTTTGAAAAAGATTAAAAATGAGGGAACAAAAATTGAAACAAAGAAAACACAAGATTCCATTCTTAAAAAAAAAAAAAAAAAAATGGTGTCAGTACATTATTGCTCGATTTTGTCTTAGGATATTTTCAAATATCCTTTATGGTCTTTTACTTCCGCAATTAAATAGTTTAGTTCAAAATTTAATTTAGTTCACATTTCAGTCTACGAGTTTGAGAGGGGAGAGGTCAACAAAAAAACAACAATGAGAGAAAAAGAGGTCAGTTGAATGGATTTTGATGAAAAAATCATGAAATGTGGTGTCAAGGTGTTTATTTTGACAAGATGAGTGTCATTATGGTGATTTTGATGAAAAAAATCAAGGTTAAAATAGATTTTTATTCCAATTTAAGTTTTTTTCTTAACCATTCTTTCAATTGTTACTTTAAATAGATTGTTGTAGTTTATCTTTAAATTTTAGATATATAAATTGTATTTTCATTATGGATTTATAAACATAAAATTAATTTTACATAGTGACCAAATTAATCTCTAAGATAAAAAAAAATATAAAACAAAAACAATAGTCAAAGTAAAATATTTACATCACTACCAGAAAAATAACGAATACAAACGGAAACACCAACATATTTTTTCAATCACTATTTTACAGTGATATTTACTAACCGAATTTTTCCATCGTTAACTTCATCGGTAAACACCGACAAAAATATGTCGTTGGTATATATTGAAGGCGCAATCGGAATAGAACGAATAAAAAAACGAAACAGTGTGATGACATGTAAGTTTTTATAGGCGGAATTACAATGAGATTCAAACAGGTAAACTGTATAGTGACATGACACTAATACCGATAGAATGGTTGACTAAGTATAGTAAACTGTATAGTCACCATAAGAATAATTTCATTAGTAAATCCATCGATAATATTTAATATATAACCTAATGCTCGACCCTCCTCTTCCCCTCCTTCATTTCTACTTCTTCCTTGTAAAACTTCTCTACAACAAAACAGCTCCCCCTCCAATCTCAACACAACTCAACCTCTCACAACTTTTTCAGTCACAACAACACTCTGTTTGTCAGCGTCCGTGTTCTGATTGAAATTTTATTAAGGATTCTTCACCTTAAGTAAGCAAATCTACCTTTTTTTAAATTTGTACACAATTTTAAATGTTAATTTTTTTTGCATATTTTTATAGTATATTTATTTTGTTTGGGTGTTTACTTGTTTTATTGTTTTTTATCAAACAAACTTTTTGTATGGATTTATGATTTGTACATGTTATAGTTTGTTTTAGATTTTATAAAATTGTATTTGTTTGTAAAATGTTGAAACTTATGTCGAATTACCGACTTAGATGTTTTGTGATGAAATAAATAATGACTTGTTTAATAAATCCAGTTTATATTTTATCAATTTCATTTCTGAGATGTAATTTTTGTAAATGTGTACAAATTTGTATCTACATAGATAATTGATAATTAATTAAGAGAAGTATTAAAATGGGTTGAATAATCTTGATCTAAACCAATATTTTTGCTAATTTATTTAGTTAACGTAGTTAATTAATACATGTTGTCATCATTATTTGATATAGATTCAATAAAAGTGTTGGATGATCATTCATCGATATATCGAGATTCACCCTAAGAATTGTTGAGGATGGATTATTGTAATGAGGTTCAGGGTTTTATTAATTACGCAATATTTAATCCTAGAAATATTAGTGGAGTTGGTATTAGGTGTCTATGCAAGAGGTGTAAAAATAAAAAGTATCTCAATCTAGATGTTGTAACGATGCATCTTATATAAAAAGAGTTCATGGAGGAAGACATGTGTTGGTATGCACATGGAGAACCATTTGTTCCTCACGAGACCATGATAGAAAGGATGGTTGGGTCAACTTCTAGTGTCAGCAACGTGCATGAAGTTGTAGATGACAATAGTAATCCTTATAGGACTATTGTTATGGATTTGATAAGAATGAATCAGGGTTATGTTGGTCAACATCCAATTATAGATGAAGAATCTAATACAGACGCGGCTAGGTTTTTTGATCTTTTAAAATATTATGATGAACCATTATGGGATGGTTGCACAAATCACAGTAAATTATTGGTCATTGCACAGGTGTTAACCATCAAGTCGAATCACGAGTTAAGTGAGGCTGGTTATGACAGAATTGTCGAATGAGTGAGAAACATTTTACCTCAAAAGAACAGGCTGAAAGAGAACTTTTATGCTGCTAAATCCATGATAAAACCCCTTAGTCTAGGATTCTAGAAAATTGACATGTGTTCAAACTTCTGCATGATGTACTACCTTGAAAATACTGAGCTCACTGAGTGCAAAACATGGGGCATTCCCATTATAAACCTAGAACTGGCAGGGGAAGGACTTTTATCGCATATAAAAAACTTAGATACTTCTCAATCACACCTAGACTGCAGAGGTTATTCATGTCACCAAAGATTGCTGAGCATATGACATGACACTAATCATATGATACGGTGGATGGAGTGATGGTGCATCTTTCTAACAGTGAAACATGTAAACACTTTAACAGTGAGCATCCTCACTTTTCAGCTAAATCAAGGAACATGCGTCTTGGGTTATATACAAACAGATTCAATCCATTCAAGATATTTTCTAGTCCTTATTTTTGTTGGCCGGTTATACTCACGGTTTATAACTTGCCACTGGGGATGTGTATGAGGCCGGAGTTCATGTTTTTATCTACGATCATACCCAGTCCTAATAGTCCGGGGTGAAATATAGATGTTTGTCTTTGACCGTTGATTGATGAGTAGACACATTTGTGGTCATCGACTTTCACTTATGTTGTATCAACGAAATATAATTTTCTTATGAAGGCAGCTTTGATGTGGGCTATCAATGATTTTTCAGCTTATGGAATGGTTTCTGGTTGGAGCACACATGAAAAAATAACATGTTCATACTGCATGAAAAATAATAAGGCATTCACGCTAATAAACAATGATTAAACCTTTTTTTTTACTGTCACCGACAGTTCTTGCCAACGGATCATAGAAAGAACATAAAAGACTTTTTTGCTGGCAGAGTTGAAAAGGATGTTGCACCGCCGCATCTTTCGGGTGAAAAATTTTATGATGTGGTGTCAGAGTATGGTGACATTGTGTTTGATTTTCAATTTGGTAAGAAGAAGTTTACTGGTTTTGGTTTTACCCATAATTGGGTAAAGCGAAGTATTTTCTAGAAGCTTTCTTATTGGAAAACCAATCTCCTCTGCCATAATATTGAAGTCATGCACATAGAAAGAGACATGTTCGAGAATATTTTCAATACGATCATGGACGTGAAAGGGAATACAAATGACAACATTAAGGCTAGAATGGTTATAGCTTTGTTTTGTCATTGTAAAAATATGGAGTTGGTTTATGTTGGGTTGTCGGTCTCAAAGCCTAAAACAAGTTTTGCCTTAGACAAGAATGCACAGCTACTTATCTACCAATGGCTTAAGAGCCTGTATTTTCCTGATGGATATGCCTCGAACATATCAAGGTTGGTTCATTTGGAGGATTAAAGATTGTATGGAATGAAGAGCCATGCCTACCATGTATTTATGCAAACACTCATTCCTTTAGCTGATGGGGATTTATTATCAAAAGAGATATGAGATGCACTTATGAAGATCGGTCATTTCTTTAGAGATATATGCTCCAATAAGTTATAGAAACATCACATTAAAAGGCTTGAAACGAATATCGTCTAGACAATATGTGAACTTGAGATGATATTCCCTCCATCGTTTTTTGACTCAATGGAGCATCTACCTATACATTTACAGTTTAAGGTAAAAGTTGGAGGGCCAGTCTAGTATATAGATGGATGTATCTATTCAAGAGGTTAAAGACTACACATGCAAAGTAATTAAAAATATAATTGAAAACATTCGTTTAATTCCATGCAGGTACTTGTTCAACCTTAAGAAAAAATTTAAAAACAAGGCACATGTTAAGGCTTCGATATGTGAGGCCTAAATTGTTGAAGTGATCTCAATATTTATCTTGTATTATTTTGAGCCTCAAATAAGAACAAGAATCGATCGCGTTCCAAGACATGATGTTAGTGGTGAAGTGCCTTCAAATGAGAACTTGTCAATATTCTTTAATCTTAGATGACCCACACCAAAAAATATTGTCAAGGAAAGATATTTGTCTGAATAGAATTCAAACAAGCACATAATTATGTGTTATTTAACTATGATGAACTGAGACCTTTTATTCAGTAAGTGTACTGCTTAAACTTTGTTATCCATGAACTATTTCTCTCTTGTAATATCACAAACTCATACATTGTTGAATACCTCGTAGACAACATCGTCAATATTTACTATCTAAAAACTCACAACTGACCGAATCCCAAATCTTTCAATTACAAAATGAACAATTTTCCATGTGGTTTAAAACACATGTAAGTACTTTTAATTATCATTATCTATTGAAATACTTGATTTTGTTACACATCGTCAATATTCATTATTCATTGTTGTACTTTATGTATCAGGTTTATAAATTGGAAAGGAATGCTAGTGTTACATTGTTTATACTAAGTCTAGGTCCTGAAAGAAAGGTGAAGTGCTACAATGAGTATTTTGCCAATGGATACGTGTTTCATACTGAAGAATATGAACTTTCTACATATAACAATGGGGTTTGTGTTAAAGGATCGACTTCTAATGAATTTAAAATTGACTATTATGAGAAATTAAAAGAGATAATTGAATTGCATTATCATAGTGAGCAGAATATAGTATTTTTATTTAAATGTTATTAGTATGATACCACTGATAGAGGAATCAAAGTAGATCCCTATCATAGTTTGGTCGGAATTAATTCAAAAGCTAGACTCTGCAATGTTCATGATGTCTTTGTTTTTACCAAGCAATGTCAACAAGTTTATTACACATACACCTCTTCCTTTAGAAAGGATCGTTCAAGAGTTGATTGGTTATCCATATTAAAAACCAAACCCAAGGGTCGTGTTGAGGTTGTTAAGGATGAGAATGATGAATCAAATATGGGAGATGATTTCTTTCAAGTTAGTGGGTTGGTTGATCCATAACGAGCTGCTTCATCGATTGACTTAGAAGAAAATTCAAATTTTTGCATCGCCGATAATATTTTTGTTGATGTTGACACTAAGGAGTTGAGTGTTGTTCTAAGCTTTAACAGACAAGCACAAGTCAATAAAGATGATGATAACAATGAAATCAATGTAGAAGATTACGATGGAGCTGACGATGAGTCAATTGAAGAAGAAAAGGACAATTATGACGTCTAACTACCAAAACACGATAGTGTAAAAGCCATAAACTAAAATGTAATTTTTATTGATGAAATTCTCTACAAAGAAGTATTTATTTTATTATTTTTATATGAACTTGTGTTATTGTTTTGTACGTGTAGCTATCAAGTTAAGTATTTGCAGGATGGATAGATAAGGAATATAAATATAATTTGGCGTCAGACACTGTTTCACACTGATGGAAATACCGACAGTTTGTTCATTACACACAGGTATACCGATGGTTTTTTCTGTCAGTATATTTCAGAGGTGAAGGGAATTGTTCCCTTCTCCTTGGCACTATTCATGGACCAAATTACATACTGGTATATCGACAGTTTGTTTTTATCGGTATATTCCAGAGGTAAAAGGAACTGTTCCCCTTCTCCCTGACACTCTTCATGGAACAAATTACCTACAGGTATACGTTAGTTTGTTTCCATCGGTATATTTCAGAGGTGAAGAGAATTGTTCCCTTCACATGGCAGTGATGGTAATTAAAGTTTTCATATTGCCAACAGAATCTCCAACGGACTGTGAATTACAACGTGTTGGCACTTAATGCTTTTACTGATTAAGTTGCAGGTTTTCTAGTGGAATCACTAACAAACTGTGAACTCCAACGTGCTGGTAATTAATGAATTTCTGACTGTTAACTATTTACTATTTTACCGATGGAATCACGGACAAAATGAAAAAATCCGAAGGGGTTTTTGAAAATTTTAGTACCAAACAAAAATTTCAAAAGGATTTTACAGAAAAAATCACCGATGAACTATTAAAAAATAATAATATTTCATATTCCATCAATAAGTCTCACCCGTAAAACATAGTATAAAAACACAATGAGCGTATCAAGACTTTATTTTTTCTCTCGGCTAAATCTAAGTTTGTCCTCAAATTCTCTACTATTACATTTTGTCTCTCAAACATCAAGGTTAGAAATCAAGATTTCTTTCTCTCAACACAACCAACAGGTATATATGGGTAAATTTTTTGAAGTATTTTGATCTTATTTTTCTTCTTTTCTAAGGTTTTTTAACAATGTATTTTTTTTGTATCACACCTTGTTCAACTCTGAAATTAAGCATGCTATTAAGGTAAGAATTTTTCATTTCTTAGGCCTATATTTGTTTTTGTATTATTTTTTATTTTTTGTCTATGTTTTTGTTTAATTATTTGTTCTTTATAATTTTATGAAGTAGTAGTTGTGTTGAATTTTAATTGTATTTTTCAAATTTGTTATTCAATTTCAATTGAATATATATGATTTAATTTAATTAAAAAAAACTCTTGTCAATTTAGGATTAAAAATATTATCACGTAAAAAATGAGAATTTTCAATGAAATTGAATTATTCAAAATTATTGGTAAAAATAAAATAAAATATACTAATTTGTGGCATATATGTTTTTTTAAAAATTTTAAAATTTGTGCTGCCGAATTTTTATAAAAAAATCAAAATTGTTTATTTTTTCTGTAAATTTGTGTAAATGCATAGGAAAAAATCAATTGCACATCATGAGCACAGGATCGGTGCTAGTTCTTCTGGCAGTAATGATGACAACAACGTGTCATGAGGTGTCGACGAAGAAGAGGCACCTGAAGCACATGCGTCGACTCACAACGCTGCCTTTTCGAGTGCGATGCTGCAACATAGAGGCAGGGTCCCTTCACATTTAATGAAATATTTCATTAAAGGATAACCTTTCAATGCAAGTTTGTTTTGCTTTGAGTTGTTTTAAGTTTAACAATTTATGAACAAATAATATTTCATTAAATTTATTAATTTTCAGGTTCACAAACATTGATGCTGCCCGAATAATAACATCGACATTTGAATCGTTGATGGAAATTCTATTGTTTCAGTGAAGTCAAGTTTCCAAACATCCTAAATGAAAATCGCAGGTCGATACATGATTTACAAGATTTAAGGTTAGTATTAACTTATAATTTTTACTATTTATTATGTTAGTTCATTTACTTTATTGAAATTTTTTTATAAATTTTTACTGCAAGGCTAAATTTGAGTGGGATAGAGCAAATGATAATGTTATGAAGAGGTTTTAGGAGAATCACGTCACAACTAGGTAACATCAAATTTTGGATAATTTTTTTAATTCCAAATATTAATTTTTTTTTTGTCATCTACTCATATATTATACATTTGTGCCATACATATTGCATGATTTTTGGTAGGAGGCGCAAATGAAATCTAAAAAATATGCTAGAGAAATTTCTCTACCAGGCTGGAATGACGTGACAATTTGGAAGGATTTCAGGCCGCCATATATCCAAGAAAATATATGGGCAGAATATATTAGCATTTCACACGACGGTCACATTCCAATGCAGGAACCGGAGTCGGCAAATTCACGATTTAGTTACCATGCACACCGACAGCTCTGTTCCATTCATTTCGCATGCGAAGCGGATGGTAAGATTTATTTTAATCACATCTAGTTTTATTTAATTTGTTGTTTATTCATAAATATATTTAATTAACAATATTTTTAGTTTACAGGCTACGACTCTTGGACATGAGTCAAGCTCAATGGAACTTTTTATGGAAACGTATGTGCGGAGTGAGGACCGCAAAACAAAAGTGCAGCAATTCGTCAACAACTGAGCTCAACACTTTGTGGTACATTGGTTTTCAACTATTTTCTTTCTTAAGTTATTATTTTCTTGAATTTGATGATTTCATTTTTTATTTCAGGAGACATATAATAGCCGATTGAAGGAGATATATGGGGACGATCCTTCGACTAACGCAGATTTCAATCTGAATTTATGGTTGGAGGCAGGATTGTCCAGTGGACCCGATAGAAATCGAGTATACAGACTCTCCAACACTACAACCGAGAACTTGCAGACGGTCCGTGGTGTTTCAACTATTGGGAGCTCGCAATCGGTCCCGAGCACTCAGTCCTTGGAATTCACGACCTTGTATGATCAAGGAGTGCAAGAACGTATGGCCCATCTCAATGAAAAATATGAATGACTCTCTGTAGATTATGAAGAACTCCACCGAATGGTCATAGATATTAGATTACAGATGAGTCGTACATGTGCACCCCCTTATTAGCCCTACGATCCCTGGGACGACTAGCCTTCTCCTCCTCCTCCAACGCCACCTTTGTTCCAGTTTCATTGTATTTGAACGTATAAATTTGTAATAAATATTTGGCTTTTATAATAAGATAATTGATTTCTACATACTTGAAGTTCTTACAAATTTAAATTTTTTTAATTATTTTCTATTTATGTTCAATAGATTTTTTTAAAATATATATATTTTTAAATAATTAGGGATAGAGTCATCGACAGAATAATTCTATCAGTATATTCTAAAGAGTTTGAAAAGAATTACTAAAATGCCACAACAACTGTTACATCATCGATGGAATAATTTTGTTGGTATGTTCCAGAGAGTTGAAAAAGAATGACTGAAATGCCACAACAACTGTTACATTACCGATGAAATAATTTTGTCGGTATATTCAAGAGAGTTGAAAAAAATAACTGAAAACCCATTGCAACTGTTACATCATTGACAAAATAATTTCGTCGGTATATTCCAGAGAGTTGGAAAAGAATTACTGCAAATGTCACTGCAAATCACCAAATGAATTATTCCATCGGTATCTTTCAACGGGTAAATGTTTTTTTGGTGCACATTGTCCCTTTTTAAAACCATTGGTAATTTTTTTTATTAACAAAAGATTTACCGACAACCTAGAAATTATTGAGATGTTTTTTCCAACGGCTTGAATCCGTCGGTAAAATAATCACCGATGGCATATTAGAGTAAACACCGACAAAATTCTTCGTTGAGAAAACTATTAAATGTGATACTGCATATGCATTTATTTTTTACTTATTACAAGAATGTTGAACTTTTTATTTTAATGTTTAGTTAGCATTACAACTCTATTTTTACTTATTAATTCATATATTTTTCAATTTATTTTATTAAAGATAAACATTATCTTTTTATTTTTCAATTAAAAATAAATCATGATACTACAAAAAAACACATTCATAACATCGATACCTTCTTCTCTTGCTTTAACTTGGAATTCTACCTACATGTAGCATGGGTGCACTAGATAGTAAGATTTTAAATGAATTATTTCAAAATTTACAAGAAAATAAATATAATTTGCTTACTTATTAGCCAATCATTGTTAATAATCATTTTTTACGCATTAAGATCTTGACGAACTATTCCTTAGCACACGGCACCCACACGACAAAGTATAGTAAGCAACTCTTCCAAGGCTGTTGTAATAACTATATCATTGTATGTTATGTTACTGGTAGGATTAAATTTTTTTAATATAAAAAATATATTTAGGAATTGTTAATTTTTTTAGTAGAAAAAGAAAATTTAAATTGTATTGAAATTAATTTGATGTAACCTGATTACTTTAGTGGATTCAAAGGCAACTCAGGCAACCAATAAATATATAGCTTGACTAAAAAAAAATTTAAGACGATATCATTTTTTTTAAATAAAAATATTAAAATAATAACATATTGGATTGATCTAAATTTAACCTATTAAATCTGCAACCCTAATCATGATACCATGATAATCCCATATAAAGCAAATAAAAAAGTTTTGAAGCCTAATTTTCAATCAATCCAATGTTAAAAGATAAAATCCAAGAAAAAAGTCAATTAAAAATAACTTGGGTTAACCCAAGTTAATCAACCAAACTTGTGACCAAAATCATGAGATTGAATTAACATTATAGAAAGTAAATCAAAACAAATTATAAAACTCAATTTCCAGTTAACCAATGTTTAAAGATGAAAACGAAAAAAATACTATTAAAAAATGAACACAAAAAACACCTTGATTCATATTGGGTAACTCGTCAAACCTATAACATAGGTCATGAGATTATGATAACCTCATAAATTGATTTTAATAATCCAAGTCAACCTAGGTTAACTTATGAGGCTTGGATAGTCTTATAAAAAGTGAATCGCAACAAGTCATAAAGGTCAACCCCGAACAAATCAAGTATTGAATGATAAAATTAAGATTGAAAAGAAAATAGGTTAATTCGTTAAACTCACGACCTGAATTATAAGACTGAAAAAACCCTATAAAGAATATATTGAAATGAATCCTGAAATCTAATCCCTAACGAACTAAATATTTAAGGATAAAATTAAATTATGAAAAAAAATATTAATTAAAAAAACACAAAAGAATAATTAAAATAAATAAATAATGTTTTTTTAGATGTTGCAAGATAAAAGAGTTTTGTTAATTAATTAATATTGGTGATAGAAAGAAATTTTGAATGATACAAGCAAAAGAAACTGTTTGGAATTGGATTTCAAATAATATTTCATTAAATTTTAAAATTATTTTATTTAAAATTAAATTATTTTATATTTTAAAATTATTTTAAAATTTTAATATTAAAAATAATTTTTTAAAAATAAAAATATATATTTTTTAATATATTTCTAAATACAAAATACTTTAAAAATATTTCTACTAATTTTCTCAGAACACCATTACCGAAATGAGACTTTTCTAAATTCAACATAAGCTTAACTAATAATTTATTCACCTTTCTAGAAATTATTTGCTGACACAAGGCACCTTTTAGCCAACTTTTCCTTGACACATGGCAGCTGTACTTTCCATCACTGAACCATTTTCAGAGGGGTGGTTGGCATATCCTGTGAAATGGATGGTCACAGCTTCCGGGTTTCCCTGTTTCCACACAAATTACCATGCGCAGTCAAAAACGTTTTTATTACAGAGTCAATTAAGGACCCTCGGCTATATTAACACCAATATGCAGGTCAATAATAATTTTATTTCTAATATAAAAAAATATTTTAATCGTTTTAAATCTGATGATAATTTCATATTCAATACTATTAAATTTGGCGGCAAAGTGAAACACAAAAAAACCTTGAATGATGCTAAAAAATGAACTCAATAGCATTGGACCTAACGTTAATAGGTTCTAGTGGCAGTGACGCCCAACATTATTGGGTGTTGTTGGCAGCAAAACCCAAAAACTTAGGGTTTTGTAGCCGAGCCAGATTCAATATCCAAAAAAAAAATTGAAAATATCTTAAAATATATTTTTTAAAAAATATATTGAGATAATATTTTTTTTTATGTTGTAAAATTTATTTTTTATATCATCACATCAAAATAATACAAAAACATCAAAAAATATTTATTTTAAGTAAAGAAAAAAATAAAAAAAATTTCAATTTTTTTAAAAGCATTTTTAAAAAGCAAAAACAAACATGTTTTACTAAGGAAATTCAACTCAACCTCAAATGAAAAAACAATTATCATCATCCAACTTTTGTAAAATATAAAAAAAAGTCTAATCAATTTATTTTGTCTTTATAGTATAGAAAAAAATTAAAAAAGACAAAAGACAAAAAAAAATTAAAGAGGAAAAAAATAAAATTGGAAAAATCACACAAGCAAAAAAATTAAAGGGAAAAAATTAGTTGCAGATGTATTAGGCGCTGCTCTGCTATGCGCTATTCATGGTGCTATTGTTGAAAATATTTTATTTGAAGATGGTGTTGATGCAAATACATTTGACAAAAAAATTGTTATTGACCCGCTATAGAGCGCGGGCCAATATGGTATTTATTATATTATTACGTAATGATTATTTTTTAAAATATTGTTTTTAAAAAAATTTATTGAGATAATTTTTTTATTTTTTTAAATTTATTTTTTATATTATCACATCAAAATAATACAAAAATATCAAAAAATATTAATTTGAATTAAAGAAAAAAATAAAAAACATTTAAAATTTTTAAGCATTTTTGAAATGCAAAAACAAACATGCTTTAATAAGAAAATTCAACCCAACCTCAAAAAAACATTATCACCCAACTTTTGTAAAATATAAAAAAAAGTCCCATCAATTTATTTTCTCTTTACCATATAAAAAAATAAGAGAAAAGAAAAAAAATTAAAGAGAAAAAATTAAAATTAAAAATATTTGGCGGCCTAGCCGGACCCAATAGCGGTAGGTTTAGCAGCCAAGCCAGACCCAGCAGTACTTTTTGACTAATAAACATAAAAGACAACGTTTCCCATGTGTTACAGTGTCGTCTACAAACAAATACTATTTGTCTACAGTGCAATGAGTCTATGTTCACAATACTATTTTTTAAAATATTTTTTTAAAAAAATATTGAGATAATATTTTTTTATTTTTAAAAATTTATATTTTATATTATCACATCAAAATAATGTAAAAACATAAAAAATATTAATTTGAAGTAAAGAAAAAAATAAAATAAAATTTAAATTTTTTTAAAAGCATTTTTGAAACGTAAAAAAAACATGATTTAATAAGAAAATTCAACCTAACCTAAAATGAAAAACATTTATCATCACCCAACTTTTGTAAAATATAAAAAAAGTCACATATATTTATTTCCTCTTTACAGTATAAAAAAGAATTCAATAAGAGAAAAGAAATTTTTTTTGAGGAAAAACAATAAAATTGGAAATATCTTAAAAGGAAAAAAAGTAAAGGGAAAGAAATTAGTTGTCGGTGTATTAGGCGCTGATATGCTCTGCGTTATTCATGGTGCTACTGTAGAAAATACTTTATTTGAAGATGGTGATGGTGCAAATATATTCCGTGTTTTTAACCTAACTCAAACATTTTTAAATTTAAAAAAAAAACTGTTATTGACTAGGGGTGTTCAAAAAACCAGAGAAAACCAAAAAGACTGAAGAAAAATTAATCGAGAAAACTGAAAAAACCGAACTGAGATGAAAAACCGCTTAAACTGATTTTTAAAATCATAAATTTGAACAAGTCCGGTTCGGTTTCGGTTTTAGTTATAAAACCGACAAACCGAACCGGATCAACCCAAAAATCATAAAAACCCGCTGTCAGCCAAAAAGTATAAATAGTTAATTAACCTAACCCTACCTAACATAACCCCCCTCTCCCCTGCCCTCACAAAAAGTTGTCGTCTGTGCAAAGAGTGCAAACCACCTCTCCACCTCAAAAGTCGTTCTTCCTTTTCCCTTTCAATTTTTCAACTGCTCTGCATAGAGAGTGCGATCTTCTATTCTGGCTTCTCTTCTCTCTTCACTTATGTGCAAGCCGTCGCGATCGGCGATCCTCCTCCATTCTTGCAAGCTGCAACAAAAGGAGAGGTCTCTTTCATTAAAGAAAAGACGACAAGGTAAATTTTATTTCCGTGACTCCTTTAATCAGATATCTTCACTAATCCAGATCTACGGTAGTATCGAGTAGATTACACAATAAACTGCACAGGGAATGACAACAAAGCTTACTAACAAACAATCTTTTGATCGTGAACCGATCGTACTAGGGATCTAATTACATTAGTTGTAAACTAAGATACTGAATGCTCATCGTATAAAGTATGTGTCCAAATCTACAGGAGGCAGGATAGAGTTCAATTGTGCTTTTTATATTTTTCTTATTTGCTCATGAATAATGTTTCTATCACAATCGTATCACTGTATGTTCTCCAAGGTTACGAAACAATTTTGATATAAATGTATTATATAAATGTATCAGGTGTTAGCTTTATAATAAGTTCAAGTTTGCTGTTGATTTTGTTAGCTTTATAATTTGTTGAATTTTTAAATATTGATTGCTCTGTTCAGTTAAAATTATTTTGTGTTTTTGTAGAACCTTTTCCATGGAAATATTTGGTTTTAATGTATGATTTGCTATAAACCATTACAATGTAATTAAATTATATAAACCTAACATGATGGTCAACTTCTACTTAATTCACCAGAAGGCTTTTTTCTTGTTTTTGCATTAACTGGCAGAATAGTGAGCAATTGGGCAGAAGCAGAATAGTGGGCTTTTTTCTTGCTTTTGCAATTGGAAATAATTGCTGGTCCTTAAATCCTCTTTACACTTCTTGCTAGACTCTATTGTCAACTTGTCATGTTAAAGTAGATATTTATGCTTTCCCATTTGAACATGTTACCTTTAACTTTAAGATTCATGTTGTTGTTGTTTTTTTTAATTTCAGATAGATAATCGAGAAGATCCTACACCAAATGAATCAAATCCTTCAAGTTCGGAACCCAATTCTTTACCCATTTTAGTTTCAGTTCCAGTTACTACCTCTAGTACAAATAGCAACACTGAAAGTGAAGGTAATCCACCTTCTTTTACAAATTTAAATGTAGTTATGTTATAATATCATTTATTTTTATATGTTTAATCCAAGTAGAATTTGGTGAAAGTTTAAAAATCTCAACTGATTGTTTGTAAGTTATATTGATGATGTTGGTGCAATCCTGAAATATAATTGTTTTGGGTAATTAATTTACTTTACCTTATTAATTCCCCTTAAAATCTTGTATTGTTAATTCTTTTAATAGTCGAACTCTAATATGTTGCTAATTTGCTACTATTTCTTTATAGCATTATCCTTGTTGGATCTTTTGGCTTTTGCTATTGCTGGATTTGTTTCTTCAAATTATGCTGGATGTTTATGATAATTTATTACTGGTTGCTAATGTATCTGTTTGCTAATGTAAACTTTTTTAGTGTGAACACCTCTTTTAATTTGATCATGCATCTTGCATATTGCATTGATTTGAATTTTCATAGCCTATTTCTTTGCATATTAAAGATAGCAAGATGTGAAGCATTTCAAATTTATTGTCACTATAATGATATATATTTAAGGTTAATAAGGAAAGTTAAATTAAAAAAAATATCAATCTTCTAATTTGATTAAAAAACTTATAACAAACTAAACCAAATTAAATTTTTTTTAAAGAGTTTTGATTAAAAAGCCTATAAACTTAGCTCAACAAGAAAATTTTAAAACCTAATTTAATGTAAGCCCATTTTTAAAAATTCAAAAAAGCCCATTAATGGTATGATTAGATTTTCCGGTTTTATAGCAAAAAAATGAATTTAACCAAACTGAATTGGTTCGGTTTGAACCGAAATTCGGTTTGGTTTGGTTTGAATTTTCAAAAATTTGAGTTACTCGATTCGGTTGGTTTTTTTTTGTTCAAACCAAACCAAACCATGGACAGGCCTATTATTGACCTGCTGCGGAGTGCGGGACAATATGCTAGTTAGTTATTATATTATTACGTAATGGTTATTTGTTAAATTTTAAAAAAAAAAAACATATATTGAGATAATATTTTTTATATTTTTTAACATTGATGTTTTATATCATCACATCAAAATAATACACAAACATAAAAAAAATATTAATTTGAATTAAATAAAAAAATAAAAAAATTCAAATGTTTTTTAAAACATTTTTGAAATGCAAAAACAAACATGCTTTAATAAAGAAATTCAACCCAATCTCAAATGAAAAAAAATTATCATCACCCAACTTTTATACAACATAAAAAATGTCCCATCAATTTATTTTCTCTTTAACGTATGAAAAAAGAGAGAGTTGTAGATCGCTCTCCTCGCTTTGTTTGTTATTAGAAATCTTTCTTACTTGGATAGCCAGATCTTGATAATTAGAATGTGCAAAGTTAAGAGCAGGGCCCAACTCTATTGGGTGCTGCTGGCAGTAGGGTCCAACGCTAAGAGAAAAAAAATTGAAGCAACCCAACATCAAATGAAAAAAAAACTATCATCTCCCAACTTTTGTACAACATAAAAAAAAGTCCCATCAATTTATTTTCTCTTCACCGCATAAAAAAAATTCAATAAGAGAAAAGAAAAAAAATCTACAAAGGCAAAAAAACTAAAATTGGACATATATAGGTCTAGCTCAAAGCCGGACCTAATAGCCTTGGGTCTGGCTGTGAGTCAAACCCAATAGCATTGGGTTTGGCTGTCAAGCGAGACCCAACAACCTTTGGCACAGAACACACAAAAAACAACGCCTCCAGCAGCACTTTTTGATAAAAAAACAGCAAAGACAACGCTCCTATGACGCTACAGTGTCGTACACAATGCAAACACTCTATGTCTATAGTGTGGTCCATAGTGCAATGAGTATATGTCCGCAGTAAATGTATAATATTTTTCCCTAGCATTTTAAAATATAGTATAATTAAGTTGCCAATTCTAAACTAATTCATAGTTATTTCATATGAATGTAAAAATAATAATTTGAACTCATATAATTAACTCAAATATAATACATAAAAAGACAATAATGAAAAATAAATTATAATTTATAAAAAAAACTTTTTAGAATAAAATAAATAGCTAAGGTTTAGTTTGTTTCAGGATTTAGAGATAAAAATTTTAACTTCAAAGAACAAAAAGAAATGGATAATTAGAAAGGACAGGGGAAATTAATTATTTAAGCTATGATTTTTATTTTTTAATGCGAATTTAATTGGATAACATGGTATATTTTTAAATAAAAGGTTCACTAAAAGGATATGATTTAATTTTTTAGTTAAGAAAATATTTTTTTAATTTTTAACACCGATTTTTAAAGGAAAAAAAGGTGATTTTCAAAAAACAAAGCCGAATTTAATATTCATTTAGTAGTAATTTCATAAACAAAGCTACTAAAATAACCTATACAATTTAAGTTTATAATACTTTCAGAATGGTCATTTTCATACCTAAACTTTGAAAACCTTAAATATTTAGTAACAATACAATATATTTCTAACGATTTTTTCTTAATTGAAGCCTACTTATTTTTTATAAAAAAAAAATGTAATTTTATAGATAATAATGAGAGTACATACTTATTACAATTTTCATAAGACTCATATAAAGATAACAAATTAACTATAACTAAAAATTATCAGTGTTTTACTGTAGTGGGAATTACTATGGACTATGAGTGCTTTCACTATGGATTGCACTGTTTTGCTTTATAGACTATGAATGATTTCACTATGAATTGCACTGTTTGGTGGGGTATGGTGAGGTTGCATACTCGCACCCCTGGGTCAACTCTAGTTTGGGTGAGGCTGCAGCTCCCGGGCTGCAGACACCTAGTGCGAGGGCTGACAAGCCCTTGGCGCCCGCACGCCACGTGGGGCTGCAGGCCCCAGGCTGCAGACACATGGCGCTGAGGCTGCCCTGGACGCTAGCCTTAGCCTTGGGTCCTGCATCAGGCCTAACGTTGTTGGGTCCATCGTCAGGACCCACTCCTCATGGGTCCTGCGTCAGGACCCATTTCGCTTGGGTCCTGCATAAGGACCCAATGATCTTGGGTCCTGAGTCAGGACCCATTTCGCTTAGGTCCTACTTAGGACCCAAATCTCTTGGGTTCTTTGTCAGGATCCAATTCTCTTTGGTCTTATTATTTGTGTTATAAATAATTATTTGTGTTATAAATCTTTTAAGAAAAACCATAATTTTTTTTTAAGATTAAAAAACATAAAAATCTTGGCAGTTAAGTTAAATATTATGATTAATATTATAAATATTATTGTTGGGTTTGGCGTTGCAGCCATACTCAACGCTCTTGGGTCCGATGCTGTATCCAGACCCAATGCTTTTGGGTTTTAAATTTTTATAATATTTTAAAAGGTGAGCCCGCGGCGTAGCGCGAGCCACCTAACTAGTATGAAGACTAAATCTAATCTAGCGAAAACATACTAAATAATTAAAATAATAACTATGGAAACTTTAAGTATCATCTAATCATGTATAATATGGAGACTTTTCGATGAGTTCTCTGAACTTCTCCTTTTAAGTTCATAATCAGATATTTTTTTATATGTCTCAATCTTAGAAATCTCTGATTCCTATCCTCCTTTCTTGATTATGAGATACATGGATCCTCAATATATAGCTGAGTGAGGAGGTTGAAGATTCCTATCCTCCTTTATGTAATTCTTTTCTAATCATGAAATGATTCGATAATAAAACTTGGATATTATATTTAGGACGTATCATATTCAAAATTAAATTTTTAGGTTGATCATTTGAAGACTTGATAAATAGAGTGAGAGTTATACCATTACTAGAAATTTGCTTAATACCAACGGAATTATCGACGACCTAATTCTGTCGGTAATTTAAGGTCACATTTACTGACGGACTTTTTTACATCCGTCATTCCGTCGGTATTTACCGACAGAATGACAGACAAAATATTCAGAATAAAAAAAAAGGTTATTCATTGACGTGGAGGTTTTTGCGGGTGATTTTACCGACGGAATCACTGATGGATTCAAAACGACAGCTCCGTATGGTGACGTGTCCGATTCACCGTTTAACATGCCGACGGAATCACCGAGGGATTCAAACAGAAATTTCCATACAGTCGTGCCCTGTTTACCATCAGAATAGCCGACGGAATCACAGACGGAATAATTCTGTCGGTGAATCCGTCGGCAAAAGTTAATATATGCCCTTTCTGCCGACTCTCTCCTCCCGTATTTCTCCTTTTCTTCCCAATCCCAACTCTCCCCTATTGCAAACAACCACCCCCCTAAAAAAAATCTCCCTCTTCTCAGCACAACAAGTCATATTTCTTGAAGTTTTGTGGTCACAACATCCGTGTTCTGATTTACCGATGGATTTTATCAGTTTTTGTAAGTTATTATATCTTTTTAAATTTTAACATTTAAATGACAATTTTATTGTTTTGTTAGTATATGTATTTTGTTAGTATATGTACATGTTTTATTGTTATTTCTCAAACAAACTTGTAGTATATGAATGTATAATTTTATACTTGTTATAGTTTGTTTTAGATTTTGTAAAATTGTATTTGTTTGTAAATTGTTGAAACTTTATTGAATTACCGAATTACATGTGTTGTTTTCAAATAATTAATAGCTTGTTTAATGGGTCTGTTTTAATTTTTATCAATGGTATTGTGGAGTTGTAATTTCTGTAAATTTATATGTATTAATTTGTACGAATGTTGATAATTGATACTGAATATTTAATATTTATGAGAAGTTGTAAATGGTTTGTTGGATAATTTTGAGGTAAATCAATATTTTTGCAAATTTATTTACCTAACACAGTTAATTAATACATGTTGTCATCATAATTTTATACAGGTTTGATAGAAGTCATGGATGATCGTTCATGGATGTATCGAGATTCACCTCAAGGATTGCGAATGATGAATTATTGTAACGGGGTTCAGGGTTTTATTAATTTTGCAATATCTATTCTCAGAAATTTTACCAGAGGCGGTATTAGGTGTCCATGTAGGAAGTGTCTAAATAAAAAGTATCTGCATCAAGATGTTGTAATGATGCATCTTCTATACAAAGGGTTTATGGAGAATTACCGGTGTTGGTATGCATACGGAGAAGTATTTGTTAGTAAGAAGAGAATGAGAGAAAGGGTGATTGGGTCAACTTCTAATGCTAGCAACGTGCATGAAGCGGGAAATGACAACACTAATCCTTACATGAATATGGTTATGGATGCAATGAGAATGAATCAAGGTAATGTCAGTCAATGTCCAATCGTAGAAGAAGAACCTAATGCAGATGCAGCTAGGTTTTTTGATTTGTTGAAAGATTCTGATGAACCATTATGAGATGGCTGCACGAACCACAATAAATTATCGGTCGTAGCACAGTATGAAAAAATTATTGAATGGGCGAGAAGCATTTTACCTGAAGGGAACAAGCTGAAAGAGAACTTCTATGCTGCGAAGTCCATGATGAAACCCCTCGGTTTAGGATACTAGAAAATTGACATTTGCCCTAACTTCTGCATGTTATACTACCTTGAAAATGCTAAACTGACCGAGTGCATGACATGTGGGCATTCCCATTACAAACCCAGAATTAGCAGGGGAAAGACTCTAGTGGGATATAAAAAACTTAGATACTTCCCAATCACACCTAGACTGCAGAGGTTATTCATGTCACCAAGGATTGTTGAGCACATGACATGGCACCAATCACATGATGCGGTTGATGGAGTGATGGTGCATCCTTCTGACGACGAAGCCTGGAAACACTTTAACAGTGTGCATCCTCACTTTTTAGTTGAATCAAGGAACGTGCATCTTGGGTTGTGTACAGACGGATTCAACTCATTCAGGTCATTTGCTGCTCTTTATTCTTGTTGGCCGGTTATACTCACGGTTTATAACTTGCCACTAGAAGTGTGTATGAGGCCGGATTTCATGTTTATATCTACTGTCATACCCGGTCCAAGTAGCCCGGGCCGGAATATAGATGTTTGTCTTTGACCGTTGATTGATGAGTTGGCGCAGTTGTGGTCCTCCGGAGCTTTGACTTATGATATATTGAGGAAACAAAATTTCCTTATGAGGGCGGCTTTGATGTGGACTATCAATGATTTTCCAGCTTATGGAATGCTTTCTAGTTGGAGCACGTATGAGAAACTAGCATGTCCATACTGCATGGAAAACAACAAGGCATTCACGCTACCAAACGGAGGTAAAGCTTTTTTTTTTTATTGTCACCGTCGTTTCTTGCCACATAATCACAGGTACAGAAAGAACAGAAAAGATTTTTTTGTTGGCAGAGTTGAAAATGATGTTACATCCCCGTGTCTTTCTGGTGAAAAATTGCATGATGTTATATCAGAGTACGGTGGCATTGTGTTTGGTCTTCAATCAGGTAAACAAAAGTTTCCTGGTTTTAGTTTGACCTATAATTGGGTAAAGCGAAGTATCTTTTGGGAGCTTCCTTATTGGAAGACCAATCTGCTACGTCATAATCTTGACGTCATGCACATTGAAAAGAACGTGTTTGAGAACATTTTCAACACCGTCATGAATGTGAAGGGGAAGACAAAGGACAACATCAAGGCTAGATTGGATGTAGCTTTGTTCTGTAATCGTAAAAATATAGAGTTGGTTTGTGATGAGTCACGGGTCGCAAAACCAAGAACAAGCTTCGTGTTAAAGAAAAACGCACAACTACTAATTTACAAATGGCTTAAGAGTCTGCGTTTTCCCGATGGACATGCCTCAAACATATCAAGGCTGGTTAATACGGAGGAATGCATATTGTATGGAATAAAGTATTTTCGAACGGTTAGATATTTTTCTTATATAAAAGTATTTTCTTTGTTTTTTATAATTGAAAATATTTGATCAATTCAATGCAGGTACTTATTCAATCTCAAGAAAAAGGTTAAGAATAAGGCGCATGTTGAGGCTTCGATATGTGAGGCCTATATTGTTAAAGAGATCTCAACATTTATCTCGTACTATTTCGAACCTCATCTGAGAACGAGAATCAATCGCGTTCCCCGGCATGATGATGGCGGTGAAGTGCCTTCCAGTGGGAACTTGTCAATATTCTCCAATATTGGACGACCCACACCTAAAAATGTCATAAGATGAAGATATTTGTCGAAAATAGAGTTCAAACAAGCACACAATTATATATGTTCTATTTAACTGTGATGAGCTGAGACCTTTTATTCAGTAAGTATATATATGTGTAATACTAATTAAACTTTGCCAATAATATATATACTTGAGATTATATACCTCGAACATATCATACTGTCATTATCACTTGCAGGCAACATGGACAATATTTACTGTCCAATAACTCACAGCTGACCGAATCCCAGATCTTCAATTACAAGATGAATAATTTGCCACGTGGTTCAGAACACATGTAAGTACTATCACAAACTCATCCTCACTTGTAAAATTATTGTATGCATGTCATTACGAGAAAAATATATATTGTTCATTGATGTACATTACATATAAGGTTTATCAAATGGAAAGGAGTGTTGCTAAGTCATTGTCTTCACTAAGCATGGGCCCTGAAAGAAAAGTTAAGTGCTACAACGGGTATTTTGTCAATAGATATGTGTTCCATACTGAAGAATACGGGCATGGAAGAAAGACATACAACAACGGTATTTGTGTTAAGGGATCAACTAGTAGTGAGTTAGAAGTTGACTACTATGGTAGATTAGAAGAGGTCATCGAACTGCAATATCATAGCGAACACAATGAAGTGTTTTTATTCAAATGCTATTGGTATGACATGACTGACAGAGGAATTAGAGTTGATCCGCATTATGGTCTGGTCGAAATCAACTCAAAAGCTAGACTCCACAATGTAAACGATGTCTTTGTTTTCGCAAAGCAATGTCAACAAGTTTATTACACATACACCCCTTCCTTTAGAAAGGATCGATCAAGAGTGGATTGGTTGTCCTTTTTAAAAACGAAACCCAGGGGTTGTGTCGAGCTTGTTCAGGATGAGAACGAAGACACAAGTGTGCAAGATGAAGTCTTTCAAGTTAGTGAGTTTGTTGAACCATGTCGAGTTGCTCCATCGATTGACTTGGAAGAAAATTCAAATTTTCGTGTTTTCGATGATAGTCTTGTTGATGTTGACGCAGAGGAGTTGAATGTTGTTTTGATCTCTAGCGGACAAGCAAATGTCAAGACGATGATATCCATATTGAAGATTGCGATGAAGGTAATGATTATTCAATTGACGAAGAAGAAGAAGAAAACTCTGACTAATTATCAGAATGAAGTCCTGTGTAAAACATTTTTTTCATGTAATATATATTATGGATGATATATTTGTAACACGAAATATTTATTTTATAAGTTTATGTATTGTTTAAGCACTGTTGTTATTGTTTTGTGCGATGGACACTTTATCATGTAAGTGTTTGCAGGAAGGTAAATAGGTAACACAAATATAATCTTTCTTTACATGAACTATCACCGACGTCAATACCGACGGACTAAGGTCCGTCGGCATTTCACAAAGAGTTGGAAAATAATTACTGGAAAATGCCACCATCACCGATGTCTATACCGACGGCCTAAGGTCCGTCGGCATTTCATAGAGAGTTGGGAAATAATTACTAGAAAATGCCACCATTACTGACGTCTATACCGACGGCCTAAGGTCCGTCGACATTTCATAGAGAGTTGGAAAATAATTACTGAAAAATGCCACCATCACCGACGAATTTGCAGACGAACTTATGTCCGTCGGTATGTTGTCGGCGGGTCAATATTACCGACAACATCACCGACGGACTGTGCGAATTCCAAAGGGCTGTGCATTAAATGCATCTCTGACCGCGTCGTTTTGCCGACGGAATTACCGACGGACCGCGAAAATATGGAGGGTAATTAAAAAAGATGGTGCGAAATTCAAAAGTTATCGACGACTTTTCAAAGCGTCACCGACGGAATAATTTGAATTAATATTAATTTTATAAGTCCGTCGGTGAATCTGTCGGTAAAACTGTGCTATAAATCCAAGCGACCGCCCTTTCAGTTCATTTTTTCGCCTGCTTCATTTCACAGTTTCGTTTTTTCCTTTCATTTCCTTCAAGATTTTTGTGTTTTTTTGGCTTGAAATCTTTAGTTCAATCTTCAGTAAATTAAAAGGTATGTACTTCCTCTTCTTCATTTCTTAAATATTTTATTTTTGTATTTGTTTTTTATTTTAGCTATTGTTATTTTTGTTATGTGTTTTGTTTTGGTGTATTTTTATAATGTAGATAAATTCTTGAAATAAACACGTTATTAAGGTAAGCATATTTCATTCCTAAAGTCTATATTGTTTTTTTAATTTATTGAATATATTTTATTGTTGTCTTGCCTTAGAATTAGTAATTGAATATGTTGGAATAATTAATAATTTTATTCTATTATTGCATGATTTGTGTTTAATTATTTCCATTAATTTTAATTGTTAGTCTAGAGTTTTTTTTTTGAATTTTTTGAATATATTTTATTGTTGTGTTGCCATAATAATTGAATAATTTGTTGAATTGTAATTGTTAATGTTGAATTTACCTTGTAATTAGTAATTGAATATGTTGGAATAATTAGTAATTT
>Ga0307515_10001731_pt1 | contig 48579 bp, 51 predicted proteins | sample 17_EM_MG_FD_194513 | JGI IMG/M metagenome (GOLD analysis project Ga0307515, IMG submission 194513) | Populus trichocarpa ectomycorrhiza microbial communities from riparian zone in the Pacific Northwest, United States - 17_EM | ecosystem: Host-associated > Plants > Roots > Unclassified | place... | reverse complement strand
CATATCAGTGCAAACGGATGAGCAAACGGAGATAGATATGGAGACGAATATGGCTGAGAATATGGGAGACAAGTCTGTATATATACGGGCCTTCTGGCCTCGAGAGATCAATCAACAAGTCTAAGAAGCATCTAAAGTAACATACTGTACTGACAGTTATAGTTGCTAAAGTATAAACGTATGGACTTAGTCTCATCAATAAGTTACTATGAAGCTAGCGGACGGGTGGTATTTAGCGCAGCTGTAGAGAAAGAAAGGTTCTGTTTGGTCCATGGATCTATTGTCAATATGCAGAGGCTTTCCAGTCCTGGAGACAGTGGTAATTTCATCCCCCGAAAATTGGGGCACTTTGAATAACTTATTTGATGGTATTGGAATTGGAGGGCGGAGGCGGATGGGGAGGGGGTGCAAGTAAGGACCTTTAAGGTTAGACATTTTCAAGCCGCTGTAACTTTGTGGAGTCCGGGTGGCGATTGACCGTAGTGGAAGTCCCCAAACTGCTGTGTACCAAAATGGATGAAGTACCGACATCATCTGGCAGCAGTTTTCATCTCAGGCCTCTGGACCAACTGTACATGATATGGCCAAGAATTGTTATGTCATCAGGTCGTAGCTCAGTACATGATTTACAGAATATTCTATGCATAACTATGCCCCTAGAAAACACAATGCTTGTCATGTTATGGTAAACATTTCCTCTAAAGAAATCCTCTGAATGAACCTGAATAGATTTAGCCCCCCTTTCCTTCATCCATCCCTCCAGATCGTCAAGCATATGTTTCTACTCCATGTCTCCACCACTCTTCAGAATTCTCCCAGTTGTAGGAAAGCTTAGTCGTGTGATAATAAGATTCCTCCATAGTGTCCATTGCATGTAGCATAGGTCGCTGACGACAATCACCCAACCAATGTCGCACATACTCCTTGAGCACGCGATTCCCAAGTAGGGAGACCTCCATTAACTGCTCCTAGTTATGCAACATGACATCAGTGGGCACTAGGGTTTCGGCACCATTAGTGGAACTGCTTGATGTCGAGACAAGACGAGATTTCAGTAAAGTATGTGATGTCTCGTCGCGTGGCGCCCACGGTCTCGTGGGCCCAAAACTTCGAGTCCCGAAACGTTGTGGCTATACAATTCACTCCCGAAAAGTGCTAGGTATGTTTTTGTTGCCCGGTAACGGATTCGATCAGTATCTGAAGCCGTAGGTATATGCTGTTAATAGAGTGACCATGGAGGGAGACAGATTTTGGAATGTTAGAAATGCAGCACCGTATCCCGTTCTTTCGACCAACCATTGGTAGAATTGATCACAGGACATCATCCATGAAGTCCGGGATATTCCGCGGCTTCTCAATGATTGTCTTAGCTACAGAAGTCTCGTTTGGTCCAGGACACCTCGTCTCTAGAGCTGATTTGATGACGAGATCCTAAACCGCCACTGATGCTTCACCTTAAACATCGAACCCAGCATTACCCAATTTGGGCTGCAATCATCGTGTCCAGCTGAGGTTCGGCGGCCACTACAGCCCAATACCCAAATGCTGCGCGTACGATTAACTCATAGTCTTCCGCATAATTGCCGATGATCTACTGTAAGCCATATGTCTATGTGCAGAATGCTAAGACGAGATATCCCTCCTGGGACTGCGAGTGAAACCTTCTATGTCTGGTTGTCGTCGCGTAGTAGTGTCGGTAGCTGATGAGCTGGCCAAGCTGTTGGTGTGTGCTTTCGTTTCCAGATTTTCTCGTCGCTCGCAAGGCTTGTCAGACGGTTGGTTTTGTGTTGTTACAGACTGTTGGCTTGGCAATTAAGTAACTTAATACTGGCGGTATTGTTAGGTCCCGTGTACAAAGCACCTCAGAATTCCCTTGTCCGCATTCTATATTACAGTACCGTACATCTCGAAACTCCAAAGCACCACCAACCCCATCCACAACCTTCTAATTATTCTTAAAGCACTGATAAATTCTCAACATCGCGGCAATCACCGCCGGATCTGTAAACAACCCCACTCCAATCGGGAGCTTCAACAACCCCGTAATAACATCCGACGAGGTAATACTCCACACTGCCTCAGCGCCACATACCGTCGGCTCCGTCTTCGTAATATCCGTCAACCAATTCACAAAGTCATCCGCATTCCACAGCAGCGGTCTTGAAAACATACACCGTCAGTATCTCTCCAGGGGACCAGGGGTGAGCACTAACACTCTCAATAACCCAATAGCCGTATCCCGATTCCGCATGATCCACCGAAACAATTGTGTCGACCAATACCACAGCCTCAGTTGCTGCGACACCGGCAATCCCTTCGCATCAGCAAGTCCCTTTCCATACTCAGTCGCCGCCTGCTCTGCCTGTGACCATGCCAGATCGTGCGCCTTCACTTCGTCAGAATACCATCAATTCGTCTATCTCTGGCACTTACGTCCCGATCCCCTAACTCCCCCTTCCCCATCCTCCTTAAAAAATCCGCCCACTTCTCCGACCCGGGATTACCACCGGTACCCGTCCCCATCCCGAGCGCAATCGCTCCGCCATTCTGTATTCCCTCGACTATACCTGCGTCGACGTACGAAACCCAGGTTCCAGGCGCACCGAGGCCCTTGCCTTGGAAAAACATGATCACGCCCTCGATGGCGCGGAATTGGGTGCCGGCGTTGAGACGGGTGAAAAAGGAGGACTGCATTGAGCGGACGTAGGTGAGGCGGGTGGGCATGGACATTGCTTCGATCTCGGAGAAGGTGCAGTTTAGGGATTTGGTGCAGTCTGCGCGGGGAAGGATGGCCATGGGGTTGGCGGAAGTTAAGGAGAGGAAGGAGAGGAGGGTGAGGGTGAGGGGGATTGTTGGCTTCATTTTTGTGCTGTGAGTTTTGATGGGGTGGGATTTGGGGTGTGCCTTGGGGTTTTATAACCTTGAAGTTAGTTATTGTCGACATTCATCCGGTTGAGAAGAACATACGAACGTGTTTCATATGCAGCGCAGCCACACGCGGGGTTCGCGAATTTTGTGTTACCCACTGACGCTGACACGATAAGGCGTTGCAGTTGCTATTCGTGGATCACCGCGCATGATTGGCGAGTGGGGTACGATGATCCATCCTGCTAATAAAGCACGAGTACCGATACTCATACGTATCCTGTAACACCCAGCCTCGTATCCAGCCACAACCCCCACGATTTCATCATAAAAGCATGATATCCCAAGTTAATACTGCGTGTGGGTTCCAGAATATACGAAGTTGTAGTAGAAGCCCAGAATGATTTACCTAGATTCTCGTGGCTGTAATATTGTTTCTTGCTTGCAACGCAAATGAAAGCTTGGTTTTGGCCCGTGGGTATGGATCTTCCGCGTCGTGCCATTTGGGTTGACAAATGCGCTGGCTACTTTTCAGGCCTACATAGACGACTGCTTGTGGCACATATCATGACTTTGCCGTATGCTAGCAATCTTTACGATATCTTCATCTCCTCTACCAACGAGAAGAACCATGACGAGTACGCACGGAAAGTGCTTCAAAGACTTACAATTCGGCATTGGTGTTATTCAGCGAGTATGGGTGGTGTCTCATGAGAGTTAGATAGCGAAAGCACAACTGGGGCTGGATAGGAGTATGCTTTTGACATATGTTAAGCTCCGCGTATAGGGTCCTAGGTTCGCAACTAATTTTCCGCCACGATCATGATTTTGGGCTCTAGGATTCCCTCGAAGCTTCTGTAGCCGTAATGCTGCTAGTATGTTTCCGAGAGTTGAGTTTCCGGAGCGTTGAAATCTGTGTGCTTCGTCTGTGGTAGTAAAGTATACCTATGGTAGAGTGTAATTGATAGAACAATTGCACTCGGGTAGCAAGTGATATCGAGTGAGGATGTTTTGGTGAGTCTATCACTGGAGCTCACTATGCTATGTCCAAACGGGGTTTTCCGGACGTCTACATAAGGTTGCCGTTAGCCAACTGGCAACTAAGCCAATCCCACCGATCCATTGGCTCGCTAATACGACTGTTTCTGGATAGCGGAGGAGACTAATATTATACTGAAGCATGTACCCGCAAAACAGACCCCTGGATCCACTTTGACAACTACCCGCGCCCAAAGCCCAGATCTGCGAACAGAAGTCCGTCCAAAATGAGCAACGCAACCTAATGCTCGAGTAGTTTCAAGAGACAGTATCGATTAATATGATGATAGGTACGACCAACAGAGATATGCCTCCATTAATCCTACATCCCCACGTGTCTCAAAGCCGAACCTATGGATGGTGCTATGGATGGTGCTTGCTAGGGAAACTACTGGTACTGTTGAATAAGTTGTTTCTGCTACTGAGCCATATAAAGCTCGACTATTAAAACATGTACTTCAGATATGCAATGAGATGAATATGAGGATGACCTCCGTCCTGTTGACCGTATCTTGAATTTTGTTGTGCATTTACTTCTGCCTATAGCCGTCCTTACTATTTCTCTTCGTTCGCATTTGTGAAGGGTTGATCGTCTCTGCTATTCTACGAGATTTCATGGTGCATCCACTTTGTATTTGCACGTGCTGTGTATTGGTCGTGAACGGCCGGAATCCCTCAACGACTTAATACAGCTATGGACAATTAAGTTAGTGGTTGCAGCAACTTGGGGCTGAGAGGCTTACTTGAAGAATGACTGCTGCAGCTGCTTTAGTTGAATTAGGTTCTTGTTGGGTCTTGTGCTTTGACTCTGGCGGTGATTTAGTATGCTTTTCACTTTGTGTGGGGTGGGGGTTGGATAACGATACTGCGGATCATAGAATTTCTCCTTTGATGTATGGGCGAAGATTTAGGGGGCTGTGGTTTCGATATACTGCTGCTGGGAACGGATGTAAGATACGAATGATGGAGCTAGTTCGAAGACGTGAATGGATAAGGCAATGGAATCCTGTATCAAAAGGGACCAAAGACTAAAAAAGATCACATTTGCAACCCAACACTGATGGCTGACGAGAATAACCTCCCGAACCTCAATCCCTCAATCCTTCAACCCAAACCCACTTTACACCATCTGTAACAGCGTCTCCAACTCCCTCGGTAGCGGGTAAGGCCTCTCCTCCGGCACCAGCCCTTTCGCCTCCTCCACCTTCCCCTCATCAACCAATGCCTTTACCTTTTTCGCCCGCTCCGTAACATCCTATCCCTATCAGCCTCCTCTCCTCCGGGGGTGGGGGCACTCACCTCAATGCCCTCAACCCACTCCTTCGCCCAAACCTCACTTAATTCCGGCCGAATGCCAATCTGTATGCTCCGATACTCTAGCTTTCCCACGGCCACACTACGCTCCGGATCCCACTGAACTCGTACTGGCCTTTTCCGCTCTTCCTCTGATAGTCGCGCGTGTGTGACGCAGGCGAGGGATAGGAGGTGCTCGAATCGCGAGCGCTTCATTGTTAACGCTAGGATCCGGGATTGCCGGGGGTCTTTGAAGGAATATCCCGAGCGGTACCTGCGGCAAGCTAAGTCGGCACCCGCGCACAGGGTAAGGAAGATGTGGGAGAGGAACTAACATCATCCAGTTCCAACTCGGCTTAATCCATGTCATCCGTGTGAACAGGAAGTCGGGAGATGCGCAGAGCTTTTGTGAGGCGATGGCGGCATCTGCGATTGCTGCGGAGTAGGCTTGGTAGACTGTTATTGTCTCGGCGTCGTGGAGGGCGCGGATTTGCCGGTACGGGATTAAGGAGGCTGGCGCGCTGTTGACGAGGATTGGAGGAGGGGAGGACATGGTGACTACTGGGGTGGGGTTTGGGATGTTGATGGGGTGATATATACCGGTTCCCTAGAATTCGGGTGAGTCATTATGGATGCTGTATGATGATGATGTTGCTTAGACCCCATATGCAGTCTCTGTGTTTTGTTCGCAAACGAGTGACTCAAATTATGCACCTCTCACTCACGCTAAGTACCAACTCTGATTTGGCCGAAGTCAACCAACCGATGATCCTCGTGTGCAGAGACCTTCTGTCCCCCACATGCTGCAATACCATAATCCGATAAACAAATCCTACCATTATTGCATGTCCCAGCCTCTGTCGCTAATGTGGGTAAGGGTTTAGCCGTCTTTAGCACATCTCCACTCGCTACCAACCAAACGCAATATAACTACAACAGCCTCTTCCACCTCTCAACGCCACGAAAAATTTACCTGCAGCACAGGCTAGTCTCAGTCAGACGCTTTTCTCCCAACGTCTAATCGAGACTACGCACTAGCTCACTCCCGAATACGACCAAACGGCGCACGGGTCTCACTGATAGGGCATTCGTCGGGCAGCCTTATGTACGAGTACATGTCCATCAGAGTATTCTGTTAGCTTCAGCATGTGTCAATCAATCTATGGTACCCTTCCGTGCTCTCTGTTTGGAGGTTTGCATTCCTTGAGTTTCATGCCGCGCTTAGGTTTTCTAATGTACAATACCGAGCACGATGCTTCGGTCGTGGTGAGTTATAGAGCATTGGAGTGTTTCCGAGTCCGACTCGCCTATTAGCGCATCACGATGAGGACCTAGTGGATGAGATTTTTGGGTTGAAATATGAATACGAGTACTTTCAACTGGGGTTACCTAGGAGAGTATTTGTTAAAGCCGATAATCCTATCCTAGCCTCCACCGAAGATCCTCGGCCGCAGAGAATTAGCTATAGTCGGTAGGTATATTCTTCTAATCCAAATCACAAAAAAAGGATGTCACAACAGCCTGGTCCGTACTCGGTACAGTATATCTTTGCAGTGATTTACTTCTCGGTAGTTAAGGATATTCTATCGAATGTTAGGTTTTAGATATCGGCTCTCTAGATTTCCGTGAATTTGACTCTGACGTCTGCGGATGGCTTAACGCGAACGGAAAAGGGATAGAAAACACAATTTATCACTCGCTTTTTTTTACCTCAACTTCTGTTACAGGTATACTTGTGCCGGAGATATGTTACAGATCTGATACACGGTGACTGCTGCAGGGGCTGATGTCTCGCCCATATATCTCGAGTCTTTCTCCTTTCCTTCTCTCTTCTCTGTACCATAGAATACACGCACACGGTTCTCCCCAACTTCCATATCGTAACAACTTCGATTATTAGATCCTTAAACATCTTATGTGTAGAGCATTGGCCTAGACCCTAATATTTCTATGGCTCTAAGGAATTATTATCATTGTACGTCGATAACACCGTTGTTCTTGCAAGGTCAAGTACAAATATACGCAACGATGCACCTCCGTCTGCAGTGTAATTATATGAGGTATACAAGCTCTTCACCGCATCCCCCGGTTTGGAAAGTTACTTGGGTTACACTGCTCTCGTGCCTAGGCTTTCATTCGCCGGGTATAGAGCTTAAGAGCGACGAGAAAAGCTGGGGATGAGAGCAGCTTTACAGCATATTCCATAAAGCAACTATAATCTAGTATGTATCCCAAAAGATCAGGATGGCGAGGCGCAAAAAACTACGATACCGGGGATTCCCGCATGGTCACCCACTGCAGTACTAACCCAGCGATAACGTGCTTAAATATGGCTGAGCGAACGGGAAGCCTTGTATTCACGTTTCTATGACCGTAGCTGAATTTGAGGTTGCATACAGCGTATATATAGCGTTCAAATAAACGTAACGATGTTGGGCAGTGACAGGCTATTCTCACCCGGGGAGGATACCATAACTATAAAACAAGCCAATAAATGCAGTGGGAGTGTATCATCTTTGTCACCCAAATGTCCGACGCACCTGTGGCAACGGAACTCTTGAAAATCACGGCTCGGATAGTCATGTGAGTGGGCGTAGTGTGAGATGATTTTGTTTGTTTTTTGTTTTAATCATACTTTATTCACTTTATCTAGAGTATGACAATGCCTGCTCCTCCGGATTACGGGCTAGGCGTGGGAGCTCCCCTCCCTCTACCCTTCACCCCCATTGTATTCTGAACAGCACACAAACGAAAAAGCAAATGAACATCGAATGAGCAGCTCAAAACAATAGAAAAGAAAACGGGCGTCAAAGTGGGGAGTATTTCTGCTGGGAATGTACTGTCCTTTGTGTGCGACTGGGGTGTTGACGTCTAAGCTTCCCACATGATATACAGCTTCGTGATTCCCATCAATGGTGAGCCGGTGAAATTGAACTACCGTACAGCGGAGAAGAGACCGACCAGCATGTGGGATACGTCATGGACTTATAACTGGTATCGTACCCGAGGAGGGTCGTGGATAACTGGTGTAGTTGTGCTCGAGTGTGTCTAAAGTGTTCGATAACATGTTTGGCAGCAACGAGGATCTCTCCCCGACAGCCCAAGCTGTACCTCTATCTATAGTCATGATTATTAGCGTATATTCTCTAGTGGGAAAGCCGAAAGGATACACACTTTTGAAAATCTCTCCTGTTGTTCGGTTGGCTGAATCATAAGCGATTGGTTGAACCGCTGATTTTGTGGTCGATGCAAATCCCAAAGAGATTACCGAGCTGGACGCACACCTCTCACTCTGTGCCAAAGGTTAATTAAGCATGTATTCAGACAATCAGGGCACAAATCAGCTTCGTAGAAGGCCTTAGCAGACCTAAAGCTCACATTATGTGGTAAGATCGTGCCGATGCTTCGATGTGAGTCTATATAAATCGTACGCGAGTCGTCTAACATCGTCTCATAGATCTCTTTTGCTATATTCGGAGGTGAGCCGTCAATGTTCTGAGCAGCGGAAACCTTCTGCAGGTCTGTTCGTGGAATGGCGAGAAATGGCGAGTAAATAGGGTGGACGGGCGGCGGAGGAGGAGTGAAAGGATAAGGAAAGGCTATTAAAAGAGGTAGGGTCTTGTTCCAACGTTTATTTAAAGTGCAAATGAGGACATGTGGTTTAACCCTGACAGTCATTAGCCCCAACATGAAAGGTCCCACTCGTTAACGTTGTCAAGATTGCAATGCAGCCAGTATCAACACCACTCCACAAATTTGTACATACATAAATCATAAGCCAAGTAGAGAGAAAGCGGGATCTATATGCCAACAATCTTTGAATTCTTCTTCTCATTTCTCCTGCTGTTTTGGTTCCACAATTTTGGTGAGGATTATCCTACATCAAAATCGGCCAAGGGGGTGACGCTAATATTACACCCCTAGAGGATTATCCTGCATCAAAGCCGAATCAAAGACCCGCATATTATTCGCGAGCCCAATTTGGCACGCCTTGGTGGTATCACTGGTCATGTCATCATCACTCACGAGTTCCGGCATATCCCGGAGCTTCCCAAAATCCTCCCCGGATATCTCGTCCCGCCTGCGATCGGATACTCCCGGGACCCTCGTCTCGTGGATACCACTAGGCACTATTTTCCCAAAGCCCGAACCTGCTAGACGGTCCTAGTACGATGTAACTAGGCGTATACCTGGCAGATCGTGGAATTGATGCCCGGGCCCCTCGTATCCGATAGAAATGCTGCAACCCCCGCTCGGCAATGATTCATAACCTTATTCTCCCTGAATCCCTCTCATGCTGCTGTACGCAAGTCTTATCACAATAACTGCAGGTGGGCTTACCCCGGATGTATGAGCAGCACCTGCCCTCCGCACAGTCGTGTCTTCCCCTTACCCTTCCTATCCATCTATTCGTAAATTTGCCGTCTGCTAATATCGGGAGCTTAGTATTTAAGGAGCGAGCTTACGAGGGGCGAAAATATTGGGGATGAGAGCACTTCCCACGCTGACGGGGACACCGGCAAACCAGGAACAAAAAACTACAGCACCGAGGATTCCCGCATGGTCACCCACTGCAGTACTAACCCGGCGATAACGTGCTTAAATATGGCTGAGCGGACGGGAAGCCTTGTGATCACGTTTCTATGACCGTAGCTGGTAGTAATTAGATATACAAAGATACAGGGTTTCAATAACAGTGTAATGGGTATTGGCCGTGTGACGTGAGAAAAGTCAAGCTCATTATGAGTAGGACTTCCGTGGTAGCTACGAGGATCCCGGGAGGTAATTAGCCCATTCCGCGAGAAGCAGTTGGGATTATCACTCGTAGTGATGATATTTGAGAAATACTTATCCGTGACTAACGGTCGAATAAATGATTCTAATTGGCCATCCTTTAATTTAGAGCGAGTGCTTATAGTTAATCAGAACCGTTTATTCAGCAGTTAGCGTCGACGTCATGGATACGTACTTGACAAACACCACTACGGGGAATACCGTTGGAAAAAGCGTATCAGGAACTACTTGATATACGGCCGATGTATAGCAGCTAGCGAGAAAAAGCCGTATTATAGACTAACTTGATAAAAGTATCTCTGCAAAGAGAAAGTTGACGACTATGGTGAGAATCCATGAACGAGGGTAACCTCGGTTAGCGGCGAAGAGTAGCTTCGTTGCTTCTTCTATATCGTTCTGATGGCTTCCAGATCATCTTGAGCATATTTTAGAGCAAAATTGGGAAGTTTTTGATCATAGCTGTCAATAATTGTAGAAGCCTCATTCATAATAGAGAAAGCGTTACGGCTCCATACGATAAAAACCCTCCAACCGGTCAAATTATTAAAACAAAAACCGCAGCAATCATTTCGAACTAGTACATCCACGCACTCAAAAGGAATTTTGAAGGCATTGGAGCCGTGGCAAATGTCAGCTGGCAGCCAGGTGCGGCGCCGTCTTTTCATTTCTTCCCTTAGTCTCAACTGTGGCACCGCGGTCAAGCAGAAGTCAAAATATGATCACATGCCCGTTTTCGGCGGCCAGGCACAGCACCGTCTTTCCATTTTTTTCCCTTGGTCTTAGCGCTGGCACCGCGGTCGAGCAGAGTTGGACTGTGGCGTCGTGTCCTTTCAGGGCAGCCAGGTGCAGTGTAGTAAAAGTATACCGATTTTAGGCCCCGATGTAGGCACTACGGTCGAGTAGTAAGTAGGTGGGCTGTAGCCTCGTGCTCTTCTACTCTACTGTAGTTACTTTAGCCCACCCACTGCCAAATTCCTGCTCCTACTCTTCAATCTTCCCAAAATAATTTATTAATTAACATACTCGAGTAAGTACTGTACCATAGTACCATAGTCAGAGTACAGGTTGAACCCGGCCAAAAGTACTGGAGAACTACTGTAGTGGCCAGCCCTAAGATGTCCGCCACACACCGCACAACATTCGTTGTGACCACCAGTCGGTTCACAGCGCTTTAGCAGCAGTTATGGTACAATGTTCAATATGAGTGCAACATAAGGGACTCCATTACCAAGGACGATTACCACTCATGCTGGGAAGGGGCTGCCGAGTCACCAGGCAGTATGGAGTATGGTTCCTAATATTCCATCTTAAGGGTACATTTAACATCCAAGTAGAAAAGTATACGCTTTTAGTTCATTTATCAGGCATCCACATACCTAACATAACATCTAAAAATAATGGTTAAACTTAATAACACAGGCTATCGTCCTTCCTATCTCAAACTCGCCACATATACCAGGGAACCATTATCAGTAATGTCAGTGCGGAAAATAACAAGGTAAACGCAGCTTCTAATCCTTAACCTTTGCGCTTATTGTTAAGAAAAGGGCCGTTCGGACGTTTTGGTATGAACTCTTAAGTTCTCGGTGATGTCGTCGGCACATTCAGGGTACTGATAAAAATTGTTCATAAATTGGCGGCAGAGGAATGGGAGAATCCGTTAGAGTTGCCTTTGTGTGGTGGTCTATGTTCGTGTACCAAAGGTATCTCCTGTCGCGGAAGACGCACTATTCGCTTTGGACCTCGCGGAGCGAGGTGGAGCTGGGTGTTGTTAGATGTTGCATTTTTCACTCCATAGGCTCCTCTAATAGAAGTGAAGTAGAAGACGAAGATATCACTGACCTTGCATAGCGCCTGGAATGTAAACATCGCTTGGAAACTTCGTCGGTGGGCTAGAAAGATAGATAGATACAGCCCACAACCTGTTGTGGCATGAAGGGTGATTCGGCAATCACAAGAATCTGGAGAGTGAACGGATAAGGTACCTTCTGGTCCGCTGTAAAAAACTGACGGAATGCTCGCTACGCCCTCTCCAGGTGGCTCAGTAGCAGGAGGGGGATCCGATCTCAAGGGGATGCTTTCAGAAACTTGCGCGCTGCACGACCTTGTGGGGTTGGGAATAGCAGTCATTTTTTGATTCGGGCCGGCTGCAGTCGAAGTCGTAGCGGCCCACTTGCTGAGCTTTCCACATTTCCGCTAAAGCTTTTACTAAGTGTAAAACAGGTGTTTGAGAGAATCATACACATTTTAATTGTGTATGCTTTACATTGGGTGGACATACGATATGTCGCCTAGGAGCCAGAAGAGTCTGATACACGGTGGAAATCCCGGACAACGATGGATCATCTGATGAAGAAATATCGCTGTACGGAGAGGTAGGCTGGGGTAAGTCTCGAACATCGGTTGGGGTGTCGGCAATGCGAGAAGCGGGCGCACGATTCCCGTCGTAATTGGTTGTCCGACGGCGGCGATCCAAATATCGAACACATGCTTCCGAGCACCCGTAGGTGACACAAATGATAACCAGAATTGCGAAAGCTATTATTTCTGGCCTAAACTAGTCATGGGTGCTGACCGCAGAGATTATGTCCGAGACACGACGTGGGGCGGAAGCAAGTGTATGTGGAATGATGGAGTTCGGTGTTTGTAGATTTGTAGTAGCGTGTGGTGGTGGTCGCAATGGGTATTTCAACGCGTCAGTACATCCCGGAATGCTTTTACTACCGCCCTATTGGAATTAAGTCAAATCAGAAGTACCAGCAGGAGGCAAATTACCAGGCTCTTCTCGCATGCTTCTCGAAATTCCTTCTCGGCTGTCCACTGCTCTAAATCAAGCGACTTGCGGCTCAGATCATTTCCTCTTGTACCGATGAAACTCGTAAGCAATCCTCCAGCGACTATTCCAACGACTCCAAGCGTTATCCCACTTGGATCCGGAAAGACAGCCTGCAACCGCTGAATGAAACTTGGTGAAGGTGTTGATGGAGGCGCGACTGCTAGTGGCTGGGGCGGATTTAGATTCGAAGGTGGATTTAGCACTGTGCTGGGTGACGTTGGTAGAGTAGTGAGTGGGGTATTTGGTCGAGTGCTAGTCGGGGTTGTCGGGGTTGTCTGGTCATGATGTTACTCTAGATGACCCTAAAGCATTTGTCGAGGCGGTGGTTGCTACTCGTGTGAATCAATGTGAAAGATAGTCAACTATGGCAAAGAGATTTCCAGGATTCTGCAGTGTAACACTATCCCTGAAAAAAATACGAAGGAGTGTGTCTGATGTGAAACTTCAACATGTCAATCACCTGACCTCATGTGACTCCAGCTCACTCCAAACACGAATTTAGCCACCGTTCAAGAGCAACGGGGGAGATTCAGGATCTGGGAAGGCGACCATTTAGAGTTTGTCGAGTAGATCAATTAACGCCAAGCAAGCATCTTAATCAGAAGAATATTCATGAAGTTAGCATAGGTAAATAGTTATATTGATGGAATCACTGTGGTACCTCCCAACTATGCCAACTCCATGAATATTCCTTCGATAGCAATGATTATTAGACGCCAAATGATATACTCAACAAGTGAATACGCGTGTGAAAACCACACGGTACCCCCCGAAAAATAAGTTTCCATACTCTGCTGGTTCTCTCTCAAAGTTGGCCTGAACTTGCCTCCAGATCTTTCGGTCGTGTTGTTGCTCGCAAGCCTGCCTTATTCCGGCCGGTAAATTTTCGTGACATTATTCCGTGACCTCGTATGTTATACAGTAGGGATGAGCTCAGCGCGGTGAGGAGTATGGAATGAGTCCAGCTGGGAGCTGTATTCAAGTTTGCCCGGGAGCATGGAGTCGAGCGCAACTAGGAGCTAGAGTTGAGCGGGCTGCATAAAGTCTGAATTCTAGATATTGTGCGCGCTATCTTGTAAATTTACATAGCACCATGCTGTCGTGCACAATACTCTACAATCGGATAATAGTCCGAATTTAAGATCATTGTGTACGGCGCTGTGCAAAGTCTATTCGACGAAATTTATATTCTATATGTACAAGTGCTGCAGCTGAATTATGTATGTCATGCAAGAAATTTTCTACTAAAAAGCACCTCCAGAAGTGTAGACTACTTCGCACAATTCTTTGCAGTTACACGATTCCCCCATTGGTTCAACTGCATAAATAGGGGTATTTAAGGTCTACACATTGGCGACTCAAGTCGAATCCACGTTCTTGGTGTGGTGGCAACCCTGAACGAACAAAGTGTCGAGCTCATGATCCTACAAACTCCTGACTGCCAACACCACAATTCATCACTCTGCAGAGTTGTGATTGGGCTTACCTTCTGAAGGCAAACCTCTACTGAGACAAAGGGAATTGAGTCCGGCTGGTGAAAGATACGAGTGCTATTGCCTTTTATTTTTGAACTTTACACAGTATGCGGGTGATTGTGTATGACTAGAGATGAGATTGATAAGATCAGATGGATTGATTAGATGAGAAACTTTGGGCCTGGCTCTTCGAAGTTTGAAGGGTGAGGTAGCAGCGTCTAGCGCAGAATATGAATGCCATCTCTAGGCCAAATATATGATCCTACATGTTTATGTATTCCTTCCTCCATCCTCAACCAAAAACAAGATATTAAAACGCTACGCCCCTCCCCTCCCTTTTCCTCTCCCTCTCTCTCTCCGTCCCCCTAAGCCCTCTGCACCGTTATCTCCCACGGACACGGACCCGGACCCTCCATACTCTCAATATCGGCCTTCCCACCAGTCGTAACCGATACGACAGCCGCGGCAGGGCACGTATTCGCCCTCGTCGGGTTGATCACAATCAAGCAGTTATCTGTGAACCTCCAGAACGTACACCCCATACCCGCACTTGCACATCTGTTACAGCACGCAACCGGATCCGCAATGTCCCAGTCGTTCACATAGCTGTTCGTTCCCAAAGACCGCGAGAACCGGTGCGTCAGTACACGCAGCTGGATCGCGCCTGCCCCGGTGAAGTCGCGGCAGAGCGGAGAACCGGTGGTGACGGTAGTACCCGCCACTCCAGGCTCACGCTCGGACCCCTGGAAGTCATCGATGTTGTCAGAGTCCGACGGGGGATTCTCGGGAGGGGGAGAGGGGGTGGTGCCGCGAGTGGTGGTGCTGACGATGGTGGTGGTTGTGGTGGTGGTGGTTGCGCGGACTACCGGGATGGTTGTAGTGCTGGAAGTGGTTATGGAAGTAGTGGAAGTTCCACGGGTTGTGGTACGTGCGGCGATGGTGGTAGTGGTACGACGGGTGGCCGTGACAATGCGCGGGGACACGACGAGGAGGCAGGCTGCGGTGACGGTGGCGTCACTGTACATGGAGAGGTAGGGGGGCCGCTGGGTTTGGCGACGTTGCAGAGCGGCAGGGACGGTGGTGGTTCTGGTCGTGGCGACAGTTCTACAATGCGGTCAGTACAGGTTTGTTATGTATGCGGGAGAATCGACCTGATGAGAGTGGTGCTTAAAGTGGTGGTTGTTGTCGATGTTCTGACGATCTGAACAACTCTGGTGGACCTGGCTACAGTAGCCCTGGCGACACTGCGGGTGGAGATTACGACGCGGGTAGTAGTTACTGGTGGAAGGAAGTTAGTGCAGAAGCTCTGGCCGTTGTTGCGGATGATGGCCTGTCTGGCATTTTCGACTGCGATGGTTTATTAGTGGTGGGCTATATTGCGGGGAGGGATGTGAACCATCGGTATTGGTTTGGCGCTCGGAAAGCACCGGAGACGCGACGGCAGTGCCGACAAGATGGAAAAGAAGTGAAGGAATGAAGACTAGGAAACGCATGGCTGGCGAAAACACACTGGTAAAGACAGACTAGTGATGATGATGCAAACCGTAATGACAGAAGAAATTGTGGTTTTTGGGAGGGAGTGGCGGTCAGGAGAAGAGGAATTGGAATTGGGAAAACACCCAAGGTACTTATTCAATAGGCGTTTGTTTGTTGGTCGCCACAAATACTTCTGGATGACTCGCATCATTGGTGAATTTGGCGAAGGCTTTTCTTTTAGCGCAGGGGTCGATTTGACATTCTAGAAAGGGGCGCGTGGAAGCGTTAAGCTCTGCGCTCAAGTCATCGAAAAATACCTAGATAAGCTTCAACGACAGACTACAAATGAGCAACATATTGATACTATCAACGATGGAGCAGTTCGGTTGCGAGTTTTTGGGCATATCTACCGGCATCGAGAAATTCAGCATCTCTCGAGAATTGACTATGAGGGCGTGCTGGTGCGGCTGAACAGCAGTGTACCTGCATTGGCGAACTCCAACTTTTTCGACACCCCTATGCCGCTTGGCGTGCTCATTTCAGCTCAATTGGATTCTCGGCAGCGTATCCAATTTTTTGGCCGTAAGGTTTGTCATAATGGTAGGTAAAAGTAGCTATAGGAGACGGTAGGTGGGATACAAGTGGCAGGCGCGCGCGGAAGTTTGTAATGCGCAGTAAGCGAATAGGTATCTTATCACGGGAGATCGAACCAGAAGGCATGCACAATTCGGATCGACTAGTTTGCCCGCATATAGAGTGCAGCGCTGCTACTCACGGATATATATCTCCGACTGTTCGTATCGTCCGCAAGTGTTTGAACTAGCAGGTATAGTACAAACGAAGGCGGAGATGCATGCAGCGACAATAACCCAATTAGATCGGGAACTTGCACTAGTGGAAACCGATCTTTGTGAATTGTGATACACATGTGCGCTCTTTTAGCTTGTCTCGTGCCCAGCCTCCAGTGGTGTTACTACTCGTACCTCGTTTATCCACAGGAAGCGAGCGCAGGCAACGAGAGTCTGGGGACGAGACAGCTTTAACCTCCTTAAGTAAGTACCTACCTACATCCATAGTAGGTAGATACAACGGTAGTAAGGCGGAAACGGAAATGATGGATTTCTAATTCAGACTCCGTGATGGAAATATCACCGCATCCCGTCAATTTGAACGGCAAATAACTAGCTTAATAGACTTTCAACAAGATCTTTACCGTGGACCTTACTAGCAGCGCTGGCGGGTTAGGGTTCCGTGTGGCGACTCTAACTACGTCTCTCACCCACTTTCAAATACCGGCACGGCTCACCGTACATAAGCGACTTCCCGTCTTGGGGAAATTGACATCACATCAGCCCAGGCTGTCTTCTGCTCATGGAAACATTTACTCCCTATGAGCATGTTCGCGCTATCAATCCTTGATTACCGCGCAAATCTACCTTCAGCACAACTTTTTAACCACTAGCGGAAGTCCCGGAACACTCGTAACGGCTCATATGTTAATGTTACCATATCTTCAGGATTTTGGAGCTTCATTTTTGAATTCGGTGAATCAAACATCTAATAGTTATACACTTAGTTTGTCCGCTCGAAGTATTCTCATTGGTCGGATGAACTTGCCATGTGGCGCCTGTCAGATACAGTGGCGAGTACAGTGGGGGATATCCACATGTTGACTCAGGATTTATCCCGAAGACCTACAAGTTGTTAGAATGCCATCGAAGCTGCTAGAAAGGATTGGAGAATGCACTGAGTCATTTGTGTAGACTCATTCACAAATTTTCACTCGCCACCCACTATTCGCCACTGCCGGCGCCACTCTACCATCTCCTGCGAACTTCAAATTTCTTAGGTATATAAAGGCATGGATTCTACCGTTAGATGGTTCGGTAGATAATCGCTTTTGTACAATAAATAATTCCATCTCTCCCTTTGTACTCGATAACTCTCAACAATACAGCAGACACAGTGGCAGATACACAGTGGCAGATAACCAGCAGCAGATACACAGCGGAGGATACACAGCGGCAGATACACAGCAGCGGATACCAGTGTCGGATAAATAGCTACGAATAGCAGCGTCGGATAAACAGCAGCGGATACCAGTGTCGGATACACAGCAGCGGATATACAAAAGTAGTTCAAGATACACAGCACGATATACACAGCGGCGGATACACTGCGGCAGATACACAGCAGCGGATATACAGTGGTAGATGAACAGCAGCAGATACAGTAGTGGATATACAACACAGTATACACAGTGGCAGATACACAGCGGCAGATACACAGCGGCAGATACACAGCGGCAGATACACAGCTGCAGATACACAGCGGCAGATACACAGCTGCAGATATACAGCAGCACCAAATCAAGATACACAGCGGTGGATACACAGCAGAAGTCTAGGTGATCTGCCTGATATCGCAACAAGTCCACCATGCTCAACGTTTTGAATCCTGGGGGCGGCAAAGCCGCCACCGGTGCTAGTACAAGAATAGATAGGTTTAATTCGGGTTAGTAGCCCGGACGGAGGGTCTTCCTTTTACACGTAGTTTCAGAACTATTACAGGCTGTACGGTCTTTTACAAACGATGACGACGTTAGGTCTAGTCGATAAGACTCAAGCTAAAGTTAAGTTTCCGTGCCTTCGGGGGTGTGAGTTGTTGAGTCTTGACAATTTACTTGAACGTTTCTATTAAAACCTCCCAAATAAAACAAATTGGGAAGAGCTAGACCTGCCAGTAAGACTAACAATGGATGGCAAAGTTCCCAATCTGTCTACTGTGCCTTCGGCCATGCAAGCCAGACTTGCATACCGCCGATGGCGATTCCAGCGAAACCGAATAAAGTAGTCAAAAATAACACGGCTATAACGATCTACATGGTATACCAGGTCTGTTTATTCCGTCTACCATACTAGATTTGCTTGAAAGTGGTAGGCTTCGTTGAGTTGAGGGTATTGTTGAGGGTATTGTTGAGGATTTCCAATCGTTTACCGTAAAATTTGAAATTCGAGATTACGAACGGCGGTTCCATTGGCCGTGCAAACGTTCCCAAAGGAATGCTTCCAATGTCTATGTCAAGCCGTTTCTTCTCCTGAAGCTCCCGGAGGTAACGTGTGCAATCTGGGCGGCAGGACGTCGTAGGTCTGACGAGTTTCGTATAGGAATTGGTCGTCGAAGACATCTCTATATGTACTATCTTAATCAGGGCCTCCACTCAACAAAAAAGATTTGAATATACAAGTAGGACGGAGTCTTCGATAGTGCCATGTGGATTGACAGAAAGTAGCCGCAACGGAACACCTGTAGCCGTAGCAGTTGCTTTCGTTTGTCAAGGTGTAGATGATCTGCAATATTGGTCGTTGGTACGATCTCGATAGCGGCGAGGCATTCTAAATTAAGTGCGTGAAAGTCGCTTTCCAAGGAGTCCTCGTCGCCCGAGAGTGGAAAGCCGTTACCGGCGCTGGCTAGATGAGTCATGACTTCTCACAAAGGATAACACAGGAGGGCTATAATCTTAAGGAATCACCCCCCTTCCGTCACAACCGCCCTTCCACGTTCTTTAAAGAAGTAGCACCGTCTGCCTTGTATCTATATCTTTGTCGCGACCTCTCACATGTTATATCGCCTTCTAACAGGTGGACGATGAAATAAGATGTGGTCAAGGGTGTTTTGCGCTCTGCCCACATTTAGTAGGTAGCGGGTGTATTTAGGACAGAGAGTGTCAATCGAAATAAAATCGATTCACCAAAATTTCCAGGTCATCCTCTACGTCCTCGTTTTAGGGTAGTTAATTACCGCTTCTTAAGCTGGGTGTCCCGTCTCTGCGTGTTGTTTTCCCGTCACAGGCGAGTGAGACTAACTCTCTGGTTCTTAGATCCAACCGGGGTACCATGATCGCCGTTTTTCAAAAGTAACATCGTTTCATGTATAGCCTTACCGTCTTAATCTGACAAATACTCCACAGCAAACACCCCCATTGCTGCACCTGTAATTCCGCCCACGCCCACACCTGAAACTCCGCCTGCAGTCCCGCCAACTCCCGCACCAACACCTCCACCTGCAATTCCACCCGCACCCGCACCCATGACCAGACCCATGCCAGCACCAACACCAACGCCCATACTTGCACCCGTAATCCCACCCGCACCAACACCGAGACTTGCACCCATACCCGCACCAACGCTCCCACCAATGCCCACACCCATGCTCGCACCCATGACTCCACCGATTGCGGCTCCAATTCCAGCTCCGGCAGCCACTGTCAAAGGGCACAACATCGCCGCGCCTACAACTCCCCCAATGGTCGCTCCAACCGCTGCACCAATCCCACCCCCAGCCCCAGCGCCTACCCCAGCTCCCACAGCCGTTCCTGCCACAGCACCAACCCCAGCGCCCACTCCAGCTCCTGCCACAGCACCAGAACTAGCTCCTACTACACCTCCCGCCACAACACCAGAGCCAGCTCCTACTACACCTCCCGCCACAGCGCCGGCACCAGCACCAAAGGCAGTCCCTACAACACCTCCTGCAGTACCAACGACAGCGCCCCCTGTAACTCCACCAATTATTCCCCACTTCCACTCATCACTGCTTTCGTACTGGTCAGTTTCGTTACTGGGCTGGGGATTTTGCAGCTCCGTAGCTTCGGGGTCGTAGCTTTCATCTCTCCCTCTTTCTAAGAAGCTTGTAATGGCGACGGCATCATTCTGCGGTTCGTTGCTGGAGGCGACAAGGTAATTTTCTCGTAGATAGGCAGTGGTATCTTGGCTCATTTCTCTGACTGTTATTCCGTAGTTGTTTTTTAGGGTTCGTTGTTGCAAAATTCGGGAATTGAAGGTAGGTTTACCGAGCGATATGGAATCCCGCGACCTTTATATGTGCTCGAGCAATACGAATGATATACGATGAATATATCCTAACGAATCACGGACCCTATGACTTGATGCAACCCATGGAATTTTTTTTTTGAACGGAGTCGTTGCTTTTTATGCGGCAGGGAAGGACCAGTTACGTTTGCAAGAATGAGATGAATACATGTGCCTTCTGATTGGAAAGGCCATAGTAAAGGTTAGCTGCTGGCCCAACAACCAAATGGGCGTCAGGAGAATCAAGAATGGTAGCGCTTCGAACATAGGCATATGCTCGTAGTTAGTGAGAACCAATTATGGTCCACAGGTAAGGAACACATGGATAGCCCCGTAGATGGCCAACACCACCGCGCGCAAATTACAACGTGCAAGATTCGACGAGGAGAAACAAAAAGAGAGAAGCTAAAATACCGACCATGCATGGTCACCCACTGTAGTACTAACCCGGCTAAAACGTAGTTGAATTGGGCAAAGTGGAAGCAAGCCTTCCGTTATCTAATAGTTATACACTTGGTTTGTCTGCTCGAAGCATTCTCATTGGTCGGGAGAACTTGGCACGTGGCGCGTGTGGCAGATACAGTGGTGGGTACAGTGGCGGATATCAACATGTTGGCTCAGGATTTATCCCGAAGACCTACAAGTTTTTAGAACGCCATCGAAGCTGCTAGAAAGGATTGGAGTGTGCTTGCTAATGCACTGAGTCATTTGTGTAGACTCATTCACAAAATTTCACTCGCCACCCGCCATTCGCCACTGCTGGCGCCACTCTATCATCTCCAGTGAATTTCAAATTTCTTAGGCATGGATTCTACCATTAGATAGTTCGGTAGACAATCACTTTTGTACAATACATAATTTAATCGCTCTTTGTACTCGATCACTCTCAACAATACAGCAGACACAGTGTCAGATATACAGTGTCAGATATACAGTAGCAGATATATACACAGTGGCAGATACACAGTGGCGGATACAGTGCCAGATATACAATACTGGATCAAGATACACATTCACAGAGGCAGATACACATGGGCAGATACACAGCAGTAGATATACAACCGCAAAAACAATGGCAGATATACAACACAGCAAATACAGTGGCAGATACAGCAGTGGATATACAACACAGCAGACACAGTGGTTGATATACAGTAGCAGATACAGTGGCGGATATACATTACAGTAGATACAGTGGCAGACAAACAGCAGCAGATACACAGTGGTGGATACCACTGTCAGATAAACAGCAGTGGATAGCAGCGTTGGATAAACAGCAGCGGATAAACAGTGGCAGATACAGCAGCGGATATACAACACAGCAGACCCAGTAGCAGATACACCATGGCAGATATATATACAGCGACAGATATACAGCCAGATATACAGTACCAGGTCAGGATACATATTCACAGCGGCGGATATACAGAAGTAGTTCAAGATACACAGCACAATATACACAGCTGCGGATACACAGCGGCAGATACACAGCTGCGGATATACAGTGGTAGATGAACTGCAGCAGATACAGTAGTGGATATACAACACAGTAGATACAGTGGCTGATACACAGTGGCGGATACACAACGGTGGTTACACAGCGGCAGATACACAGCGGCAGATACATAGTGGCAGATACACAGCGGCAGATACACAGCAGCACCAAATCAAGATACACAGTGGTAGATACACAGCAGAAGACTAGGTGATCTGCCTGATATCGTAACAAGTCCACCATGCTCAACGTTTCGAATCCTGGGGGCGGCAAAGCCGCCACCGATGCTAGTTGTTTCTATGGCAGCAGCTATTGGTAAATAAATTCAGCGTCTATGAGACTCAACGCCACACAATCGTTATATGGCCGGCGTCAGACTCCAAATGCGTAGATCACGTGAATGGCGGCCTACCCGACCTCAATGAAGAACCTCAGACAGATAAATAGAGAAATAAAGTGTTAGATGTATCAGCCATCTGCTGTCTCGAGTCAGGGTGAATTATCAACGTAAGCACGTTTATCTCTCTCTAGCAAAGAATAACCACCACTCCTGCCATTCCTATCACCCCGCTTCAAATGTCTCTGCCGCTAGTGCTCCAACAACTTAGAGCGTACAAACTAGTTTCAAAGCTTAACTCATTGTCAACACCGACAATCACCGCAGCCACCGCAGCAACAACTGCTCGAAGCTGCAACCGTACTTTTGCTTTCTCTTTCCCTGCAGGATTTCTCCCTAGCCACGGCAGTTCGGCTCCCTGAATCCGTCGTCCGCTTGCTACTATGCTCGCATTTCCAGAACGACAGGTCGGGGACCTCAGAGTCCGTATACGAGTCCACACCGTGTTAAATTCCATTGTGACCTGTTCATTCGTCAGTTGGTCGTACTAGATGTTCGCTATGGTTGGGATTATCGAACGGTGTCGTCGTTTGGTGGTGGAAAGGGTAGGTGGGGATGCTCGAGAGCCTATTGTAATTGTAAACATATACACATTTAATAAATCAAGGCAATACTGCTATCTTGCCACTACATTATCTGGTTCACAATATTCAAGAATTTCCAATATAAAATTCGAGTCTTGTGTCGCCTCGAAGCATTCTCATTGGCCGGTATTGTTTTCCGTGTGGCTGTGCCTCAAGCTGATTGATTGGTCGCATGTGCAGTGCGCTAGTTTCTGTGGCGTCTCCGCAACACCATCGTAATCTTCCACCATCGTCATTTCCCTTGGACTCGCGTGTCATTGCCACGTGACGTTTGGAGATAGAACGAGGGTGTCGGAGACTGCAGAATAACAGCTAGAAGGAGAGTGAAAGCTGAAAAGAGAGTCAGAGTACAGAGCGAATGCGCAGCACCCGCATGTGTGCGAGTCACCGTAGATTGTAAGGCCGTGCAGCGGCTGAGAAACCAGAGCGATGAGCAAACGTGCTCTAATCCTTTCTACTTCTTTACTTGAGATTTGTGGACTTCTTTGTCGACCGCTTAAGTGTGCTAACTAAATCTTATTAACTCCTGAGCACTGAGCACAGCGAAGTTCACATCGTATCGGCGGCAACGCCGCCACCACGCCTTGTTATATGTTAAAGTTATGTATGCACCTGCATTCTAGGGTAGAGCTCCGCAATCTCTATGCCGGGAATGATGAAACGAGCATTCTGATACTGCAGTTCCCTGTTCGTCGTGAGACCTAGAATATGAGGTGCGGATAGGAAGCCGTCTTATGTTGGACTTTGAGTTCCGCTCGTCACCCTGTCCTTCTATCTTCTCGTTTGTGAATCACACATAACTACAATGGTCGGTCTATGAATGTCACAGCCATTACGTCAGAGAATTCCTATTCTGCAGTTCGTTAGAAACACAGCCCCGTCCCCCCACTGTAGTTTAAATAAGGCTACCCGGAGTCATGAGAACTCTCGAATACCACAAAAGAGGGGAGGAGGCATCAGACAGGGAAAATAATATCTGACAGGAGTGGGACTTGAACCCACGCTCAGTTTCCCGAACCAGGAATTTCCTATTAAGGTAACCTTAACCTGGCGCCATAACCAACTCGGCCATCCTGCCTTTGATACGCTAACCAACGACAATGTCATCTATGAGGATAGTTGCGGTAGCAAAGCATTACTGGGATAGGCTCCGAAAATTCTGGGCCAGTACTAAGCTTTAAGATTCGTACGAAATTTCGAGCGCGTCAATTTTGATGGATCTCACAAGTTGCTAATTGTCTACATCACTATATCTAGCGTTGTCCAATAACAGCCCACTACCCAAAGAATTTCTCTTGCGGTCATCACCTAGGCGTATTTCCTTACAGCGTTAATTTGAAAAGTGATTTTGAAAGGTAGCTCTAAAAAAGAGGAGTCGTTTGGTAATCTTGTTATGCTAAAAGTTAAGAAAGTTCTCTACAACTCTCCTCACCTTAAGTATATCCCAAAGCCTCTTTATATTATCTTATTGGATTAGAGCCTTACACTTCCCACTTAATTTTTCCACACAACATATCTCAACCTTCTTTCACTTTCACTCCACCAACTACCACCATACAACCCCACCACCACATGTCATCTTCCACCTTAGTACGGTACGTTTTGCGCCGATTGCACGGCACTCTTCTCGACAGAAGTTAGTCGCACAGATTCAGAAGCCTTTTCACTGCACAACTTTCAACGCCATCAAAAAGCTTCCTTATCTTTCCCGAATTCAGTCCTCGTTCTACAGGAATATCACTACCTAAACTAGCGAGTAACATGTAATGTACGAACTGTATATGTTCCGTACCATCGGCGACACTTACAGTTCGCGATATTTACAGTCCTACTCACGAACTGGCGAACATTTGCAAACCATCTTCTATCAGCGACTTAACTACCAGTACTTCCCCTCCTCTACACACATAAAGGACTTCAAAGTTTATAATTGACCACCCTCCGAGTTCCAGCATACATCTACTGCGGTTGGGCCAGCTCCAGGTTGCGAGTCGGCACGAGTCGTGTACCGTACGGAACATATACAATTTTACGTTATATTGGATCGTCAAATTGTACAGTTTACTGATAGTCTCAGCTGACGCAGCATGGAATCGACATTGAGAATCCGGGGGGCCATGAATATCGACTGAGATGTTTTCCTTTCTAATGGCTATATCTTACTCCGGTCACTGCTACCGCGCGCCTGGAATGAAATGTAGGTATGCCTAAACTCCCTTGACGAACCCTAGTGTTCCTAAGTGGCCCGGCCTTTTAGATATCTTGGGCTGGGCTGCTGTATTAAAAGCATACACTGCAAACAGCCTGCAGGCTTTCAGTTATCTATCGCCACCCACAAATCCGGCTCGGCTTCGTGCAGGCCTGCCGGGCCGAACCGCTTAGGAACACTGGCGAACGCCGCCATAGGGATATGATAAACTTCATGTCACTCTAATGCAGACAAATTTGTCAAAAGGCCCGATGGAGTATGGGGGCTCGCAAACGCTCCCTGAAGAAGGAATTCCTAGCATCAGTCGTAGAAACCACGGAGAATGCCAAGCCAGATGAGCAGGTTATGATCCTTCCAACGGACATGGCTGGTACAGGTCGGGAAAACAGGAGATTGTTCGATGCTCGTGGTTCAGCGAGCGACATAGCTTTTTCTTTTACTTTTTCTGCGGGCTGGCGGACATGGCGCCCGCGAGTCCCGCTTCTTTTTCTTTGAAGCAGGTAATAACAAGCTTCTTTGCCCAATATCAGTCGTACTGAAAGTCATTGAGCATCTTACTTCTCACCACCACCGATCTTTCAGCCGACCAACTGCACCTGGAGAATCTGTTCAACATTCCTCGACGCCTATAGCACCACCGACCGCGCTCATCCACCCCTTAATAACATACCTCGTCATCACCAGGTGTCATCAACTGGAGGCATTGAAATACTAGTGACACAGTGGGAACTAGCATGCGCAAGCACGGAGACTAGCTCTCTAAAGGCAAATATAAATTAATGTGAGAAGCTATATATAGTGACATTTCAGATATTAAATTGAAAAGAATAGATACTAATTTATACCAAAAAGTTGTACGAAATATATTAGTATAGGAATGATGATACGATAGTCAGGAAAGAAAAGAACGTAACCGTAACAAAGGTTAAAGAAGAAGAAAAGAGGAAGGGACGGGATTTATATGGGAATCTAGATAATGTAATGACGGAATTTTAGCAGACATTGGGACCTAGGGCTTGGGGTTAGTCGACTGAGTCGACGTTGGGGCTTGGGGCTTGGGGCTTGGGGCTTGGGGCTTGGGGCTTGATGTCTCTTACTCCAGGTAATGGCACAAGTGCGACACGCCGTACTCTAGAGCCGGACCTTATCTCCATCATATGAGTGTGACATCACAAGGCAAACTCGGACCATCAGAACTCCACCACAACCTTTCACGGCTAGAGTTTTGAATAGCTCTGGTTCGCTAGCCAGTGGTGTTTTATGGGAACCGGGAGAGAGTGTCAAAAAGTTTCTACATTGCAGCTATGATTTCTTCACAGAATCTTTGTCACCCGCTGAAGGCGATACATACTACAATAGGAATGCAGCTTAAAGTGTGAGATAGGGGTCAGAAATCGAAAACCATTATATTGAAACAAAACACGAAAAGAAAAATTGTAAACAACGAATTCCGGGTATTGATATATCTAAAAAAAGAAAACTCGGAAACGCGCACCTGCTTACTTGTATATAGCGTTAGGTCAAAACTCCCACCCTTGGTAATACCAAAGATTGCTAAAGGGGATAGAGCCCCGATCTTCGGGAAGGAGGGGGTGGGTGCTCTTGGTTGTGGAGGGACGACGGTGGAAGGAGGCTGTAGTTGATGAGTTAGTGCGGGAGGGTGTTGCAGTCGGAAGCGGCGGAGTTCAGGGGTAATTGCGCCCTGGAGATGGTCGAAAATGGCTGTATTGAGTTGGTTAAATGACTGTTGGGCCGGACGATAGATGACGGCTTGGATTGCCGCTTTGGATGTCAGTAGTCTGAATTGCTGCGATAACCTGCTGCTGAATAGCAGCAACATTAATTGCTGACCGGGCCGAAGTAGTTGATGTGTTGTTATTATGGTTGTTGTCGTTGTGAGTCTCTGCAGCGGCAATAACCTGAGAAACTCCCGAGCCGTTGGAGCGAGCCATACCGGACCCCATACCAGCGCGAAGAACAAAAAAGTGGGGAGCAAGACAAGTAGCTCAGCAGAGAGCAAGATCTTCAGCAAGAAAACCCCAAAATTGTGAAAACTAGTATTGGAATCAGATTTTTTTTTGATAGGATACGGGCATGGGTTAGGATATGGGGTGATGAGTCTCAGCCAGATAAGTGCGTATGCATACACATATGGGAGACCGTATATATACGGTCTTTGTGGCCTCGATAGATATACAATCAATCGCCCCTACTACCCCAGCTCACTGACGGCTTGCTCAAAGCTTCCGACAGTTCTATATCTCCTCTGGTACTGCGGTGAGAGGCGGCGGGCTGGGGCCCTCAGGTGCATCCGGCGGTGGATGTTCCCGGTATCGTCTCGATAACTGCATTATTGACGTTATTGATGTCAGCAGTAGTTATTCCCGGCCTCGTCTCGTCTCGGTTTCCGCTGTTGACATTGATGGCAGCAGCGAGCGGCTATCTAAACCTCACGAATTAGTAGAAGTAGAAGCTGTAGTACGCGAGATTGTTGCTTACGCAGTCGAAGTCGTACTTGGTTACCGGCAATGTTTGTTTGTAATCTGTAATCATATTGTATTCACCCGCTTGCGGATATGACATACATCTTCCTAATTCCTCGCTACTCCAATCCAACAAGGAAAGTTCAAGTCATAGCTTCCCCGCCAACCCCCCCGGTTGCCGTCGATGTTGATGCGGGTTCATCCGTGGGATGGTGAGCTGCAGGCGAGGGACTGGGGGCTTTGAGAGTGTTCTCGAGCGAAACGATGAAGAACGGCAGCTGGCGATGCGTGAAGATGGGGGTTTTGGTTTTGTGGGGTGAGGTGAGAGTGGAGTTGGGCCGGGGGGGGGGACGGGTGTGGTGATGTCTAGAAAGGAAGAGGTGGTGGTGCAGAAGGACATAGGAAGCATAAGCCGTCTCAGGTTGTGATCACGCACTTTCACCCCCATAACTACTTCCCAACAAACGCTTACAAAATAAACCCCCGTCAAACATGCGGCTCCTCACCACCACTTTATTTCCCCCACCCCACCAAACTTCCTCTTTCATCTGCCTCATCTCCCACTCCTAAACCCCCTCGCCGCTCCTACGCCGGTTTTCGAGCGCAATATCTCCTCTTAAACCCCATCACTATGGCAACTCCCCCACCCCTCTACTTCACCCTTCCACCAGCCTACAACCAGACCGATCCGTACCCTGCGCCTCTGCAGCCGGCCAAAACACATCGCCTGTGTCCAAGACACGACCAGTGCTTCATCATTTCTGCCATTATCGGGGGCGGTGCAGTATTGAGAGCCCTGTTTTTTGTTACTATGTACATTCTGTGTCAAAGAAGTACTGTGGAGGAGTATGGGAATTTGGGCTGGGTTTGATCTAGAAAGGAGGCTTGAGGAAGTGATAGGAGGGGGGGTTTGTTGATGTTATTTATTCCATTAGATGACAGCGGATTAGGACATTCGTTACAGCACTGGAGTCGTCATGAATCTCTCCCCCTCACTCCCTCCCTTTTTAAGCCTTTCGTGATTTGAACTTCCGCTCGTGGCTGTCACTCACTCCCATACCATTCCACCCACACTTCCGGTTCTATACCTCGAACCACGCCAAGTCATCTAGTCATATTCGCCTCCTCCACCACACTCCCTGTATCTACGGCTATGATCATGGAAACCATACGTCCATCCCACTCGCGACCACGGACCGGAATCGCAATCCAGCGTCACAAAGCAAGATTTTTGCGTCTGACATGAGCGATACATCCTCACTTTTAATATAGTAGTTATCGGAAGTGTTCTGAAGGTGATGTTTTTGGGGATATAGACGTGATTACTTTGATCTATTTGGGCTATTATCTGGCGCAGGGGAGTGGGTTTGCGGAAAGGAAGGGAGGGAAGGAATGAAGAGTGTAAAGATAGATGAAGGAAGCCGTCTGTTAGAATACGGTGGGATAGCATTAAGAGATAATGAAGGCGCGTGTACAGTTCTGCAACAATCCCAACGCTAGAGGAAACAAAAGAATGGTCCCACCTAGACTCGAACTGGAGTCAGACGCCTCGACGGGCGAAGGTGCTAGGCCACTACACCATGGTACCGTACTCTTGCACACTCACATTGTTCTTATGACTTGCATTCGTAGTATTAAGCTTTCGCACTAATGAAGCTTGGGAAGCGAAAGTTTGATGCGAGAGATGGTGGGAGGGTTGGGTAATAGACTTGCTCCATTATTACCAGAAGGTTCACTGATGTGAGTTTAGTAGTCCCCGTACCCTGGTTTCTCGCCATCTCGCCGGCCGTTCCGGAGGTGGCTGGATAGTCTCGCTTTTTGTGGGCGGGATAACAGTATGACTGTGAGGGCAATAATCTGCCCCAATAATATGCTCATCTCGAAACGGGATTACCAACATTCCCAAGCAAAAACTGCAATCATGCGAGTGAGTGTCGGTGAATACAGAGGATAGCAGTTGAGATACAAACCCTGAAGCTCATTCAATAAACTTCAAGGCGTTCCGCGGGAGTAGTTGGTACGGGATGGGGTTCCTTGGGCGGAGGGTTCGTCCGGAGGCAGGCATTATCGGGAATAAGGTAACATGGACACTGCCGCGGAAATGTAAACTCATATTTATCTTCCAATCACAGAATGTTTATGGAAATGGGAATAGGCATGTATAAGGGTGCCGACCAAATTGTGGAAATTCATATTGCAAAGTAAACAAAGTGTTGGTGAACGCTGGGTGTGTCTTTCCCAGCATAGAATGGGAATCTCAGTTTTCCACTAAAGAATATGGTAATTCTATGGTAGTTGCTTTTCAGAGCTGAACACAGAAAGGACAACTGCAGCTAGAAGAGTTTGGTACGAATGAGAATGTGTAATATTTGCGTTCGTAATTATTTATTTCGACGACTCTGACGTTTTTTAACAAGGCACAGAAGTTGTATGTTTATTGACATGAAACTACGATAATGGGTGCTGGAGATTGTTGGTAATAAGATTAGATGTTGACGATTAGATAACGTGCTATGTATCCCGGTCATGTGTGGCACCTGTGAGAGCAGAGAGAGTGAACAGAACCTTCATCGTTTCCCTAACCAAATTTTCGTGTATTGATCCTGCCATGTATACATTATTCGATGTAACCAACAACTCTTGTGCGTTGTACATTAAATGCGGCCGATAGCTGGTTGTCTGTAGTATATGCCTACCCGATGCCCCAACTTGTTTTCAGGTGATCATGAAAGTTGGCCGCGTTCCGACTCCACCGCGTTAGGAGCAAGAGGGATATTCACATCATATGCCTGCCGTATATACCTAATTAACAACCATCAGCATTGGCTCTAAGTTTCGGATCGATAGATTTACCTCTAGGTTCCGTTCTAGAAGACTAATAATATCTGCTTGAACTTCATTCTTGAACTTCGAGTTTTCCAAGTTTCGTCTTTCGGCTTGTGTGGATTCAATTGGTCGATTGAGGCCGTTGAGACAGCGCGATACAGCAAGGCCGTAAAGGTCACCCGCGGTGGAAAATATATCACCGACCAAACGCTGAGCGGTGTCATAGACAGCACTATCATTGAAGGGGGTGCTGGTTTGTGAAGGTTCTCTGAGCTCATCGATGCGCCTTTCACACCAAAGCTCTATTAGAACAATGCCCAATGAAAAGAGACTTTTGTCGTATTGGAACAGCTCCGGTTCGGCCAATGGAGCAGACTTCGGCTGTCCAAATATTCGGCGAACGATGGGTTTGTCAGCAACCGGTTCTGAAATTTCGATACCGCCCGGCAGATTTCGTGACTTTTGAAGGAAAGATATGTCTTGATTGCTCCAGCTCTCGTTCAGCCATTCGGTCATGTGAAATTGCATGACAGCCGACGCAAGTTCCACTCCCAGTTGCAGTCGAACTTTCTTCTCAAGGCAACCGGGTATAAGGAGGTCATGAAGTGACACGGTTTTTTGCAGGTAGGGAGACGAGGATGCTGGGCGCGGAGGACGAATACAGTGCCACTCATCAGCGAGAGTTCCAATGCAAACAGTTAGACTTTCGCCTGTCGTTCCCGCAATCGCCGAACAAAAGTCCTCGATGCCTTGGGTTGCTTCCAAATCGGACTCGTCAAAAGAGGTAGGCGGACGGGTTTCTTTTTGTATTGGCACTTGGAAACCGACTGTCTTTTTCGATTTTGTTGTGTCACTACAGGGGAGCAATGGTCAGTTCGTTGGGCAGACAGGCGTCGTGAGAACCCTTACGTTATGCGCCTCGTTTCTGAGCCTCCTATCAGGCCAACGTCGGCCGTGACAATTGCTTTCCCAATCCGGCTCCGTCGACCCGCCGGGCTGACGCGCTCGTTCACTGAATCCAACCCGGATGCAAAACCACCTCCCCTCCCACGAACTTCCTCGGATACCCTCTGCCCGTGCCGCCTGCGGTCTATCGGCATGAAATAAATTTCGCGCCAATCCCATGGTAGGGTCCCGGATGCCTCGTCGAAGTCAAATAACACCGTCAGTGAGAGATCGCTTTCCCCCGTCCGATGTGGAATAGCCCTTGATAATCTTAAACTTGCACTGTGCGTTCTATTGTGAGAAGCTCTACACGTATTGAATGTGTCCTGGAAGACTTCATAAAGCCTCGTTGCATGGCTCCGTATATGATTGTAGTGTTGGACCACTGCTGACGGTCGAGCGTGTGTGTGAATCGTGGATGTTCTCTGCCTTTGCATCGTCAGTTGAGCAAGGTCCCTGTTTATCTTGTCAATCTTTTGAAGAACGGCATCGTAGTCGTTTAGCTGAAGGACGGCTTTAAGCTTTTTCCATCTAGGCTGCCAGAGTAAACGTTAGCAAGAATTCTATAGCATACAAACAAATGATATTCACGGGTATCTCCGGTCACACTCACTTTGCGATGCCTATCGAGCCCTATATCCTTGCTCAGATCTTTAAGAGACGAATGTAATGCTTCCACAGATTCGGTAAAAGCGTTGGCTAACTCTTGTCCTAGATGCTGCTCCAGTTGTACTTGAAAATCGGAATCTTCCCAACCCTTCCCACTAACCAGAACCTGTATTCGTTCCTCCGAGACTGACATACCACCAAGAAGGGTGTGGCTGGTGTTGACGAACTTGCACTTTTCCATCTTGAGCTCTCTTACTAAACGCTTCGAGGCCCCATCTTGATCCTTAAGGCCCTTAGCTTTAGCTATGCCCTGAAGGACGATTGGGAAAATCGCGAGAGCTAATCCTGTAGCTTCGAACCCGGTGACCATGGTGTTGAATCGCAAATTGCGGAGCGGAGGTAGGCCGTGGCGTTCGCGGCCGTTACTTCGCAACGAAGTCGACTTTCGCTTTTTTTGGGTGATGCGGGGGTGTTCTACGGTGTGTGCTGACTTGGGGATGAAATCTGTAACTCGTATTGGCTTACGGTTAAAGTGTGGAATGGGTTAGGGTTTTGAATGCTGAAGTGGGGTACCCCCAATCGCTGGCAGTATGTCCCTCAACCCTTCCATCCAGCCTCCCAGTATCGTACTCGCCATTATACTCCTATGCAACATCGCAATCCATCACCTACTGTTTAGAGCCATGTCACATCTACTTGCCAACCGTCATGCGATCACTTCGTCGTATCAAGATTGCATGCTATCGTTCGATAGACTCTTTGAGATACTTGAACATAGCCGACAATTAGGGGTTATATCGCAGAATCTTGATCCAGATCCAAGCGAAGGTGAAAAATTAGAGTACTCCAGGCTGCAAGAAATGCAGCTTGATGATAACCTCGGACGCTTCAAGGTGTGGGGAGAGAACTGCGGGGCCCATCGACATGGCCGTGTGTCCCTGGATCACCGCCTCCGGGAGGCAGCCGATGTCAAGCAAATGGTGCTTGAACTCCAAGATGACTTGAATAGCGACTTGAAACACGGTATGGGAATATATATTGCAGAATACCTCGATAAGATTTTAGATGAACTCACTTGTTTTTTAGCTATTGCTATCGTTTCGGGGGAGACGCTATTTGAACAGCCCGATGAGGACGCCGAGTTGCTGTCTGATTCAGACTCTTCCCAGTCATCCTTAGAAGATGAAGGGGCTACCTCGCAATCGGAACCTGCCGCCGATATAAACACAAAAAGCAGGTTGGAAGAGTGTGTTACAGATATAACTCATGTCATTACCTGTCTCTACAAATTCTCAATCACAATCCAAAATCCTGCTCCGCGAGACCGTCTTGCAAAATGTTCTTCAATTCCTGTTTCCCACTTCGAGGAATTTGATATTCGACACCTATCTCACAAGTTCCCCGATGCCCAACGATATTTGATTGAGCGGCTTGGCAAGGCCAATACCAAACGTCGGCAACTACTGAAGTATTATGAAATGCACCATGAAAAAATAGCCGGACATTACGGGGCACAAATCGACGGACCGTTACCAGATCCTGTATTGAGAGCGGCGACTGGCAACGATCTCGATGGTGGGCTAGGAGGAACGGCGGAAGCCATTGAGAGACCTACACCTAGTGAAGGTCCGGCAACTATCGCCACGAGGCCAACACAAACTACTGTTTCGGTTTATGTAGCACCAGATGTAAGCCATGCTAATGCATATTCAGAAACAGACGATCAGTCACAGACTTCCTATGCATCATCTACGAGTGGCGGACCTGCTAATCTTCAGGTGCCACTTCCACCAAAACAAGAAAGTGCTTTTGATGGAGAGCCTTTTCAATGCCCATTCTGCTTTGTCATTATATCTGTGTCGGGACGACAGTCCTGGAAGTATGGACCGTCTTCAATCTTTTCATGTAAAAGCTAATTCCTTTCAGGAGACATGTGTTCAGGGACTTCCGGCCGTACCTCTGCACATTTCAAGGGTGCCAAAAGTCTGAACACCTTTTTGACAACCAACACGACTGGTTTCAGCATGAGCTTGATATACATAGAAAGGAATGGTTCTGCAATGCTTGTGATAGGTCTGACGACCTACAGAAGACATATTCTTCACGCCAATTCTTTCAGAATCACCTAGAAAAGATCCACTCTTCTCTATTTTTATCTGCTCAGATTCAGACTGTCATCGACAGATGTGAGAGACCAGTAGCATTGGAGCAGATATGTCCATTATGCGGGGAAAAGCACCTTCCTAGTCGCCTGCAGCGTCATCTTGGAGGCCATATGCAACAAATTGCCCTGTTTGTCGCGAAATCGTTTGGACCTGAACCAGACAGCGATTCAGAGTCGGTTGGAGCACAGGTTGGCCAATGTGAGAGCGAAAGTCGAAGCAGTAGCGACCTAGAATTTGCGTCAAACCCATCCCGACATAGCGATATCGATAGCGAAGAACACATGCCATCAGAAAACTTTGTATCTAAAGAAACCGATTCAAAACCCCAACCGGAACAGCAATCTGATATGGTCGTAGCGACTGAAGGGACTACGAAGAATGAAGATGAGACTACCGCACTGCGCGATGCGGTTATGAGGGGTAAAGAGGCTACAGTCCGGCTGCTGCTCGAGGAAGGTGTCAACGTCGACGCTAAAGACAAAGATAGGCAGACAGCACTGCATCTCGCGGCTGCGAGCGGACTCGAGACCATGGTACGACTCCTGCTTGAGAAGGGTGCCAGAATCGAGGCCTGTGACAAGGACAATAAGACACCACTACACTATGCAGCTGCGAGGGGGAACGAAGCCACGATCCGGCTGCTACTCGAGAAGGGGGCGGAAATCGAGGCCATCGACGCAAGCGGACAGACTGTACTGCACATTGCGGCAGCGAGCGGGCGCGAAGACACGATCCGGCTGCTACTCAAAAAAGGGGCTGAACCTGATGTTCTCGACGACGAGGAGCAGACAGCATTACACCTTGCGGCAGCGAGTGACCATGCGGCTACGATCCAACTGCTGCTCGAGAATGGTGCCGACGTCGAATCCAAGAAATGGGGGGAAGAGACGACGGCGTTACATATTGCGGCTGCGAGCGGGCATCAGTCCACAGTCCGACTGCTGCTTAAGAACGGTGCCAACATCGAGACTAGAAACAGGGATGAGCAGACAGCACTGCACTTTGCGGCTTCGAACGGGCACGACGCCATGGTACGACTACTGCTCGAGAAAGGTGCTGATATCGAAGCAAAAGACGACACCCTCGGCGGTTGGACTGCGCTGCACCTTGCTGTTGAAGGAGGGCACAGGGATGTGGTCCGAGTGCTGTTAGGGAACGGCGCCCACATCGATACGATTGGCTCGAAAGGGATGAAAGTGCTGCATGTTGCGGCTTTGAAAGGGTATGAGGCTATGGTACGACTTCTTCTCGAGAACGGTGCCGATGTCGAATCCAAGAAATGGGGAGAAGAGGCGACGGCGCTGCATCTTGCGGCTGCGAACGGGCACGAATCTACAGTCCGATTATTGCTCGAGAAGGATGCAGATGTTAATTCCAGAACTTCACAACAGTTGACGGCGTTGCACCTTGCGGCATTGAGCGGGCATGAAACCACAGTCCGACTGCTACTCGAGAAGGGTGTCGAAATCGATGCGCGTGACCGGGTGGGGCTGCAGGCGCTTCAACTTGCGGCTAATAGAGGGCACGAAGCTACGGTCCGACTTCTTCTTGACAAGGGTGCAGATATCAAAACTATGTAAGCTGTTGATTACGTAGTCGGTAATGACCTGTATATCCGTCCGGTTAGGGTTAATGTCTGGTTGTTCAATTGTTCTTTCGGTTTGGCGTTTGGGTCTATACGAGACTTTTATTGGTTTGGTTTTGGGAATTGGTTTTATGTTGCCTTACTGAAACCGGAAGTATATGAAAGTCGCACGGCATGGGTTCCTTTGATGTAGTGTGGGGGTGGGGGGTGGATATCGAACTTTCTGTATTATCAGGTCGCTGAGTCGATTGAAAAAGCCTGAACTTCATTCAGCCTCATGCTATCCCAGTAGAAGAAGTAGGCTAGATGCTTCCTATCCTTTCTTCGTTATGGTGCTCCTGCTCCTTGGGCTCCTGCAGTGCAAACCGAGTGAAAGCCCTTGAGAACAGAGATACTCAGAACCACGAACTTGTATTCGGACCCGAGATACTCTTTCATATTGCCGAAGCTGAAATTGAGCATTCCCCGTCAACATCTTTTCGGATATACGAAGCACCCCTTTAAATTTGGCGATTTTCTGTGTCGCATCCCCTCGGCTCGATTCAGGCTCTGTATAATGCAGGGCTAAGATATGCTCGAGTTCGGAGGTTGTGAATAATTTCAACTGGTCTCTAGATTAAATTTCGCCACAAGTGGGGGGTCATACACATATTGTCGATAGGTCAAAAGTCGCCGAGATAACAGGATTGGCCGCAGTGATTCCCGGATGCAGCCGCTGCAGGGATTTCCCGGACCCCCGGAAAGTTGCTATCCGAGCCGGAGTGAAGCCTTGGCATTCCTTCGTTGGTGCTTTGTCTATCTATAAAGTAGATCTATCGATACCTGGACGCTGAGTTGGAGGCGAGAGCAATCCAGCTGGAACTGTGGCTAGCAACGCCACATCAGCCACACCTTTATCCCTATCCCATCTTGTCCGCTTTCCCTCTTGAGACTCACTCTAGAGGACTTACGGTCCGGAATGTCTGTAATAGAGTATACCGCTGTATGGAATATATATATTGAAATGTGGTAAATTCGTTGTGGCACGTTGGCGGAAGCATCACATGTCACTAGTGGTAGAGAATTCGCATATTATGCATGTCCATGTCTAATATCGTAATTAGATTGGATGGATAGAACTTATTATGCATCACATTCACTCAACGCCGGCGTCGTTGCTGAACAAACACCAGCTCTTCGACACCCTTGCTCTTTGAGGTACGGTAGTGCAAACCCTTAAGATACCTAGGTGCACTGATCGAATTAGTATTCGGGCCCGGGGGTCTCCCCCGCTTTGTAGCCTTCACCAATCACCCTCTGCAAGCACCCCGCTCTCGCTGCACTCTTTGGCAATAATTAGTGCATCTTCTTTAGTTCGATTTCAGGTTCTATATAGTATAGATTTGATGGATACTCTCTCGGGGTTGAGGGGTCAGTTAGCTTGAACGTTGTGCAATACGCTCTCGCGGAAGTGATGGGTTCTACCTGAATGTCAAAAGTCACTCCCGAGACGCACCAAAAAATCCAAATATGGATGCCAAGGCTCCCCGAGTGGATGCTGGAATGCACACAAAGCCGGATCCCGAAGGCAGTCCCCGAGCACTAGCTCGGAGAAGCCGAAACATGAGCTTTTGTCAGTTCGGGGAGAGGCCTTGGCATTTCGGATTTAAACCTTTTGGGATTCCTTTTAACCAACGCTTGTATACATATCAGATGGATACATTCAGCTCCATAAATTACTACTTCTCTCACTCAAACAAGAGGCCCTCAGTCACCTTAAATGCTTGGTTAGGTTGCTGGTCCTTTGAAGTGAGCGTCTAAGTAATGAATGCGATTGCGCGTTAGGCGGCGATGTTGGGATTCTAAACATTCGAGACTCTTTACAAACTGTGCTCTCATTGCGCCTCGTGAAACTTTAGACTCGAATGCTATGCAATACCAGTAGCTCTTCAGATAGAAACAGGCTGAACTAGATACTGTTATACAAAGAATTTATCCGAATCGAATCCAACAGAAAACAGGATCTTCACCCACTCGGAGTGCCAGGCCAGTTTTGGCTGTGCATTATAAGATATACAAACCGTTGTTGTTTGTTTGTTTGTAATCATAATGTATTCGGCCGCTAGCGGCCATGACATACATTTTTTCCACCGCCCCCCCCCAAATCCCAATCGCTTCCTCAGGGTTTTCAGCCCCTTGGCAAAGTCGCGAAAGCAGCACCCTTTGTAACCTCCAGGCACTTTGCCTGTCCCTCACAAACCGTCGTTGTTGGTATTTTCTGTTCTACGGAGTCGATCAATTGAGCTCAATGGCCCGGAAAATTCGTTGGCAGTGCGTCAGGCAAAATTCATGTTGAGCCGCTGCGAGGCAAACTTCCAGACCCAAAACTCAAAATCCGTCTGACCAATTCAGCCCATGAGTTATGCTCCGATCGCAATGTGTTCTACATAAATACCAAGTATGCAGAATTATGCGTACTTACATAAGTGAGTAATCGAGCTATGCAGAACACCTGCCTGTTATGAAAATACATTCGTCCACTTTTTCTGTAATGCAATGCAGGTCGGTGCATATGCGCATAAGAAATAGAGTAATTATCATTCGTGAGAGGTTTGGTGGGATCTAACGTGGTGCGTGAAGCCCAGCGAATGGCTGGTTTACATGTTTCCATTACTTGTATTCCCCACCACTTTTTAATGTGCCCAGCAAGGTACTTTGTAGCCAATCGTAGCTGGTTACACAACACCTCCTCAGCCCGATTGTTAACATAAATGTCGAGACATCTTCGAGCTCTACGTCTCTCCGTGTACAATTGAGCAACCAAAGCACTCGATCGCAAGACATTCATCCGGTATCTTTCAAGTCTACTACCTAAACAGTCTACACTTCGATCCTCCGAGACGCGACTCAAGAGGAGACATCGGACAAGAAGGCTTGGATGATCATTACAGGACCTTCGGACGAATAAACATTGACGAAGGGCATACTCTGGAAGATTTGGGAAGAATGGAACAAGATTTCAATTCCCGTTCAACGTATGCACCAAATCTCAATAGCAACCACTCTATTGAAATCTACTAACGTCTCTTATTCAATTCAGTCCTACACTATATAAGATGAAACTAAGGTCATGGGGGGTCGAGAAAAATACCCCACGGAAGAAAGCTGTCCTGGTACTACGGGAGCGCCCGAGGGAACGCCAGAGGGAGCCAGCGGCTCCCACGATGGGTAGCACCGATAGCCTGCTCGAGCCAAACGAAGCACATGAAGCCAGAACAGATGCCTTTTGCCGCCTTTTATCCGTTCAGGCAATATTGGACGATAGGGCGGAACTCGATCATTACACTGGGGTTAAGAGTGGCATAAGCCTACCCGGAGATTACACACCTACAGAGAGTTATCAGTGTCGAAGCCCAAACTCACGATCTCTCAGTGGGGGATGGTCAGTCAGTTTTTCATTAGTATTAGGTACACCATTGCGAAGAGCGAGCGAAAAGCGTGCCATCGGAAGTTTAATACACACCGCGATTGCAAACGATCCACTGCACGAAGGAGTAAAGCTGCTAAAACAGGATTATTATAACAGAGCTATGGAGGTTTTAGAGAGAGCAATGGTTGATGACACTTATTCTGATAAACTATATATCCTTAATATCATCGGCGCCATGCTATCAAGCCAAGGACGTTATCAGAGGGCACTGGAAATATTTAACCGAGTGCAAAATGAACACCAAGTGGAGTTCAACGGCGGAAAAATTCCACGTATCTTCGGGATTTTTATGGAACTACCCCGTACCTTTTCCACAATATCGGGGTTGTGCATGGCATGCAAAGGAACCATCAAAAGGCGTTGGAGTATTATAACATCGCTCTAAACTTATACACTTCCGATAGCGCGAGAAACAAGCGAAGTAGCGAAAACGCCGTGAAGCTCACTCTACACAACATGGCAATAGTATATTGCAACCTAAAAGAATATACCACGGCCATCGAGTGTTTTGGCAGGGCACACAGCATAGATTGTAACGAAACTGCAGATAGACACTATCAGGTGGGCTTAGTATTAGATCAACACCGGAGGATCAAGGACGCCTTGAGGTATTATCGAATAGCATTGGACATGTATGAAAAGATGGTTCCGAGACATAGGGGCGTTTACGTCACACTGGCCAAGATTAGGGCAATACTTTCCGAGCAGGGACACTACGAAGAAGCCTTAGAGGTTCTGTTTCGAGTGTTAAATCAACCAGAAACTGCAACAAACCAAGCTACGCATCTGATTGACCGTCTACAAGATTCACTGATACAATATTCCCAACGAGGTCGCCAACATTGCCAACCAGATCGCTCAGATCCGCGCTTAGAGCACACGGCTTCACCTCGAAGCTTTCCTAGTCAATTTTTTTATGCTCGAGAAAACGGGCAAGGGAAGTAGCCTTGGAAAGAAACGACCAGACCGATTTCGATGTCATCCTAGTCCTTATGGGAGCGATGTATGAACGGGCCGCGCTACTCTTACGGAGGACTTCCTCGAATATTTTCAAGAAGATTGGTTGGCCAAGGACTACATTGAATATATTCGTTGGCGCATATGCCGGCGTACTGTCGGCTACCAGTTGTCCCGCAATCTGAACCATTTAGCACGGGGATTCCATGCAAGGATGAAATCGTACCGGGTCACATTTCAATCTTCAATTCCTACGGCAACCGATTTTGCTCCATCATATCGAGCGAAGTTATTTCCGCCGTCGGCAGAAACACAGATGTTCCGTGCAATCCAGCATCCTATGGATTCAAGAAACGATAGACGCCAATAACCCGAATCCATCCATTACATTCCATCAGCTGTGAGAGTTTACATCTAGTGTCTACCACGCTACAGGAAACACACATAGAATGAATATCTGTGAAATAGCTCCTTTCGCCTTCTAACAACTACTTCTTACCTGGTTGATGCTTACTGAGTGCTGCCTTTGCTGACGATCGTATAGAAGAATTTGTATTTTGAGCTGCATCACTACGTGGATTTTGAATATATATGGAGTTTTGCAAGGGTCTCAGGCGGCGGGATATTGGACGAATTACATCGGTCATGTGTTTTCCTTTTTTTGTATTATTGATGAATTAGCGGGCCTTGGTTCTCGGTTGAAACGGGTTTGGAGGAGTGAGTACATGGGTCTTGGGTAGAGTCATTAGTGAATACGAATTTTGAGCTGTATTCACTAGTACTTTTTTGATTGCTCGCTACCCCAGCCACACCTCCCATTACCAACACAGCCACCCTTTATATCCCATTAATTTCATCCTGTATGATTTCCCCACGTGTGCCGCATTTTGGGAGCTCGAGGGATGCATGGCCAGGACTGGCTGATATATATAGTGATATGGAATGTCCGAATACGGTTATAAGCTAGGATGGTAATAGACGGTGTCATAGGGATCTGCATCACATGTCACTCGCGGCGATAAAAAAATCGCAGCATATTCATGCATCTTTGGGTGTTCAAGGTCCGGCAATAAGTTGCACCGATCGTAACGCATTATGGATAGAATATATCCGCGTTGCAACGTTGCCAAGCTTAATTTTGGTGCCATTTGCTGAACAAAATAGAGGATGGTACTCTACACATGCAGTGGGTCATGTGTCTCGCAGTTTTTGGTGTAACACAAAGAACGGCTACGGTATTGCAAGATCGGAGTCATCGGAATAATGTTCCGGTATCCCCCTAGTAAATTGAGATCAAAGTGAATGACAGGCTCCAACGATCACCAGCCGGACCGTTCTGTAATCTCCAAGCAATTGCAGCAATTGCAGCAAATAGGAATTTAAAGCGTCGATTGGCTGTGAGGGCCTGGGATGCTGATGGTGTCTTCCAATTCGCTGCAGCTAGTCGATCATTGGGCAACACGGGTGACGTGTTGATAAGACAGCACTGCATCTCGGATTCGTCGGGGACTAACAAACATGATGTACACTTGTCCTCTTGCATTACCCCGCAATTTCTCCATGACCTCGATATTTCCTTGCTAGCTCCGCCGTTAACACCATCCCCCAGCATCACAACAACGTTTGCCATCCATCACCAAAATGCCCTCTCCTCCTCGACCATCGAGAGCTAGCCTCATCGCCGCTAAAGACGCTCAAATATCTCATCTAAAACGGTACATTACAAACTACACGCTTCCTGCCAACCTTCAACAGAGACTCGACGAAAAGGACGACAAGATTTACGAGCTTGAACGCATCATCGAAGATCTACTATCTCAAAACCGGATCGGCGCAGATGTTACCACAGAACTCCGGAGAGATATTGAGTCCCTAGAAAGCGAGCTGGGGAGGAAGAAGATAGAAATGGAAGAGCTACGAGACGATGCGGAGGTGAGACATCAGGTGTTGGTGGATCTTGGACGCGACGTGGTTAGGTTGGAGAAGACTGCAGCAGAGAGAGAAGTGGAGGCCGAGAAGCCTATGTCGCCGCAGAAGTCGGGCGGAGTTGGATATTGGGTGAGGAAGTTACTCGGGGCGCTTTACTAAGTTTCGATTTTGTGGGGAGTTTGGGCAGCGATACGTGCTGTCGACCAGCATTTTTCTGTCCCCGAGTTTCCCTCTGTAGCTACACTATTTTTTTTTCAAGCACTGGCCGAGGTCTCGTGAATTTTCGAGCCCAATGCTAAGTAGTCTTTCAATCCGCGTGATATTGAATACAAATAGTCTCCTGCTCCGGCTGTGAACAGAAAGATTTGACTGATATCGCCATCCACTCCCGCCGGTATTCTTCTCAAACCACCGTCTATTATGTTACCACTGCAACGGGAAATACAGTGATGACCTCAGAACTAGTGCAGCCAAGGCCCGGAGTTACTGAAGCCAGCATGGATGCATTTCCTACACGGGAAGTGAAAACTTAGTAACTTCCATCCCAACTCCGCGTTGCGGTCTCTTGCTTGGGCCTAGCAATGCCTATTCTTCGCACCTCTGCGCCTAAAACTGTTATTCCGGGGTTCATCCAGTAATAGTTCCGGCAACCATAACTGCCCAATACTCATTACAATCCACTAGTACAAACAAGACAACTATGGGCATATGGTCAGATTTAACTTCATCTCTCCTCTACCGCTATCGACCTAACACATGATGCACACGTGGTCAGTGAAGCCTAGTGACTAAAGAACATGGTCTCGGCAAAACCAGGGATCGTGGAGGCACCCTAGAGATATCTTAAAGAAGTCGAAGTATAGTTACATCGTTGTGTGCGGGTGACGAGTTGTGATGCAATTGGAATCACGTGTACATTGCTGAGAGCTTAGGGCTTAGGGTTAAGGGCTGTGGCTGCAAGGATGACATGCACTACAAGATAATGATTCTGTCCTAGAGAAGTTACAGGAGGCTAGAGTGCGAGACGGGACATCCTGGGTCATTTTTTATGATTGCAACTGGACCGTTGAGTGACTGACGATGATGCTGAGTTGAAGTATGGTTCCAGAAAGCTTGCAGAAGACTGAATGACTCCACAGCATAGAATCGGACCAAATACAGTGCAAAGTAGTGAAAACCACCCGGGAAGCGTTACAGGCCCGGCGTTCGGGGCCGCATCCCGAAATCACAACGCGGTGCTAGCCGGCAGACATAGTATGATGCAGCGGACGCCATTTTCTCCGCGTTGACAAGGCGTTGGGGTACCTGGACGTAATTTGTAAATGCGTTGCGCGATCCTTGGTTTCCTGATGCATCACGGAATTCAAAGACGACTCCCGCACCATGCTTCCATCTGAATGAGAGTCCTGCGGGGGTCGGCATGGAATTTGACCTTTGGGGAACTTTTAAATTTTACTCTGATTGGCCTGCTCTAAATTTAGCTCACGCTTCCTAAATTCCAATCTTCAGACTCCGAACTGAATGAATGACTGGATGTCGACTTAGGTCGATGACGCAAACTGTCCATTAGCGATTTCATTATTTCAAACACCTGCGTAGAGTATTAACTATGGGGCAGGTGCCTGGTCAGCGAAGTCTTGCACCAATCAATCATCGTCAGGCCCTCCTCGTGCGGGTGTATGTACTCGCTTCGAGTTACGTACTAGGGTGGGTAAGTTTCAGCCAACCGCGTACCTTACCGACTCCGCGTGAGCTAGGGCAAGTATTTGGCTCCAACAAAAGACTGACTTGGCAGAGGGGATGTTGTACGATACTTAAGGAAGGGTTTTGCGACCGAATAGCGGATATTGACTAAACAAGTAGCCGCATAAAGTTTGCCGGGGATGGCGTTCTCGAGCTGTCATAGCGTCTCGCTAAGGGGCGATCACGATAACCGAGAATGTGTGGTTTCTGACGCTGCTCCCTGTTCTCCCACCGCAGATGCAAGTTTAAAGAGCAAAGAGAGAGAGAAAGACAGGCAAATATATGGGAAAGGAGAGAGTATCACATCCGGAGACCGATGCCGGGCATCACTGCCGGTGCTGGACCGACTCTTCGGCATGGGCCGCAAGCCATCGGGCCAAACCCCGTGCCAACAGCTACCTAGGGTATGTATAGGTGCGTGTTGCAACAACACAGTATACACGATCGATAAAGCTGTAAAGATGACTGCCGTAAAGTTTGGATTAATCCATCTTTTGAAGCTCGTGCAGCATGATTACCCGACCCCAACAGCAACTTCTATCCGCCCTGCTGAAATATGGAAGGGGAGAACCGTGTGAATAGACTTAAGGTACAGAGACTGAAGAGCAGGAGAAAGACTCGAGATATATACAAGGTAGTTGGGTGCCTTATGCCCTACCGGCTGTGTGCCTTGACATCAGCTCAGCTGAAGCTCAACTCGGTCAGGTTCATGCAACACGCCCTCCAGCCGCGAAGCCTTACAATAACTCAGTTAAGCAGGAAAACCAGGCTTTGAAAATGTATGAGGGGTAATTGCTATGCGATTAGGAAGTTGTGAGCTGTCAGTTTCTTTCGGCCTAGTCAATAGCCTCTCGGACACACGCTCACTATTACTCCGACGTGGCAAGCAAAAGAGCAATACCTGATCGGGGCTAGTGTTAGTGCAGTTTGTTTTGTTTTGTTTTATTCATACTGTATGCACCCTAATTAGAGTATGACAGAACCTAATATCCCCTCCGCCTCCGGGCGAGCCGGCTAGATGGCGGAGCTCCCCCCCGCTACCCTTCATCCCCGCTAGTGTTAGTGCAGTCGTTTGTTCAGAAGTTTGAGACATCTTGGGCATTAGACCTAGGGACCTACGTGGGTTATCTTAACACAGCAATTGTCTCACTTGAAAGTTGTGCTTTTAGGATCACTCCAAGCACTGCATGTTGGAGCTGTCACCCCACCCGTAACTTATCTGTGGCTATGAGATAGGTACAGTTTGCTTCTCTAGCACAAGCTCTCTTCATTTCCAACCCCATCATTACCGTCTCTAAACTACCAACGGTCAATGTCAAACATCACGGAATCTCTACAGCAATCCCCTAACGCGGGCGGCGAAAAGTCGGCGGCAATCCAGGAGTCACTCGGAGTCGTCCCCAATAACCACGACCACACTTCTGCACTTGTCAAACGATCCTCGGCAATCCAGGAGTCACCCGGAGTCGTCCCCAATAACCACGACCACACTTCTGCGGTTGTCAAACGTTCCTCGGCAATCGGCCTTGCGATTGTATTCCTCGTGGCCAGTCTCTTTGGATTCTCCAAAGTTGGACATCTAGATAAATGGGAGCAGAGAGGCTTCAATTCTCTCGCGATCCTGTTTACTGGTATCATGAGTTTGGGTCTGGGATCGCTTGTTGGTTACATGGGTTCTATGATAAAATGGCCGCTGCTTGCTAGGGGGACTTACGGCGCGCGGGATGTTAGTGCAGGGCGTCTCTTTCATGTCCGGAAATGGACTCACGAGCGCATAGGTCGACCTCATCTTAGGCATGGAACCACCACAGGGCGCATTGCGATTGGTATGGCAGCATGTACAAGAGTGGAAATGGACACGTACTACATCCATAGTAGCACTGTACTTCGTCGTCAATATATCCGGTCCACTCAGCGTGGCAATCCTTGGGCTGACGTTCAATTTGGTGGAGACGCTGGGGATTGAATATCCGATCCAACTCTCGAATTGGTCCGAGCCGTCTAGTGGTAAGAGCTATCCTCATCACATACGAGATAGGTTTGATATAATCGCTAACGTGTCTCAGTGGATCGCCTGCGCAATTACGCTCAGACCGGAATTCTAGATTTCGCGACGAAACTCGAACCTGAAATCGCGATCAGAGATGTACCGAATCTTCTCGAAGCACTGGGGAAAAACCTCGATATCAAAAATATGACCCGAAGGTTCGATGGTGACTCGATCGAGTATTCCTATGCGCTTGGTGAATATCAAGGATCTGTAGTGATAGGATCATACAAAAGGATATATTCTAACGCAAGTTGCAATGCGCTCTCGGTGAACGGTAATGAGGTTTATTACTGGGCTGACGGACGGACGGAAAATATCGGTGAGTTTCCCACATCTGGTCATGAAAGCTGGATTGAAGTCTAAGAAGTTGTGTAGACTTCGCGAATGGAACTTTTAATGAATCAGCCTTAATGGTGTTGCGCAGAACTTATCTCACATATCCCACATGGATCGTAGATAATATGATGGCGGCACCCCTTTCTTACAATGATTACTATAGCGATGGATTACAGCCTGGTCCTGACCCTGAATATATTTGGACGTGTGAGCAAACCTTATGCGGCGGTTACTTGACCAGTCACTAACAAATCCAGGACAGATCTCTACTACGAAGCTCGAGTTGTCAGCCAATTCAACCGCACCGGCGTCCTTTGGAGTTGCCGGTCATACCTGATGGATGACCAAAAGAAGCCCGGAACTGTTAGCGGTTCCGGGGTACCAGGCGCCAATGCCTATTTTGTCACCAATTCTCTGTTCACAACTGCACTGAACGAAAGGATGATATATATGGATAACTCCAGCACGACTGTATTCCCGCACACGATGTATCCTTCCCTCGACACCCGAGAAACAGCAGCCACCGGCCTAACCATGATCTCTGGGCCATACGTTCAAGGGAACGACAACTTCAAAGACCCACAATCTGCAACTGCAATCGGTTCAAGGCTATACATTTCTGCGTTGGTCGCCCGGATGCCGCTTTTGGCAATCGCGGTGGCGGATAGTCAGCTATTTCGGTCAAACAGGGACAATCCAAATGCGACGGAAAAGCAATACGCTGAAACATCATTGGAGGTCCAGTGGCGAAAGGTTGGCGCTACTATTGGCGCTATTGTCGTCGGACAGCTTTTATCGATCATGGTAGTACTCTTGTACTGTCGGAGTGTATTTATTAGAGACAACAGCTATTTATCTACCGCTAAGCTGCTGCATACGATCATGACTAAGGTGGAAGGCGGGAGTCTGGAGACAGGGAAACAGTTGGCGAGGTACCTTGACGACTCTCAACTAAAGGTTAAATACGGCTCAAAGACGATTGGCGAAAGGCGCGTTGTCGATATATCACATGATGTGGAACAGAGCTTTCCGCCGGATCAGGTGTATGAGGGAATTACTAGTGCTTAGATTGCCCTCGTAAGAATTTCTGCGGTGGTTGGGATTGGATATTGGTATTCTGTCGATGAAGCAGCAGGAGTCGGAAGGGTATTAGCGGAGACGGACTTGGTGGTGTGGGGAGTCGTCGGCCAATATTAAACAGAAGTAGCAGTGTTCATTGCATATTGCATTGCGGATATGAACGGATGAAGTTCGACTTCAGGCATCTGGGGGTGCAAGTGGAGTAAAGGCATAATGGTAATACCTTGGATTTAAAAGCCTCTTGATATTCAAATCTCCATAAATGTATGATGTTCCAACTAGTAAAAACAATTGTGAGTGAGATCTACATGTACAAGTGCATGACGTCACGAACACAAAGCTACCTAGCAGGTAAGTTTGCTATACTGCTTTACCATAAACATTAGTATTGTGATGTAAATAGTTTAATTTTACATCTTCTTGTTGGTAATTATGACCGAATTTATTTCGCCCCGAGGGCGGCGAGTAATAGATTCCCATTAATTCACCCCCTGACCATAATGACGTGTTACAATTTCGGTTGCCCGTCTTGCAGTCCGTCTAGTCGAAATCATCCATAATAAGATTGTCATGTTCCCTCATACTTCATACAAGCAAAATAATTCCACCGGAAAAAATAACCTTGTGCGACGCGCAGCTCATAAATAAGCGGTTTCTCGAACGGTATTCCATAGGTAATTTAACGCGTGGAAACTATGAGCCCTATGGACCCACGCGTTGACTGGATAAATATGATACACACGCAAATATCTATGCTCAATACTATTAACGTCGTAACGCTGCATACAGCACATTTGTCAAACGTACTTGATTGCAGGCTCCCAAGTACGCCCCAAGTACGCCCCCAAGAAGTGCTCTTGAGTGCAGGTTATCAAACGCACTTGTTTACAGAAACCCGCAGAGTGGCAGGTGGCCAAATCATGATGTCGGTCGATTTCATGGTCTGAACCTTATCTTGACGTGCCCACCGCGACAGGATCTCACGGCGTCTCATGGTCATGGTGTTGACAATTGCAGCCTTAGATTCCAGTGTTCCGAAGCGGCCAGGCCGGCCGCCGACCGTCTGTAG
>Ga0307515_10001730_pt1 | contig 48614 bp, 38 predicted proteins | sample 17_EM_MG_FD_194513 | JGI IMG/M metagenome (GOLD analysis project Ga0307515, IMG submission 194513) | Populus trichocarpa ectomycorrhiza microbial communities from riparian zone in the Pacific Northwest, United States - 17_EM | ecosystem: Host-associated > Plants > Roots > Unclassified | place... | reverse complement strand
TCTCAAGTAAAGCTCAAAATAGTACAAGATAAATATTGAGATCTCTTCAACAATATAAGTCTCACATATCAAAAACTCAACATACGCATTGTTTTAGCTTTTTTTAAGGTTGAACAAGTATTTGCATGAAATTTAATGAATATTTTAAATTAAAACCTAAAGACAATAGAAATTTAATTAGGATGCATGTGTAATTCTTAACCTCTTGAATGAATACATCCATTTATACTGGATAAGCTTTCCAACTTTTATCTCAAACAGTAAATGTATAGGTAGATGCTCCATTGAGTCGAAGAAGGAATGAGAGAATATCATCTCAAATTTGTATATTGCCTGAACGATATTTGTTTCAAGCTTCTTCATGTGTTGGGTATGCAACTTGTTAGAGCATATATATCTAAAAAACAATGCTTGATCTCTGTGAGTGTATCTCATATCCTTTTTGACAATAAATCCTGGTAAGCAAGTGGAATGAGTGTTTGCATATACATGTGACAATCATGAATCTTCATTCCATACAATCTGCCATCCTTTAAATTCACCAATTTAGATATGTTCGAAGCATATTCATCAGGAAAACACAAACTCCTAAGCCATTGGTAGATAAGTAACTGTGCATTCTTATCTAAGGCAAAACTGACTTTAGGCTTTGCGACCCGTGACTCATCATAAACCAATTTCATTTTTTATGGCAATAAAACAAAGGTACATCCATTCTAACCTTCATGTTGTTCTTTATCTTCCCTTTCACGTCCATCACCGTGTTAAAAATATTTTCAAACATTTTCTTTTCAATATGCATAACATCTAGATTATTAAAGATGAGATTAGTCTTTTTAATAAGAAAACTTTTAAAAAATACTTTGTTTTACCTAATTATAGGTCACATAAAACTCAGGAAACTTTTGCTTACCAGATTGAAAACCAAACACAATGCCCTCATACTACGAGACTATCTCATACAATTCTTCACCTGACGATACTGGCGGGCAACATCCATTTCAACTCTATTTACAAAGAAGTCATTTTTGTACTTGTGATCAATTGGTAAAAACCTTCGATGATAATAAAAAAACACTTTACCACCATTTTTTAAGGTAAAGACTTTTTTTATTTTCCATACAGTATCAACATGTTAATTTTTCATGCTTTCTCCAACCAAAAACCATCTCATGCACATGAAAATTATTGATAATCCATATCAAAGCTACCTTCATTTGAAAATCATGTTTTCTCAAAACATCAAACGTCAAAGTCTTGAATGACTATAATTGATTCAACTCCTCAATCAATGGTTGAAGACAAACATCTATAGTCCTACTTGGATTATTAAGACTTGGTATGACCATATATAAAAATATAAACTCTGATCTCATACACATCATTAGTGGCAAGTTGTAAGCCGTGAGTATCATTGGCCAACAAAAATATGGTGCAGCGAATGACCTAAATGGATTGAATTTGTCTATACATAACCCAACAAATATGTTTTGTGATTCCATTGAAAATTGAGGATGTACCCTATTAAACTGCTTCTAGACTTTACTATCGAAAGGGTGCACCATGACTTCATTCACCGTGTAATGTGCTCAATAGTATCTAGAGACATGAACAACTTTTGTATTCTAGGATTAATTGGAAAGTATCTTCATTTTATATGTAAAACAAAAGTCTTTCCCCTGCCTGTTCTGGGTTTATACCGAGTATGCTCACAAGTTCTGCACTCGCTCAAATCTGCATTTTCAAGTTAGTACAACATGCAGAAGTTTGGACACTTGTTTCTATTTTGGTATCCTAGGCCAAGGGGATTTATAATGGATTTAACAGTATAAAGTTCTTTTTTAGCCTATTTCTTTCAAGTAAAATGCTTCTCGCTTTTTAAAAAATTATGTTATAACTGGTCTCACTTAGCTCATGATCTGACTTGATGGTAAATATCTATGTAACAACCAATAATTTACTGTGATTTATACACCTATCCCATAATGGTTTGCCAGAATCTTTTAAAAGTTCAAAAAACTTGGTTACGTCTACATTTAGTTCTTCATCTATAATTAAACAGTCACATATATAACCCTGATTCATTCTCATTGCATCTATAACTATACTCCTATAATGATTACTATTATCATCTACAACTCCATGCACGTTGATAGAACTAGATATTGACCCAATCATCATTTCTACCATGGTTTAGTAAGGAAGATATGGTTCTCCATATACAAATCAACACAAATATTTTTCTATGAACCCTTTTTGTAAAAGATGAATTGTACCATCTGGATTGAGAAATTTTTTATTTTTACACCTCTTACATGAACATCTAATACCGTCTCCACTAATATTTCTCAGATTTTATAATGTGTAATTAATAAAACTTTCTTTCCCATTACAATAATCCATCTTACATAATTCTTTGAGTGAAACTCGATACTTCCAAAAACAATAATCCATTACTTATATGAAACTTATATAGAATATTGATGACAACATGTATTAATTAATAATGTGAACTAAATAAATTATCGGTACCCAATTAATTAGCAATCATTGATTGAATTTAAAATTATTTTATCAGTTTTAATAGTACCCTTTAATGATTATCAATTTTCTCTGAAAAATTCAAATTCTTCCAAATTTACCTAAATTTACAACTTAACAATAAATTTAACAAAATGTGAAATGTACCCATTAATAAACCCATTACTTATTTCATTATAAAACACCTAAGTTCCAAAATCAAACACAACGCCATCATCAAATGACAAACAAATATAATTTTTTAAAATCTCAAACAAACTCTAACATGTATAAATCATATATTCATATAATAGATTCCTATAAGAAAAGGGTATAAAACAAGTAAACACACAAACAAACTACTTATATTACATAAAAATGCCAAAACATTAACATAAAAAAATGGATATGTTTATAGATACTTACTTGATGTGGCGAATCTTAAAAACAAATTAAACTAGAACAGAGATATTGATAGATTAAGTGTTGGGGTGACCAGATTTGTGATAAAATAAGGGGGGAAAGATGTTGTTTTCTGCAGAAAAAAAGGAATAAATAGAAGAAATAGGGGAGGAGGGGTTTGTAACTATTACCGACAAATTCACCAATGAATATTGGCGACAATTATACTTCATCGGTAATTCTATTTGTAATACTGACACATCATATTTTTATTTTTTTCATTAATTGATTTCCAACTGTAATTCTTTCGGTATTCACCGACAAAAATTTTCTGTTAAAGAATACTAAGGGAAACAACTACATCATTTTCTATCGATAAATGTCACCGTAATTTACCGACAGTATTTATTATGTCGGTTGTTATAACCCAATTTTGACCCATTTTCTTTTTAATCTAATTTTAAAGGGGTTAAAATTTGAAATTAAAATATCAGGGGCTTGAATGCAAAATTTCAAAAACTTCAAAGACCAAATGGAGAAATGGTCGCCCCAGTCAGAAACGACATCGTTTTGTCATTTCCATTTTTCGTCTTCTTCCCTCTGAAAATAGAGGAAGCTCCCTGCGTCAAAGCAACAATGCTGATCAGACAACCAGGCACTTTGAAGTGCCCACGACTTCCGTTACCAGCTTCTCAGTCAATTTTCGTGTCCTTCGCTGCCACGACATGCCAACAACGTGAAGGAAACCACCACCAACAGTCCAACAATGGCAAGACTGTTGGTGTCCCAATCCAACCAAAACACGGAGTCTCAAACCCTATCCTCATGAAGATCACTGCCACCGAGAAGATAAGGAACAAGCTCAGATATCCAAGTCCTAGTGAAACACCAAGGCGGCCCTTCCAGTCGTGCTTATCCAGAGACAAGCCATGCGCGGAGAGAAGACCAGGCATGTCCCCTATAAACACAGAGCTCTGGGGACAGAAATAGAGGAGAAAAAAATAAAAAGCAGGGGAGACGACATAAGAGAGAAAATAGAGGAGAGAACCCATAACAAAAAAAACACCAGAGCATAGGGAGGAGAGACTGAAAGGAGCAAGGGAGAGAAGAACATTCTCCGGCCTGGGCTAGGACCATCACCTTCGTCTTCGTCTCCGTCTTCGCCTTCGCCAGGTAACACTCTTTTCTCTTGCTCTGTTTTTCTTTCATCTAAATGTTCAAAACAATATGAAGGTAATTAATTACCTTTACACTGTGCAGTGCATGCGTGAGTTGATTCACGCGTGCCTGCCGCCAAGCTAGGTCACTAACTTGGGCCATTGACTAGGCTGGATCCAGCCCAGCCCATACTGGTTAGGCTAGACCCAGCCCCCCCAAAAAAAAAAAAAGAGAATGGGCCGGGTCTGGGCTTTAGGCCCAGCCGGCCCAAATTATGTTTACTAAGGGTGTGTTTGGCAAAACACACCCTTATGCCTTGGCCATAATTTTTGTGCCCATTCTAATTTGATATTTGGCCAAACGAGCCCCTTTTCGATACCAGAAAATTCTAAAAATATTTGGGGATTTTCGTTGATTTATTTGTGGGCCCTTCGCACATTGATTTATTTTTTTCTTTGCATTTTGTATTCTTTTTTAGCTATGTGCTCAATCTGTGGACTATTATTGTTAAATGCAAATATGTCGTGCAAGGCTTTTTTTTTTTCCTATCTAAAATTGGCAAATAATAATAAAGGATAAACAAGGAAAAAATGGCATAGAAAATTTCTTCTTCAAATTCATTTTTTTGCGAAATTATTCACTGACGCCAGAGTTAAGAGTATCGTATTTTTTAGATTTGCGCGATATTTACTAACGCCAGAGTTAAAAATATTCGTAGGAATTGTTCACTGACGCTAGAGTCAGGAACATGAAAGGAAGAATAAAAAAGAAAAAAAGAGAACAAATTATTAGTAATTTAGACAAAACCAGCAATACAGTCTGCCTTAGGTAGGACGTTTAAGGGGTAATAGCATATTTCCTTTTGCATAACCAATCCCGTGCCATATAATCTATGTTGACCAATTAGGGTTCCTACTGATCATAATACTAGGTAGCGACTCCTCGAACATTAACTTTTTCCTCAAAGAACAAGATGTCAGATATCTGTTTTTTTCCAATAAAGATTATTTTTTAATCGGTCGCCGCGATGTCCGGGTGTGACATCGGTATTTTCATTTGTATTTGATAATTTTCTTGTAGTATTTTCTCTAAACATCAATAAAATATTTCATCGGAGTTTTTCAATTTAATGGCAATGTCGTTACCTTCTATACAAATTCTAATATAGATATATTTTCTACTATAAAAACCCTAATACTAATAATAGATTGATTTTATGATGATTTATCATTATCCATGCATAGTGATTATGCATGTCTTAACAACTCAGGTTGAATGTATAAAAAATATATAATTTATAAAACAATTAGGAATCTTAATTGCGGTGTGCGTAGTTTAACAGTACCTTTAAATCCTTAACCTATTGATATACAAAGTCTTAGTATATATAAAATCTATTAATTTATTTAATTAATGAATATTTATTATGTGACGTAACAGTAATGCATTCCTGGTTTAACGACATCAATCAACCTCAGAGGCCCTGTTTTCATATACATATAAAAATATATATACGTACAAATTGCTAATCTTTTACTATAATTTTGTAACCCTACACAGCACATTTGTAACTTTGAGCACATACATTGACCTCGTCTACCATATATATATATTCACCAACAGAGCCTTGTTGCCCTACCTCCTCATCAGTGTCGAATATATAATTAGCAATGACCAGTTCTTAATTATAGCTAGTTGATATATGCATGTGTTCATGTAGACTTGGGATTTTCTTGCCGAATAGCAGATGCTGCATGCATCATTGCTAGCATTGGATTTGTAGCTTAATTTTTAACATTTTTCCTGCATTATAGATTCTAGTGATAGCTCTTGAACGTTTTCTCCTCTCCAGGACAGCAAGAAAGCGGCCCACCAGAATTTTACTAAGAAATGTGAACATAAATTTTTGGATTGGGAATAATTCGTGCAGTTCATAGCCCTTTCCTTCCCCTCTCCCACGTTTTTCTCTTTGTTTTTAGTGGGTATTTTCTTTGATGAAGACATCTCTTGATGCTAGCTGCTTCCTTGCTTCTAGGTTGTCAGCAGTGAGTTAGAGTCGGCAAGTGAACAGTGAACTAGCTATAGCACAAACAAAAGGAGCCAAAGCTAGCTTTCATGTAGTAAGACAGATAGATACCCTGGGATGGTAATGGAGGTGAAAACGAAAGCAAGACCAAGTTTTGGAAGGTTGAAAATAAGTTACGAAAAAGAATAATGTAAATTATATTTTGTAATCCTACGTAATATATAGTTTTTAATATAATATCAGAACTGTTTTAATGACCGAGCAGCAAAAATTTGGATTTCACAAGAAAGTGATGTGCCGATGAAAATTCGAAGTTAAAAAAACTCACTTGAAAATCATAGTTTACCTAACAGTACTGTTGAATGCTTGTGCTAAACGTCAATCTAATCCTTTATAAAGGCTACTTATTAACATGATATTGGTGCCAAGATCACCTTGAGTTCCTATACCAAATATCTCCATCATGATTTGTAAAGTAGAAGAAAAAGGAGCTGCAGATGGAAGCAAAGATTATACAGAAGATGGGACTGTGGACATCAAGGGCAATCCTGCGTTAAGATCAAAGTCAGGAAGATGGAAAGCTTGTTCCTTTATATTAGGTAAGTTACTAAGTTAATCTCCTTGCTAGCTACTACATGTTTACTATCCATGAAATAGCCCTATCAAGTTTGGCTCGAAATGAATAGGCTTTTGCTTCCATTTTGTAACAGTGCATGTTCTTGTGGTCTAAATGATAGGGTATGAAGTGTTTGAGAGGATGGCATACTACGGGATAGCAGCGAATCTAGTGTTGTATTTGACAAGGAAGCTCCATGAAGGCACTGTAACATCTTCAAACAATGTCACCAACTGGGCTGGTACTGTATGGATATTGCCGATTTTGGGTGCTTACATTGCAGATGCTCATCTGGGCCGATTCAGGACTTTTGTCATTGCATCAGGAATTTATCTACTGGTAACAATTAAGTCTTAATTTCTACAAAATCATCTTACTCTTAATGTTTCAATTTTCTTGGGACATCTTCATTACTTGAATTGAACAACCATGTAGTTGTTCATGAAGAATCAGAAACCACATGCATTATACTGATATTTCTGCTTGTGGGGAAGAGCAGTCTGACAATTTCTAGACATGATTTTCGTTTTGATGGAGGCATGCACTTTTGCTGTCGTATGTGACTTGATGTTTAAAATCTTATCCTTCTTAATTACATTGACTTTTGCACCTTCTTTCAGTTTCATCATGTAGTGCCATCTGGGCTCCTTAATGAGATTTTTAAATGTTTTTAACATCTTTATATCAACACCATCTAAAATCACCTAAACAATCATCGATTTTGATGCTTTTACAGTCCAAACACACTTTCAATCGCAAAACTAAACCAAGGTTTAGCCCTCAATCCATGTTCTCATTAAGTATGTTCGGATTATGCATCATATACGCCATCGTAGAATCATTGAGTGTATTATATTCCACAATGTTCTCATGGCTTCAAAGTAACTGATCATTTGATCCTCGAACATGTATAACCAAACAGGGAATGTCCCTGTTAACCCTGGCTGTTTCGGTGCCTGCCCTGAGGCCACCATCCTGCGGTCATGGCATCAAAGACGAGGGATGTGACAAAAGGGCCTCAGCCTTACAGAAGGGCATATTCTACGGTGCACTATACATAATAGCAGTTGGTACTGGTGGAACCAAGCCCAACATCTCTACCATGGGGGCAGACCAATTCGACGATTTTGAACCCAAGGAAAAGCAGCAGAAGCTCTCATTCTTCAACTGGTGGATGTTCAGTATTTTCTTTGGCACTCTTTTCTCAAACACATTCTTGGTTTACATACAAGACAACGTAAATTGGGCCCTTGGTTATGGCATTCCTACCATGGGGCTCGCACTTTCGATCATTATGTTCTTGGCCGGCAATTCATTCTATAGGCACAAATTGCCTGCAGGGAGTCCGTTCACCAAGATGGCACAAGTACTTGTGGCTTCTGTTAGGAAGTGGAAGGTTAGCCTCCCAAATGATCCAAAAGAGCTTCACGAACTAGGGATAGAAGGGTCTGCTAGATCTGCAAGAAATAGGATTGACCATACTTATTTATTAAGGTCGATCCTCTAATTTTCACAAATTATTAGCTAAACTGTTTAATTTGTACCTAATATTATTTTCCACAGTTGTTATAACTCATTACCAGCCACCTTAATCTCCATATTTGTGCACTGGCAGATTGCTTGACAAAGCTGCTGTAAAGAGTGGACCAACCTCACCTTGGATGCTATGTCCAGTGACTCAAGTTGAAGAAACCAAGCAAATGATAAAAATGCTTCCTGTTTTAATGGTCACATTCATACCTAGTGCCATGCTAGCTCAATTAAGCACGTTTTTCGTCAAACAAGGGACAACCTTAGACAGAAGCATGGGACCCCATTTCGAAATCCCTCCGGCAAGCCTCGGAGCATTTGTGACAATCTTCATGCTGGCAAGCCTCGTGTTGTATGATCGTTGCTTTGTCCCAATAGCTAGACACTACACAAAAAACCCAAGAGGGATTACTATGCTGCAAAGAATGGGGATTGGTATTATCTTGCATATTATTGTCATGATCGTAGCTTTCGTAGTTGAAAGGAAAAGACTCAGTGTTGCAAGAGAACATAATATTGTAGGCAAACTAGAAGTAGTGCCTCTCAGCATTTTTGTACTCCTACCTCAGTTTGCTTTAGTAGGGATTTCTGATACGTTCTTGGAAGTAGCCAAGCTAGAGTTTTTCTATGACCAGGCCCCGGAAGGAATGAAAAGCTTGGGGACTTCATATTTCTGTAGCAGTATTGGAGTTGGGAATTACCTCAGCAGTTTTATCCTGTCAACGGTTTCTGGGATCACTAAGAAACATGGCCATAAAGGGTGGATTTTGGACAATCTAAATCTCTCTCGCATAGACTATTATTATGCATTCTTGGCCATCTTGGGCTTTCTCAACTTCCTCCTCTTTTTGCTTGTGGCAAACTACTTTGTTTATAATGTCGACATGGACTCCAAAAGGGATCTGCAGAGAGCAATGGAAACTTCCTCTAGCAAAAGTCCTGTTCAGATTTTATAATGAAGACTCGTAGGCTGGGTATTCGATGTCCTATGGACCTTATTGTATCATCTCTTGCTATAAAAAATGTCTTTTGATTTAGAAACATAAATTTCATTTCGGTAACAATGGTTTGTCTTTAGCAATGAGCTATAACACTCAAACTGTTATTAAACTTGGCCTGGCTAATATGAAACTTGATCTAAGATAGATTTTATGGATACAATAAAAACATTCGATCAAAACTCAATGATTTTTTTTATTTTTTTTAAATATTAAACTTTTTAAAAAAATAATAATAAATTCACTCACCGGATTCGTAGACTGAAACTTGCACCAAATCCACTCTCGAATGAATTCATGTTAGTTTAAAAGATTAGCAACAAAATAGCATTTTTCTCCAAATTTGTACTAGAACCCTAGAATTGATAATTTGGGTTTCTTTTTTCTTTCCCTCCTTCTAAAACTACTAGAACCATGAAATAAGGATTAAGAAACATCTTACCAACTAAGTTCGAGTTCAATTGAAGGGTTTCTTGACAAACTCTTCTTCTTCTTCTTTTCCTTTTTTCTCTTTCCCAATTTCTAGTTACTCTCTCTTATTCCTTATTGTCAAAACCAACCCTCTCTCTGTATATTCTCATTTGCTTCTCCTTTGTTGTTTACACAAAATTTATCTCAAGCTCTCCATTTGGAAGGACATGCATGCTGTATTGGAGGAGAAAACAAATGAGAAGAAGATGTTCTTCTTTCCTAAGTTAGATGTCGGCCTTAAAAAGAAAAGAGGAAGGGATTTTTTGGTTTTTATTTACAAAAATATCATTACAGTCTATTTGTCATTTTTTTTATATTTTATCGGAACATCAACACTTTTGCAAAACCTTATAGAAATTTGATTGTACTAAAATTTTAATACAATATATAAAAATATATCATGAGATTTTTATAAAATTTCATCAAAATCCAAGACTAACCTGGATTAAAAACCAAGACAATTACACACTGAAACGACCCTAATAAGCTAAGACCAACTTGGCCTCGAAAACCAAGGCAAATACCAATAAAAATGGACCTTGACAGACCATTATCAACCAGGCCTGAAAACCAAGCTATGAAATGGGCAACAATAGTTTGAAATCACTAGGCCTGGAAACTAAGGCAAATAACCACTGAAATGGCCGCAATGGGCCAGAATCAGATAGGCTCAAAAACAAAGACAAATACCCACCAAAACAAGATGTGATGGGCCATAATCCACTTAACCCTAAAACCAAGGCAAATAGCCACCAAAATGGGCCCAAGTGAGCTAGGATAAACCAGACCAAAAACCTTTAGCAAATACCAAACAAAAGGGACCCCGACGAGCAAAGACCAACCAAGCCTGAAAACCAAGGCAATTACACATGAAAATGAGCCCTAATGTGCTAGGACCAATTAGGACCGAAAATAAACGCTAGTACCCACCAAAATAGGTTCTGATGGGACAAGACATCCCAGCCAAAAAACTAAGAAAAATAACCTGCGAAACCCAACAACCAAAACCAGCTATAACCAAAACCCAAGGCAAAAACACACTGAAATGGCCTTCGATGGACTAGGACGAATCAGGAGTAAAAACCAAGGTAAACATTCACTAAAACGGGTTAGGACCAAATCGGTCTGAAAAACTAGACAAATACACACTAAAACAAACTCTGATGGGACGGGACCAACTATGCCCGAAGATAAAGGCAAATACCTCTGAATCGGGCCACAAGAGGCCCTGACCAACCAAGCCAAAAAACAAAGGCAAATACCAGCCAAAATGAGCCCTGAAATGTAAGGACAAACTAGCTCCTAAATTCAAGGCAAATACACACAAAAACAATCCTCGATGTGTTGGGACCAACCGGGCCCGAAAAGAAAAAAGCAACTACCCATCGAAATGGGCATTGACAGGCAAGGTCAATCCAAGCCCAAAATCAAAGGCAACTACTTATTGAATCGGGCCCTAATAGGCTAGGACCATCCAGGCTTGAAAACCAAGGAAAATACCTACTAACACAGACCCTGATGTTATTGTACCAACCAAGTCTGAAAACCAAAGCAAATACCCTCCGAAACAGGCCTCGACAACCCCAGATCAACCTAGACAAAAAACCAAGGCAATTACAAACTGGATTGGCCCCTGATAGGTCGAGACCAACCAACCCTAAAAATCAAGGTAAGAACCAACAAAAATGGGCCATGATAGACCGTCACTAATCGAGCCTGAAAACTAAAGCAAATACCCACATAAATGGGCCCTAACAAGTAGGGACCAACTAGGCCCAAAAACCAAGGCAAATATATATAGAAAGGGGCCTCGATGTGCTAGGCTCGAAAACCAAGGCAAATACTCATCGAAATGGGATTTGACAAGCCAAGACCAACCTAGCCTGAAAACCAAGTCAAAAACATCTTAAAACTGGCCCTCGTGGGCCATGACCAACCAAGCCTAAAAAACAAGGAAAATACCTACTAAAATAGGCTCCGATGGCCAAAACCAGCCGAGCCCGAAACCCAAGGCAAATACACACTAGAATGGCCCTCGATGAACCTGGACAAATCAGGCCTAAAAACCAAGGTAAATATATATTGAGACAGGTATGGGCTAACCGAGCTTGAAAAACTAGGCAAATACACATAAAAAATGAAGGCAAATACTTCTGAAACAAGCCACAACAGGCCTTAACAAACCGAGCTTGAAAATAAAAGCAAATACCTACTGAAACATGCCTTGGAGGGTAGGGACAAACCAAGCCCCAAATTCAAGGCAAATACCCACCAAAACAGGCCATGTCGGGCCGTCACCAACTAAAGCCTAAAAACCAATGCAAATAAACACTGAAATAGTCCACGACGTGTCAAGACCAACCAAGCCTAAAAAAAGGTAAATACCCACCAAAACGGGCCCTCGACATACTAGGACCAACTAGGCCCGAAAACCATGGCAAATACTAACGAGACAAGCATTGAAGGGCAAGGTCATCTCAAGCCTGAAATCAAAAGCAAATACTTATCGAGTCGGGTCCTCACGATCTGGGACCAGAGAGCCTGGCTTGTTAGGGCCTAATTTTATAGGTATTTGCCTTGGTTTTCATTGTATATTTTATTCTCCATTATAATCATTATATACATAAATCGTTGGTAAAACTGATAACACAAATATCATTCTCTTAGCTATCATCAGACACGATAAGCTAAGTATTAGAATATCTTACATGTATGTTAATATATTGATTAATATCGATATCAATTTCTTAGTTGTCATTAACATGACAGGCTAAATATCATAACATCTTACATGTCTATCAATATATCGATTAATATCGATACAATTCATTAGCTACCATTAACATGATAGGCTAAGTACTAGAACATCTTGCATGTCTATCAATATATCAATTAATATCGATATCAATTCATTAGCTACCGTTAGCATAATAAGCTAAGTACCAGAGCATGTTACATGTCTATCAATATATCGATTAATATCGATATCAATTCTTTAGCTACCGTTAACATGATAGGATAAATATCAAAACAATATCTTACATGTTTGTCAATTTATCGATAGTATTGATATTAATTCCTTAGCTACCATTAATATGATAGATAAGTGTCAGAACATCTTACATGTTTGTCAATATATCAATTAATATTGATATCAATTCTTTAGCTACCGTTAACATGATAAGCTAAGTATTAGAAAAATTTTCAGTCAACGAGTATAGGCAATTACACATTTGTACTTAGAGGGTGTTTGTTTGCCTGAAAAGTGGTTTCCTAGAAATCAATTTCCAAACTTTCCTGTGTTTATTTGCCATTAGAAAAATTGGTCAGCGAAAAACACTTTCCAGTCAAAGAAAAATTTGGCTTGATTTCAAAGAAAGTGTTTTCCTTTTATTTTGGACGGAAAACACTTTCCAAAAGTTGTGAAAAAATTAGAAATATCATATTATTTGTTGATTATATCAAATTTGGTCCTCAAACTTTTGATTGATATATATTTTGTTTGAATTTTTTTTTAATTTCATCCCTTAAATTTTGATTTAATTTAATTTTTATATTAACTTTGATCTTCATTTTTATGATTGTTATTTGCTTTTCTCTTATTATTTTTTTAATTAAAATTTTTTATCTATCAAATTTAGTCCTCATTCTTTTGATTGTTACTTATTTTATTTGAAATAATTTATGAAATTATAATTATAATTATTTTAATTTCATCATCTTTTAATTTTTTTATTTGTTAGATTTGATCTCCATTATTTTGATTATTATTTATTTTATTTGAGATAATTTATGAAATTAGATTTTTTTTCAATTTCATTCTCATTCAACTTTTAAATTTGTAAAATTTGTTTCTCATTATTTTAATAAACTTGAAAAAAAATAAAACATTAATAAGCTATTTTTCAGCTCATTTTCCATAACATAACCAAACACTGGAAAATATTTTCTAACTAATTTTCCATGACACTACCAAACATCGAAAAATAATTTACTTTTCAGGAATTCACTTTCCAAGAAAATCACTTTCCGGCAAATAAACGAGGTCTTAATTTAATTCAAATCTCTCTTTCAAATTTACTTCATAATTTCTTATTTAAAGTCGAGTCATTCGATAATTCAATCTCAAAACATAATTCTTATGATTTTCATTTCTAAATTCAGTCATCAATGATACAACATTTAAGAAAAATAACAACAAGAAGAACATTATAAGATTTAAATGGAACAAGGTGTTAGGCACCTACCCGATATTCCAGTCCCACGAGCTCTCTTCGTGTAAGTCTCAGTTACGAATGCCTCTGCTGACATTTTCAAGAGGTATACTTATTACTATACAATTAAACTCATTTCAAGGAATCTATACCATACATCAATATTTTCCATCTATATTTTTCAAAATTTTACACACATCGACTTTCAAATTTTTACAAAATTATTAACTCGATGTGTAATTTCTTTAACTTACCTACTTAGTTTAACTCAATCTTATCCACACTTTTCTTCGCACAATAGCATTTAAGATGAAATGCCAAAACAATTCAATTAAATTGTAATTAATTTCACAAGTCCTCCCAAATTCATTAAACTAAGAATTTGATCAATTTTAATAAGACTTACAATCTTGCTATATTTCCCTCCAATTTATTATTTGAATATGTTAGCTCTCAATATCCACATTATTACACCTTCACACTTATAATGCAATAACTTCAGCGTACTTGTATTTTCTTATGACCATAACAACCTTTATCTATACAAACTCATAATTTTTCTTTCATGATGGATCATTTCTCGCATTTATAGATGCTATTGTAGTCCATATTTAAATATTTTCTGTTATCATTACAGCCTCTATTCTCACATGTTTATGGCTGTCATGGCATAATGTTCGTACATTGTTAGGTTATCTAACCTGTAAGTATGTTTGAATATGAGATAGCGGTTATATTTTAAAATATTTTTTATTTTAAAATATATTAAAATAATATATTTTTTTAGTTTTTAAAAATTATTTTTAATATTAATATATCAAAATGATATAAAAATTCAAAAAAAATAAATTAAATTAAAATTTTTAAAAACACAAAGCAAATACACCCAACCGCCTATGTCCATACACTTTTAGGCTATCAAACTGCCCTTGCATACTCAAATTCATGGCTGTCACAGCAGCCTCTATTTGTCCAACTTTAAAGCCATCGCAGCAGCCTTTAAACACAAATTCATTGTTGTTAGAGCAGCATCTATTCATCCAATTTTAAGTTATCGAAACAGCCTCTACACACACGAATTCATGACTGTCACAATAGCATGATTAGCATCTATTCATTCAATTTAAGCCATCAAAACAGTGTATACACACACAAATTCATAAGAAATTCAAACAAAATTTTCACATTCATTCAATACCTCCACTGGCCAGCCCTAGATACAAGTTTTACCCGATATTTTTCTCAATAATCTTGAGAATTTTACTCTATTTAGTACTTAAGTTTTTTTATACAAGAGGTCTCGAACCTGTAAAAAAACATCCATGCTTAGGCCTAGACAAGGGAATGGATTCCGTCAAGACAGACATGAAAGTTTAACCTCAAAAGGCTAAAACTTGTCATAATCTGGTAACTTTATCCTTCCTTAAATAGCAAAAGATTGTCTCAGAATCAAGAAACCCACAAGAAAATCCGAAAGATAGAATGTCTTCTAACTGTTATTCAATTCAAACTATAGTTAACCACTTAAAGCACTGCAGCAAGCTGAAACAGCTACAATCCATGTATGCTGTCATGGTCAAAACCAATACAAACCAAGATTGTTACTTAATGAATCAATTTATATCAGCTCTTTCTACTTTTAACCGTATGGATTATGCAGTTTTAGCCTATACCCAGATGGAAATTCCTAATGTTTTTGTGTATAATGCAATGATTAAAGGGTTTGTTCAAAGCTATCAACCAGTTCAGGCTCTTGAATTGTACGTTCAAATGCTAAGAGCTAATGTTTCTCCTACAAGTTATACATTTCCTTCGTTGATAAAAGCTTGTGGCTTGGTATCACAGTTGAGGTTTGCAGAAGCTGTTCATGGTCATGTTTGGAGAAATGGGTTTGATTCACACGTGTTTGTTCAAACTTCTTTGGTTGATTTTTACTCAAGTATGGGTAGAATTGAAGAATCTGTAAGGGTGTTTGATGAAATGCCTGAAAGAGATGTCTTTGCTTGGACTACAATGGTTTCTGGTCTTGTGCGGGTCGGTGATATGAGTTCTGCTGGGAGATTGTTTGATATGATGCCTGATAGGAATTTAGCTACTTGGAATACTTTGATTGATGGGTATGCAAGATTGAGAGAAGTTGATGTGGCGGAGTTGTTGTTTAATCAAATGCCAGCAAGAGATATTATTTCATGGACTACAATGATCAATTGTTATTCTCAGAATAAGAGATTTAGAGAAGCATTGGGGGTTTTTAATGAGATGGCAAAACATGGGATCAGCCCAGATGAAGTGACCATGGCAACTGTGATTTCAGCTTGTGCTCATCTTGGAGCCCTTGACTTAGGGAAGGAAATACATTACTACATTATGCAGCATGGATTTAACCTTGATGTCTACATAGGTTCGGCATTGATTGATATGTATGCTAAGTGTGGGAGTCTAGATAGGTCCCTTTTGATGTTCTTCAAGTTGCGAGAGAAGAACTTGTTCTGTTGGAATTCAGTGATTGAAGGGCTTGCTGTTCATGGATATGCAGAAGAAGCACTGGCAATGTTTGACAAGATGGAGAGGGAGAAAATTAAGCCAAATGGGGTTACATTTGTAAGTGTTTTAAGTGCCTGCAATCATGCAGGACTTATTGAAGAAGGTCGTAAGAGGTTTGCGAGTATGACACGAGATCATTCCATCCCTCCTGGAGTTGAACATTATGGATGCATGGTTGATCTCTTGAGCAAAGCTGGCTTGCTTGAAGAAGCACTGCAATTGATAAGAACAATGAAGTTGGAACCTAATGCTGTTATTTGGGGTGCGTTGCTAAGTGGATGTAAGCTTCACAGGAACTTGGAGATTGCTCAGGTTGCTGCTAATAAATTGATGGTTTTGGAGCCTGGCAACAGTGGATATTACACTCTTTTGGTTAACATGAATGCTGAAGTTAACAGATGGGGCGAGGCTGCAAAGATCAGGTTAACCATGAAGGAGCAGGGGGTAGAAAAAAGATGCCCTGGGTCCAGTTGGATCGAGATGGAAAGTCAAGTTCATCAATTTGCGGCATCTGATAAATCTCATGCAGCTTCTGATGAGATTTACTCGTTGCTGGCTGAATTAGATGGGCAGATGAAGCTAGCGGGCTACGTACCTGAACTATGGTCTGTTTTGTAGCAGCGTGGCATTTAAAGTTCACTGGATGTTACTGCACGTTTGTTTGGGATTAAGTGAAGCAGAGACAGTGGAGCAGAGGCGTAGTTCGATCTCACATGAAAAAGGTAATCCAGATATATATGATAAAAATGAAAATTCTTCCTTGCCATTAATTTTTGCCCCTTGACTATTTCGCATCTGGCCTTGATATGTTCTTGCCTCAGAAGTCACCTATCTATTTGCTTTCTACTCTATCTTGTATAGTGGTACTCACAAGTTTGATCCATCCTGCATTACCAATTAATTATATAGCACAGTTTGATTATTTATGCACCTGCCTTGAATACATCTTAAATGCGATGTGCAGATTGTTGAAAATTCTGTACAGAAATGTAGAGGTATGTTGCGCTCTGTGTTTGTCATTCTTATTCAGCTGTAGTGACAGGCACTGATATATGTTGGATATGATGGTCATAGATGATTATGGGTCACGGATTGTGCTTATGGTACTAAGGGATGAGGCCACAGAGACAAGGGTGACTGTTATGAAATAACGGGTGGAAAAAGAAGTCCTGGGTGCGTTGTATTGTTAACCTGTTCAGATATGCTTCATTTTTCATTTTTCAAGAAGGATGCAAGTGACAATATTAGCATGCTATCCTGATGTATTCAAACTAATCACTTCATTTTTTCTCTAACTTGTGTAATTAAACAGGAAATGTCCCTGTTAACCCTGGCTGTTTCGGTGCCAACACTGAGGCCTCCATCTTGTGGACATGGTATCAAAGAAGCGGATGTGACAGAAGGCATCTGCTTTACAGAAGGACATTCTATGGTGCGTTGTACATGATAGCATTAGCAGCTGGTTCTGGTGGAACCAAGCCTAATGCATCCACCATGGGACTGATAAATTTGATGATTTTTAACCTAAAGAAGACCAAAAGCTATCATTCTTTAATTGGTGGATGTTTAACATTTTTTTGGTGCCATTTTCTCAAGCACCTTCTTGGGGTACATACAAGATGATGCGAGTTGAGCCCTTGGCTATGCCCTTCCAACAATGGGTGTGGCAGTTTCCATTATTGTGTTCTTGGTAAGCACTCCATTCTACAGAAACAAATTGCCCCCAGTGAGCCTATTCACCAGGATGGATCAAGTAATTGTAGCTTCTGTGAGGAAGTGGAAGGTACCCGTCCCAGGTGACCCAAAACAGCTGCATGAGCTTAGCCTGGATGAGTACACAGGATCAGGGAAATTCGGAATTGCCTATACCTCTTCACTTGGGTTTGATACTCCACATTTTATATCTCCAATATTCAATTTAATAATGATTTGAGAATTTTTGTTACCATTAGTTCCTTTTCTATACCCAGTTCCAGCAACATTGACAATCATCATTCAACATTCACAGCATCAAAATACTTGCATCATTATATATCTACCATAGTCTGCCCTTACAGCCATTTTCCTCGATCTTACTAGCTCTGGTCTGCCTGCAGATTCCTTGACAAAGCAGCTGTGGAGAGCGGTTCAAGGTCACCGTGGATGCTATTCCCTGTGACCCAAGTTGAAGAAACCAAGCAAATGATTAAAGTGCTTCCAGTATGGGCTGCTACTTTCATACCTAGCACCATTTTAGCTCAAGTGCACACCCTGTTCATCAAACAGGGAACTGTCTTGGACAGGAGCATGGGACCCCATTTTGAAATCCCTCCAGCGTGCCTCGCAGCTTTTGTAACCATCTCCATGTTGATAAGCCTAGCCATTTATGACCGTTACTTTGTGCTGATGGCTAGGCATTACATGAAAAGACCGAGAGGAACTACATTGCTGCAGAGAATGGGAATTGGGTTTATGTTGCATGTTATTGTAATGATCACAGCCTGCTTAGCAGAAAGGAAGAGGCTTAGTGTGGCAAGAGAACACAACATAATTAGTAAAAATGAGGTAGTTCCTCTCAGTATATTTATTCTACTCCCTCAGTTTGTTTTGATGGGAGTTGCTGATAACTTTGTGGAAGCAGCGAAGATAGAGTTTTTCTATGACCAAGTACAAGAAGGAATGAAGAGCCTAGGGAATTCATACATCGCCACCTTCTTGGGAATCGGGAGTTTCCTTAGTAGTTTTCTCCTATCAACAGTTTCTAAAATCACCAAGAAGCATGCATAAAGGGTGGATTTTGGACAACCTACATAACTCTCGTTTAGACTACTATTATGCTTTCCTGGCCATATCGAGCTCCCTCAACTTCCTTCTCTGTTTAGTTGCTGCAAGCTTCTTTGTTTATAACGTGAACGCTGATACTAAGAGGGATTTGCAGGTACAAAGGAAAATTCACTGGTCAAAGCTCATCAAGACAATGAAAACTTGAAGGTTGGATAAAGATGATGAACTTAAACCTTCTACTTTGTATCTGAAGCGAGGGAAGGCAGAATCTAGTTCTTTGTAATATTTATGTATGTATCTTTGTATGAACGTACGTATGACAAAGGTTTGATGAAGATGATGAAACGTTCTGTTGTGTTACTTATTCCAAGTAAAAATGCCTTCTATAGGCAAGTATTAGACCTACATTAAAATAATTTTCAGGTTTCTTTCTTATCTGCTTGGCCTTTTTCATTTTTTATGGTTTCCTTGAAGAACAATCATCCTCCAACAGGGACAGGAAATATTCAACAAGGATAAGTCAAATTGAATGTCGATTAAATGATAATACCACTACTCATCCCATTGGCATAAATATAGTTTTTCCGAGCGAAGCAAGGACATGCATAGTAGGGAAATTGAGAAGGAATGGAACAATGTAAAGCAAAACCATATAAGCATAAATTAATCACATGATCAGCTGGATTAATTTCATGTGTAGCTCATAGCAGAAACTTATCATAATAAAACGATTTCCTGGGTCCAGTTGGATCGAGAAGGAAATCAAGTTCATCAATTCTTGGCTTCTGATGAGATTTACTCATTGCTGGCTGAAATAGATGGCAGCTGAAGCTAGCGCGGGCGCCTATGTACCTGAATCAGTGTGGCATTTATTGTTCACTTGCATGGTTAATGTCATAGGAGCGCATATATATATATATATATATAAAGGTTGAAAAGATAGATATAAAAACGTAAAATAAATATATTTATATATAATTTTAGAATGAACTTCTATAATTTCAAAAATAGTTGAATAAAGGTTCAATTTCACATAAAAAGGCAATTAAAATATGTGTATGTGATGAAAATAAAAATAAATAATATGAATTATATATTATAATCTCGCTTCAAAATTTAAGGTTGTTGATCAAGATAATTTGCAGTGCCGATGCATCGAGGCCATAAAGAAAATGATGACTTACGAAATGTGGAGCAAAAAGAAGTCCCGAGTGGGTAGCTGGTCTAATTGGGTTGTGATTTCTGAATGACTGTCATCCAACATCGGATGAGATTCCTGAAACTTGTGACCTATGTACCTGAACTCCAGTTTATTCTAATCTGTTGACGCGGGATGCTATTTTTAAAAAAAAAAAAAAAAAAGTTTGGACGCAGTAAGGTTTTAATTTGATTTTCCTATTTAGGAGTTAGGGTTTTGTTTGGCTTTGGTTTTTTCTAAATAGGTCGGTTTCAAGTTCATATATAAACAAACAGTTTCATGTATTATTCTCAAAGCAGAAACAAAAGCTCCGTATGTTTCTGTGGTGGGGTGTTCATTTTGTCCCAACCACAGTTTTTAAGAACTGTGGTGCGGTGTTCGTCAGTGTTGTGCTCCATGCTCATCAAACATAAGCACCCTGTTGCTCATTGTGTTAAGAACTTGTATATATTGTCGTCAGCATATTCATGGAAAAGAAAAGATAAGAGGTAAATCTAAGTTCCACTAAAGGCTCAGCTTCATATATATATATATATATATATAGTTGAAACTAACCACATCCATCCTAGGTATCATCATATCAATCACTGCAGAAACTTTTGAGCTTAGAGTCCATGTCCAGCTAAGGTGTGTGTACAGTGCAAATACCAGTGATTGACAATTTCTAAGTACGTGTTTCCTTGGCATGCCAAGCATGGATATAAGACACGAAATGGGGAAAAGGTTGAGAATTAATGTTTATTTAACCTCATTCTTAACTTTCTACCTTTGTCAGACAAAGGTTGTAAACCTCACCTAGGACAAAACGTCATTATAGAGTGCTAGAGCCTAGAAGAAGACATGAACACTGCTTAGCTCTCACCGAGAGAGACACAGAGACGTTAAAGCGATTCAGAAATTATAGTAATCGTAGGACTGTTTGGTGGAATTTATGATTTATGTCTTAAAACAATTTTTCTTTTTCTTTTTTCTTCAAAAAATCTGAAAACAAAAAACTACAAATGATACAATGTGACCCTTCTCAGCTTAGGCTATTCCGCATCTATATAAAAAGCTACACGTAAGTCCTTGGGGCCAGCAGACAGGCCAGCACCACATCTGCTGTGATGGCTGAAGTATTAGAAGAGAAAGGTCCAGCAGGTGGGAAGGATGACTACACAGCAGATGGTACTGTCGATCTCAAGGGAAGGCCTGTGTTAAGATCAAAAACTGGGAGATGGAGAGCTTGTTCCTTCATTGTAGGTCAGTTAAATCTCTATGCATATATGATATATAGTACTGTTCTGTGTATATCAACGTTCCCCGAATTCATTCTTCTTGCTGTATATTTTTCTTTCTTCTTGCTGTATATTTTTCTTGTAGAATTCTGGGGAGGGTTTGAATTATTTTTGCACTTGTTCCCCCTGGGACATGAACTGTGTGGTGTTTGTAGGTTATGAAGTTTTTGAGAGGATGGCGTTTTATGGTATATCAGCAAACCTGGTGATATATTTGACAAAAAAGCTCCATGAAGGCACTGTAGCATCTTCAAACAGTGTCACCAACTGGGCTGGAACAGCATGGATATTGCCCATTCTAGGTGCTTATATCGCAGATGCTCATCTGGGCCGATTCTGGACTTTCATCATTGCATCAGGCATTTATGTTGCGGTAAAATTTAAACTCAGTATAATTCCACTTCGGCGTATCCTCTTCAAAACAATATGCCATTGATGGTAGAGAAACAGACAGCACAGATTTCTGAGATTTCTGCTCATAGTGAAAAAATCTCTGAATATTACTAGACATGTTTTTTTGTTAAGTTGTTCACGTATGCTTTTCTTTTTTCCTGAAAGATTGCAGGTGCATGCTGTCCTGATGTATTTAAACTAATCACTTCAGTTTTTCTCCAACTTGTGTAATTGAACAGGGAATGTCTCTGTTAACCCTAGCTGTTTCGGTGCCAGCCCTAAGGCCTCCATCTTGTGGACAAGGTATCAAAGAAGTGGAATGCGACAAAAAAGCCTCAGCTTTGCAGAAGGGTGTTTTCTACGGTGCTTTGTACATAATAGCAGTCGGTACTGGTGGAACCAAGCCTAATATATCCACCATGGGGGCTGATCAATTCGATGATTTTGAACCTAAAGAGAGGACCCAAAAGCTATCATTCTTTAATTGGTGGATGTTTAGCATTTTCTTTGGCACCTTGTTCTCAAACACCTTCTTGGTTTACATACAAGATAATGTGGGTTGGACCCTTGGCTACGCCCTTCCAACACTGGGTCTGGCAGTTTCCATTATTGTGTTCTTGGTGGGCACTCCATTCTACAGACACAAATTGCCTGCAGAGAGTCCATTCACCAGGATGGCTCAAGTACTTGTAACTGCTGTTAAAAAGTGGAAGGTACCCGTCCCGGATGACCCAAAACAGCTGCATGAGCTTAGCCTGGACGAGTACATAGGATCAGGGAAGTTCAGAATTGACTATACCTCTTCTCTTGGGTATGATACTCCACGTTTTAGATCTCCAATATTCAATTTAATAATGATTTGAGAATTTTTGTTACCGTTTGTTCCTTTTCTATACCCAGTTCCAGCAACATTGACAATCATCATTCAAGATTCACAGCATCAAAATACTTGCATCATTATATATCTACTATAGTCTACCCTTACAGCCATTTTCCTCGATCTTACTAGCTCTGGTCTGCCTGCAGATTCCTTGACAAAGCAGCTGTGGAGAGCGGTTCAAGGTCACCGTGGATGCTATGCCCTGTGACCCAAGTTGAAGAAACCAAGCAAATGATTAAAATGCTTCCAGTCTGGGCTGCTACTTTCATACCTAGCACCATTTTAGCTCAAGTGCACACCCTGTTCATCAAACAGGGAACTGTCTTGGACAGGAGCATGGGACCCCATTTCGAAATCCCTCCAGCGTGCCTCACGGCTTTTGTAACCATCTCCATGTTGATAAGCCTAGCCATTTATGACCGTTACTTTGTGCCGATGGCTAGGCATTACACAAAAAGACCGAGAGGAATTACATTGCTGCAGAGAATGGGAATTGGGTTTGTGTTGCATGTTATTGTAATGATCACAGCCTGCTTAGCAGAAAGGAAGAGGCTTAGCGTGGCGAGAGAACACAACATTATTGGTAAAAATGAGGTAGTTCCTCTCAGTATATTTATTCTACTCCCTCAGTTTGTTTTGATGGGAGTTGCTGATAACTTTGTGGAAGTAGCAAAGATAGAGTTTTTCTATGACCAATCACCAGAAGGAATGAAGAGCCTAGGGACTTCATACTTCACTAGCAGCTTGGGAATTGGGAATTTCCTTAGTAGTTTTATCCTATCAACAGTTTCTAAAATCACTAAGAAGCATGGCCATAAAGGGTGGATTTTGGACAATCTAAATCTCTCTCATTTAGACTACTATTATGCTGTCCTGGCCATATTGAGCTTCCTCAACTTCCTTCTCTATTTAGTTGCTGCAAACTTCTTTGTTTATAACGTGGACGTAGATTCCAAGAGTGATTTGCAGGGGAAAAAAAAGGAAGCTTCACTAGTCGAAGCTCATCAAGACAACGAAAACTTGAAGGTTGGATAAAGATGAAGAACTTAAACCTTTTCTTCTTATCCTATGTGAGTGAAGGCAGTTGCAGTCCTTTGTAATCTGAAATTTGGAGGTTCATCGTGTGTGTGTGTAACAAAGGTTAGATGAAGATGATGAAACCTCCTGTCCTTTGTAATAAATTAATTTTCAGGTATTTTGCGGACTGCTTGGTCTTTTTCATTTTTCCTACCTGAAGAATCATCATCCTCCATAAGGGGCAGGAAATCCTCAACAAGGTTAAGTCAAATTGGTAGACAATTAATTGATAATATCATTACTCATTCTGTAAACATAAATATAGGTTTTCTGACCTGAGCAAGGACATAAATCATGGGGAAATTGAGAAGGAGAGAAACAAAGTAAAGCAAAACTATAATAACATCTCTGGACTTCCTCCTACCCAAAGACTATCAAAATTGAGAAAATTTTAAGTGAAGTCCAAGTATATAAAATGGTGTTGGCAAAGTTCCTGCAAACAAATGCAATGATCCAAAGAAAAACAAGTCACATATTATTTGATGCAATTTGCAAGTAGTTGTATTCACGTTACATTATCCTAGGCAAAAATACAGAGCCTTGTGTTTGCCAACAAATTAACATAGGGCAGGCAAGTTGGAACCTCCTTACATCTGGACTATCTAGCTATCAGAATTGATGATGCTGTCCCAGTTTACAAAAGGCTGTAACTTGTATGAGGAGATAGACTCCAACAACCATGTGTGACCAATGACTTGGGATCCAACTTTAGCAGCTAAATCCTGTGCTTCATTGGTTCTCTGCCAGATAATTGAAACTTCCTCTCCTAATTTGCACCCTTGTGGGGGATCAAGGTTATAAACAATTAGTGTTGTTGAAGGAGATAACGGCTCATGTCTTTGTTCCACCAATTCTTCCTCGCTCTTCAAAAGTGTACCTCCTGCCGCAATAACCAGACTCTGGAGACCTTCTTTGTAGCCAGCCACAAAATCTCCAACAAAACAGAAACTTAAGCCACTGAAAAGTTTCGGTGCCTGCAAAAGAAACAATTAAACCAGGGCTTTTAAGAGACGCAATAAAAAAGAGAAAAGAAAAGAAAAGCAGAGAACAAAGGTATACTACAAGTTCATAATCATGCTTTAGAAATAGGGTACTCAAGAAGAAATTTACATTATTTAGTGCACTAAGCCTGCCATTTTTTGGGCCATCACGGCTTCCATGGCAGTCAAGAATAATTTCATAATTTTCTTCATCCACAGGATGCATAGATTCCATGCAAGCCTTTATCCCTGCCAAGGTTAGACTTGCAACATGTTAATAGCAAGAAATTGATGAAGCAACATCTCAAAAAATAAGGAAGAAAGACAAACGAAGTGCCATGAACTCTGAAGCAATCAATTAAAAAGGAAAAGGAAAAAATAGGGCGGATTTGCTCGTTTTTTTTTTTAAAGATGTACAACCTCGGTACTTTCATCAATGGTAGTAAACATTTTTCTCACCATCCGATTGATCAATTTATCCCCCTGTCAACTCAACCCCTTTTGATGATCCTCAATTTCTTTTGAATAATAATAATAATACAGGCACATTGCTTGGCCAGGGCTATCAGTTCAGTCTTAGGCTGCTAAATTTATAACAGTGAGGGAAGAACAAGGATCGTCTAAGAAATTTCTTCAGCACACTACTCACAAATGAAAACTCAAGTTTAGACGATAAGTAATCAAGTCAAAGACAAGGGCAGACTCACAATCTATTGTAAGAACCCATTTCCCATTCAAAATGGCCATAAGATATTTCAGCGTCCTGGTGCATGCCCCATCTGAATCTGTGGCTGCAATCACATGTGTGACATTTGATGCCCAGAATTTGTTCACTGGCACACCAATCATGCTTCCAAACTTCACCAAAAGACACTGTACCAGAGAAAACAAGTTGCAACTAAGTAATTTTAATACTGAAAGACATTTCCTCATCTTAAATCTCAAACATGAACAATGTGATCAACTAATTCTCAATCACACCAGGCCACTGTGCACAGCACAACAGTCATGAACATAGCAAGTTTGATTTATTGCAACATGCAATAATCTAAACGTGGAGGGCTCAAATCACAAAACTAAACTGAACCATTTTTCTAAGTCCAAAAAACACCGTTTTAACAATATGTTGCCAGAAAAAGGGCATCCATTGCATAACAATCATTATGCTAGACACCATGGCTTATCAAGATCATCCCAAGAATGACAACTATCCTGAACCACCATATGGGAAATGACTCTGAATTGAGAAGTGAGAAAAACTGACATCAACCATGATCTGAACTGACCTTTTCCTCAGAAGACAGAGCAGATCCACAGAAAACCCATTTCTTTGCTCCATTACATGATCCCACCCAAAAGTTAGACTGTTGTGGGGCGCTGCATGATAATAGCAAAAATCATGTCAAACAGATTTTGCATTAATAACAAGCAACGGCCTATTTACTAATAGCATTGACAAATGGAAAACGTTCCAATTAATTTGTTTTCTTAGCAGACAAACATTCTTTGAAATCCCTTTGAATAAACAGTAATTTGCTCACAATCCCCAACATCAAAGATACTTCATCATTAATCTGACAGAAAAATTCAATAGAGAGCAAGAGAATTGGATAGAGAGGGAGTTCAAGGAGTTGATAAGAGTGATCCAACTTCAATTTTGTTCAGTTTGTTAACTTTGTACCTACAAGGAATAAGAGAATCGCAACTTACACTGAAGTCAGCACAGAAGAAGTTTTCTGGTTGTGTTTCTTAGCCTTGGACTTCTCACTTGGAAATTTTACTGAAGAATGAGCAGAGCAAAGCACAAGGAAGTTTTCCTGTAAGAAACCAATAAAGAAATTTGTTAGCACTCCAAGCTCAACTCCCTGAAGTGATGCAAAAGGAATCCTTCAACATAAGCACATGAATTTGTAATATAAGTAGAGTACAAGACACTTGCATAATCCCATCGACATTTAGTAATTTCCATTGCACAGGGAGCATGATAACTTCTCTTGCATGATTTTAGATAGCAGCCTAAAGCTGCTCCCTTCAGCCCACATTTGCTGCACTTAAGCTTTGCACCCCTGGCCAGTTCTGCCTTCAGATTCTTAACAGTTTCACCAACAAAATAGACTTGCGGTGCCCTGTATTTCAAATTTAGTTACATATTGCTCTCAGTATTAAAGTTATGACAAGAAAGATAGCAAGAGGGAAACTTCTTAACAGTTTCACTAGACATCAAATTGTCATTCACCTAAACATTGATAACAAAAAAGGCATAATGGCATACCATTCAATACACACAGCATGCACATGTATAGTGTCGGATAGAGTTGCTTCAACTCCCTCTACTGGCTTTCCATTTGCAAAATGCAACATTGGACCAGTATCCTGAAATGGAAGGAGGGGGGAGAAGACACAAGATGTAAGCACCAAAATATACTTTTCCATGGTATACTAGATAATTCACTAGCAGCAACAAAATGGCACACAAAACTATAGATTGCACAAAGACAGACAAAAGCCAGGGATAAATAGATGTTTACCGCTGTGATTCTGGAGGAGTGGCAGAATCCACAATCATTAAACGAGTTATTCAAATTTGCAGGAATCTCTAATTGAGAACTGGTTATCAAATTTTCAGTTGGAGGTGCATTTGGTTTGATATGACCAATATTATTTGCACCCAGATCCGATGGACTGTAGTTCAACTTCTTATGTCTCTTTGAATCCCTCAAATGACCTTCCTCGGTTTCAGAAGCAGAAGTGCTATGCCTCTCTTGTCTTCTTTTGTTGTCAGAATTTAGTTGAACCAAGTTTTCTGCTTTATAATTTTGTAGACTCTGAAAAACAGAAGCATTGTGGACTTCAGAAAAGTGAATGCTTTGAAAGACTTACTTTTATGCACTTCAAAATGTACTGTCACTGCCAAATGAGAGCTAACTAACCAACACTAGCAAATAAACATGCTTAACAAGCAAAGAAATTATTACAAGCAATCTTAAAAACACCAGAAAATCAAGAGCATAGGCAGGGAGACATGTTCAACTAAATTTCTATATTAATCACTCCTATAAGAAGAGCAAGCAGCATATATAGTGCTTAGAAGCTTTGGAAACAAATATAAGAATCAAATACACAAGGTAAGCACTTTTACCACAAAAAGAATAGAAATTGCCAGTACATTTACATTGGGGGAGCAAAAGTTTATACTTGCAATTTTCTACTGTCAGAAATGGTCAATATCCATAAACTTTTGTTATGTTTCATAAATCCATGACGTAGATTACAGAATGGATTGTACAATAAACTTTCATTGTGTGAAGATAAGAGCAGAATAAAAAAATTGAAATCAATGTAAGCAGTAAGGAGTTTCCAGACCACTGCAAAGGATAATTGCACTTTACACATGTGATTAAGAAAAAGTCTGCAAGATCATTGTTAAAAGCAATAGTTAAGTTCTTACATCATCACCTCCCTGATCATTACTGTCGTTTTCTGAATCCTTATTATCACCAAATGAAGGAGGACTTCTAGGCGACAACTGATCTGCCTGATTCAAGTCCATTTGAAAAGCCTTGGATTCATGTAGCCCCCTAGCTCTTACCTGCGAGCCTACCGGTGGAGAATTGGCATTCTGTTTATCATTAGACGCACCCCCTACACTACCAATCACCCCATACTCTTTATCCTTGACATGCATTGGCACATTGCAATTACCCATCGCTACATTCTTTCGAACCCCTTTTCCAACTGAACAATTCGATGGAGCACAAGCTACATCATTGTACATTAATTTAGATTGTCCACTACTAGAATTATTCCCCCAGTGAGCTTCCACTAATTTATTATCCTTACTATCACTACTCTTCGAAGCCGGACACTGCTTCAAAACCCCACCAGTCTCTGCAAAAATCACCATCCACAACCAACATTTACTTTTAAAAATAAAAACTCTAAGAAACCACTCCAAACAACGAATATCAAAGAGTCCTTAGTCTCCGTTGACGCGAGAGCTGCCCCAAGGATACTCCACTAAGTCTAATATCAAAATAATAAAAACTGAATGTCAAATCAAAGTATATGAAGATACCATACCAGAACGAGACTGCAAAATACTGGCACTGAAAGCTGCATCCAAGCTTCTATAGATTGTCACCATGTTTTCAACCAAAGGCAAACACCTCAAATCTGAAACCCAAATAAAATTATTATTCTTCCATACATTCAATTCATATTTTACCAAATTAAACCAAAAAATCTTAACAAAAAAAGCTTCCTTTTTTGAAAAAATCAGACACGGGAAATGGGAAACCATTTATCAAAAGGGTCAAGAGACCTACCTGAGTCGCCATATTGAGCTTTACAGAGAGGACACTCGGATCCAAACTGTATTGTTTTGGGCAAACATGAACTGAAAGAAAGAAACTCGATGAAATCAGCAAAACCATGCCTTCGACAAAAACAAAAATAATTAAAATTACCAAAGCTATTAAATTTACTAACTTGCAGAAAATGTGATCACAAGGTAGCAAAAAGGGTCGCTTCAACAATTCCAAGCTGCAGTTTTTTCAACAACAAAAAAAAAACGATTCTTAAAATTAAACATCACAAAGAAGAAATTTTTTGGAAAAAAAAAAGGGGAGTGAGAGAGGAAAACCAGAGAGGGCATTTGAGCTCGAGACCCAATTTCTGGAGATGAAGAACCCATGGGTTCATAGAGCTAACGCTCTGTTTCACTGAGCCCGCCATTTTTTTCTCTGCTTTGAAGGGGTGGGAGCCGAGTGGCAAAGGAGGAGGAGGAGGTTTATAGGGGATGGTGATTGATGGAAGGGAAAGGAGTGCACGTGGACGGCTGGGATCTAGTCTCGTTTTGTGTTGGCGGTAAGGGAAGAACTTTTCGATTTTTGAGATGGTTATTGGCGGCAGAGGTGGTGCCATGAAAGCGCGCCTTTTTAATTGGTTTCCGCGCCGGCGGTTTTTCGTTTGCTTTTCCTCAGTTTCTTATCTTATTTCCGTTTTATATATATATATATATTCTACTGTATATTAAATAATAATAATTTAGGGGTAATTTGATTGTTTTTTTAAAACAAAAATAGCAAAGCTTTTAGAAAATTAACTAGGTGAAGTGGCCGCTCATGCAATAAGGTAAAATATATGTGAATTGAATGTATGGAAGAATAATAATTTTATGCGTGCGTGATAAGAGGAAAAGGATGTGCAAAACAAACATAAAAGAGTGATTTATATATATATAATTTTTTTGTTTTTAAGTTTTGATTTGGTTTTTAAAAGTGTTTTTTAAAAAAAAATTGTATAAAAAAATATTATTATTTTAATATATTTTTAATTAAAAAATATATTGCACTGCAATACTAAATACATATAAAATCATAGTTGTAAAACTCGATTTATAATCTATTTAGAACAAGTACTAGGTTATGGATTGGAAGATTAATATAGATCAAACTTTTTTACTAGTTAATTAATTCAGCAAATTAACTTATATTTTTTTATTAAATTAGAAGAATTTTTTCTTTTTATTTTTTTTTTAATTTTAGACTGGTCAGGCGAGGTTTTACAAATACAGAGAAAACAACAGGATAATGAAAGAAAACGGTATTTAAGGATTTGAGTTACTATAAATGTTGATTTGATTCACGGTTGCTTTTTTTATATATATAAAAAATTCCATTTAAATTCGTAAACATAATAGAAGACAATCTAAGGTTCATAGCATATGGCTATGTCATGTCAAGCAACAAGTTCAAAGTATATATGGGAAAAAATCTATAAACCTCCATAGTCCTCACTCATATCCATCTAAATAAAGAAAATAAATTTATTAGAACCCATAGTTTCAAATTAACTTATTTATACATGAACATGGCTGAATCCATCGGACTCTGGCATCCCAAGGAGGTGAATTTTTCGAAAAAATGAAATGTTTAATGGCTCAATTTATCTTGGAAAAAAAAGATGAGCTCTGAGCCTAGCAGATGCATCTTGAATGGGTAGTAGTGTAGTACACCACTTTCAAGTTCTAGCTGACGAGAACCAACTGGTCGGTTTTTCATTAGCTCAGAATCAATATGATCGTTGCTTCCGAAAACACTAAAAAATCCTGCTAGAGAACAGATTTTCTAGTATTGATAGATTTGCCAGAATAGAAACCTGTTGAGGCACAGTCTCTGCCGAAATTATGCCTGAGCCACTCTTTCTCGACTCATCTGTTGGCTGTTGCAGAGGTGATGGCTCTTTCAAGGATAGCTTTGTACTCTGGGAAGAGGTTCTTGAGTCCTCTTTGTATAGAATCTTCCAACTGAAGTGCAAAGTCTATATAGTATACTGGTTAACTCAACACGAACAATTTGGCATTCTCTCAAAACATAGATGATGGCACTATATGTGTGCGCGCGCGCTGTAAAACTGACAGTCAGAATTGTTTGGTCGTTCAATGGTCTCCGAACAGTTTAGCAGGTTTAACTCTTGGCATTCCGGGGGGTCTGGCAAACAGTCACGGCACCGGTGGCACTGTTGTTGGGATTGCAATCGGCCCCAAACCTGGACTTTATATCCAAATCGAACCAGATGTCCTTTCCTTCTAGTCTCTTGGGCAGCAACTATCCTTTGTTCATGATTGAAGCTACATGGGAAGACCTCGTAATGATGAATTTGCAGTTCCCAGAAGTTGACCTCGGGGATAAGGATCGTCTTGAAGAGGAGGGTTTGATGATTTGATGAGAACCAAGGATTTCGAAAGTCAACGGATTCTTCCTTTTCTCTCATGCTAATTCTCTTTCTTGTTCTATTATGGTTCTTTTTTCTGGATGTAAATAAGCAAGCAAAACCTGAAACAACACAGTTATGAACTTCCTACGGCTGCTGGTGAGCAGGCAATATTCTGTTCGTTGCCCAACAACCATAGAAGAGTAGCTAACAGAAGATATCTATCCGAAACCCAAGCATCAGTTGCTGTGAGATGCAGAAGACTTTCTTAAAATGGTCTACATGTATCTGATCAAGAACCTCTTCCAAGCAAGGGTGGATATGCTCAATCAAGCATGGCCTCAACACCAATCTCTGAGATTCTAACAAAGAGCAAAAGAACATTTCAAATTGCACGGACTCCACAGCTGTGGACAGTCTGCTGCTTACCTCTGAGACTTTCATAACATATTTAGCAAAAGAAACAGCAAAAGGCTTTCATAATGATCCTTGCAGATTGAGAAATCATTGAAAAAACAAATCTCGAAAGTCCCCCATATAAAAACACCTTTGACTCTGCAAATCTTGTTTTCCACTCGCGATACGAGAATGATAATGCTTCAGCACTTTGTAAGTTGCAAGATGACTTTCACATATTCTGGAGATTCCAACAAGTGCCTTCTGAAGCTTTGGAGCACTTATCCTTGACTTTTTGGCCATTAGAGTTAATTGCAACATCAGCATTGCTTTCCTCTCAGAAATCACAGACTTGTATAACATTGAAACATCCTGTGGCATATTGCCTGATTCAACCAGCACTCTTCTAAATTCTCTTCTTCCATTTCTAAAATTCCCATAGCTTCATCTACCTTGTTATGTGTGTTACTGTATATGACATGTAGTTAATTAATTGGTTATACGAAGTCATTGGCTTTTTTCATGTAAATATATTTAATTTATTAATAAAGATTTATTTATCTTTAATATTCATCAAATATTTGATTAATAAATCTAGAATAAAGATAAAGTTTTTGAGACAAAAATGATTTGCAAAGAAAATTATAAAGTTATTATAATCATGAGATTTCTATTGTATAAGAGTATTATTCCTAAAATATTCTCGGTCATTATTTTATTAAGACTAGATATTAATATGAGTTATTGAGATTAGTACATATTTTGTTTTTTTTTTATAAAATGAAACGGTTGTTTTTATAGATTAAGGTACGAGAAATACCTAAAACTAATATGTTGATACTTATCACGAGAAAACACTTAAATGTAAACAGCAACAAGCTACTATAGTATGATGCTTGACGCAGAAAAAATAAAAATTGCAGCAAGTTTTCAACCACTGGTGTATTTTGTGCCTTGTACAAGCAATCTTCGAACTTGATTTGGATTGTTTCAAGTGTAGTATCTACGTAGTAAAATGGTTTTACTTAAGATGGATAAGCACCAATGGTTTCATACTTTCATGTCTCTACCACAAATGTTCAAATTGCCAGTTACAGTCTAATATGTTGCCTAGCCAGTGAAATGAACTTTTCTTTGAGAATTTGGCTTTCCTGGTTGTTTTCCTAAAATTGCAGTGAGAGCATGATGGATCTGATGTGCTAGTGGATTCGAAAGTAGAACATCAGCATGAAGTAGATACAGTTCCCAACATGACAAGGTCTCCAAGAGTAAAGTATATTGCATATTATGAAGATTCTGAGAGTATTCCAGGAAAGAGGACAGCAGTTTGGGAGCTTAATAAAGGTGCATGACATTCTCTGTAGTACCTATGACTGCAAAGTACAGTTACTGTGGTAACATTTGGTTATTGTATCGAGATAGAAGATACGGAGATGATAGGGATGAAGGGGACATGCCCCTTTAAGAGATGAAGATTGTTATTGGGACCATGGGAAAACTTGATGTGCATGGCTTGAGTACTGTGAATATAGGTTTTCTCATTCTCTATCAAGTTGTAGAATTCTTCAGCTGATGCACTCTTGAATTACCTATACAATAGAAGCTACATGTTTTCGTATTCTCTAGCGAATGAGTTTGAATCAGAAATTTGAGCAGTGGTATGAAGTTACAGAACATTGCTGAGCAAAAAGGAAGTAATCCCATGAGGGTAAATTAAGGTGATTAGAGCAATTCTGCCTCTGACTTGGATCGACACGGATATCTGGGGCTAAAGCAAGGGGGGCCAAGCCACTAGAGACGGGTTTTGATGTGTGAAATTGTTGCATGGATTTCTTACTTATGTAATATTACTGAAGTTCCTTTTCCAAAAAAAAAATACTACTGAAGTTTGAAGCTTTTAAAGAACCTCGTGGCGATTGGTATTGTTTGAGAAGAAATCCTGTTGGCTAAGTGGTTTAGCGAATCTAATTGTTTCTTTGATGTCCGCATTACTTGTGACTAGCTTCAAGTAGCATAAATCTGTGGTTCCCACAGTTGCCTCCCACATTCTTGCCTGGCTGGAATTGGTTTGTAAATGATGCAACTACCAGAACGCTCTATGTTTTCAGAAGCTGGAACTGCGCTTCATGCACCAGTGGACTGGTGAGAAGTTTCAGAACTGCTAGCAGTCTTCATCTCTGTTGTATCCAGAGCGGGCATCTTGTCTTTTGTCTAAAACAATGCTTCCTAACTCTAGCCACCTGCTCCTCATAAGCGAGCGGCTATAACACAAAGTAGATTTCAGTCGTCATGCATTGATCAGGTCATCAGATGCTAAACAAGGTGTGAATTTTCTCTAGAATACAACTCAACCTATCCTGAGCAGAGAGCCATGGAGTTCAACCTTGAGCATGGTGGGGCCCCACGAGCATACGATCAGGTAGATTTAAACTTCCAAGCATATCGTAGTAAATGGTTGATCTGACGGGTGATGATGTATTGTGTGCTGAAAACATTTGATAGCTTGAAGAAATGAAATGGGTTAGAGTTTACAGATCCATTGAAGGTTCCATCACTTGAATTATTTTTTGAACAGTTTGCAATAAAACGATGAATGAATTTTTTTTTCAAGTGACCATTTAACTGTCGTAACTTCACTGAGATGGATTGTCACTTAACCTATTCCTACTCATTTTCATTGCTGTCAGTACTGAAATTTGACTATAAGCCTTGAATTTGAAGCAAAGTTGAATTGCAGATGAAGGAAAACCTCGAGTAAGAATCGGAAAGGCAAAAGGATGAAACAAGTTTACTTGCCGGATGAACTCTCGGTTGCTGTGGCAGCAAGAACTCATCATGTTCCTCCCACATCAACGGAGGCGAAAAGTTATGATTCAAAGAAGCAGAGACAAGTTATTTAAGAAAAAAACGAAAACTATATTTCCTTGCACCTAAATGCTATAGTAAATTCAACAGGTTCGAAAAACATCTGTTTACTTAATAAGACCAAAAAGAAAAGGAACAAAGAAACACATGAAAACATGAGGAAACTCCTCGCAGCAAAATTTGGCTAGCGTCTCTTCTTAATCTCAAAGGAATATTTGAGCTCCATATGGCATCTTCTGTCATCGTCTTCGAACTGCATCAAACAGCAACCAAGAATGTAAAAAGAGCTTAACAGTAGCACACAGAAGAAATTCTCACGAAATGATGTTTGCCTTAAGCTTTGCAGAATAAGTTCCCCTTGCTAGCACACCAGATGGAGTTGTGTCCTCCTCCAAAGTATGGACATATGGTTCCCGCTGAGGAGCAAAAGTACCCAGCATTCCTTTGCTTTGATCAACTGACACTCAAGAAATGAAAACAGTCACAGATAGCTAATGGTAATAATTAAACAGTTCCCTGAGAGACAAAATGCACAATTGCAGGATATGTGATCTTAACAAACTAAAAGATTGAAAGTAGTGTGAGGATGACATGATTGCTCTCTTTAGCACTTGTATCTACGCCTTCATCAGCCAACCCCCAATCAGAAATGAGAAAGAAAGGAACAAAATTGTCCGTGTATGTTATTGTAACCTACTATGGTATAAAGCCTGATAAGACTCGAATAACATCTGATTTTTATCTATTTTTTTAAGAAGTGCCACCTTTTGGTACTGATAACAGATGTAGGTTTAATTAGTCATATCTGCAAGACTTATCCATCCCTTCAGAAGCATAAAGTAAAAAGTTCTAAATGCAGAGGGCTAGATGATTATGCACCTTGTATCCCCCCCTTCCACACTGTATTTGAGTATGCAAGGCCAGAAACAATATTGTGCAGAACACTGAATGTTAGCTTAAGCTGGTATCGAGATCCTTCCCTGAGAGCGAAAAGGGGATGACCACTCTGACTTTCATCAACAGGCAAGGGAGTGTTTATTTCCCCAATGTCATCAGATATAATTCCTATCGAGTGGAATTTGACTTCAGGTTCCAGTTGGCCTAACAAAACACAAATATAAATACGTGATTATGTGAAACGGGAAAAACTCAGTTATCGACTAAAAGGATGCCTGAATCAAACCATTCAAATCACTTTCAACGCAGCCAAGTAGCTTCTCTTTCCACCTCCTCAAGCTATCATCTTCCTGCAAAGCACAACTGGCTTTTAAAATTATGTTCATATGTATCCAGCAGCCATTGCCATGCCAGTGAGTTGGATTTTTACTTTCATGTCATGGCATCACATGGTTAAAATGATCCCATGTTGTACTTTATTTTGTCGAATGAAGAACAAAAGAAAATGTAAACAACAATAAACAGGCTATAAAACATTTGATTCGAGATTGTTGCGGCTGCCAACTTTACATTAATTTCACTTGATATTTCATTATAACCTTGTTAACTATCACCGATTAGCCACTATTCGAAACACAAAGGAGGCATCAATTAAAAAATTTGTGGGAAACAGAAGTGAGATAAATTAACTGTAATATACCCAAATTGCTTCCCATACAATAAAAAACTGTCACAACCCCATCTAAGAACACTAACAGTAGAGAAAAGTTGGGCCCTTAACATGCAAACTTAAAAGAATAATGGTCCCTTTGCTTGGTGTTGAATTTAACAAGGGAGAAAAGAAACAGGCAAAGCAACCTGCTCAGTGCAATGTCGGCTGACCAGCTCTCACACTGGAACACTCAAATAATGGACTAATCTGTAGCAAATCTCATTTTATCAGGTCTCAATTACAAAAATCAGAAGCATGTTACCCAAAAATCGAGATTTATCACGGCAAATGTTCCACATATACAGCAACCAAAGAAAGGATAAGAGGAACTAAGAGAAAACATCAAGATTTCTAGAATCCATTACGAAATTATTAAGCTTGAATTAGACATAACAAAAATTGCGAATCCAAGTTAAATATAGAAAAGTAAAAGTGGTGTAAGGAAAAACCTTGTCTTTCTCAATCTGTTCCTTGAGAGATAGCAAAGGCCCAGGAACAAATCCAGCAACAGGAACTCCATTATCAACAGCATCACCATCATCCTCCTCATCATCATCGATAGCAGCAGCTACAGCAGGTGGGGTTTCACTGGTTTCCCTTTTCCTTTCTAGTTTCTCATCAAAACCACCTCTTGTTGTTGTTGATGGGCCTGCTTCTGCCTTCTTGCCACTTTCCATCTCTCTCTCTCTCTCTCTCTCTCTCTCTCTCTCTAGAGTTTCTACAGTTACTGATAAGCCACTAAAAGATTGAAACTTTTGAACAAGAAAACCCCAGTTTCAAGATTTTAGACGACAGAGACAGGCCACAGTCCACTGGTTAGGATTGAATATGAAGTGTTCAAAAAATATTTTCTTTTAAAAAAAAAAACCAACGAAATTGATTTTTTTTTTACTTTTTTATGAACAGTCCTGTAAATCTATTCTGATAATTAATCTAAAAAGAATAAAAATATTTTGAAAAATATTTCCAAATACATAACAAAAATAGATTTCGAAACCAGAGTAAGAGAAAAGAATAATTATTAACAAAACCATTGACTAAAACACAGGTGTTCCAATACATGCTAGTAATTCCCTTGCTTGTCAGCTGGTCTGTCTTTTGTCTTTGTCTTTGTCTTGTCTTAGTTTTGACTTTTGAGGTAGGTGTCGGCTGTGAGATGGACGTAGAGTAATAGCACGATTATTTTTATATTTTAAAAGTATTTTTTTTGAAAATATTTAAAAATATATATATTTTTAATTTTTTTAATACATTGATATCAAAAATATTTTTTAAAAAATAAAATATATTATTTTAATATATTTTTAAACAAAAAAATATTTTAAAAAATAAATATTACTCATCAGAAAAAAAAATTAATGTTTTGTTTTTTTTTATAATTTTAATCCTTATTAACTTTTTTTTTCTTGCATGCCAAATTTACAAAGAGTGGTGTGGAATAAAATAAGATTATTTTAAGTAATAAAATATTAAAAAAACTTATTATGAGTTTTTTCGGTGTTCCAAGCTACAAAGATAGTAGGAAATATATCCATTTACCAACACTAAGGCTCTAAGTATTTATTAATTATACCATAATAAAAATATTATATATATATATATATAATTGGATATTTAACTTTGTATAGCGTGTTGAAGAGTGCGATTGCAATTGTTTTTTAAAATAATTTTTATTTGAAAATACATCAAAATAATATTTTTTTTATTTTAAAAAAATTATTTTTGACATTAGTACATCAAAATGATTAGAAAATAACAAAAATATATTAATTTAAAATAAAAAAAATTAATTTTTTTTAAATATTTTTGAAACATAAAAATAACCAGTGTAAAAATACAATGAAAATTTTAGATTTTATAAAAAAATTAAAAAATGAAAGAGGAATTTCCACTTTAATATATGCGCAAGGATGGACTTGTTTCAACCCTTTTATCCTCTAATTATTAAATTCAACAACTGATTTATAAAAAACAGAAATCACTTAGGAGAATAAAAAAAAAAGAGAGAAAAATGTAAAAAAATGGAAGTACGAGGACGTTTTAGAAAGAAAAACAACGTGGACCATCTGACAGGGCCAGCATCAGCCAATCTCGCCGGGATTGGTGGATATTCTTACATAAACCGACGGCATTCAAAGCCCCACAAAGACATACTATCGTTTGCATGAATTTCTAAGTTTAGATTTTACTTCTTTGTTTTATTATTATAATTCATGTATAGAAATATAATTCAATTTTTAAGCTTGTTTGTTTTCTTATAAAATAATTTAAATATTATTTCAGGCAAAAACGAGTTGGCTTGTCATCCTCCTTCTAGCTTTATGGTTAAAAAAAGAATTAATTATTTTTTTCAGGTTTAAATCTTGAGACCAACAGCTAATATTTTTAAACACTATTATTTTGGGCATGCAAAAACATATCTATATTTATCCTAATTCGCTATCTAAGTTTCCAAATAAAAAAATATCATTTTAATATTTTTTTATTTATTAAAAAAAAGGCCTTTTTCTCCATTTGTCGTCTGCCATTGCAATTTGCATTGATGATAGCAAAAGGCTTACTCGTGAGTCGTGATCCTCTCTCTTTAAACGTGACCACCATCACTGCATGAAGGCTGGTCCCTGTTCCTTTTTCTTTTACTATTTATTTGTCTTCACTTTGACACCCTTTTTCTTCGTCCTTCGTCCTTCGTCGAGTCGTTCAAATTATTTTTGACGTTTCCTTGGGAACCATTTCCTCTCAACTGCTGAGCTTTGTCGGAGATTGGTGACCATATATTTGGTCTACAAGTACGATAATCGAGTTCCATGTTGTTCTAATGCGTTAAGAAAACTAAAATTCATCTTGATAACACAGATTCTATGGAATCCAATGCATTAAGAGAACTAGGATTTTTATGGAAAGTTCAAAAAAAATTATCAGCTATGTGTTTGGTGTTATGGTAATTTTGCAGATTCTCCATAACTAGTTCCAGATCTTGCTTAAAGCCATCCAAACAATAGCATCGGTGGAGGAGGAATGATTCATGTATGGCCTCCATTTCTTGTGTGTTTTGGAGTACAGGGCTATGAGAAAAAGAATACTTTATTTCTTACTGCTATGTATATACTGCTACCAGCCATGTGCAAAACTCACACGAAATAATACATGCGGGGAGAGTAGAAAAAATCACTGCCGTTTACAGTACCAACAACTCTTGGTGGTGAGTGTCCATCATCTAAAAGGCTCAACTGGTGCTGTCTCTTCAAGAAAAGTTGCAGCCTCAAAACATTCAGCAGCTTCTAGGGAGGGGGAGGGAGCACCCTCAGCTTTGTAAAGTAAGCCAAGATTGTACCATGCCGATGAGCTCATTCTATCAAGTCGCAGAGCAGCCATTAGAAAGCTTCTGGTTGCATTCGATTGCATCCTGAGCCGTCTAAGAACCACAGCTGTGGATACCAAGCTTGGGACATGAGTGGGATCAATATCTAAAGCACTCACAAAGGCTTTAAGAGCTTCATTGTAGAGCCCCCTTTGCTCATAAAGGACACCTGCAAGATAATCAACAACTTAATTTCTTTCTTGGTTATGTTTACAAAAAAGAATTCAGAGTCTAAAAAATGCCTACAGAAAGTAACTACACCTCTCCATCAATCTTAATTGCTTTCTATGCAAAAGAATCTGACTGGTATAGCCAACGCATTGTAAATTCGGGTCCTCATGGGGGTTTGGAGTTAATGCCATTTTTGGCTTGGCAAACCAACTAAAAACCTTAGCCCTCAAGCAAAGACTTGAAAATATACAGGAAAAGGAGGAGTCGAGAAGGGCTGGAGCAGGGCATGAGGCTGACTTAGCTTGGACAGAACTATCTTAAGCATGCCATATATTGCTTGAAAGAAGACATAAATTTGATAGCTTTTCAGCATCCTGAATTTCAGACATCAGGATTATGGCAAAAGTGGCAACATGTTCTATGCACACCATCGATTACCACATTTCAGAGCTCAGAAATATTTCATGCATAGAAGATTTTAACATGGCAAAACTCAGAATAGAGCCATCTCCCTAAAATTTAAATTCTAAAACGAACAAATTGAAAGAAGTTCAAAAGATGAAGAATCAGAATTAAGGAGTCCGACAAAGTAAATTATAATTTAAGTGAGATCTCAATTCACCAGTTGTGTGACATCTAGAAGCTGAGTAAGAGCTGATGGCCTTGGATCTGGAAAGACATGCCTCAGCATCATGCCACCGGGACAACCTTATGTAGACGGAAGCCATATCATGCCAAACTTCCAATTCCAGATGACTTGGAGGGTTTCCATTGTCCTGCAAAATCTAGTACAAAAAAAGTTAAGTATAAACTAGTTCTCTCATAGCACATTTTCAAAGAAAAATAAAAGGGAACAAGTAACTGCTACATTTAAAAAATACATGTTTTCCAGAAAAAGGAACCGCAAATGCCTTGATAGTCTTAAGTAAAGAAAATGGCTTGCATTCTAATCTTCCCATTTTCCTGCCTCCCACATCTCACTCAAGCAAGTGTTTTTCCATTTTTCTTGATCGATAAAAATCTGTGTAAACAAACACCCTAATAACCTAAAGCTCGGCAAATACAAAAAAATAAAAATTCCTATTAACAGCCAAAAGCGATGGTAAATAGGACATTTAGGCTAAAATGATCACCTGGCAAGTTAAAACATTTCTGATTTGTGAATTAATAAGTACTGTCATAATTATAATTCTATTAGCTGGGATCAACTCACGAACCTTATACAGCTTTGTCCCAGGTCCCAAGCTCTTACTCTGAATTTGAAGAACAGCGAGAAGCTGGATGTATGACTCAATGCCATTCTCTAACTGACCCTGAGCAATTTGAAGTTTAGCTTTGGTTCTCAACAATTCTCCCTGGTCCCATTTCCCAGTCTGGTCCAGGGCAGCATTAATAACAGTTTCAGCATCCTTGTACAGTCTCTGAGCTGATAAGATCCGAGCGAGCAATAACCATCCTCTAATAGTAGAACCACTTTCTAGTTTTAACAAGTGCTTTGCATAATAAAGCGCCACGTCCAACTTCCTCTGCTCTGCATTTTCTAGGCTGAGATGGTAAAGAATATTAGAGTCTTGCATCTTTGTCATTCTTCCAGCAGATTCCAGGGCCTCAAGAGCCTCATATTGTTTTGTGAACCTCTCAGAATCTGCAACAGCTACTTGAGAATGCGCTGAAAGTGAGACACCCAGCAAGTAATTTGCTACGCTTTCCAATTGATTGCAGTCATTTTCCAGGCTTTGGAGTGCTCTGCGAGCATAATTTATCCCTTCTTCTGCATGTTTAGAGGACTTCCCACATATCTTTGATGCCATTAATAAGGCCGGAACACGCTTTGGATCCTCATTACTATGCAACAATTTCCTTAATAGATCCAAAGCAACCAATTCTTCACCTGCTCCATAATAGCATAGAGAGAGAATATGATACCTCTCTCTGCGATCAATAATCCCAGGACGCAACTCCTCAACCTGGCCGGCTAATGCCTTTAAACTCCCAGAAACAGAGAGGGCAAACGAAAGGTGATCCAAGATTGATGGATCCCACTCAATTCTTGTCAGAATCATTTTTCTTAACAGTATCATTAACAGCAGTATGGCCTCTTCTATGTTGCTTTTAGGTGCAAATGAACTGTCCATCAGAGAGCGGAGGTTTGGGGGGCTTGCTTCACCTCCGCTGTACAGAAGAAAAATGGCAAAATCTTTTTGAATCCTTGCAGTAGTTTCTACATCAAGGTTCCAGTGATGGAGGAGAGCCCGTCGGTATGACATGATTGCTTCACGTGGGGAATCAGCAAGTTTCCATAGTTCTGGAAGCAACTCAACAGCCTTGTTTAGAGTCTCCTGCAATTTAAAGTCAGCGGCAAAGTTTTCAGGCATGCCTTCTGAGAACGAAGATTCAACTATGTCCACAATAACTTTGCAAGATTGAGCAGCTTCTGCAAGGATGATTAAAAACATACATCAGCCACTACAACGATGGTTTGATAGTTTTTCCATGTCTCATCAAAACTTCATTTTCTTTTATTTTCTTCCAAGTTCTTCCAATTTGTCCAAGGCTATATGTCTACAAAAATTATATCACACCTAAACATATATATGTTTGTGAGGGGTGGGGAAGGAGAGAAGGAGGGACAAAGGATAATGAGATGACTGCGTGTCATGGAGGCATATGAAGACAATGAAGACAGCAGCAAAATCAAGCCATTCATATGACATACTGATCAATTGCACTACTCAATTTGGTGAAACATACATTAAGTCTCTTATAGGTTCATTTGTGAGATGCTTGGTAAGTTGTCACTTAGTTAATAAAAGGAAGAGACACAGTAGAGCCTTTAGGTCATAGGAATTCAGTGTTTTAGGTGGGCATAAAGCTAACTGTTTGTTTGATGCATGTGGAATTGGGATTGAATAAGAATTGATGTTCGTTCAAGGGTTGGAGTTTAAACTGGGCGTTAACAGTAGCCAAGACACTGCAGCATCAAAATCTAGATGTAGAAAAGGAAGAGATTAAACAGAAAATAGAAAAACAAGAGAGAGAGAGAGAGCTCGAGGCATCTTAGCCTAAAAAATAATTTAAAACTCCTAAACGAACATTGGTATTCTTAAGCTGACTAGCATCCCAGGAAACATAGAAAATGTGACCTAATGTACTAAGAGTTTTTTTTTTTTTTTTCAGGACACTATGATCAGAAAGCAGAAGTACCTCTGAACCTCCCAAGATGCTGCAATGATTTTGCTTTAAGGAAGATTGCTTCCATTAGTAAACTGGCAGCATGTATAGACATTGATGGGGTAGCAAAACTTTGTGAGTGTCTCTTGTGGTGTTCTTGTCTTTTAGCCAGAGTAACTTTCATCCTGGGAGTTACAGCAGCAATATTTATTCCTTCGAATACATGAAGAGCAGCTTCTATGTTCCCTTTTTGGTATTCCATTCTTCCTAACAATGCTCTGGCTTCCTGCAAATTGCAGTCATCTTGTGTTAAAGACAAGCCATCATAAAAGCCATCCACAACGTTGATTCATTCCCACCAGTAATCTTTTAAGCTTCAAAGTTCAAATCCAGAAACATGTGGATAAAATACATCAGCTGAAAAATTAATGAGCTTTAATACATGAGTCTTTTGAATTGTTATAAGAAAATCCAAAGATAATTTCAACACAGCTTTTTAATGTAACTTAAACTCACTGTGATCAAGGATTAAAGAAAGCCGAACAGTCTGATCAAGAATCAAGAAGAATATGGAAATTATAAAGTCAGGAGAAACAAACCTCATAGTTCAAAGAACCACGCCCACGAAGAGATAATTCAGCTTCTTCTAGATTGCTGGTGTCTGGTTCCAGGTCCAGCACACCATTATTAGAAGAATATGCACCTGTGGGATTTTCTTTGGTTGCAAGAGACTCAGATGAAAGTCTCATTCCATCCACTGCTCTTGATTGGTCTCCAGAGCTGAGGCGCTCCATTAACCTCCCAGGTTCTTGCCTAGTTATCTCTCTTTTCCTCCTGTTAACTCTAAATTTACTCTTCATGATTTTTCACAAGACCTAATAGCCTTCAAACACCACCCAACATCAGCGATCAGAACTTCAATGCAAGATGATCAGGTAAACCCTATAAAAGAGTTCATCAATCATGCTATGTCCTCTTAAACCATAATGATTCATCCAACTCATGCTTAAGCTTAAAAAAATCAAGTTCTTGGATGCATAAACTGATCGAAACAAATAAAAAGAAAGCCAACACAAATTCAATCTAGATGCAATTAACGATATATGCAATGATAGATAACAGATGACAAATCATAATTAAAGCCCAAAACCCTAAAATCCAGCACTCGAAGCCACACAAGTGCCTATCAAAACACAAAAATCATCAATATTTCAACAACCCCGCTTCAAAACATCCAACAAACATCTCCCAAATTCAACCCTACATCCCAAAACAATAAAAAAAAAAACAGAGAAAAAGATCGAAACTTTACAACCCTATTCATATAAAAACAAAAGATCTACAAACAGAAACCATTGCAAAGACGAAAGCCCGTTTCAGAACTCAACTCCCATATGCAAAACAAAATGGAAAGAGAGAAATAAAGGAAAAAACGCTCACCTCTTGTTTTTTCAAAGAGAAAAGGCACAAGCACAAGAGATAACCATCACCACCACCACCCATCTTTTGAATTATATCAAATCAAAAGTCTTCACTTTCAATCTTTTGAATGAATAAAAAAAATCCAAACCAAGAAACTTCCTTTTCCTTTTCCTTTTCCTTAAATTATCTTCTTTTTTTCTTTTCTTGGAATATTAATTTTATTTTTATTTTAGCAGAAATAAAAACAGAAAGGGACAGAATTCGAATTGGAATTGGATGGTGATGGAGAAGAAAAGAGAAGAGAAGAGAAGATTCAAAGTGAAATAAATTGTAAAATAAATAAGTAAATTTTCGAAATAAATTCTCCAGCAAGGAATTCTGTTCCGTGGGACCCACTTCAGTTTTTTTCCTTACCACGGTGGCGCAGACAGGCGGCTTGTTCTTGTGCCACGTAGGATGGTTCTCTTCAGAATCTGTGCTGGAACTTTAACGGTTATTTAACGAGATTGACAGCTATTCAATTTGTGAGGAGTGTTTTTCTTCTTAAGGTTTAACTTACATTTTCATAGACTGTGGCTTTGATCTAAACAGGAGGGGCTCATTTTGTTTTTAGATGTTTTTTTAAGTATTATATTAAAAAAATATATTATTCTTTTATTCTTTAATATACTAATATTAAAAATATTTTAATATTTTAAATGCAAAATATTATTACATATCATATCATATCATATCATATCATAGTATCAAACATGTATTTTATGTTAAATTACAATATTAAAAGAGTGTTTCACAGTATGTTAGCGGTTGTTTTTCAAATAACTTTTCATACCGAAATACATGCCAATGATATTTTTTCATTTTTTAAAAATTATTTTTGACATCAGCACATCAAAACGATCGAAAATATATAAACCATGTTAAATTTTAGAAAAAAAAAATTGAATTTTTTGGGAACGCGTTCCCATACGCATTCTAACTAGCTGACTATACCAGGATTGGTAATGTTATTGCGGTTGATTTTCACTCGAAAATGCATCAAAGTAATATTTTTAAAAAAAAAAAATTTATTTTTGACATCAGCACATCAAAACAATCGAAAATATATAAACCATGTTAAATTTTAGAAAAAAAAAATTGAATTTTTTGGGAACGCGGTTTGCACCGCGTTCCCATACGCATTCTAACTAGCTGACTATACCAGGATTGGTAATGTTATTGCGGTTGATTTTCACTCGAAAATGCATCAAAGTAATATTTTTAAAAAAAAAATTTATTTTTGACATCAGCACATCAAAATGATTTGAAAACACCAAAAAAATATTAATTTGAAACAAAAAAAAATCAAATTTTTTTAAAAATACTTTTGAAACATAAAAATAAACAGGGACTCAAGGACGTGTTATTTTAACACCTAGCTCAGCTGAATTTTTATAAAAAAATATAAATTTAAAGAAATAATTCAGTAAAACCTGAGTGCTTCTAAAACAAATAAAATAATATTATTTTAATTTTTTAAAACATACCTTACATAATGTCATAAATAAAAACATTAAAACCCCTGTAGAAGATTTTATAGAACTAACTTTGAAAAATATATATAAAAAAAGTGAAAACCTATTTTGCAAAACCTATAAGTAGAAATATGACCTAGCCAATGAAATAAGTCGCAAGATGCTGGTTTTTCAAATATTTCATTTATAGTTTTGAAAACAGGTCCAGCTTAGCGGGTCGACCAGGAACCTTGCCAACCCGGGTCGGGTTGGAAAAAAAACAAGGAAAGAAAAAACTTGGTATGACTCGGCAAGATCCGGTCAAAAACTCGGTTGCAACCCGTTGACTTTTATTTTTTTACTAAAACGACGTTGTTTTAGGTTTTTTTAAAAAAAATGACCTGGGTGATCATGGCCTTGGACCGGGCCGGGTGTTTTTATGATTTCATTAGTTTTCAATTTTTTATATATATATATTTCATGGGTTAGTTCGATTTTTTTTGGAATATTCCAGTTTTTTTATTTTTTTATTTTTCTTAAGTATTTTCTATTTTAGGTTTTGCAAGATATGATAACCCTTGAAAGTTGATAAAACATTTTTATATTTTCAAAATTGGTTTTGTTTTTGGTGGTCTAAGATTAATTATTTTTCCTGTGATGATAAATTCTTTGGAAGGTCGGCAAATAACTCATATTTTTTTATTATTTGTTGGAAATTGAAGAAAGAGAATATGAAAGGAAATATAAATATAAATATAAATATAAAAATGAAACATTATTAAAATGATATACGAGAAAACACTTTAACTATGTAAAGATAAATGGAAATATAAAAAAATCCATGTGGTAGCCCCTTAAGGCTTAAACCATGTACAACGTTTTCCGAGTAGATTAGGGATTGAACAGTATATTTAAATTAGTTTTAAAGGAGTCTGGTTAACCTAACTAGAGTTGGAACCACGGCGGCGAAACCTAGACAACCTAGTGGGTTAGTTTGAAATCCAATCAACCTGAATTCTAGATCAATTTGAATTAAAAAAATATTAAAAAAATCTTTTATTTTAAAATGATATAAATTAATTTATTTTATATATTTATCTATTTCTCTCCCACTAAACTATAGTTTTGAAACCCGGCTCGGTGAGTCGACTCGGGACTGGAACCGGGCCGAGTTGAAAAAAAATAGGAAAAGGAAAAATTGGATGTGACCCAGCCAGACCCGGTTACAACCCGTTGAATTTTTTTTTTACTACAACGACATCATTTTGATTTTATTTAAAAAAAAAATTGACCCGGACTACCCGGGCCTTAGACTGAACCAGGTCTAAAACTATGCACCAAACACATTTTTATCTCTTAAATCCGGAGTATTGGAAAATAACCAAATACATGGTTGTGGTGAAACCCGTGGTTGGTGAAAACTTGAGTGTTTGTTTTTGTGTTAAAACATGTTTTTTTTTTAATATTTTTTGCTTCAACAAAATCAAATTAATACATTTTCAGATATTTTTTATTATTTTGATGTGTTAATATCATAAATTAGAAAAATCTAAAAAATATTTTTTAATATATTTTTAATTGAAAAGCACTCATTATCACGGTACTAATAGTGTGGTAATGGTTGTGGTTCAAAGTGTTTTTCACTCAGAAATATATTAAAATAATATTTTTTTTATTTTTAAAAAATTATTTTTGACATGAGCACTTCAAAACGATCTAAAAAATTAAATAAAAAAATATTCAAAATTTTGAAAAATACTTTGTTCTCAATCACTACCTAAATAAATATAGTGGTTTGGTTTTGGCCCGTGGCAGGCAATGTACATGGTGTTTTGCGACACAAACCAAACACATGATGAAACCGATGGTTGGTAGAGATAAAAAGGGACGGTTGGTGATTTGGTCTTGGCGCCAGGCAGGCAGGCAGGCAATGTGCCTGGTGGCCCTGGCCGTCAGCAAAATCAAGTATAAATTAATAAGAATGGGCCGTTAATGCACAGAGAAGAAAGCAATGAGTGTTATTAAAGGTTATATACTCTGTACAGAGTATTTTAACAAATATGTTTGTTTTTTTATGTAGTTTTTATAGCTGTGATTTAAAAAAATAAATTTTAAAAAAAAATGATTAGTTAGATTTAGATATGTATTTGGTAAGAATTGTGGTTGAGGTTTATGTGATGCAAAAAATGTACATAAAATGTTTGGTTGTGGTTTTTTTTCAAAAGTGTTTTATACTTGGAAATGCATCAAAATAATTTTTTTATTTTTAAAAAATTATTTTTTATATCAGCGCGTCAAAATGAGCTGAAAATACAGAAAAAATTTAATTTGAAGTAAAAAAAATATTTAAATTTCAGATTTAAAA
>Ga0307515_10001729_pt1 | contig 48632 bp, 6 predicted proteins | sample 17_EM_MG_FD_194513 | JGI IMG/M metagenome (GOLD analysis project Ga0307515, IMG submission 194513) | Populus trichocarpa ectomycorrhiza microbial communities from riparian zone in the Pacific Northwest, United States - 17_EM | ecosystem: Host-associated > Plants > Roots > Unclassified | place... | reverse complement strand
AGCCGTCTAGTTATCTAGGTCTTGCTTACGCCTTATAAGAGCGTCCGCACGGTTTATAGCGCCTAGTCTATATATAATTAAGAAGTTAAACTAAGATAGGGTATCCGCCTAGCGTGCCTGCCGGGCTATAAGGGCCTTAGTTGTTATAAAGTATTCTAGGGCCTTGTGATTTAAAACTACCTTAATCGGCTTAGGGGTCCCCTCTAGCTATATACACCAGTGCTAAAAGCTAGAGATAATAGCTAGCATTTCTTTATTATGGATGTAGTAATTTAGCTCAGCATTTATTATAGTCTTTAAATAGTATATAATAGGGTGCTACTCTCCGTCCGGTTACTTCTGGGAAAAAACACTAGCTATTACGCCGTCTAAGGCATTAGTTTCTAGCATTAAGGGCCATTCTAGATCAAAATAGGCAAGTAGGGGAGCCGATACTAGCCGTTTCTTAAGCTTATTAAAGGCCTGCCTATATATAGCGTTAAAGTAAAAGGGCTGGTCTTTTTTAGTAAGTCGGTTAAGAGGCCAGGCAATTCTACTGTAGTTCTTAATAAAGCGTCGGTAGAAGTTACAAAACCCTAAAAAGAATTATACCCCCTTTATAGTCCGTGGGGGTGCCTACTAGTTAATTATGGCCGTTTTCTCTAGGTTAGTTTTAATTCCGTTTATACTAATAATAAAACCTAGGTACTTTATACGCTTAATACTAAACTCTAACTTCTTAATATCGACCTGGAGGCTAGCCTCGTGGAGCCGTTATAGGACTTTATAGACGTGCTCCTTATATTCTAGCTCGTTCTTAGAGTAGATTATAATATTATCTAAATAGGCCGTATAGAAATCGTTAAGGTAGTTAAAAAGTACATTATTTATATACCGCTGGTACGTAGCTAGTCCGTTAGTTAGTCTAAAAGGGAGTACTTTATATTTATACGTTCTATAACGGGTCTAAAACGTAGTAAGATCTTTAAACCTAGGGTTTATCCTAATTTAGTAGAAGGCCTAGCGGATATTAAGCTTTGTAAAGACCTTAGCTCTACTTATTCGGGCTAGAGTTTTATTAAGTAGGGGTAGCGGATAGCGATCCTTGCGGGTTATATTATTTAGCTTATAGTAGTTAATACAGAAGCGAAGTCCTCTATTTAGCTTTTTGATAAAGAGAATAGGCAAGGCGAAAGGGGCTTAGCTAGGCTTAATAAAGCCCTTATTTAGGTTATTAATAAAATCCTACTTTATAGCCTGTAATTCGGTAATAGATTACTTATAAAGGGGGCTAAAGCTAAGGGTATTTTCTTTACCCTGCTTAATCTCAATCTTATAGTTATATAGTTGGTAAGGTAGAAGTATATTAGACGCTGCTTTAGAGAATATGTCCTTAAATTTCTAGGGTAGCTTTTATTCTACTAGTTCCTTATTTATAAGCTCGCTTTTTTATCCGCTAAGCTTATTTCCCTTTTCCTTAATTATTTAATTAATTTCGTATAAGCTTATTATAAAGGTAATAGTATTAGGCTAAACTAAGTTCTAGTAAAATCCTACGGCACTAATACAGTAGACATTAACTAGTGGGAGGTTCGCTAGTTTCCTTATAGCCGTTTTCCGGACCGTATTTTATAGTTTAGGGTTTATAATCTTTTTTAGCTCCTATTCTATCTTCTGCAGGTTATCCCTCTAATCTATTAGTTTAGTATAACATCTAATATCCCTTACTATTTTTCATAGCTGTATAGGGCCTAAGCTCTCTATAGGGGGCTTTTCTAGGTCACTACTAACTTCCTAAATCTTTAATGCGGGTAGCGTAATATAGGTAGTCTGGGGGCGACGTAGTATACAAATCTGTTGCAAATTAAGCTGTATATCTTTCTTAAAGGCCTAGTCCCTACGCATAGCATTAGCCTAGTAAATAGTATTAATCTAGGGCCGTATAAGGTTTTCTATTATAATGCTAATTTCTTTTATAAAGGAAGGGGTTAGGGGTAAGGTTTTAGGCTAGGTAAGCCGTCTACTTTATACGTCGAGCTGTAAGCCTAAATAGGCTAGCTATTTTCGCCCTAAGATTATATCATAGCTACCTAGGACGGTAATAAGGAAGGGGGCGTTATACTACCTTTATCTGTTAACACGGAGGTAAATCCGCAAAATAGTTATAATAGGTGGTCCTATTTACCTATTATACCCATAAATAGGAATTGGTTTAGGCAGTTCTTTAATAGGTGTATTTAGAAAGTTAGCTAGCTTTACGGCATACTAGGTATCTATTAAGGCAAAGGTATTTACTTTAAAGTCAGCTAAAGCAGAGGTTAAAACTTAGTATTTATTATAGAATAAAGTATAAGGGATAGTGTAGCTTCTTTTACTAATTAGCCGACCTAGATTAACATCTAATATATTAATCCCTTTTAACCCTAAAGAGGAGTCTTCCTTTAGGGTTCCTCTTTTTCTAACTCCGTATTATCCTTCTAGATTAATAGAACCTTATCTGCTTTTACATTTATTAGGTAATCCTTTATATAGTAACCTTTCTATCTATAAGAGAAGCAAGCTCCTTAATTACTAAGGGCCTATATACGGGGGTTGCTATATATAGGCCGAGCATTTGCTGGACCTATGGTAGGGCTAGCCATATGTGTGAGAACTCGTGTAAGGATTGATCTATGAAGAAAAAGGGACTATATATACATGAGGTATGAGTCACAGGTAGGGGGGGGACCCCCCTCCCCGTGTGACTCATAACTAAGCCACACTTGGCGTCTGACAATATGGCTAGCTGCTAAATTGGCAGTAGGCTGTACGGGTGGTGCTGCGGGGGTTATTAATTGTGCCAGGGCATTATAGGCCGTTCTTATATTACTTATGGTCTAATTTAAAGGGTTTCTAGCTTTATACCATTTGGCGCGTGCCTTAATTTAGTAAAGGCCTTAGTTAATAGCTAAGCACTAGTCTATAAGTTCCTTTAGCGTCTATATAATAGTAAAAACTAGTAGTATAGCTCGCTGTAGGTCTAGGGTAAGCTTATTAAATAGGTCTAGTATTAGATCTTCTTAGGAAATTTAAGCCTGGCCGGCTAGGTATAGAAAGTGGGTCTAAAAGGCCGAGAAGGTCTCTATCGTTTTTATATTTAGGCTTTTATAATTAAGTTAGGCGTTTTATACTTTAAAGGGGTCCTTATAAATAGAAGATAGGTAGATAATTATCTCTTCTTTAGAGAGGAAGGGCTCTGCCAAGTCCTATGCGTACCGCGGACGTAGGTGCGTCTATGCGTCCCCGCCGGTACGGCCAAAGACGTAGGCCATTTTAGCCTAAGTGGTAGGGAAGTGGTCCGTATTAACTTTAAGCTTATCCTGTAATTAAAGCTTCTAATTATTAAATATAGGGTTGGTTCCGTCTGTAAGCAACGGGGGGTCCGCAACCTTTATAGACCGCAATAATACTAATGCTGTACGTTAGGCTAGAGCCTTAAGGACTATAGTAAGTCTTTAGGTATCTAATAATTCCTTACTAGGCGTAGGGGGTTCTCTGGCTTTAAGCAGCTTTTAAAGTTATTTAATTTCGGCATTAGCTACTATGAGCTCTACTTAGGAGTTTAAGTTAGTTGCTGTTTTACTATTGGAGGTATTTAAGGGTCCTGTGGCTGCTTTGCCGGCTGCTATATTTTTTAGCATTGTGGTATAGTTATTAGGGTAACCTTTAGTAGGATTCTATAGGGGTTCTAGTCTATACGTATTCTATAGGTCTTATTATTCTTTTCTGTTCTTCTAGTTCTGGTAATATTCTTTAGGTCTAATTCTATGTTCTATTCTGGTTTGTGGTCCGTAGATATATTTAAGTTCCTTCTTAGGAAAAAAGGGTAGTTAAGCTTTAGATAATATTAGCGACTTAGTTAATTAAGGCACGAGCACGGCAAGAGGGACGCGTAAGCCTGTACAATTGGTAGTTTATAAACGAGGATCTAAAGCTAGAGAAAGAAAAGGAGAAGAAGAGCAGCGTTGGTCGAAGTAGGGTTCTTTTATGCGGTCCTCTAGTTACGTGACCGCGAAGTTCTGCTAAGTTCTGCCAGTGCCGTAACAGTTTCTATATCAACTTTATATAATTTAAATAATTATAATAATGGTCCTTAAGCGTAAATACTCTAGGCTTCCTTACTATCTTATAGTTAAACCTTTAGGTGTTAATTAGGTCTCTACCTTTCTAAAATAATAGGAAGAGCTTTATACTTATTATATATATTTAATTAAATAAGAATAAGCCCTTACTAATAACAATTTTGGCCTAGTATAGAGGTTCTTTACTAACTATATTAACGCTACCACTTAGTATAATATTGTAGAACTTAATACCTAGAATATAAATAAGACAGGCTTTATTATAGGGTTTGCTCTTAGCGCGAAAATAGTAGTACTAAGAGGCAATATTATTAACTAGTTATAATAATAAGACGGCAATTTAGCTGCCGTTTTTAGCGGTTTCTAATACCATTTCTGAGGCTGACTTGCCCAAAAACCCCCCAAAACCTATAGTTAGTGGCCAGTGCGGGCGTCTGCCCGGATTGCCTGCTTTAGACTAGCTCAGGCGCCAACGATATCATCAAAAGAGAAAGCCGCCTCGGCTTCGCCTAGGGCCAGGCACGCCGCACCCCTATACCTTTTATTCCCCGTCACCTTGGGGTCCCAAAATTGAGCCCCCAGTTGTCGCGCGCCAGAGTATTTTAAAGATGGCTTCGCCCATTCCATACCCACGAACATCCATTCTCTTCTCTCTTCATTACCACCCCTACATATCAAGCAGCAACCACTACCGCCCTCAACCCTCTCTCGTGAACCCTCTCCGTCTCTCGAACCCTCTCCGTCTCGCGAACCCTCCCTACTGCTCTTCAAACGATTCATCCATCACTCACACTTGGATCCATACCCGTCTTTTCAAGTCACTTTCGTCACCCCCATCGTCGCTCCCAAACCTAACGGAAGATCGATCCCGCTATGCGTCGCTGTGCTTTAGAGCGATACTCATCATCCTCAGCGGCGTCAGATGACGATTCGGAATACGTGACAGACCTAACAAGTGTAGATAAAGACACTAATAGAGGCGATGTGTCTAATATGTAGATAACGGATAAAGGGTGTGTTTAGGAGCACACTTATCCTCTAGAATACTACCGTGCGCATACGGAGAATATTAATAAGTTAGATATTATATAGATTAATTACACAGACTTAACTATACTATAGTTCGGCAATATTAAGGAGTAGTAGCAGCGGTAAGTTTAACTCTCTAACCTCTAACGTAGGTAACGGGGTTTTAACCGCACCCTAGGTTATAACCATTTGGAACATTAAAACTTTACCTAAGTTATATCTATTACGCCTAACGTAACTAACGGGGTTATGACGGTCTATAGGGTTATAACAGTTTTAAACACCAAAATTCTGCCAAATGCTTGTTTGCAGGCAAAAATACTAGTAAAAACATCACACGGTATAGTCGTCTTATAGAGGTTATATAAAGCCCTATTTTTCTATAATAGAGGCTCTATATTAATATTTTCTGGTATTTTAAGGTGTTAATTACTACTTAATTAACTAGACGTCACCTATTTCCACATTAATGTCCTTATCTAATATCTTATCGTCACTTAACTTACTCAGCTTATTATCCTCTACCTCCTCTACCCATGTAGCCTCCTGTATAGCCTCCTTTACCTTTTTCACAGCTTCTTGCAATGCCTTGTAGTAAGCTGCAGCTATAATAGCTGCAGCAGAGGAAGCTTCTAATTGTGTCTACATTACTGCCAAAGCCTCTACTTTTAATGTTGCTTTTTCCGCTACTTTATTTGCCACCTCTTAAGCTTCATCCATATTCTTCCTGTTTACAATATTAGTCGTAGTAACAACCATCTTCTATACCTTCTTCACCGCCCTATTTACCTCCCCTAATAGCTTTTAGTATTAATCTAATAGCTTCTTTACCTCTATAGCAGCAGTATAAGCCTTCTTCCTTTCTTTAACCTATGCCTTAGCGATTATGGCTACCTCTTATTAAGTCGTCTTAAGTGCTTCTCTTATAGCTTTAGCCTATCCCTTAGCTTCCTTTTTAGCCTCCTTAGTAGCAATAATTGCTTTTACCCATTTAGTAATAAGTACTAATTTAGTAGAGAGCACTACCCACTTCTTCTTCTTCTTAGCCCTCCTCTCTGCAACATTATTGTGAAGATTATTATTTTCTACCTATATTAAATATAGTCTATCCTTTAATAATTATAGGTGTTCTATAAGCTTTTTAACAACTAGCTTAGCTACTTTAGGTATTATTTTAGGATAAAGGATTGTATAAGCGTAATAAGCGCAATCTAAGTAGCTTTTTAGCGTTTTTAGGTATAAAGGTAAGGATAGGAGCGTCAGCTTATTAAAAGGAGGTATAGATAGTTATAACAATAAGGGCTGCTTTATAAGGCACTTAAGGATATAATTAATATTAAGTAGTAGGAGACCAGCTGCTATAAAGGCTTTATTAATTAACTTAAGGGTATATATATAAGGTTAAATCTTACTAAGAATCTTTAGAAAATACTCTCTATTAATACTAGTAATACCACAAGCTCTATATTTGTTAACTTTATATAAATAGAGGCGTTTAAGTACTAAAAAGAGGACAAGATTAAGAGGTTGCAGGAAGTATATAAAGTAGGGTAGAAGGCATATTAGTACAATCTTATAGCGCTAATAGAGCTTAATAAAATCAATATTAACGTAATTACTGTGTCCATCCATAATAAGTAATTAGTAGCTATAATATTTAACGTTCTTATTATCCTTTTTAGAGGCCTCCTATGCCTCCATTTAATAAGTATGGCGTTTAAAATATTTAAGCCACTATATACCTATCTTATAATTTAACCAGCCATTTTCTAATATTCTAATTATATATTTACCTACAGCTTCCTCTATACTTTGCCATAGAGATTCTATATATTACTTTCCTTTAAAGATAATAAATGGTAGTATTATCTGCCTATATATACTAATTGCGTTAACTTAACTTACCTACTCCCTATTGCTATTAATTGTCTTAAAGTAAACAATCTAACGGCAAGCCTGCATTAGGAAATAGAGGCTCCCCGTTTAGGTAATCCGCGCCTCGCTTACAACTTTTGCGCTATACCCTAACTGGCAATCTTCCTTAACAACCACCATAAAAGGCCCTCCTTTTAGCGTCTTTTATCCTCTATCCTTCTTAACTTTTTCTTTCTACTCTATCCCTTTCCCCCCTCGCTCTTCTTCCGCCTGTCCCAGCCGCCCCCTCTATTACACCCCAATCATCTATTATAAGGCTTTTTTTTTTAAAACTTTGCCGCAGCATATATACTATCCCTAACTCTGCTTCTATTAATCCATTCCTCCCTATTATCTTATTTCTATACATACTGTGCCATCTACTTCTAGGTACCCTAAGCCGCCGCTAGAGAAGCCGCTTCTAGACTCGTCCCTATAAGTAGTTTATAGACATTTCTCCTTCTCTCTCACACACTCTCCCTATCCTTCTTTTATTAACTTTTACTCTCTCCTCTTAGGCGAGTTACAGCTACGGTTAAAGTGGCGATACCTCCTACTAGTTATATAGTTAATGCTAGCCTATACGTTTAGGAACTTATTCTCTACCTTAAGGTTACTAATAGTATTCACTACGCACTACCTAATGTATATTTTAGCTAAAGAATATATAGCACTTATACTATTATCTTAGCTCTAATTACCTTGCATTATACTCTCTAACTTTAGCCCTTTAGTAGAATACGCTGGCCAATCTGCGCTCCGTTATTCGTGTCCTACTAGGGCTAGATCCCTTAGTAATAACGCAGTAAGTCACTGGCATAAGGCATTAATTTTGTTCTTATAACCTTTACGTTATTATTATAGCCTCTATAGGATGCCTCGCCTTATATAAAGTGTCTAGCGTGGTTATAACATTATAATGCAACTAGTAGGGAGCTAGTGCCTAGAAGTTGGCCAATAATAGCTTAATAATGGCGTTGGGCGCGCTATAAGACGTAAACGGAGCCCTCTAAGCTAACTATCTAACCAATATAGGGCAATACCGGCGAGAATTGGTTATTAATGGGTTATTTAACATAGCCTCGTCCTACGTAAGGGGTTGGCCGATAATTAAAGAATTAGCTAAAAATTGGCGGTTTTATTTAAAGTAATATAGATCCTTAATTAGCTAAAAGATGCGGACGGTAGGTTATAACGTAAATAAGTATACTAAGATACAGAAAACGGTCTGGAGGGTTTTTTATAATATTTACTAGCCAATTACCCAGGGAGCTGTGTATACTCTTATTACGATAGAGCCTCCGCGGCGCCTATAAGTACAATATATAATCGTCTTAGAGACGCTAAGGGTAATAGGACGTTAAGCTAGTCCTCACTCCCCCTACTATAGGCAGCTCCCTTACACTGCCCCCTACAACTAAGCTTATGCGCTAGGATATGGCATTTATATAGGTTCCTTACAATCCTACCTTAGGCGGCGTCATTAGTAGCAGTATATAAAGTAACACTCCTTAGCTTAGAGAGGTAGCTATATATTTTAACCTCTAGACTAGCTCCTATCCTTATAACTAGAGAAGCTAGTAAATCTTAGCACTAAAATAGCCTCCTCTTTTAGTACTCTTTTACTTACCCCTTTACTTCCTCCTATAAAATATGTTCCTTATATTTCTCTAATACTTAAGCCTAAGACGAAATCTAAGGCTAAGCCTAAGGCGAAGCCTAAAATAATAAAACCTAACCTTAGCGAAGCTGGCTCCCCTAAATATAATAGAGAATAGGCTAATATTAACAACTTTTTAACTAATCTACTAAACTCTAAAGCGTTGTGTTCTCTAGATCTAGGACTACTAGCTCTAGTAAGAGCTATTAATTCTTTAGGTTCGCTATATTAAGGTATTATTTGCGTCTTAAACGGTATAAGAAAATAGATATCGGCTAATATATACGTGTAGACGGCGAAGGTAGTCTTAGCTTCATTCCTTTGCAGATACTATAGAGTTACTAGCCTAGCTAGGAAGGGGCTAACTAGGCTATAGGCGTTAAGGAGATAAACTTAGCTATAAATAGGTTGTTTAATAAAAGCAGTCTAGGTAGGTATATTAATGGCGTTACGGCTCTTATTTACTAATTAATAATATAATTTCCTTTAGTTCTAAAGGACGATGCAGCTAGAGCAAGCCATAGTATAGGGGATATCTAATCTGGTAGCGGGTTGCCGGAATATTAGGATAATAGTCTAGATACAGCTAGCATACGCGCCCCCTCTATAAAAAAATACCAGAGGCGTATATAATAGTAAGTAATTTTCTTACAGACTTATAGAGTCCCTATTTTAACGTATTTAAAGATAATTTGCTAGAGCGGGACAAACCTCTCTATAAGGATTTAGGTATAATAAGTCGGCCGTCTATAATATATAAGCGGAAGCGCACTTTATCCACTGATACGGCTATCTCCTCTATAGAAGTGCTGGACTTAACCTTAGAACTAGCTCTAGAAGACTCTTATTTAGTAAAGCGGTGGAGGTTAGCCTAGCTATAGGCAGAGAGCCTTATATCTAGTTCTGTATGCATACTAAAGTTAACGCCACCGCTAGGCCGCGGTAGCCTAATTTCGCCTTTTAAAACTAGTAATAATCTAAATACTAGTAACCTAGACGGTAGTAATAAAGACAATAATGCCAATATCCTAGACTTACCTTAAAGCGATATTCTTAATTTAGTAAATAGTAGGGATAGTAAATACTAAGGGTATGGGCTAAATATAGGGCCGCTAGAGCCCTTAAGACAATTAGTTTCTCTATATAGATAAACAGAGGGCGATTAATATGTTAGTAAGGATATATATACGGGTGAAGATAAAAGCAATAGCAGTAATAGTAAGGTTAGGGAAAGCGGCGAGGACGACCCTAATAGCGACTAGGAGGTGTCCTATAGGGCTAGTATAGCAACTTTATAGCGATATAAACGTAGCAATTATCTATTCTAGGATAAGCGGCGCGGTCTAATAGGAATAAGTCTTAAACGGCTTAATGGGAGTATAAGGCCTATAAGAACATTATAATATCTAAAGTTATCACCAGTACGCCGCTACTCTAGATTTAAAGTAAACATTATAACTCGGTTTGCCTCCCTTTAAATATCTTCTCTGGGAGCAAAGGTAGTATATAACTACACCGTTAACTATAGATAGAGCGACTATACGGACTATTAGCTAACCAATATTACCCTTTACTAGGTGCCAGAATGTATAACATTAGTAATAGCGATTATCTATTAGAATAAGATAACGTTAAAGTTGTCTTTAAAACTGTTAATAATTATATATAACTTGCTTGGTAATATAGGGCAACTTATCTATATAACGCAGTTAACATTAAATTTATAGCTATTAGTAGGCTATTAGTATAATAATACGCTAAACGTATACGCTAGTCTAAGCTTAACGTAGTAAAGTAGTAACTATACTACTAGCAAAACTATTACGCGTAGTCTGCACAGTAAAGGTGTTAATAATAATGCTATTAGTCTAGATAATAACAAGGACGACAATGACAGAGATAACGATTTTGGGAATAGTAGCTAAAGCTTAGGCAGCGAAAGCTTAGGCAGCGAAAGCTTAGGCAGTAGTAATTCTAATACTAGCGCCGCCGCTAATAATGGGTGGCTCTATAGAGAGTATAGGCGCGTATAAATCCGAACATATTAGCTATAGCTAAAGTTAGATAATTAGCGCTTACTCGCGTATAAGAACAAGATAGGTATAAAGTAGGATAATATATTTGGTTGCTTTCCAGATTAGACGCTAGGTGTAGTACGGGCGCACTAGCATATATTATAAGGGAAGTGATTTATTAAAGCCGCTGCGATATCCTTAGTATCTCCTAAACCGTTCTTATAGAGTAAGGTTTATTATAACTATAGCACTTTATCCTATTTGCTGCTGAATTCCCTTACTATTTTATCTATAGAATTATACATACTATGCTAATATTAAGAAATAATTCCAATCTCCCTAAAGGAGTTAGTCTCCGGAATTTCTCTTTCCCTTTATTATCCAATTTCGTCTAAAGCGGTAAAGTTTTATAATATTACGGAAAATTTAGAGACCTGGCCTATAATCTTCTTAATATACTTATCCTATTTTTTTTATATATGGCTAGTTAAAACGGAGTATAGGGAGTTAAAACAATTAAAAGCATTTAGATTAGAAATAATAGCCTTAATACTAATTAGACATTAGCTCTGCTTAATAGAAATTCTCCTCCTACTTTAAAAATACTAAAGAAAAGCCTAGGCTTAGAAGACCATTAACCTAGATTGCTAACACTAGCCTTTCTATATATTAATATTGTAGTACCTTAGAGAGGGGACATACGTCGCCTTTATTCGTTTAGTACTCCTTTAGGAATAGTTCTACTAGTGCTTCTAGCGGCAGAGGGCATTTACACCCTCCCTCTTTATTATTATATTTGCGCTAGTGCGCTAGTTCCCTTTTAATCTAAGCTATATTATAATTATTATCTTCCTTTTTGTACCTTTTATAGGCCTTAATATACCCCGTAATCTTGCGTAGGTTAATGCAGCCACTATATTTAAACCATTTCCGTAATATTAAACCCTATATCTAAGGCTAATTTTAATTCTACTAGTAATAATCTATGTTAAGTCTAAAGCGTGTAGGGGCGAGCGAAGGTAAGTTAAGTATTTTTTTAAGATAGGATACGTAGAAATACTTCCATGGCTATATATTAAATACAATTTAATATTTATCCTTAATTTTAACCTACCTGCTTCCTACTTTCTCTATAAAAGAACAGTAATCTACTTAATATTATGCTCGTGCTATATATCTAAGTGGAGTTGGCTGTAGTAGGACCGTTAATGTAGGTTTACTCTTAAGTTAACGTTGCAAGCGTAACCCATTCTCTGCAATATTTTCTTTAGGCGTTATCTATAAACGCCGCTCTCTTTTAGCAGTAAACTCCGCTATATCTTTTAGAATTTCCTCCCTTTCTCTAATGTCGCTTATAGGGCTTATAGGAGACTTAGATCTTTAGCGGCTTTTATAGGGTTTTTATAGAATATTTATCGTCTATAAGTTCTGTAACACTACAGCGTTATATACTTTAAAGGGCAGTGTAAGAAGGTAGTATAGGAACTATAGGTAAACTAAGTTAGTAAATAAAACAGAACACGCTAGAGATTAATCTAGAGGCTGCGCTTAGTTAGCGTACCCTCTAGTTACTAAAGATTCTTTAGGCTATCCCTTATACACCTTAAATACCTCTATACCTCTATACCTCCATTCTAACCAGTATCTAGCTATATCTTTTATTCTTAAGATTCTTTTAATATATGAGGCTTAACTAAGTACCCCATTATTATTGCACTGGACGATACTTAAGTGCCCTTACTTAGAATAGGGACTAGCGGCCTAGTTAGCCTATTAAAGGATTACAATAATCGGGTGCTAAAGTCGCCTTTCTAGTATAATTTTTCTTAATGTGACGGTAAGGCTGTGATCTAGCAGGCCCAGTATAAATAAGTACTTTTAGCGCGTAATATCTAGCGCAAAAAGGCCGTCTATAAGCGCCTTAGCTAATACCTATACTTACTACAGTACTATAAGACTATGGGCGACGGCATCTGCCTAGAGTATATACTAATAGGCACGCTTTAAAACTACCTTACATTAACAGCTGCGTCCTCTATTATTGCCTTATAGCGGCGTAACTAGATTATATAGGCAACTAGGGGACTGTAATACTTATATAGTAATGATATTATCTAGAGCGACCCTAGTACCTAAAACTATCTGCTTACTAATAATCTGTCTCTCTAGATATATAACTTTACTAGCTTAGGCTTATAAGGACTTTTACCGACTATAGGTCTATACGGGCGCTCTTATAAAAGCTAGGATAAAAGTCCCTCTATTATAAGTAACCTTTTTAGTCTTAGGTTAATAATATATGAGATTATTACCAAAATACTACCTTTTTAGGACTTGTCCGAGGAGAAAGCGCAATATTAGTTTAGTATAGGTTAGTTTCTAGATACCAAGGGACTTGCGTATAGGGAAGTTATTTAAAAATGTTAGACGGGCAGGTATTAAAATTGTAGATATATATTATAGGACATCTATAGGAACAACTAGCAGCGTTTAATTCTAGACTATTAGTAATAATAATATTGCATACTCTTATACCCTTAGTGTTATTACTTAGCAATTTATAACTTCTCCTGGGAGCTATTACCTATCTACCCCTATAGCCGCAAACAAACCCTCCTAAAAAACGGTATAAGGATTCTATAAATATTAGCATGTAATTAAGGACTAAGATAATATTAGCTAGTCCTACTTACCTTATCCTTAACATAAGCGGCATACTTCCTCTTAATTGGTTAACTAGCCTATATAAACATCCTCAGTTATCTAGCAGTTATTTCCACACTGCTTTACTCTTATGCTTTCTACTATATAGCCACATTTAATGTATCGTGTTTTATAGTAATATATTTTATATATTGCGAAGAGACGTATTACGAAACTAAGGCGTATTACTTATAATTTAGCGTAGCGTTAATATAGAGGCTTAAAAAGGTGAGGCAAGAATACGCATTCCCTTAGGTATTAAGACTCCGCCCACTTTAAATATAAGACAGTTTTCTAGGCGATAGGATATTTCTTATTATATATTCCATTTCTAACTTAATCTATTTATAGCGCATTTCCTATTATATAAGGGCTGCATAAAAAGGTCCGTAAAAGCATTACTTTTTTAAGGGCGGTAAGTAAGAGCCACTTATATTACTACTTACAACGCTATAAACAATAGAGAATGCGAGGCTAAAACTACGTTTATAACTTGGCTAGTTAATTTAAATTATATAATATAGCTAAAACCAAGCGGCAGTCCGAATAATATAAAGTTAGGTGTTAATAATTAATTAACTTATATATACGATGTAAAGGCGTATAAACTAGCTGCAGTTAATTTGCCTTATAAATAAGAATAAGCTATAAGAATCTAATCCTTATAAGATATTTTAGTTAGCGGAGGGGTTATATATATCTGGTGATTTTAATATATAGCTAAAATACGCGTTATAGCGGACGCTTTACTCGTTCTACTATTTAGCTGGTAGCCTAATTATACACATAATATTCTACGCTAGAAAGCTTTAATAATAGGGTAAAGTAAATCTAGCCGTAGCTTAGCCTGCTTAATAATTCTTTTATATAAGCCTTTCTATTAGGCACTAATAACTAAATAGCTATAAACCTATTAACTATAGTAACACCTCTATTTTCCCTTATAAATTTTCTTTAACCCTACTTTGTAGATTATTTGCAGTACAGTTCCGTAAAGCTACTCTCTATTTAAGCCTATAATTTACCTCTTTTTATATTTCTTACGTTCTGCCTCTTATAGTTATCTAGCAATTCTATTCTTACTATTAAGGTAAATATTAGCTTAGCTATTCCGCGCAGCATGTGCCTAATTACTTACATCTTCTATAATAGTTGTGCTTTAATACGCATGTACTTTACGGCCTTTTATTTAGAAATAAATTCTTAAATTAGCTGCCATTCCTCCTTAAACGGCTATCTATAATTAAGAACGCTTTATAAAAGATAATATTTACTTAATATTTTACGTCTATAGAATACCTCTCCTTTATAGCCACTAGTCTCGCCAACTTACGTAGTTATACTTCTAGCTATATAAACTATGTCCGCTAAGGCCAGGGATAAGGCGCTTAGTGGGGAATAGGAGAAGATTAGAGCTTATAAATTTAACATAATGAAGGACATAACTATAGCATTTTAAGGCAGATTATATAATATTATAAATAGTAAAGGGAAGCTGGTCAAAAAATTAGGTATAAAAAATAGATAAGTAACGAGAGAGGTTCTTACTAGGTATAAATATTATATAATATAGGCACGGATTAAGTTAGAAAAGAGGTAGTAATAAGTGGTAATCCAAAGCGATATATGCTATTTATTTACGGATAAAAGTTAATCTCTAGCTTCTTCTACGGCATTTTTCTTAAACTTTAGAATATCTAGGTCCCCCAAACTAAATAAATTGGAGATATTCTATCTATTATTATAGCCAATCTTAAGTATAAAGAGAGTGTTCTTACTAATAGTTTCTAGCAGGTACATAAACAGGTAATTTATAACCGCTAGTCCTCCTCTTTTCTTTTCCTTTTTCTATAAATTGCTTATCTTTATCCCGGTGCAAAATAGCTTAAGAAGATTTTTAATTATATAGCGCCTTATAAATAAAAAAGAAAAGTACTAGCCCTTCCCTGGCAATATTAAATTTCCTATTTAATATTAACTATAGGTGCGATATCTTATTAAAGGTTATTTTATAAACCTAGAGTTTGCTATAATTCTAACTAGGGACGCTTTAATAATGGTTTATTTATAACTTAATAATATACTAGCATAATAGCGCTTAGAGGACTTTTAGAAGAGGCGTTTATCTTAAATAAGTATTAATATATTAAATTTAGGGAACAAGGTGTCTAACCGTTAGTTTTAGGATTATTAGATAAGATTATACTTTCCTTTTATAATAAATCTTGCTCTAAGATATATAAGTAACCAATTAACGAGTACCTAAGACTTATATACTAAGCGTTTAATAGGCGTCTTAAGGGATAGAAGCTTTAGAATGCCTCTCTAATAACTAAGAGTCTTAGGCTGATATTAGGTATTCCTTTAATAATATTTATTAATAATTTATTTAAAATATAAGGCTGTTTTATACTAGTAGAGGGATCCACCTTTAAAGATAGACGTTTTAGAGGCGAAGGAATTAATATGCTAATTAAATTAGCCTTATAAAGTGTACTTGTAGCAACTATAAGACCGCGGGGGTAAGGGTAATTCTCCTATTATCCTTAAAGCTCTTAGAGGAGGTTTTTTACTAATACCATTGCCAGTTTTAAGATAGGCGCTACTAAAGTGTATAGGAAGAATACTTTAGAACCTAAGCTAATAAAAACGTCCGTTAATAGAGTGCGTGCACATAGCCTTATACTTTATTACGAGCTTAACCGTTTCTCTAAGAATGTCGCGTTTTCTTATAGTACCTTAAGGCACGATTTAAACGCGTTATTCTAATAGGAGGGTAATAGATGCGTATTAGCGTTGAACGTCTTTCTTTTTTCCTTAAGTAGCTCGTAAAACCAGTTATTTAGCGCCATTAGAAGTTTAACTAAGAATAAAAAGAAGGATAAAGAGCGCTAGGACGAGAAAGAGCGAGACAAGAAGAGACGGGAAGGGAAGGAGGAAGAGAAAGGAGGGAGGAAGGTAGGGGAAGGGAAGGAGGAAGAGAAAAAAAGGAGGAAGAGAAGAAAGAAGAGAAGAGAAGAGAAGGAGGAAGAGAAGAGAAGGAAAGGGAAGAGACAAGACAAGACGAGACGAGACGGGACGGTTAGCCCAATTATATGCCACTTCCCCTAGCTAAATAATGCATAGCTAGATTGCTAGCACCAATTCTGCACTTATATCTTTAATTCGACCTAAGATATTGCCTATCTTCTATATGTTAATTAGAGCACTTCTATACTTTAGGCAATATCTTTTTTTAAGCTTACTCTAGTGCTGGAGTTGAAATCCCATATATAAGCCAGGGGACTATTTTTATAAGTACGGCAAGCACGTACACCATAGCTTTATTTACCACGACGGAGATAATATTAATATATCTTAACTAAAGTCTGCTAGGATTAATTAGGGAGGGTAGCCTATTACTAAAAGAGGGGTGTAGATATACCCATAGCACAGCTTATACCGTATTAATAGATATAAAAGAGGGCGGATCTCGTTTATTAGATCTATTAATAAGTATAAGAATAGGCAGACCCTCCTTAAGAGGCAGCTTATTAACCTATTATACCCTTTTTTCCCTATAAAAACTAATACCTTATTAAAGCTTTATAAATGTCTACTACGCCTAAAGTTATAAAGCTAAATGGCTTAACCACTTAACCTACAGTAACTCCTCTAAGTAGCCCTAATCTGTTGCCAAACTATAACGCCATTATCTTGCGTATTGCTTAGCAAGTCGTTAACGCTATTAGGGTAATTATAGCTAAGAAGGCGCTGCCTAAACCTACCACTACGCCTAAAGCTTTTAAGGGTTTAATTAAGGATAACCTTAAACCTAAAGAAGCTAAAGCCTAAGCATCAAAGCTAGCATATAAGGAAGTAGATAAAGTATAAGTCGTTAAAGAGATAAGTAGACACGGCTAACACTATAGTATTATAGATAGGATAAAAAGGCCTATAAATATAAAATTGCTAAGCTAGTAACCCTAACGGGCTTACTAAGTAAACTAAAGTAATACGTGTTTATTATTCGGGCTTAAATTAGTAAGAAAGTATTCCTATAAGGGCCTCTTCTCTACTTATAAAAGTGTAGATAGGTTAACTAAAGAACCTACTTACTATATTAACATTAAGTCCGAATTATTATAAGACATTTTAAGGGTAATCCTTTAAGATATACGCGTAGTCTCTTTATAGAGGATATGCCTTTAGTATAGCAAGCCTTATAGAGTTTACCCATTTTCTAAGTTTAAACGCTTATTTTCCGCGTAGATTAAACAGAATATCCTATATTATTTCCTTCTAAATATAGAATCGTACTAAAGCCACGGAAATAATGGAAAGGACGCTAGGAATTTAAAGCATCTAGACCTCTTAATTAACTACATTAACAATACGTACAAGTTAACTACTAAATATCTCCTCTCGCTTATTAAGAGAGGGGAGATTACATATAACCTACTCTAGGCCCTATTTAAGCCTAACTTAGATATTTACTCTATTTGCGCAGGCACCTAGGTAAGAAGATGCCTTAAATATACCCATAGTAAGGAGAAAGTAGAACTAAATAGTTCTGCATACTTCCGTATTAAGGGTCGCTATTTAGATTTTAATAGGAAAAGGATTAGAGAAGCTATTAGATGGATTAAGATTAATAAGTTTTAGGAAACGGTCCAAATAAATACCCTAGTGGCATATCCTTTTTAATTTTACCCGGACTTAGATAAGACTAGAAACGACCTTATTTAATATAGCCGCACTTTTCTTTCTTTATAGGGAATCCACTATAAAGAATATAATAGCTAGGTGTTCCGGTTTAACGATAAAGGTAAATAGTATATCTACTATATTAAGAGCAAAATTATAATCAATACTATCGGATTTTATAAATATAACCCTAAATACCCAAAGTAACGGGTTAACGAGAAGAAACTAGATACTTTAGACTTTGCCTTATTATAGCTGCCCTATACGGATAAAAGTAGCCAAGTTAAATACGTGGATATTAACCTAGAGCAATTAGGTAATAATAAATTAATATTATTTAACCCAATGGTGCTAGGCTTTAGCCTAAAAGATAAAAGATTCCATTTGTTATTACGAGCCTATTAAAGCGATATTATACTAATAAGATATAGTGGAATTTGCCGTTGCCAATATTCGCGACATTTAATGGAGTTTGGCCCTATTTAATAATGTGAGGATTTCTAATAAGAAAAAGGCGATAGTTTAAGCGCTTACTAAGTCCTACTTAAACCAGGGTCCTAATAATTCCTTTAATAATTTTATAAAAGGTAAGGGACGCGGACTTATTTTTTTATTATAGTACGTACCTATCTTACGCTTACTAATTGTCTTACTTATAAGCTATAGTGGGCCACTAGGTGTTAGAAAAACCTTAACGGCTAAAGCGATTATAAAAAGCTATAAAACACCGCTATATATAGTAAGCCTCGTTTTACCTTATCTATTCTAATACCTACTAACCCAATTAGATTGCTGCTAGAGAGTTAAGTACTAAATTTACAAAAGTAAAGGGTCTCCTATTTATGGTATTTAAGATAGCAAGTCATTAGAAGGCTATTATACTTCTTAATAAAGTAGATATATTTTTAGCGCAACGCACCGTTAATAATACCCCTAATAACTCCATAGTTTTAGTATTCTTGCGTTAACTTAAATACTACTAGGGGGTCTTATTTTTAACAACAAACTAAGTTTAGACCTTTAATAAAGCGGTTGTAAGTAGGATCCATTACGGAATTAAGTATAGGCTGTTAAGCGTTAATACGCGGAGGGAAATTTAGCAGAGGTTCCTAGCAAAGGCAAGCACTAAAAAGGGAAATACAAAGTATAATTTAAATGATCTTAAAGATCTCGCGAAACATAAGCTTAATGGATAAGAAGTAAGTTGTCTATTCCTATGGCGCCTACTATACTAACGCTCCAATACAGATTAAAAATGTAGTATTAATGGCTCGGGTACTAGTAAGCTATTATAACACTTATATAAGTCTACAGCCTCTAACCGTTGCTATTAATGTAATTAAAGAATTCCAGAACGATTTTATAGCATATTTAGGGATATACGCGTAGTGCTCTAGTTATTAAGGGGTAGGCTATCCTTTATTTCCCTTAATTTCACATTTCCGTTTAGATTTAGTAGAGTTAGTTAGTTATTTACTGCTAAGTAATACTAAGTAGTTAATCCTACATCTACTAAGCTAGTATATATCTATTACTACTAGCGGTTATTATAAAATTGCTATAAAGTAATATACCGTAATTATTAAATATCTATTAACCGTGATTTTATAGGAGGAGGTAAGTTTAATAATATATAGTCCTACACTTAGCTCTCTTAAATTTACTAGGGTATTAGGGGTCTATAAAATGCATACCTTTTTAGCGCGTAGGCAGATATACGTTTAGGATTTAGCTATCTTTTTCTTTTCTTCTTTATATTTTTTCTTATTTATACTTATTAATAGTTAAAGGCAGTATATTACTTAACTATACTATTTATTGGCTAGTAATACATATATATATATATCCTAATAACTTTGCGTTATACAGCTTTAACGTAATATAGATATATAGCCTTAATCCTAAAACGTGGAATCCAATATTACTAAAAAGAGTTAGTTATATAAGTGGGTTTCCATAGCAAAAAGCAAATTACTCTTAAGGAGAGCGTAAATGGCTTTTATTCCTATACGGGGCATAAGCCTATATACTTACTTACTCCTATAATAATAAGGCCTATATAGCAGGCTATAGCGCGGGCGAATTGCTAGTAGATCTAGGAATAGGAGAACGAAAGCCGTAGGGCATTGGTTCCCGTACAAAAGAGGAAAACGTAGCTTTTGGCCCCTATAGGGGAGCAAAAGCTATATAGGAATACAAGCCGTAGGGGATTAATTCCCATAGGGCGGTAGAACACATAGGCATTAGCACCCATAGGGGATTTATTAGCGTAGGGAATTTATTACTGTAGGGGATTTATTACTATAGGGGAGTGGATCCCGTAGGGGAGTAAATCCTATAGGGGATTTGTTAGAGTAGGGGATTGTATCTTATAGGGGATTATTAGAAGTAGGGGATTAGTTCCTATAGGGCGGCGAAATATATAGGCATTAGCTCCCGTAGGGGATTTATTTAAATAGGGGACTTATTTAAGTAGGGGATTGGCTAAAGTAGGGGATTAATTCTCCTACGGCCTTTACTTAGGCGGTATAAGGCGGCTTCTAATAGGCTAGGGAGTAAATTGCATATTTTATGGAAATATTAAAACCTATACAGGATAGTGGAGTATAGGGACCTAATAATCTGGCAGAAGATTAGGTTATCCACTTTCTTAGGTTTATTTAGCTCAGGCAACTCGCCCTTTACTATTTTATATACGTTTTGACCAAAGCTGCTACCTAGCCTTAGCCGCCCAAATCTCTACAAAACTTTAACTTATATGGTAAAAGAACATAGGATAATAAAATATTATTCTATCTACTCTGCTAATACCTCTAGATCCTTTTATACTTGCTAGAGAATCTCTTTTATCTAGGAATAAAGCGCCCTATCTTCCTTCTCCCACTTCCCATCTATTAGGAAAACTACCTTCCGTACCTTATTAACCTATAAAACTAGTGGCTAGTAATAAGGTATAAATGCCTTAGCTATATAGTTAAGAAAATGCCCTTCCCTATTTACTAGCCCTAATTTTAACTTAGCTAACTCTATAGTATTCTCATAGTTCTAACGCTTAAACTTAGTTAGACCGATATCTTTACCTAGCCCGTTATAGTGTATATATATCTAAAAAAGCACCTAGAAGAACGACTTTAGATTATACCTAAAGGAGTGTTTCTCGCTAAGAAGCACTCTAATTGCTATAAACGCTCTTATACCGGTCTTACCCCGTACTTCTAAAGGTCCTTCCCACTACTCTTTAATCGCAAGATTAAAGTTAATTAAAAATGCTAGCTAAAAAGGATTATCGTCTTCCTTATTCATTATAAGGTTTCCTATTAAAATGTCATATTAGATAATGCCAGCCTACGTATATAAAGACTCGTATCCTTTAATGCCACCCTTTAGTGTAGTAAGCATTACAGCCTAAGAGCTTACCTTGTAAAGAGGCTTCCCGTAGTCACTAGTAATAACGCGTTAATATACGCGATTCTATATAATAGAGCGCTTAGTTAGAGAAGTTAAACATAGGTACTTACTAGGTGGTAATAGGGCGCTGTAGCTAGAAGACCTCTTTCTGCTAAAACTTTAGCCTTTTTTTGTACTTCCTTACACTCTAGTTAGTCTTAAAGGCATTATTAAGCCTTCTGGCTTATAGTTTGTTACTTTAGTAATATCTAGCCCCTTATAGATATTAAAGATGTTATTATCTTATCTACCTACACAAATAGTTCTATGGTAATAGTACCTGGCTATATTAACTACTCCTTTCTCTACTACCTTACGCAGTAGTTTACCTTCTTCCTCGCGCTCTAGATACTGCTACGAGTCTTTAATAATAAGGGGTATTTTAGAGGTGTCCTCTTCGCGGTATACTTTCTAGTAAGTAGTCGCTTAGCCAGTAATATAGCGTGCCCGCTTTATAAGTTTGTTAAGGATAAGACGCTCGGTCTAATTGTTACGCATAACCTTAATATATCGCTTACCGTCTAATATTAGAATAATAGGGTTAAACCTAAGCTGCTCCTTATTTATCTAGAGAAATCCCAACATTATTAAGGTAAATTATAGTCCGTCTTTGTTAATATTAAATAGTAATAATGCGATGCCTTCTACCTGGTTATACTCCTATAACTATATAATAGATTTATAGAGGGTAAAGCCTAGGATAAAGCGACGACTATCCTAAGCGGCGAATACCTCCCTTATGTATTTCCCTAAATTAAACCATACTTTTAAGGCTATATTAGTATTTAGATTACTCTTTAGCTTTCTTAGTATAAGTATATATAACTAATAGCATTAGGAGCTTTCGCCGGCTATTAGATTATCCATAAAGCCAATATCTAGCTTTTAGTCGGCCGTAAATCTTTATAAGGGCTGCTAAGTATACTCTACTAGTCTTTATTATGCCTTTAGAACGAACCCGTGCTTCTTTACAAAGTCTAGAAATGATATAATTAGCTTATTAAACCACTTTAGGACTCCACGTTCTTTTGCATCTTTAGGCTAGTTACACTAGCCGCCCTTAGCGTATAATAGATTATCCCCTTCTTTATATTTCTTAAAAACGGCGGCGCTTGCCTCTTTAAGACCTTCTACTTCCCTAAAGAATGCTTTATATAAGCTAGGAATCCCTATATAAAGAAGACCTAGCTCCTCCTTTAGAATATTATCTACGTATTTCCTGTGTTTGGACAAGTTGGCGAAGCTGCTTATATTACGTTAATATAGGGTTTAAATGTGGAATGGTAGCGGTCGGGGGGAAGGTATAGACTTTGTTATAATAGTATAGACCTTTTCCTAAATAACCTTATTAGGTTGAATCTAAAAGATCGCATTTAGAAGAGGTAGGAACCGTTTAATATCGAAGTTATTAGAGATAATTACTAAATTAAGTCTTAATAGATCACTAAGGAGGATTTTGTTGCCACTATTAGATAACAATAAATAAGAAGCGGGAAGGCTCTGCAGAGCTAGTATTAAATTAAGCAAAATATCCTTTAGTTCTGCGAGCGTTAAATGGAAACTTATAATAGGTATATTAGTAATTACCTTTATTACCTATCTAGTGTAATAAGTTTAAAGAGCTAGAGATATCTAGATCCTAATAAGCTAAGTTAAATAAATTGTAAAAGTCATTCAGTCCTTCTCTAATAGGTTTTGTTTTAATTATCTCTAATTAGAAGAGATTCGCTATTATAGGTAAACGCGCTAAGAGCTATATCGGGAGGGCCAATGTAGTAGGCGGGTAGGCAGGCGAGGGGAGATTAAAGAGGCCAACATATAAGGACGGTATAATAGTAGAGAAGTAAATAAGTGTAGGGAGGTTAAATATACGTCAGGCGCGTCTTAAAATAAGGGAATAGCGAGGGAGGAAAGTATAAGGAAGGAAGTAGGGTATAAGCAGAACGTAAGGATTAAAGATTAGGTATGGAAAAGTTAAGCTAATCTAATATAGCTTAGACCGAACAATACAATAACTAAAGAGTATACTATTTAAGCTAACAAATTTCTTCCTTAATTTTGCAGACTTCTCCATCCTTAGACTAAGCGTGCCCTTTTCCTTTTAAATACCGTGATCTTATTTCCAGCCTTTATAACTTATTTACCTCCATAATCTAAACTTTTATTACTACCTCTCTTAAGAGTATAGATTTTGTTTTAAAACCGCCTAATAATATCTTCTATTTCTTCCCAGTTACTTCTTAGGCTATTAATCTAATTGTTAACCTTCCTAAAATAACCTATAATGTAGCGGTCGCTTTTTTTAAGGCTACTAACTTTCCTATTAAGTTAGCTAAGCCTATAGCTAAGTTAATTAACTAAGCTACCTAGTCTCTCTATTACCCCTAATAGAGTAAGCTGGGGGTTAATAAGCTTTATTAGAAGGAGTTACTAAGCGGACTATATTAAAACGACTTCTTTATATTATTAGTGCGGGGTAAATATTTCCTTATAGTTTCTTCTATATCAGCCTTATTATTCTCTAAATTACTCTTATATTCTAGTGCTAACTAAATATCCTACTTATATTAGTAAGCTAGTAAATAGACAAAATTATAGGGAAGCAACTATTGTATACCTACCCTACTATATTAACGGCCTTATTAGAGCCCTTAGGATTAGAAGTAAGCGGCATATCCTAGCTCTATCAGCGGTATCCCATAAAGGATTTAATATTTAGAGCGCACCTTAATCTAATATAATATGGTATCCTTTATTATGGCTTCCAAGTCGCTTATTATTAAAGAGATAAGGTAGCTAATAGTTTAAGTATCTTTACAAGAAAGTAAGGAGGGATTTCCTTAAAGGATACTGTGCTTAATATAGGTCTAGTTAAAGGATATAAAGGCATTTTATATTCTACTCCTCTTTACCACTTAGCTGATAAGAGAGCTAACAGTAGGCTTTGCTTTAACTATGCCTTAAAAGTTAAGCCGATTTATTAACTTAGGGATACTAGTATAGCATTAGTATAGTATTACAAATGTACTATAATACAGCCATAATAAAAGTATAATCCTTCCCTGTCTACACCCTACTTTACTATACCTCTACAGGAGGTTATATTAAACGGTAAGGGATAACATTAACCGCTTTCTTCTAATTATTCTAAGACGGCGATATAGAGGCAGCTAGTTAAGCCTTACTTCACATAGCAATGCCTATTTAGTTACGTAGCTTTACTTAAGCCCTATTACGCGCCTTAATATAACTTCCTATTACCTTAATAAATTAATAGCTAACGAGCCTAGCCTAAGGTTAAGACAAGGTAAATAGGTAACTTAGCTTTTAGATAGCCCCAATAGTATAGGGTTTAGAGGCGTTTATATAAAGTTATAAACTAGAACTAAAAGCCAATAATAACCCCCTAATAATGCCTTACCTAACAGGAATAGCATTATATAATCCACTCCTAACGCCCACCCTTTACGGAGCCGGATACTGCTTAAGCAGTAAACTTATCTCAGCCAGTTAATCTTATATATTTACTCCCTATCTATAGTAAAGGAGCTATTAGTGCGTTCTAGGGTAGTTTAATTAGTATTCTAGCTAAGCCCATTATAAGCGCTCCGCCTTATACGGGCGGTATAACAACTCCTGTTAATCTGCCTTGCGTTAAGGGAGGACTTATATTTAAGGCGCTGAGTAGCTAGTACTTAGAGGTATATAGACTTACACCCTTATTTATACGTTCTACTACTCTTAAGCATACCCCTTTTATAAGGGATATTATATTATACCAGATAATGCCAAAGAAGTTATTATTATATTTTATATCCCTAACAGCATTAATTATAACTCCCCCTTAAGTAATACTACACAATTCCTAAGTACCTCTAAGTGCAGCGTTCCTAAATTATTAGCGAGTAAATGGGTATTTATAGATAGAGAAGCTAACGGCAACGCAGAGGCGTTAACTAGTAGGGAAAGTAATATTAGTAATAATAATAAAGACTAGGATATAAAGACACTATCTAGTAAAGAAAATGGCTTTAGTATTAAGGGTTAAAAAATAGGGGTAGATATTAATAAAGAGATATTAATTAATAATAAGGCTAACGCTATCAGCTAAATATGGGCGACGATTAAATATAGTGCCCTTAACTTTATAGCCTTAAATCTGTAAGTATAGGATATAAATATAAAGAAGAGTTCTAATAAAAGCTAGCAAAAGGATTAAACTTTTATATCCTACTATGCCTACCTTAGCCTCTCTTTGCTTAGCCTATCGCGAAATAAAATAATATTTTACTATTCCTACTATAGTCTCTGCCCGCTTAACTTATAGCAAGCTATAAAGTATTTATAAGGATTTAGGTCTTTCCTTAAATAAACTTATTTACTACCTTAAAAGCAATAATAGAAGTTAAATCCGTGCTAATAACCTAGGATTTTTTAAATTTCTTACGGACTTAGAACGCATACCACTATAGTAATTATTGGTTGTGTTTAAGACTAAGGTACTTATAGACTTATACCTTAAGAATATAAATGCGTTATTCTATAGTGTTTTTTCTTTGGTTAAATTATTTCTTTATATATTATATATAGCGGTTGTTTATCTATTCTAGTATAGTAGGGTAGAGTAGTTAGGTTACGTAAGGGGGCTTAGACTTATAGCTACGCTTATAGGGCTGTTTATATAGGAACTTCTCTAAGTATATATAAGGGGGCTTTAAGTCGTTATAAAGTTCATAGGGGTCTTTATATGGGAACTTCTTTAATATTTCTAGATCTGGCCTTATATATTCCTTTAGTTTCTAGTTTTAGTATTTTCGTAATATTTACTTCCTATTAATTGCGCGCTGGGCGTAAATAAGTGCTAGGCTAAACTATATAGCCTCTAATTTAGCTCGCATAACTACCTAGCCCGTACAACTAGAGCCGCAATGTTAATTGCGCACTAGCATAAATAAGTATTCTGTATAGACTATGCGGCTTTAATACTGCGAGCTCGGTAATTGTATAAGCCTAGAAATCCTACAGGACAGACTTACACTTAGACCCCTGCTATTACCTAGCTCGTATAATCGCCGAGCTCGCGCAATCGCCCAGCTCGCACAATCGCCCAGCTCGCACGATTACCTAGCTCGCGCGATCGCCCAGCTCGCGCGATCGCCTAGCTCGCACAATCGCCCAGCTCGCACGATCGCCCAGCTCGCACAATCGCCTAGCTCGCGCAATCGCCTAGCTCGCACGATCGCCTAGCTCACACGATTACCCAGCTTGTAGGATCGCCTAGCCCGCAGAATTAAAGCCGCAAAGTTATTAAACCTATTAATATCCTAATTACACGCTAGGCGTTAATTAGAGGGCGCTAGGTTAGACTACTCTACTTATATAATTACCTAGCTCGTAGGATCCCCCAGCTCCTACGAGCCCCTAGCTCCTACGAGCCCCAGCTTTTATAACCTCCTAGCTTATAGAACTAAAGCCGTAACTAGGCATTATATATAGCTATAAGAAGTATAAATAGGGTTATGCTATAATAGGGACAATAGGGACAATAGGGACTGAGAATAGGTGTAAAAGTAATGGTATATTATTACTTAATGTTAACAGTAGTAAAAAGGGGAATTTAACGCTATATTGCTTAATTAAGACTAGTAGAATACCTAACGTACGCCACCTATATAGTTCTAGAGATCCTACTACTTTGTTTAAAAATAGGAAACTAAAGGAGTATTAGGGTCTTATATACGTTATAGGCGTGACGTAGAATATATAAGTCATTCTTAAGGACTGCTTTATAGTTTAGATAGCTACACCTAATTAATCGTCCCTTTTAAGTTAATTAAGGTGCTTACGGTAGAAATATCTCTTTAAAACGGCCCGGCTATAGAACTAGTATATACGTTCTTTTATTAGCTTTACTTTATCCCTAAGATAAAATACTTAAAGCCTAAAATCCCCTTAGAGAAATATAAACGCGTTTAATCTCTATTATTACTACCTAAGTTTCTTAGCGTTTGTATAAAACAGCCTATCTTATAAAATATAAAAAATTTCTAAAACTACTTGCCGTAATTAATCCTTAGTATTAAAACTAAAATTGTACTATTTGTAGAGTAAATCCATGTTCTAAATAGTTGCAGCGCTCTATAAGACCGTACCGTATACATTATTAGTATATTATTATAGGTGCATCTTATGCGCCAAAACAACCTAATAGAGGTTGTATTAGATCTTTTCCCCTTCCCTAATATTCGCAAGGTGCTTCCGCTTAAAGTATTTATTAAGATTACCTAGGGTATAAAATAAATATATACGCTGTTTAATTAATAGGTTTTCGTTACCTAGACAAAGGAAATATATCTTTAGCCTCTTTTTACTGTATACTAATACTTTAGCTGCTTCTAAGGCTTTAACTTAAGAGTTAATCTTAGCCTTATCTATCGTCTTAACTAGTGTTATACGACCGCTAGATTATTCGTAAAGTTTAGAAGCGGTAGGGTATATTCTACCTTCCTTAACCTTATAGTATTGTATAACCGCACAAATAGCCCTATCGCGTTAATAAATCTCCTCTTTAAATGTGGTACCTGGTAGGCTAACAACCGCATTAACTAATTCCTTCTATTCTGATAATATGCCCTTATAGAGATCCGTTATTACCCTAGCCTTTATATTAACTTAAACGCCAATAAGCTGCATTTTAATATTACGTACTAGTTGCTCCTATTCCTAGGTCTCCTTAATATCTTTAAGAAGTACATACCGCTAGCGTTACCTTTCCCTATTAATTTCGCCATTAAACGCCTTATACTTTAGATGTTTCGTAGCTTTGCCTTTAAGACGGCATTTAAGTTACTCTTTTCGCTTAAGTAGAGAACGGATAGTAGGATAATCGTTAACTAATAAAGATTATTCTGTTGTAAGCCGCCATAATTATTAAGGATTAATTAAACGGCTTATAGTATAAGCGGCCCGTATTAATACATCTTAGGGCTAAAGGCCTCGGATAATCGCCTATATATCTACTATAATACGTCGCGATAGGTAGTGCCTTAAGAACGTTTATATATCGGTATGCTGCATTATTAGGTTTTATATAGCCTCGCTAACGTTATTTATATTTCTCTTTAGTACTTTTAATAGAAAGGCCAGTCGTAATAGAGCTTATTATTCTTATTAAATGCCTTTCCGGCACTATATTTAAGCGAATATAGGCGAGAGACCTAAGTAAAGCTAGTAATCTCCCTAAGCCCTTTAGTTTAGGGTGCAAGGGTAAAATATAGAAGAGGTTTTTTAGAAGAAATGGTCTAGCTATTTAGAGTCCTTACTAACCGGCGGAACACGGGAATATCGTCTAGTTTCTAATTTAGCTGTAATAGTAGCTTATTATGACCTGGCTTAATATAGAGCTTACTTAACTCCTTGGGAGATATAAGGTTATATACTACGAACGCCTAATTAGCGAAAAGGAGACTAAGAAGGAAGATATGGGGGCTAAAGCTAAGGAACGGGTTGTAGATAATTTTAGAAATAGGGAAGGTATTTCTAGTTAGCAGGTAAGCATTAGTACTTATTTTATAACGTTATAAATAGTAGTAACTAAAAGGAAAGGATAAAACTTTAAGAACCTATATATCTTTTACACTAAGGTACTTCTTTATAAATTTAAATATAAATTCTAGTAAAATATAGTAGGGCCCACCCTCTAGGTCCTGGAGTAGCGTAACCCTAATATGCCGATAGTAGAGATTAAGGAGGGCTTAGGGCTGATTTATAGTAAAACCACCTAGTTATAGATATAGCTGGAGTAGTATCCTATAACGTCCATAGGAGTACCTCTTTTTAGTCGTTATTAGGTTCGTCTGTAGCACTTCTATAAGGTCCTCTATATATATAGGGCTTCTCTAACCCCGTCTTTTTTAAGCTATACTTTTTAGCCAGCTTTCTAAGCACCTAACCCTTAAAATTAGTTACGTCCAAAGCCTGGGGTATATAGCATCTTAAAGCAGCTAGGATGCGCTTACTTTATATATATTCCTATTTAACTAACTATTAAGCTTCGCACTAGTCGCTCTTTTATATATAAGGTGGTAGACCTTCTAGTATATCCTAAGGGAGCTTAATATCTTAGTCCCGCGGCACCTCCTTCCTCCTTTCCCTTAGCGTTAATTAAGCAGCCAGTTAAAAAAGCCGTAGAGACTATAAAGAGAGACGGTTATATAGGCCTTTTAAGGGTCCTTTCCTAAGTACGCCTAGAACCTATGCTACATATTAGCGCCATTAGGGTGGTGTAATATGGTAAGGAAACGGAAAGAGACGGGCTGCTTACTAGCACTACTGCTCTTTAATGCGGTTAAGTAGACGGGTACTACTAGGTTTGTAATCCTTCTTTATATATTCTACTTTGTTAAACGTATTAAGCTATTTAAGGTAGTACTTAAGCGGGTAGTCTTTATTAGCAAGGAGCCATACCCAATTATTATTATCGTTACTACCGGTATTAACATTAGTTAAGTCTATACTGGAACTAGCTTCGTTAATTTTTAAATCTGCGTATTCGCTCTCCTTAGATAAAAAGTATTTATCTAATAGGTATTATTATATATTACGTTATTATCAGCAAATCTGTTAAAGAAAGGAGGGTTAGTGCGATACTGCTGTTAATAAATGCTTAAAGATGAGCGAGGTAGACGGTAAGTAGAATAGGCAGGTTTAGCGGAAGAAGAGAAGATGGGTAGCTACTTGTGGTTAATAAGCGAGGGCGAAGCTATCTTAAGTATGCTAGCCAGCCAAATTTAAAGGGGCCTATTTTGGCGCCTAATGGTAATAGGAGTGAAGACAGTTTGCTAGAGTCTAAAGGTATATAAGTGTGCGGCGTACCTAGGCGTACCTTAGCGCTAAAAAAGGCCAAGGGTGCCTTACTCTGTGGCTGACATTATTTGCGCCTGCGCTAGGCCAATATAGGCAATGCGGACAACCTTAGCGCTTAGGCTATTAGCCGTAGGTTTTAGGGGGTTTTCGGGCAAATCGACCTTAGAAAACGGCGTTATAACCCGCCAAAAACGGCGGCTAAGTCGCCGTCTGATTGTTTAAGGTAGTTACTAAATAGGTATATAAAAAAGTATATATCTATAAATAATTAACCCCTATTAGGTAATACTTAAAGACCTTATTACATAAAGAAAAGAGGGGGGAAATATAGTATAGTAGATATTATAGTAGATATAAAGCTTTAATGGAGCTTTAATAAAGCTCTATATAGAGCTCCGTATACAGCTTTAGTAGAGCTCTATTCGGAGCTCCGCGGATGGCTTTAGTAGAGCCCCGTATAGAGCTTTAGTAGAGCTCCGTATAGAGCTAAGTAGAGCTCCGTATAGAGCCTTAGTAGAGCTCTATATAGAGCTTTAAGGGAGCTTTATAGAGAGCCTTAAATAGAGCTTTATATAGAGCTTTAGGTAGAGCCTTTAGTAGAGCTCTATGCGGAGCTTTAGTAGAGCTCTATGCGGAGTCTTAGCAGAGCTTTATATAAAGCTTTAAGGGAGCTTCGCAGAGAGCCTTAAGCAGAGCTTTATACAGAGCCTTAAGCAGAGCTTCAAGCAGAGCCTTAAGTAGAGCTTTAAGTAGAGCTTCGTACAGAGCCTCGAGCAGAGCTTTATGTAGAGCCTTAAGCAGAACTTCAAGCAGAGCTTCGAGTAGAGCTTCGTACAGAGCCTTAAGTAGAGCTTTAAGCAAAGCTTTAAGTAGAGCTTCGTGCAGAGCTTTAAGCAGAGCTTCGAGCAGAGCCTTTGGTAGAGCTCTACGCGGAGCTTTGGTAGAGCTCTACGCGGAGCTTCGGTAGAGCTTTATGCGAAGTCTTAGCAGAGCTTCGTGCGGAGCTCTGAGGGAGCTTCGCAGAGAGTTCTGGCGGAGCCTTTAGCAGAGCTCCGTATAGAACCTTTAGTTAAGCCTCTGACTTAGTTTTGGTACATGCTATATTTAACCAAAAGTCTACTAATCTATAATAATTCTAGCTTAAAGCTAGACTCTATAATTAATTTCCCTAGCTACTAAAGCTTTACTAGAGGATCTACACGGGGCTCTGCACGGGGCTTTTACGGGCTCTATATAAGCTCTATACGGGCTGTACACGAAGCTCTACTAAAGGCACTGCACGAAGCTCTGCTAGAGGCTCTGCGAAGCTCCCTTAGAGCTCTTTGCAAAGCTCCCTTAAAGCTCTACACGAAGCTCTACTAAGACTCCGCATAGAGCTCTACTAAAGGCTCTGCTTAAAGCTCTGCTTAAAGCTCTGCACGAAGCTCTACTTAAAGCTTTGCTCGAAGCTCTGCTTAAGGCTCTGCACGAAGCTCTGCTTAAAGCTTTACTTAAGGCTCTGTTTAAAGCTCTGCTTAAGGCTCTGCACAAAGCTCTGCTTAAAGCTCTACTTAAGGCTCTACTTAAAGCTCTGCTTAAGGCTCTGCACAAAGCTCTGCTTAAGGCTCTCTATAAAGCTCCCTTAAAGCTTTATACAAAGCTCTGCTAAGACTCCGTATAGAGCTCTACTAAAGCTCCGCATAGAGCTCTACTAAAGGCTCTACTTAAAGCTCTATACAAAGCTCTGCTTAAAGCTCTCTATAAAGCTCCCTTAAAGCTCCACATAGAGCTCTACTAAGGCTCTATACGGAACTCTACTAAAGCTATATACGGAGCTCTGCATAGAGCTCTACTAAAGCTCCGCATAGAGCTCTACTAAAGTCTCTACTTAAAGCTTTGTATAAAGCTCTGCTTAAAGCTCTACTTAAGGCTCTCTACGAAGCTCCGCTTAAGGCTCTCTATATAGCTTTACTTAAGGCTCTCTATAAAGCTCCCTTAAAGCTCTATATTAAGAGTCCGCATTAAAGCTCTACTAAAGCTCTATATCTACTATATATTAGATTAATTTAATTTTTATTAACGTCGAGTTCCTCTATAGATTAATACTATACTAGATTAGTATTAGGCTATATAAAACTATTAAGCCTTAATTAGTAGGAAGTAGATTCTATTTATAGAAAGTAGATATTATATAGTAGGGATTAATTATTTATAAGTAATCCTTTTAAGATATTTAAAATTTTATATATACGTTTTTATAGACCTATTTTATAAATAAGTAAGGAGTAAAGTAGTATTATCTATACCTACCTAACCTATTATAGGTTTTATACTTATAGTTAAACCTATTAAAACTTTAGAACTTATAGCTTTTTAAAGTATATCTTTTTAAAGTTAAAAACTTATAAGTTAATATAGTTATTAGTTAATTTAATATTATAGTAAATAGTTTATTTTTTGTTAAAAAAAGTTATATTAATTAATTTTTAGTAATATAGCTATACATTAAGTAAAGCTACTTTATACTAAGTAAAGTAGATCTATAAAGTATAGTAGCTAAATATAGAAATATTTAATATTAGTACTTATACGTTTTTAACTTTAGTATATTTATATAGGTAATAAACTTACCTTTTAGTAAGGCTTTAGTAAGGCCGGTTACTATCTATTTTTATATTAAAATATACTATAAGTCTACTTCTTCTTTAGCCTATCTTTTCTATATATAGTAATATTAAATTATAATATACTTTATCTTAAAGTAGAATTAGATATTTTTAGTTAATAGTATAACGCCTTAGTTATTCCTATAGATTATAGTTACTATTAGGTCTTTTTCTAATTTAAATAGCTCTACTAAAAGGTATTTAAGCTAGACGGCTGACTTAGAAGCCTATTTTTCTCCTATATATTTAGCCTTATAGAATAATAAGATAATAACTACTTATCTTTTTAATACCTAGCTAATTATATAAGGCTTAATAGCTTTATATAGCTTAATACTAATCTAGCTAAGACTTAGTTATATAAAAAAAATAGGGAAAAAGGTATTATAGTAAATATAAAGCTCTATATAGAGGCTTAATAGAGCCATACGTAAAGCTTTAGTAAAGCTATATATAGAGCCTTAGTAAAGCTCCGTATATAGCTTTAGTACAGCTTTATATAAAACTTTATAGAGCTCCGTATAAAGTCTTAGTAGATCTTCGCATAGGGCTTTAAGGGAGCTTCGTAGAGAGCCTCTAGTAAAACTTTATATAGAGCTTATATAGAGCCTATATAAAGCCCTATATAAAGTATCTAATAAAGCTTTAATAGTTAGGAAATTTAATTATAAAGACTAGCTTTAAGCTAAAATTATTATAAATTAATAAACTTTTAATTAAATATAGTATGGGCTAAAACTAAGTTAGAGGCTCTATTAAAGGCTTTACTAAAAAGCTCTATAGAAAGCTCTACTAGAAGCTCTTTATAAAGCCCCCTTAAAGCCCTACGTAAAGCTTTACTAAGATTCTATATAGAGCTCTACTAAAGCTCTATATAGGGCTTTACTAAATACTCTATTAAAAGCTTTACTAAAAGCTTTAAAGGAGATATAAAAGGTAATATAGTATACCCCTCTAGGTAGTATGCCCGTACTATATTAATAAGAGGAAAAATACTATTAGGTCTCTACTTTAAAACTCCTATAAAGAAGTATCCTAATTACCTATCTTGCCCTATCTACCCTTTATACTATACTTCTATATTATTATAGATTGCTATTAAATATTCTTACCTATCTACTTTTAGCTTTATACTACCCTATATATATATCCGCGTCGCCTATAGTCCTTCTACCTGTAGCTAAATAACTCTCCCTTATCTCTATTCCCTATCTTTATATATTTAATAGCGCGTTTAACCTAGTACTAGCTATAGGGGTATACTATACCCCTATAGCTAAGTACCCGCACTATACTATATATTAAAATATACTAAGTAAATTAAGGTATAGAGGTAATAAAGGGCGGTTTAGATAAAAGGCTTATTATAGGCCTTCCGCCTATAAGGTATATATAGTTTGGCTATATATAGGTGCTATACTATATATTACAATACCATATAAAAAGAAGGGGGTCGCCGCTATAGGTAGATACTATAATTTAAGTATACTAGACGTGTATATAAAGATATAGTAGTTATATTAATAAGCCTCTGCTAAGGCTTACCCTTCTAATAAGAAAACTCTTTGCACTACTACCACATTGTAGCGCTAGCGCTGCGTAGCTACCTAAAAATCTATAAAAATAATATAGTAAATTAGCTAGCCAAAAGGACCTTTTTAAAAGAAAAATATAGACTTTTTATACCTCCTTAGCCTATATACAGAGAGTAGTAAGAGGAAATATACTAAAATAGTAGGAAAATAATTAGTAATAGAATTAAAAAAAAAGGGAAAATATTATATTAGGATCTATAAAAGAAGCTAAAAAACACAATATAATCGCCTGCCAAAGAAACCCTTAAAATAAGCCTAATAGAGCTTCTACAAGCTCCAGAAGACTACAGAAACCCTTCCTATCAATATTACACACCCCAATTCGGCGTTAGTAAAGGTATACGTAGTGTTTTCCAGTATACAGCCCCTAAAGCCGGATTAGAACAAATAAACAAGCCCTTACCCCCAACCCTAACGACCCCAATTAAACAACGCGCCCTTTAAAAACGCGTCCTATAAACTATATAAGCCGTAAAATAAACCCAGCAGGCGCTATAGAAACGATCTCTTAATGCAGATAAGGAGCGTACCACTATACTCTTCTTCCTTACCACCGCGATTACAACCCTCTGGGTAGCCTTCGCCACGTTAGCGGAGCTTATCTAAACCTAAGAAACCTAGAAACAGTATACCTAAGATATAAAAGCAATCCAGATAAATATTGGCGCCCTCTAGAGGGCCGTAATAATGGCTATAAAGAGCGGACCGGCGTCTATAGGCCCGTTATTATACACATACGCCGCTGCTACTATACCTATAATACCCTAAGCTATAAAATAAGCTGCCTATAAACCTATAGAAGTAAACGAGATTATAATCTATATAGGTAACGCTGCCGACTATAAGGAAACCTTAAAGCAGAATAGCTAAGCCCTAGTATACAAGCTCTAGGCCATAGGACCCCTAAATACCCACAAAATACAAGCCGTAAAAAAGCTACAGAGTGGCGACATTAGGGCGTATGTCATAGATAAAGACACAAAAGATAGATTGCTATAAGAAATGGGGTAGATAAAGGTCCTAGGGCGCTTTACTACACTAGCCGTACCGCTAGTACTAGTAGAGGTCCACACGGTGCCTATAAGCCTCGCTATCTAGGGCCTAGAGGCTAAGTAGATAATAGAGGATATAATAAAGCAGAACTGCACTATAGCGGGACTTACAGTAAAAAGGCTGGCGTGGAAAAGGCCAGGAAGAGTCTAGATAAAAGGAAAAGTTTAATTGTTACTTATTATAGGCGTATAGTCGGAAGAGATAGTAAATGCGCTATTTAATTGGGGCCTCTTCCTAGGAGGAGACCACTACCTAGTTATAAGGTATAAGACAACATTTCTAGTAATATAATACTTTAAATACTAGGGCTTTAACTATATAGCTAAGAGCTATAGGAGAGAGGCTAGATATAGACGCTACGCTAGGCAATATAACACTAGCAAATACGCAGGAGATCTACCTAAAAAGTGCATTAACTATAAGGCAGACTATAAGGCATAAAATAGGGCGTATAGCGTTAAGTAGACGCAGTAGAAGAAGGCTATAGCAATTAGGGCCTTTACGCCAACATACTACGCGGGCACCTATAAGGCGCCCGCGAGCGGATAGCAATCACAATCACAGTACGAGATTACTACTAAAGAGGCCTCGCAACAAACCAAGAAAAGGAAGCTAAAGGAAACAACTACGCGGGAAAGCTCTATATAGGCAGAGGAGGCCCCCTAGAAGGTCGGCCGACTATAAATTATTAACTACTCTAAGAAGGAAAAGGGCCAGAGAACCCTCTAATTAACACTTTAAACAGCGCTAAATAGTAGTATATACGCCCTAATCCAAGTCCTAGTAACTTAAAAGCCCCTATAAAGTATAGAGCCTAATATAGAAGTAGAAGCAGAAGCCTAAATCCAGAAAGAGGCGTTTAAAGGTTCTAAAACTACGCTATAAAGAAGTAAATAGACGCTAAAGGGCACCGACTTAGCTAACTTAGAGGCTAGTATAAATATCTTATATTAAAACACCAGAATCCGCTTATAATTATATAATATAACACTAATAACAGTAAAAATGGCGTACTACTTTACTTCCTATAAGAGGTAAAGTAGGCTAACTCCTAGCCGGATATACTAGCTATCTAGGAGCCGTAGTAGAAGGACTAAGGAAATATAATATATACTATAAAGTCCTACTACCCTGTATATACGGGAGTTAGCAATATAAGGGTCTATTTCTATATAAATAAGGCCATTAATATAAACAAGTAGGCGCCTACGCACTACTTAGCGGATGTATACACAATTAAACTAGAGGGTCGCAAGCGGACTATCTAAATTTATAACATTTATAACCCCTAATAAATAAATAGTAGCCTCCGCGTATTACCGGAGCTGCTAAAAGCTAAAGGAAAATATATACTATTAGGAGACTTTAACCTACACCACCCCTTTTAGGGGGGTATAGCAGTAATAAGCGCGGATAACACGGCGGATAACCTTATCCGCGCTATAAAGGTAGCTAGCCTAAGCCTAGCTACTAAGGCGGGCATAAAGACGTAGGTAAAGGGCACGTTAAAAAGCACACTAGATTTAGTATTTACCTCCCCCTAAATCACTAATAGACTACTATAGAGTTAAAGGCAGAACTACTAGCATATAGGGTTTAACCACTTCCCTATTACTATAGAGGTAGACGTAAAGGCGTTAAAGGGGCCTCCGCTACCTAGGAGACCACTATAAAAGAAGGCTAATTAAAAGGTAGTATAAAACGAACTAGAGGGCCGGCTTTAACCCCTATATAGGTTCCCGTACAACACAAAAGACAAACTAAACGCACTAGTAGAGGCTATATACTAGGTAATTAAAAACACTATAGCAAAGACAATACCTAGCGCGTAGCCCTTACCGTAAGCCTTTAAAGCGTAGTTAAAGGAATATATAGAGGTAGTAAAGAAAACCTAGCAGGCTTTTTGGGCATAAAAGGCCTCCTAGTTAGTACCCAATTAAATTAACTATAAAGTCGCATATAATAAGAAGAAAAGGGCAATTTAATAAAAGGCTAATAAGCTATAGAGATATACCGTTAAGAAGCTAACAAACGACCCTAAGGGAGTATAGAGGTTAGCAAAATGGGCGTATATAGCGGACGGGAAGCTAAAGGCCCTACTATAGTTCCCTCCTATTAGCAGACTAAAAAAAGAGACCCTACACTATAATAACGAAAAAAAGGCCGCTATCCTTATAGAGCATTTTTTCCCGCTGCCTATAGAGGCAGACCTTAGTAATATACCAGGTTTTATATACCTAGAGCTAAGAACTACAAAGAAAGAAGTTAAGGAAGAGGATATTATTACGGCCCTAAAGGGGCTTACCCCTAATAAGGCCCTAGGCCTAAAGAAGATTACTAATTAATTCCTTAAAATATACGGAGAGTAATTAGCCCTAGTACTAGCTAAGCTCTTTAGCAGCTATATAATAATTAAATACCACCTAAAACCGTTTAAAAACTCTATTATAGTAGTCCTCCAAAAACCGTAGAAGCTGTCCTACTCTATGGCAAAAGCCTACCGGCTAATTGCGCTACTTAACACTATTAGGAAACTACTTAAAAAAATAATAGCCAGCAGGTTATCTATAATTGCGGAAGAGATAGGTATACTACTAGCTAGCTAGATAGGAGTAAGGCCAGGGCGCTTAATATAGACAGCGCTAGAACTACTAACTTAATAGGTATATATAGTATAGAGGAGTAACCTAAACCTAGTAGTATTACTACTTAGCCTTAATATTTCCAGGGCTTTTAACTAAGTCTCCTATAAAAGAATAATCTATAATATAAAAGCCTAGGCTATGCCCTACTAGATAGTAGAGTTTATAAAGTCTTTCCTTAATAACTAAATAATAAGGCTTTTAATTAGAGGATATATAGCGCAAATAATATAGATAAATACTAGTATACCCTAAGGCTTAGCGCTATCGCCAATCCTATTCCTTTTTTTTACCTATACGCTCCTGCCAAAGCTATAAGGGGGCACCACTATAGCGTTTAGGTTCGTTAACAACTCTAATATACTAACGTATAGTAAGACCACGGAGGAGGACTATAGAGCCCTAGAAAGGGCGTATAAAATATATATAGAGTAGGCACGCTAACACGGGGTAGTATTCGCCCTAGAAAAGTACCACCTTATCCATTTTATAAGAAGCTATAAAAAGTTTAATATAAAGGCCACAGTTAATATACGTAGATTTATAAAAGGCCTAGTTAGCAACCTACGCGTACTAGGGGTACAAGTCAACTTAAAGCTTAAATAGGGACCACATATTAACATCGTTAAGACGAAAACGGTTACGCAAATAGCCGCACTAACTCGGCTTATAGCCTCTATATAGGGCGCCTCCTTTTAAAAGGCGCGGACAATATACTTTACTATAGTCCGGCCGGCAATTTTATATAGATATAGTACCTAGTACTCGCCACCAGAGTGGGCGAAGCCTAAGGAGATAAGTAAAGCTAAGCTACGCCAACTAGGCGCAGCGTAAAACCTATACCTCCGTACTATTACGGGGGCGTATAAATTAATACTAATAGTAGTGCTAGAGCACAAGATAGGGTTTCTACTGCTCTAAATATACCTAGAGGAGCTAGCTATAGCCTATAAAAAGAGGATATAAGAGGGGTAGGTAAGAGAATACATTAAGAGGAAGTATAATACTATATAAACTACAATAGCCTACTAGCTCTAACCTAGAATAAGGCCACCAATACGGCCCACTAGAAGGGATAAGCTTAAGAGAATAGCGGCTACTATTATAGGGACAAATATACGGCCGGCGGACCTATTTAAAGCATAGTATAGAAAGAGCAAAAGGACTAGGGTATAAGAGGCGTTTAAAGAGCAGTAGAAAAAGGAGTAGAAAAAGTACTAGAATATACTTACGCACCGTATAACGGCCTAGGCCAAACTATAGAATAAGAAGGTTTATAAACGCTATATAAGGCTTACTAAGATAGAGAGTATAATTAATATACTACTTAGAATAGAGTATATAGGGCTTAATAGATACCTCTATTACTAAAAAGTACTAGGGCACCTAACTCCGGCCTACCTATATAGCCATAACTAACAATTAATAATACACGTAATAGTATTTTACCTTAGGTATACCGCTAGTCGGGCGGAAATATATTACTATATTAGAATATCCTTATATAAAGAGCTCCTAGCTAAGCTAAAGGCTGCTGAGGCAGTTACGGACTAGTTTATATAGATAAACCTTCTATTATACCTCTTACTAGCTAGGGAGCTAGCTGGGGTAAAAGAAGGAGGCTAGGAAGTACCTTAAGAAGAGGAGAATAGTAGAGTACGGCAAAGTACGGCAAATTACGGCAATGTCGCGGCAATTTACTAAATATAGTAGAATACTTAGGTATGGCAGAATCTAGCAGAATTTAGTATAACTTAATAAGCTAGTAAAACCTAGCAGAACTTAACAAGTTAGTAAAAGTTAGCAGAATATAGCAAGTCGGTAGAATATAGCAGAATTTAGCAGAATTTAGCAGAATTTAGTAGAACTTAGCAAGTTAGCAGAACTTAGCAGAATTCGGCAAGTTAGTAAAACTTAGCAGAACTTAACAGAATTTAGTAGGTAACATGCCCTAGCACTGTTACAGCTACGGAGCTACGGAGCTGCATACAGACTTCTACACTACCAGCCTTGCGGGCCGCTGGCCCTCGCCCTACCTAGATAACTAGACCAACTAGGACGGAACTTAGGCCCTAACCATATACCCTACTAGACGGACCCAGGAGTACGCATTAAGATAGCTTTTTTATAGCGCCTTAAGAAGACATCTACTTATACTTAGCAGCTACTATTTAGAAGAGAGGCTATACAGGCCACACAACAGCAAAAGGAGAGGTTTTATCCGGCTATAGCTATACGGTTTCCCTTTTATACATATATACCTATATAAACCCGCTGCATAGACCCTAACAAAAGCCGCAACAGCGTAATTAAATATCTTATCTTATAAAAGAAGCTATTTCTTTTTTTAAAGTCCTTAAAGATAGATATCCTAAAAAGCTATAATTGGTTTTTTATTATAGCTAAAGCTAGAAAAAGCCTACTTTAAATTCTATTTTAAGATAATAGAGAAGGATTAAAAAATATAGATACTTTAAGGAATATAGTGCTATATAAACCCTAAAATACCTACTATTATACTATAGCCTATATAGAGGAGAGAGAAAGGGGATATAAAGAAAGAAAAAGTGGTCCCTTTTTTATTTCTAAGTAGGATAGAAATAGCTACTAAAAAGTTGCTAATAATAATAGTATTTTTAAAAGGAGATAACTCCTATTAAGCTTTTAGTGGATATATATAAGAGTAAAAGGATAGAAATAAATTATAAATATAATAAGGATAAGAGTTAGGGTTTTTTATAGCCTCTTCTATTTTCTTACTACCTAATAGTTACTAGTAACTTAGTATTTTACAAAGAAGCGATAAACCCCTAGTTTAAAGGTTTATAAACTATTAAAATATAGTTACTAATATATATTAAGCTGCCTAAAAGGATCTATATATATAGTATTATACGTAGTATAATATAATAGATAAAAAAAAAACCCTATTCTATCTTCTATAAATTATCCTTTTAGTCTATAAGTTTAGTCTAGCGTTTAGTATATATTATTACTATTTATAGCTATATAGGGTCTAAGTTTCTTATAGAAAACTTAGCCAGTTTTATATTAACCTTTTAGGTTTCTAGTATAGATATCCTAAATATAACGTAGTATATAAATCCACCATAGATTAAGCTATATATCTTTCTTAAAAGTCTAGTCCCTATATATAGTATTAGCCTGGTAAACTAGATTTATATATTATAATACTAGTTACTTTTATAAAGAAAGGTATTTATAGTATAGTTTTAAGCTAAATAAGCTGTTTATTCTATATATTAAGCTATAAGCCTAAATAGGCTAACTATATACGCAGTATATATATACTGCGGCTACTACACAGGCCCCTATAATATAAGATACTATATAAACTAAGACTAAATAAAATGCGCAAACTACTACTAATGTATATATAAGGTGTGGGAGAGAAAAGACTACATTAAATATAGGAGATAGAAGGTAAGGACTTAATAGCTATAGGAATAACTATATACTAAGTTATATAAATAGGAATAATAGGCGATAAGTTAGGGGGATATAGGTGCCTTCCTAGCATTCCTTACCTTTAATATTAGGGGGCTAAGCTAGCTACCCTAAGCCTTAACGGGCTAGAAGCGACGCTATATAATATCACTAGACTAAAACAGAGATATAAGGGATATATAGGATATAAGGAAGAGGACGCCCTATAGAAAAACCCCTATAGACAGCTATAGTAAGCTTAAGGCTAGAATAATTAAAAATTAGACCTAACGCGGCAAATATAATATACTTAGCCGGCCTATAAGGGGTATATAGTTAACGAGTAAGAATAGGGGAAGAACCTAAAATAATAACGGATTTATATATAGAAGGGCTAGTAGGAATATAAGATACGGAAATAGAAAGCTTTATATAAATAAGTAGTAGCTAGGAAGTAAATATAGAAGATAAAAGTTCTAAATATTCTAGAGAAAGTAAAAACAGAAGAAGTAAGGAAAAAAGAAAAGTTAAAGGACCCTTACTAAGAGTCCGCTACCTAACTATTATATAGTATAACTGCGGTAATAGAAACTACCGTCTTATAAGGCCCCTTCTAAACAGCCTAAACCTAAAGAAATACTATATCCTTACTATATAAAAGCCGTATTATAATACCTATATATAATTAATATACTACCCTTAAGGATTCTAGCTCCTATATAAACTAAAAGCAGCTATACGCGTATACTTTATAATTAGTAAGGCTATTAGCCTAGCCTTATAGTTATAATAAGTAGTTAACCTAAATATTACAGTTATAATAATTTAGATATATAGGGGACCGGTATAAATTATTAATATTTATAACCCTAGAGTTAAAGGGGTACCATAAATAGAGAATATTATATTGGTAATACGCCTGCTAAAAACCAAAGGTTGTTACAGCACTAACTTACCACATACTATTCCATACTGTCTTATACTATTTCCTACTATTAGCTAGCCTACCACTAGCGCCTTAGCGGCTGGCCCTACTATTTATATATAATACCCCTTTTTACCTTCTTCTCCCCTTTATACCACAACGTAGTTATTTAGTCTACTTTATTACAGCACCATAACAGTTTATGGTATCTCCTCTTACGCCCCATTACAATCTTTATTTTCCTAGTTCACCACCTCCGCCTACAGTCTCTATTTTTCCCAGTATAATCACAACCTAGCGCAACCAACAACACTATACTACAGTCTTAGCATAGCCTTAGTATAGCCTTAGTATAGTCCCAGACAGTCTTAATAACCTTAGTATTATAGCCAGCCTTATAGGATTTTAACTACCCTACCTAGATCCCTTAAAATAGGCAACCAAAATATAAATAATACCCCATTAACGAACACACGCAAAGCACTTACCCGCCTCTTTAACACTACCCATACTAATATTACCTAGGCGATTAGGAATAGTCCTAAGTACCCTAAGGACCTTAATATAGTAGAAACCTTCTAGTACTTCTCCATATATACAACCTTTTAAACTAGCGTTAAGAGCAGTCTCCAAACGGTCTACAATAAAGGTTAAACTATAAAGTCCTAACTTAAAGAAGCTTAATATAGAATTAACTCCCTTATAACGCTTAAACTACGTATATAACAATACAAATAGCAAGCTTTTGTATACACTAGACTATACAAAGTCTAAGCTCTTAAATCGCTACACTTATTTAGGCTATTACTAATAAGAACACAAATCCTATAACTAGCTCCTCTCTTCCAGCTAAGCCCTATAGAAAAAAGCGTAAAGCAAAAAATCTAACCCTATTTAACGGCAAGGGATTACCAATTAAAAAGTAAGAAAAATTTAAATATAGGAAATAAAGATTTAAGGCGTTTTCTAGAGGGATATAAAGTACTTTAAGACCCTAATAGACGAAGTCCTCTATATATCAGACATGCTAATAGATAAGGCCTATAACTATATCAAACATAGCCTTAATATACTACGTATACACCTAAATAATTTAAGCAAATAGACTTTTTCTAACCGAAAGTCTATATTTATATATATAAGAAGATACTATAAGACTATAGATATAACCCAAACGGCTAAAAACAAGTTAGATACTTTATATTAAGGCAAGCATAACTACTAATCCTAGAAAGCAAAGCTTAATAAATTAATAATTAAAGTAAATAAAACCAAGGAATAAAAAGTAGATTTACTTAGGAAGAATATTTTCCTTAAGATAAAGGACCTAGCCCTTACCCTCAGCCGTAAGATTAATAATACTAACTATAAGGGCTAAAGCAAGCAAATAGACGTATTCGCTTATAACCTATAGAACTATACCCACTACATTAAGCTAAATGCCGCTAAGCTAAACACCGCTAGCGGATATTAACCTGCATTACCTAATAATAATACCTTAGCACTAGCACTATAGAATAACCCAATAGACCTTAACGCCGCCAAATTTAGTAGCGGTAGTAGTAGCCTCCCTAATAACGTCTAAAGATATTATATAGATAACAGACTCTATATAGCATATAGTCAATCTAGCCACTAAAAAGATACCTATAACCCCCAGATAAACCCAAATCCCCTTCTAATACTACTACGCTAACCCCCTTCTAGCCACAGCGAATTCTTTAATAGAGGGGATAGTAATTAAGGCGGTAACTAGGGACGAGGACGTGGGTTTAGATACAAAAACCCACCCCCGTAATTTCCCTCTCCAATATAGCCCTAGCCGACGGTCCCGTACATAAACTATAGATAAGTACTCCGTACTGCTACTAATTATAAGACCGGCTATATTATTAGAGAAGTACCCTCTAGCATATATACACTATTAGAGACTAATACGTTAGGATATACTAGCTAAGACCATAGCTACTAACCAAGCCCCACGATCTAGTTATTAAAAGGCTAACCCTTAGACTAAGTCGCCTCTAAGGGTTAGAACTATACAAGGAGGAGAATAAAAGGATTAGATCTATGCTACTAGATTAGTTAAACCTTATCCTAAGCCAGCTACTACTTAATCTTAGAATAGTAAATAATAATAGAAATACTATCCTTATTTAAACCTACCTCTCCTTACTACACAGCTATAAGGGATATTATTGCGGTTATCTCGGGTTGCCCTTAGGACAACCCCTAGACGCCCCTCGGATGGTCGCCGGTTACGTGCTAGAGGCACATACCCGTAGTATATAGTCTCTACAATCCTAGAGGTCTTACCTTCTTAAGGATTTGTCTCTCTTACCAATCTATCCTATTCTACAATCGTGTCCTTATAGCCCCCTATCTATAAAATCCCCTTATATTTAAATTCTTCTTACTCCTTGTTAGAAGGGCAGTCGGCTTTAAAGACTAGATTATTTGTTTACATCTTTTATTTACAACTATTATTCTCCCTTAAAATCTCGCAACGACCTAAACGGAAACTCCACGGATACCTTATGGAAAGCCGTCGCGTAAAGGCAGGAAGGTCCCTCTAATAGCGAGAGATTGCGATAATATAACCCTCTAGGTAAGACGGCTAAATAAGCCCTAATACCTAGATGCTCTAGGAGCTTAAAGACTCTTATACACCTACGGTTACCGCTAAGGAAAACATAGACACCCTCTATGACGGTTATAACGCTGCCGGAAAGTAACTAGAATCCCTCCGGCCCCACCTAGGCCAATTAGAAGATTAAGCGCTAGAGGTAACTTTAAGATCTTCCCCTAAGCCAGAAATGCCAGAGAAATACACTAATATGTCTAACTAGGGAACTAACTAGAACCCTCCCGGAAGACTACTGGCCTATAATTAGTATAGTGGTAGTGTATAGACTGCTTATAAGCTAAGCGGGCCTACCCCTTTAGGTAATCTAAGCTAACTACTAACTTAAGACCTAAGCCTTGTTAGGAAGCCTATACTAGCTACTAGTACTAATACTACCTCTATAGCAGGAGCTTCCCTAAGCCCGAGTTTGGAAGGTTAAGAGCCCTATATTAATCTCCTTTAAGATAGATATTAGAAAGCTGTCGTAAGGCTCTTAAAAGCTATACGGAAGGAAGCCACTAATAAATATATTAGAACCCTTTAAGGGTAAATCTAGATCTAGTAGGGTCTAATCTAAGCTAGGTAAATTCTTTTATAACCTAGTTAAGGCTAAGGGCTTCCTGGGAGCTACCTAGTACCTATTTAAGGAGGTGTGGAAGACTTAGAGAGTTATTTACGCTATAAATAGAAAAAGGATATAGACCGACTGACTAAGGCCTTTAGTAGTTTAGAATTCCGCTATAGACCTAACGCCTAGCAGTTAGACAATTGGGTTTATAAGGTAGATAACTTCTTTAAGATGCTAATAATATAAAATAATACCAAAGAGTGTATACGCTAGATTATTAGTAAGATTAAAGACCAATTACTAAACCAAATTGTATTTAATTAGCTTAATAAAGAGTAAATTACTATATAGCCATAGCTGCAAACCTTTCTAAAGAAATGGACTTAAGATCCGTATATTATATAATATAATAATGCAGAGCTATTCTAAAATAGGATATAGCTGGACCGCTATAACTTCCGTTAGTTTATAAACTTTATAAAAACTTATGCTTAGCAGATAGATCTAGATCCCTTTAAAAATAAAGACGGTAGTATTTATAAGAAGGAGAAGATCGGGTTTATTTAGGCTAGAATTAAGCTAGCAATTTATAACGAAATAAAGCGCGTAGGAGCCCTATTGCGGATTACTATATATGCGGATTTTAAACGAGTAGTTTTAAACGTTAAAGATACGGTAAGGAATTAAACCTCTTTTAGGAGGAAGCTGGGGGGTTACTAAAAGCGTGGGTACTTTAGTAGTAATATAGGGTAGACCTAACCTTTAAAGAAGCCGTTCTTAAAGAGAACTTTAGAAGGGTTAAAGTTAGGAACCTTAAATAATGGAAAAGACTTTTAAGGCTAACCTAATACCCATTTAGCACCTTTACGGGAATACTTTAAGAAGTTAAGAGAAAACTCCGGAGGTAGATTTTATTAGAAAAATAAGTAGGGCGATAATCGCACTAATAATTTAAAAAAAGAAAAGCCCTAGTTACGGACCTCTCCTAGCTATAACTAGGGTAAAATATAGAAGGAGAGACTCTCTATATCGCTATTAAGCTAGAAATAATACTCCTTATAGGTAAGGTACGTTAGTTCTAAGCACTATATAATAGCGGCGCCGAAATTAATTTTATACGATATAATTTAGTAAAAGAGTATAAACTTATCCTATTATAAAGATAGCGGAAACCTATTATAGGTTTCCTAGATAAGTATTAAATCAAACTATATAGTGCCTATAAGCTTATAGTGTTAGTGGCCGATATATATAACCGTACTAAGGTGGTTAGCCCGTAACCCTTCTAGGCGGCTAACTTTGTAGGTTATAACCTTATCCTTAGATACCCTTAGCTAGTAGAAGTAGATCTTAAGATACGCTTTAAGACTAGAGCCTTTAAATAGTAGAATAATAAAGATTTAGAAGGGTGTATATTACTAATAAGCCTAAAGGACATCCTAGAGAATATAGCCCTAGGTAAAATAGTGTACGCTTTATACTTAAAGGAGTATTAGATCTAACCCCTGTTTAATAGCAAGATGGGTATAAAGCCTAGTATAGGTGATAACCCCTTTATAATGGAGACCCTATAGGGAACTGCCGGATAGGTCGCGGAGATATTATAGGGAGGTAGCGATCTTGAGGATCTTATAAGATACTTTAACCGTTATAGGTTACTCTAGCTTAAGTAATATGCGGAGAGTATGCTACGGCATCTTAAGCGCTGCGTTAAGGACTTCCCTACCCTTTACTAGCTACTGTACGAAACGGTATAATATATGGTGGCAACTATGTATAAGCAACCACTATAGCGTATGACGCTGCCTATAAGTATTTTAAGGGAGCTTTAGAACCTACCTAACGATAATATAAAGGATAAACGCGATCCTAATTTGTTAAATATTCTAGTAGGCCTAAGGGACTTACTAAGGGTATTTTTGGGTAGGAGAGCTAAAGTTCTACTATAAAACTTAGAGTATGATTATGTAATTAATCTGGAAGAAGGTAAATAACTATTAAACCTTCCTATCTATAACCTCTTGCGTAAAGAGCTTAAGATCCTATAGGAGTACCTTAATGGCTTACTGGAAAAGGGATAGATTTGGCCTAGTAAGTCGCCGTTAGGCGCCCTAATTCTCTTTATTCTAAAACTAGATGGAACTATAAGGCTATATGTAGACTATCGCGGTCTTAATAAGATTATAATTAAGAACCGTTACCTACTACTACTGGTTAGTAAAATGCTGGATTAACTATTTAGGGTAAAGATCTTTACAAAGTTAGATTTATAAGACGCCTATTATAGGCTCTGTATTAAAGAAGGGGATAAATAGAAGACCGCTTTTAAGACCTAATATAGCTACTTTAAGTATTTAGTGATGCCTTTTGGGCTAGCTAATACGCCTATAATATTCTAATTATATATTTACAGAGCCTTAGGGGGACTAGTTAACCGCATATACGTCGTTTATTTAGATGATATCTTGATCTACTTAGAAGATAAGGATTAACACAAGTAACACGTCCGCGAAGTGCTGGAACGTTTGGATAATTAGGGCCTCTACGCTAAGGCGTTAAAGTATATCTTTAACACTAAGTAGGTTGAGTTTCTAGGTTATATTATAACGCCTATAGGTGTAGTTATAGACCTAGTACGGGTGCAAATAATTTAGGAGTGGCCGGAGCTAGAGAGCTACTAGGATGTTTAAGTGTTCCTAGGCTTTACTAATT